>Ga0256841_1003188_pt1 | contig 12434 bp, 11 predicted proteins | sample 356308metaG_FD_185971 | JGI IMG/M metagenome (GOLD analysis project Ga0256841, IMG submission 185971) | Hydrothermal vent microbial communities from Mid Atlantic Ridge, Atlantic Ocean - 356-308 | ecosystem: Environmental > Aquatic > Marine > Hydrothermal vents | place: Atlantic Ocean: Mid...
CCTTCTTCCGTCTCAAGACCCTGTTCGGCAACCGGCTCAGAAATCGCCGATTCGATGCCCAATGCACCGAAGCATATTGCCGCATCGTCGCCCTTAACCGCATCACCACCCTCGGTATGCCTGAATCCGTGCCAGTGGCTGCATGAAAGTTGAAAACGCCTGGAGAACCCTATTCATACCCGAGTTATGCAACAAAGCCGTCCGCTTTGGTGAACACCGCACCACCATCAGCATGGATGAGTTCCTAGTGGAACTGCTCTCCATCCGCCTGACCGGGGCCCCAGGAGACCGTTCCAAGGTTCGGGACTGGATCGAAAGCACCCTGATTGACCGTTGGGGCAACTCCAAGGGTGCGGCAAGGGGGGCTTCTAGAGCCGCCCAGCGCTACGCCATCGAATTCGTTGCGGATAAAGAATTATCCAAGCGCTACCGGGATTATCGACTGGGTGAAGAGGCAGCGTAATGGCCCATGCAGCAATTGAACTCTACGAAACCTTGAAGGAAGCCGGTGTCAGTGATGAGAAGGCAAGGACGGCGGCTGAGGCCATTGAGAACATCCAGGACAACAAACGATTTTGCCAAATAGAATCGGAACTCTATGGGCTGAAATCCGATGTTGCAGAACTCAAGTCGGAACTGAAAATCGTCAAATGGATGTCTGCCTTCATCCTCGCCGCCAACATGGCCATCTTCTGGATGCTCATCAAGATGGCCATGGCCCATGGTGGATAATACTTTGGAGGCTGGATAAATTTTCATCCTCCGGCGTCGCTGGTTCGCATAATGTATATTATGTAAAGTTACGGGGATTCACCCGGTACGCAAATACCGGTGTCCCCGGATCGACGGCAGGAACGGCTCCCGCTCGATCTTGACGTCGGCTCTCGTTTTGCGCCGCTTGCGCTCGTCCGGATAGGCTGCCGAATGCTTGGGCAGCGCCTCGCCCGGATCCAGCGGCAGCAGGATGGCCAGAGCGGCGCTGATCATCCGCCGCTCGACCTTCCTTTCCTCGTCACCGCCAAGAATCCAGCAGACGTTGGCCTTGATGTGGGGCTTGAGGTCCTGAACGATGGCGATGGGCTCGTTCCTGTCCAACCGGGCCAGCGCCTCCAGCTGCTTCTGATAGCCTGGTGACGGATCGTCGCCGGCTAGTTTGACCAGCCGTTGGTAGGCCTCCTGGCGGCTGATCCGCTTGATGGAACGGGTCGCCCCCCAGGTGAAGCGGATCGAATCCGGTTTGCGCAGCAGGATGGGAACGTGCCGATACAGTTGTTTGAAGTGCAGCCTGGGATACCCCATTTGCGCCATGAGACGGCGCGCCGCTTGTGGATCCCGACGGTTGAGGTTCAGGACCGCCCGTTTGAAGGCATCCCGGGCCTGATTGAGACTGGCCGCCAGTTCCAGCGTGGTGGCGGAAGCACCGACGATGCCGGGACAGGGATCGGTTTCCCGGCCATCCCGGTCGTCGGGATATTCCAGCCGCTCCAGCACCGCTATCAACTGCTCCCGGGCGGCCCGGTCACGAAATTCCCTTTTTTCCGGCGTGAAGATCCAGGCCGGTCGGTCTTCCCGGGCCAGCTGGATAAGGAATCGGTTCAGTCGGTCCCTGAACTGGGCGAAACGGTACTGTAGCTGCTGCTCGTCGTTCATGGGGCGGATTTGACTGACTACAATGCCATCGATTTTAACGGTATAAATAAAAGAGCGCCAGTGCGGAGAAATTGCCACCTTGCCTGAATTTACAGACGAATCGTGTATCATTAGGCTGATTAGGACGGATCGATGCCTATGACACCTCTGCAGAAAAAGCTGGAAGTCACCTGTCACAACTGTGGTTTCAGCACGGTCTGTTTCCCCCGGGGGCTGACCCAGCAGGAAATCCGCCAACTGGAAAACGTGGTGCAACGGCGCAAGGTACTCCATAAGGGGGAGTATCTGTTTCGCAGCGGTGACCCGTTTCACGGCCTGATCGCCATCAAATCCGGCATGGCCAAACTGATCTATCACGATGACCAGGGCGAGGAACACGTTCTGCAGGTCCTTTTGCCTGGAGAACTGGTGGGATTCGACGCCCTTTCCGAGGAGAAATACCGCTGTTCCGCCCAGGCCCTTGACACGCTGAGCTACTGCGAATTGCCCGCGACCCAGATCAGCCGGATCTGCTTTCGCATTCCTACCCTGCTGAACGAAATGCTCAAGCACGCCAGCGAGGCCATCGGTACCCAGAGGGATCAGACGATCTCCATCAAGAAGCCGGCGGAACAGCGCCTGGCCGCTTTCCTGCTGGATCTGTCCCGGCGCTACGCGTTCCGGGGTTTTTGCGGGGATGACTTCAACATCGGTCTGACCAGAGAAGAACTGGGCAATCACCTGGACCTGGCCCTGGCCACGGTCAGCCGCACCCTGAAGCAGTTCGAGAAGCGGGGTTGGCTCGAAGTCCACGGCCGGCGGATCCGGATTCTGGATCGGGAAGCCCTGGAGCGACTGTTGCAGGATTAATGCTTGATTCCCACCCCGCGCCGCAGTAGCCACCAGGCCCAAAGCGACAACACCACGATCAGCCCCCCCACCAGAAGAAAGGCGACCTCGATATCCACGTCGGCGACCCCCAGGAATCCGTAACGGAAGGCGTTGACCATGTAGAGGATCGGGTTGGCCAGGGACAGGCGATGCCAGGGTTCGGGAAGCAACTGCACCGAATAGAACACCCCCCCCAGATACACCAGCGGGGTCAGTACGAAATTGGGAATGATGGAAATGTCGTCGAAGCTGTTGGCGAAGATGGCGTTGATGAACCCCGCCAGGGCGAACAGCAAGGAAGTCATCAGCGCGATGGCCAAAGCCAGCAGCGGATTGGTGGGCCGAAGGTCGGTGAACAGGGTCGCCACCGTCAGTACCAGGGCACCGATGGTCATCCCCCGCAGTATGCCACCGGTCAGATAGCCCGCCAGGATCACCCAATTGGGCATGGGCGCGACCAGCATTTCCTCGATGTGGCGCTGGAACTTGGCGGAAAAGAAAGAGGAAACCACGTTGGCGTAGGAATGGTTGATGACGGCCATCAACACGATGCCGGGGACGATGTAGTCGATGTAGCTGAACCCCGCCATGGGACCGATCCTCGGACCCATCAGAGCACCGAAGATCAGAAAGTACAGCGAGGTCGTGACCAGCGGCGGCAACAAGGTCTGGGGCCAGATGCGCAGAAAACGGTGAATTTCCTTGCCCGCCAGGGTCCGGTAGGCGATCCAGCGCCGTCCCATCAGGCCGCCTCCCCCATGGGACGACCGACCCGCTGTAGGAACAATTGTTCCAGGCGGTTGCGGCGCTGACGGATATCGACGATTTCGATGCCCCGCTCATCCAGGGCCTGGAACAGGGGATTCAAACCCAACCGCCTGGGAACCGCCACCGCCCAGGTGGTCCGGTCCAGCACCTCGATCCGGTAGCCGGGAACGTCCGGCACGACTCGAGTTTCCCGGCGCAAGTCCAGAAAGTAGCTGTTGAACTCCAGCTGATCCAGTAATCGACTCATGCTAGTCGCTTCGATGATCTCTCCGTGGTCGATGATGGCCACGTTGCGGCACAGTTGTTCGGCCTCTTCCAGATAATGGGTGGTGAGAATGATGGTGGTCCCCTGCCGGTTGAGTTCACGGAGAAAATCCCACATGGAGTGACGGATTTCGATGTCGACGCCGGCGGTCGGTTCGTCCAGGATCAGGAGCCTGGGCGAGTGCACCAGGGCCCGGGCGATCATCAGGCGCCGTTTCATGCCGCCGGACAGACGGCGGGAAACCTGGTCGCGGCGATCCCACAGTTCCAGTTGCTTCAACACCCGTTCCATGCGGCGCCGGGCCACACGCCTGGGAACCCCGTAGTAGCCGGCCTGGTTCAGAACGATTTGGCCGACCTTCTCGAACTGGTTGAAATTGATCTCCTGGGGCACCAGTCCGACGCAGCGCTTGGCCTGCTCCCACTGGCGGTCGAGGTCGTAGCCGCAGATCTCCACCTTGCCGCTGGTTTTCTTGACCAGGGAAGTCACGATGCCGATGGTGGTGGATTTGCCGGCGCCGTTGGGTCCCAGCAGGGCGAAGAAATCCCCCTCGGCCACTTCCAGGTCGATCCCCTTGAGAGCCTCGAAGCCGTTGTCGTAGATTTTCCGCAGGCGGTGCAGTCTCAGGGCGGTCATCGATCGGGCAACGAAGGTGACAGAAGACCGCCTATTGTAGCAGAATAGCGTTCAGTCACCCGGATAGGGAGCTGTCTCGATCAACCGTCACAAGGATATCCACCATGAAATTCACACCGATCTTATCCGCGTTGTTGCTGTCGGTTCTGATGGTTTCGCCCGTTCAGGGAGGAATCATCCCCTGGTTCAGAGGCGAAACTGACGCTGGTGAAGTTCCCACCCTGGCGCCGATGCTCAAGAAGGTCTTGCCGGCAGTGGTGAACATCGCCGCCTCCGGCAAGGTGGTGGTGGAAAACCCGCTGATGCAGGATCCGTTCTTCCGTTACTTCTTCCGCGGCATGCCGCCGCAGATGGAGCGCAAGACCCAGAGCGTCGGCTCCGGGGTGATCGTGAACGCCAGGGACGGTTACGTCGTCACCAACCACCACGTGGTCAAGAACGCCGAAACCATCTACGTGATCCTCAAGGACAAGCGCCGTCTCAAGGCCAAGCTGGTCGGCTCCGATCCCGACACGGACATCGCCGTGCTCAAGGTGAAAAGCGACGGTCTCCAGGATCTGCCCCTGGGTGATTCCGACGAGCTTCAGGTCGGTGACTTCGTGGTCGCCATCGGCAATCCGTTCGGTCTCGGTCAGACGGTGACCTCGGGAATCGTCAGCGCGCTGGGCCGCACCGGTCTGGGAATCGAGGGCTATGAGAATTTCATTCAGACCGATGCCTCCATCAACCCCGGCAATTCCGGTGGCGCTCTGGTCGATCTGCACGGCCGTCTGGTGGGCATCAACACCGCCATCGTCGCCCCTTCGGGGGGTAACGTCGGCATCGGTTTCGCCATCCCCATCAACATGGCCCGGGAGATCATGGAGCAGATCGTCGAATACGGCGGCGTCAAACGAGGCATGCTGGGGGTCCAGGTCCAGGATCTGACGCCGGAACTGGCCAAAGCCATGGGGCTGGAAACCCACGAGGGTGCCCTGGTTTCCGGGGTCACCAAGGGCAGTGCCGCGGAAAAGGCGGGCATCCAGCCGGGTGACGTGATCGTCGGCTTCGATGGCAAGAAGGTGAAAAGTTCGGCCCAGTTGCGCAATCTGGTGGGTCTGAAGCGGGTGGGCGAAAAAGCAGTCATCGAGCTGATCCGGGACGGCAGGCGCCTCACCGTCACCGCCGTCATCGGCAAACCCAGCATCAGCGGCGCGGTTTCGGGGGAAATCCCCTTGCTGGAAGGGGCCTACTTTTCCGAGATTCCGCCGGACCATCCCCTTTACGGGGAAGTGAGCGGCGTGTTGGTGGCGGCGGTGGAAATGGGAAGCCCCGCCTGGCAGGCTGGTCTGCGCAAGGGAGACATCATCCTCTCCGTCAACCGGAAACCGGTGCGGAACGTCGAAGAATTCGTCCGCATCGCCAGCCGTTCTCCCAACCGGCTGCTGTTGCGGATCCGGCGCGGTAATTTCTCCCTGTTCCTGGTGCTGGAAAGATAGGCGTCCTACCTGAAGGGCCACCCGGAAGGGTGGCCCTTTTCTAGCGGCGCTTCAATTGCGCCAGCAATTGGCCCAACGGCAAGGTGTTGAGGATATGGCCGCTTTCCAGCCAGCCCCGGCGGGCCTGGGCCACACCGTAGCGCATCAGCCCCAGATCCAGGGCGCTGTGGGCGTCTGTGGATATCACCAGCTTCACGCCGATGTTTCTCGCCATGAGACAATGCTCATCGTCGAGGTCCAGCCTTTCCGGCTGGGCGTTGATTTCCAGAACGCAGCCGCGTTCCCGGGCCCCGCGCATGATTTTTTCCATGTCCACGGCATAGGGCGGTCGTTTGTTGATCAGGCGGCCGCTCGGATGGGCCAGGATGTTGAAATACGGGTTGTCCATAGCCCGAAGAATGCGCTCGGTCTGTTTACGCTCGGAGAGGTTGAATTGGTAGTGCACCGAGCACACCGTCAGATCGAGTTCCTTGAGGATGTGATCCGGAAGATCGAGGCGGCCGTCCTCGAGAATGTCCACTTCGATGCCCTTGAGCAGGGTGATGCCGGAAAGCGTTTCGTTGAGGGCGTCGATCCTTTCCATCTGGGCCCGCAGCCGCTTTTCGTCCAGCCCCCTGGCGACGGTCACCCGTCGGGAATGCTCGGTGATGGCGAGATATTCGTAGCCCAGCCGCCGGGCGGCCTGGGCCATGGTCTCCAGGGTGTCGATGCCGTCGGTTTCCTGGGTGTGACAATGGAGATCGCCGCGGATGTCCTTCAATTCGACCAGTTTCGGCAGCCGGTGGTCCAGGGCCGCCGCCACCTCTCCCCTGCCCTCGCGCAGTTCCGGGACGATGAAAGGCAGTCCCAGGCAGGCGTAGACCTCCTCCTCCCGCTCCCCGGCGACCCGCTCCTCGCCCCGGAACACTCCGTATTCGTTGATCTTGAGCCCCTGTTTCACCGCCAGCGTCCGGATTTCGATGTTGTGAGCCTTGGAGCCGGTGAAATACTGCAGGGCGGCACCGAAGCTTTCCTGCGGGACGACGCGAAGATCCACGTCCATGCCGTTGCCCAGCCGGATGCTGGAGCGGGTGGTGCCATGGGAAAGCACCTCCGACACGCCGGGATAGCGGACGAAACGATCCATCACCGGCGATTCCCCGCGGACGGTGACCAGAATGTCCAGGTCGCCCACGGTTTCCCTCCAGCGCCGGAAACTGCCGGCCACCACCATCCGGTCGACGCCGGGCGTGCTTCTCAGGTGATCCAGCAGGGCGTTGGCGATGCCTTCGGCCTCGAAACGCAGGAAGCGTTTTTCCTGGCCGGCGGCCTGATCCAGGTGCTTGAGTATCAAGGCTTCGGTCTTGGGACCGAAACCGGGAAGCTGGCGGACCTTGCCCTGGCGGGCGGCCCGTTCCAGATCTTCCAGGTTCCGGATGTTGAGCAGGCGGAACAGCGTCTTGACCCGTTTGGGGCCCAGCCCCTCGATCCGGAGCAGTTGCACCAGGGTGGGCGGGGTCCGCGCCAGGACTTCCTCCAGTTGTGGAAACCGGCCGCTCTTGACGATGGTGGCGATCTTTTGGGCGATGGCCGTCCCGATGCCGGGCAACCGGGTGAGGTCCTCTCCGGCCTCGACCATCTCGGCCAGGCTGCGGGGCTGGCTGCGGATGGTTCGGGCCGCGTTGCGGTAAGCGCGCACCCGATAGGGATTTTCCCCCTCGATGTCGAGCAGGTCGGCAAGTTCGTCGAACAGGTCAGCGATTTCGCTGTTGCTGATGGCCATCGGTCGGCTCCTGTGAATGATAGAATGAGAGCATCGTCATTGTAGTCCGAAGCCCTTTTCATGAAACTTCCGGTGAAATCCACCCGACTCCCGTTGTCCAGGCGCCTGGGGCGCTTCGTCCTGGGCCGGTGCCGCCGGGTGTATTACCGCATGGCGGAATCGGCCACCGGCTCCCACAAGCGGGACTTCCTCGTCGCCAGGGTCGAGGACGCCAGGACGGGGCTCGAGGAAACCAAGGAACAGCTGCAGACCACCCTGGAACGCTTCAGCGCCCTGATCGATTTCGACGGCGGCAGTCTGGCCGGTTTCTACCGCGCCCTGAAGCGGGACTTCGACCGCAGCGAACAGAAGGCCGAGCAGGTACGCAACCACATCGACACCATCGAATCTCTGGCCCAGGATCTGTTCGCCGAGTGGGAAGAGGAACTGGAGCTTTACACCAACCGCACCCTGCGCGGCAAAAGCCGCCAGAAGCTGAAGCTGACCCAGCGCCATTACCGGCGCCTGATCGCCGCCATGCGCAAGGCGGAAAGCCGCATCGATCCGGTGCTCAACGCCTTCCGGGATCAGGTGTTGTTTCTCAAACACAACCTCAACGCCCAGGCCATCGCCGCCCTGCAACACGAACTGGTCAGCGTCAGCGTCGACATCGCCGCCATGATCCAGGTCATGGAACAATCCATCCGCCAGGCGGATCAATTCATCCGCGCTCTGGAAGAACCCCCCGCCCTGCCCGGCCGATGACGACGGAACTGCAGGATTTTCTTGACCGCTACGGAACGCGCCTTCAGGCGTTGCTTTCCCGACTCGGCGAGGAATCACCGCTGGCCCGGGATCTGAAACGGGCCGAGCCCGCCCTGATGCTGGCCCGGGCGCTGGCGGAAAAAGCCGACCTTCCCGACCATCCGCTCCAGATAGCGGTACTGGGACCCACCCAGGCGGGCAAGAGCACGCTGGTCAATTTGCTGTTGCACCAGGAAATCGCTGGAGTCAGTCCCTTGGCCGGCTATACCGTCCATCCCCAGGCGTTTCTCCACAAGGTGGAAGAAGCGGCTTTTTCCTGGGTAGAGGCGTATTATGCCGGCTACCGCCGTTGCCGCGTTTCGGAGCTTCCCCGGGAAGACTACCGCTGCTTCGCCGTGGCCTCGGCCATCCCCCAGCCCCGTCTGCCGGAAATGGTACTCTGGGATACCCCCGATTTCGATTCCCTGAAGGCTCGCCACTATCTTCCCGGCGTACTGCGTACCGCCGCCCTGGCCGATGTCCTGATCGTCGTGGTCAGCAAGGACAAATACGCCGACCGGGCCGTCTGGGAGATGCTGGATCTGTTGGAGCCCCTGGCCCAACCGATCCTGGTCTGCCTCAACAAAGTGACGGCGGCCGGCCGGGAGACGCTGCTCCGTTCCTGGAAGGAAAAGTGGCGCGATCACCGTCGGGATCCGGTGCCGGCGGTCGTGCCGTTGCCCTACTGGCAGGACGCGACGGAAAGGGAACGGGCCGCTGCGGCGCTGCAGGAAGCCTTGATCCCGATGCTGAAGCAAGGGCTGCCCTATCGCAAGCGAATCCCCCACCAACTCCTGACGTTGGTGCGGCATCACTGGGACCGCTGGCGCAAGCCGGTGGAAGCCGAACTGGCGGCCAAGGCCCGCTGGCAGTCCTTGGTGGAAAACTCTCTGGAACAGGCGCTCGCCATCTACCGTCACGATTTTCTCGAACATCCTATCGCCTACGAAACCTTTCAGCGGGCCTTGGCGGAGCTGCTGATCCTGTTGGAAATTCCAGGATTGGCCCGGCCCATGACCATGTTCCGCCGCGCGGTCACCTGGCCCTTGCGCAAACTGTTCGGCAAACGCCGCAGCAACGAGGAGGAACCGGGCGAGCTGGTGATCCTGAACCGAGCGGTGGAACACGCCCTGCTGCAACTGCGTCAGGCGCTCATGGAACAGCGGCGGGATTCGTCCCTGCAGCACTGGTGGCAAGCCCTGGCGCAGCAATACCGTGATCTCGAACCGGATCTGTTGCAGCGATTCCAGGACGACGCCAGACATTACTATCAGGCTTTTCAACCGCAGGTGGAACAAGCCGCCGAGGAATTGTACCGCCACCTCAAGGAAATGCCGGTGACCCTCAACAGCCTGCGGGCCGCCCGGGCCAGCGCCGACGCTGCGGGCCTGGCCCTATTGCTGCAGACCGGCGGTATCGGCCCTCATGATTTCGTGCTGGCGCCGGCCGTTCTGTCCCTGACTTCCTGGCTCTCCGAAACCGCTCTGGGGAAATACATGGAACGCGTTGCCGCCAGGCTGAAACGCCGTCAGTTGGAACAAGTGAAGGAATTGCTGGAACGGCGTTTGCAAACCATGCTGCAGTCGCTACCGCAGCGCCTGGATGCGGAACTGCAGTTCGGCTTCGACGCCGAGATCATCCAGGCGGTGGAATCTCAATTGAAGGAACGTCGTTATGGACTCCAGCTTTTCTGAATCGTTGACGGAATGGCTCGAGCAGCTGGTCAACGGCGGCTGGATCGACCCGGAGCAGGTTCGACCGCTGCGATCCGGGGATGACGCCGGTCCGGAAGACTGGTTTTCCGGTGAAGAGCGCCCGCTGATCGTCGCCTTCTTCGGCGGCACCGGCGTCGGCAAAAGCACCCTCCTCAACCGACTGGCCGGGGAAAAGGTGGCGAAGACCGGGGTCGAACGCCCTACCTCCAGGGAAGTCACCGTCTTCCTCCACCGCGATCTCCCCACCGACCGGCTGGAACGCCACCTGCCTCTCGATCGCCTGCGCATCGCCCGCCACAATAACGACAACCGTCGCCGGGTGGTATGGATCGATATGCCGGATATCGACAGCATCGAGGAAAGCAATCGCGAGCTGGTGCTGCGTTGTTTACCTTTCGTCGACGTTCTGATCTACGTGGTCAGCCCTGAGCGCTATCGGGACGACAGCGGTTGGCAGTTGCTGAGGCGGCATGGCCAACGGCACGCCTGGCTGTTCGTGATGAACCATTGGGATCAGGGTGACGAGGCTCAGATCGAGGACTTTCGTATCCAGCTTCGGGAAGCAGGATTCCCAAATCCCGTCATCCTCCGCTGCGACAGCCGGGAGGATCTGACCGAACGGTTGCCCGACGATTTCGGCAAGTTGGAAGAGATCCTGACCCACCTGGTGCGTCAAGGAGGAATCGAACGGCTGGAGCGCCACGGCTTGCAACAGCGTCTGGCCGGACGACGCCGTGCTCTGGAGCAGTTGTTGCAACGCCTGGGCCACCCGGAACAGGGGGAAAAGCTCAAGCAGCTCTGGCGCCGATCGTGGCGCCGTACCCGCGATGAGCTGGAACCGGCCCTGGATTTGCCCGTCAAGACCCTGGCTGTGGAAGTGGCCGGCAAAGGACTGCGGCGTTTAGGAGATGATAGTGACCGGGAACATCCCCTGCTTCGGGACCTGTGGATACGAAAGCATCTGGAGGACACCCTCGACCGTCTGATCATGGAAGCGGCGGAGGCGGGTCTGGCCGTCGAGCCTTTGCGGCGCCACCTCGGTGGGTATCGTGACCGGATCGAGACGGTTTTCCGGGAACAGATTCGGCGTAGCGTGGCCGCGGCGCTGGCCAAACCCGGACGCGGTGTGCGACGATTCCTCCTGTGGTTGACAGGGGTGCTCCGCTATCTGCTCCCCCTGAGCGCCAGCGTTTGGGTCGGTTGGCAGGTGGTTTCCCGCTACTACGAGGGAATGCTGGGCGGTAATGATTGGCTGGGTATCGACTTCGCGGTCCACAGTCTCCTGCTGATCGGGTTGGCGTGGCTCGTTCCCCATCTGTTGCATCGCCTGTTGCAGCCTTCCCTGGAAAAAGCAGCCCGGTACGGTATCCGGCAGGGTATCGAGCGAGCCTTCGAGCAGGTCGAGTCGGATGTCGAGCAGATATTGGATGGATGGCAATCGGATTGGCGTCGGCTTCATCAGCGGGGAAAACAACTTCTGGAAACCGTGGAACCGCCGGTTGATTCTGCCGTTGATGGATTGTTGGGTCGTTTGGTTGTTTCAGAAAAAAGATAACGGTATAAATTCAGCGGCGCTTCTTGACGTGACGAAGAAGGCGCTGGCGTTTGCGGATCTGGCGCTTCGTCAGACGGTTGACCCGACCGGCAAAGGGATTGTCACCGGAGCGGAATTCCAGGCGGATCGGCGTGCCACGAATCCCGAGGCGGTCGCGGAACCACCGGCTGAGGTAACGCCGGTAGCTTTCCGGAACCTGTTCGGTCTGGTTGCCGTGGATGACGATCATCGGTGGATTCTTGCCGCCCTGGTGGGCGAACTTCAGCCGGATCCGCCTTCCCCGCACCAGGGGCGGCGGATTGGCCGTCACCGCTTCCTGCAGGATACGAGTCAACCGTGAGGTGGTGAACTCCGCCTGAGTTTGGCGGTACAGGGGCTCGATGCGGTCGAACAGATTCCCCACCCCCGTCCCGTGGCGGGCGGAAATCGGCAGTTTGTCGGCGAAATCGACGAAATACAACTGGGTTTCCATCTGCGCCTTCACTTTGCGCTTCTGATCCTCGGTCAGGCCGTCCCACTTGTTGAGACCGATGACCAGCGCCCTGCCCGCTTCCAGCACCATGCCCAGCAGGCGGGCGTCCTGGTCGGTCACCCCTTCCGAAGCATCGATCAGAAAAATGACCACATGGGCCGACTCCATAGCCTGCAGGGCTTTGACGATGCTGAATTTCTCCACCGCCTCCTCCACCCGGGCCCGCCGCCGGATGCCGGCGGTATCCACCAGCACGTAGCGCCGGCCGTCCCGCTCGAAGGGAACTTCGATGGCGTCGCGGGTGGTTCCGGGATGATCGGCCACCACCACCCGCTCCTCTCCCAGGAGACGGTTGATCAAGGTGGATTTGCCCACGTTGGGTCGCCCGAGGACCGCCACCCGGATGGCCGGATTTTCCTCCCCGCCCTCCTCGGTTGCCGGGGCCGGTGGCAGACAGGACTCGATCCGTTCCAGCAAGCG
>Ga0256841_1003189_pt1 | contig 12432 bp, 13 predicted proteins | sample 356308metaG_FD_185971 | JGI IMG/M metagenome (GOLD analysis project Ga0256841, IMG submission 185971) | Hydrothermal vent microbial communities from Mid Atlantic Ridge, Atlantic Ocean - 356-308 | ecosystem: Environmental > Aquatic > Marine > Hydrothermal vents | place: Atlantic Ocean: Mid...
CTATTATCCTCGTCGGTTCAGTGGCTTCCGGGAGTCCGAGGAGCTGTTTAAGGGACAGAACAGGAATTATCTCACCCCTGAGGTTTATAACACCGACGATGTAGCCCGGTGTGTAGGGAACTCTCACAGTTTCCATGATCTTTGAAATAGTCAGTATCTTCTTCAGGTTTATACCTATCAGCTCTCTCTCAAGGGAGAATCCGAGGAACTCCTCAACATCCGCAAGGGCTATCTCCCGCTTTGTTCCTTCCGCAGGAACTATGTCCGCCATAACACCACCTCACACAAGAGAAATAGACCTCATCTCCCTCCTGAGTATCCCATCAAGGTCAAGGATTAGAACTACCTTTCCATCTCCCGTTATGGTTGCTCCCGATATGCCCCGAACCTCACCTATTATCTTACCGAGGGGCTTGACAACCACCTCCTCATCGCCGAACAGGTCCTCAACTGTGAAGGCAACTTTCTGACTGCCCACCTGCGAGACTATAACGTAACCGACTCTGCTGTTCTCCATCTCAAGAGCCTCGCCGAGGTTTATCAGGGGTATGGTCAGCTCTCTCAGGATAAGAACCTCCTTTCCGGACACCGTGGTTATCTGGGCATCCTCTCCCTGAATTATCTCAAGCACCGAGTGTATAGGTATCGCAAAGAACTTTCCGTTCACGGACACAAGGAGAGAACGTATTATTCCCACAGTCAGCGGGAAGGAGAGGGTTATCTTTGTCCCCTTTCCCCTTTCAGTTTCTATGTCTATAGTTCCCCTGAAGGCGGTGACGGTGTTCATCACCACGTCCATTCCCACACCCCTTCCCGAGACCTGAGAGACCCCCTCCGCTGTTGAGAAGCCCGGATGGAATATCAGGAAGAGAACATCCTTCTCGGTCATCTTCTCAGCCCTGTCGGGGCTTATCAGACCCTTTTCAAGAGCCTTCTGCTTGACCTTTTCAATGTCTATTCCCCTCCCGTCGTCCGCTATCTCTATGAATATCCTGTCCCCATGATAGTAAGCGCTGAGTTTGACCGTTCCCTTCCTTGGCTTCCCGAGTCTTTCCCTCTCGTCAGGGGGCTCAATTCCGTGATCAACTGCGTTCCTTATAAGGTGTATGAGAGGCTCTTCCAGCTTCTCCAGAACCGTTTTATCCATCTCCGCATCTTCACCTTCAAGGACGAGCTCCACCTCCTTACCGAGCATCCTTGCGAGGTCTCTCACAACCCGCGGGAACTTCTGGAAGAGGCGCTTTACGGGTTGCATTCTCGTCTTCATAACCGCGAGCTGGAGGTCTCCGACTATCCTGTCCAGAGAGGACATGACGGTTTCAAGGTCATCAACGGTCTTTGACCTGTACTCTTCCTGAAGCCTCTGGAAAACCCTCAGGAGCCTGTTTCTCTCAAGGACGAGCTCACCCACAAGGTTCATGAGGTCCTCTATCTTGTTCACGTCTATCCTGAGGACCTTCTCCCCTTCTGTCTTGGGCTGGACCTTCTTCTCGGGCTTCTTCTCCTCCTTCGGGGGCTCCTTAACCTCCTCCTGTTTAGCCTCCGCCACCTCCTCAGCCTTCTCTATCCCCTTCTCCTCAACGGGCTCCTCGGTTTGGGGCTGGGAAGCTTCTCCCTTTGCCACGAGCCTGTCAAGGGCTTCTATCAGCTCGGTAGGTCTCTCATCGGGTGGAAGGAGTATCAGCTCTTCAAGTACCTCTTCTATGGGCTTTCCTTTAAGGTGGGAGAAGCCAAACCTGTCAAGAAGCTCTTCAAGGGATTCCTCCTTCTCTTCCTTCACAGTAGGGATGCCACCCTGCTGGAGCTCCCGAAGTTTCTTCACCAGATCGGAAGGGGTCTCTACATCCTCGCCAGCTTCATATCTCTGCAGGGCACTCCTTATGAAATCAACCGCTTCAAGGATGGCATCGTTTATCTCTGGCGTAAGGGTAAGTTCACCACTCCTGAGCTTACCCAAAACATCTTCCGCTGCGTGGGCAACTTCAACTATAGCGTTGAGTCCGAGGAAGCCGGCTCCTCCCTTTAAGGTGTGCATAGCCCTGAAGGTGGCATTCAGGAGCTCTTCGTTCTGGGGGTCCTTCTCAAGCTCAAGGAGGTTTTCCTCAACCTTCTGCAGGTTCTCCTCCGCTTCAACAACGAACTCGTTGAAGATCTCTCTCATATCATCGCTCATCATGCTTCTTCTCCTCTATGGGCGAGCTTGTCCACCATATCAAGGAGCTCCGCTGCATCAAACTTTACTATGAAGCCATCCGCATGGACCCTGAAAGCCCTTTGCCTGTTGGACTCATCGCTCAGGGTCGTGTTTACTATTACAGGGAGTCCCATGAACCCGGGTGTCTCCTTTATCTTCTTTGTGAGGGTGAGCCCGTCCATGTTCGGCATCTCTATATCGGTTATCACGAGCTGAATGTAGTCCGTTATCGGTCTGTTTTCGTTCTTAGCTCTTTCAAGGTATTCGTTGAGAGTGTTCCAAGCCTCAAGCCCATCTTCAGTCATGATCACCTTATGCCCCGCGGACTCAAGGATATCCTTTATTATCTTCCGTGCGATAGCGGAGTCCTCTGCTATGAGTATGGTGTATGTATATTTTTCCTCCTTCGCCTTCTCCTCAGCTTCAACCTCTCCAAAGACCTTAAGGAGTCCTATGTCGTGGAGTATCCCTTCAAAGTCAAGGATTATCAGAAGTCCGTCCTCCGTATCAACAACGCCCGTAATCCTCCCTCCCATCTTCTGGTTAAGGGTATCGGGTGCTTTCTTTATATCCCTCCAGCTTATCCTTCTTATCCTCTTTGCATCGTGGACTATAATGCCAACATTTTCTCTCAGAAATTCAAGGTGAAGAAGGAACTTCTTTCTCTCGGGAGGCTCCTCTATGCCCATCCACCGGGCAAGGCTCACGACGGGAATGAGCTTTCCTCTTATCTCCGCCATGCCCTCAACTTCAGGAGGCATGTTGGGAACCTTGGTTATTTTTGGCATACGCAGGACTTCCCTCACCTTAGCCACGTTAACCCCAAATATCCACTCGTAAACGCCTTCCTGCCTGTCTTCGTATATCCTGAAGTCAACGATCTCAAGCTCGTTCTTACCTGTCTCTAAGATATCCGGGAGTGCGTGGGGACTCTTTTCAGGACTCATTCCCCTCCTCCTTGAGAGCCTCGTTGAGCTTATCAACTATGTCCTTTATCTCCTTGGAGAGCTTGGAGGTATTGTCCGCAAGCTTCCTGAACTCCGAAGCAACAACCGCAAATCCCTTGCCCGACTCCCCGACCCTCGCAGCCTCTATCGCAGCGTTGAGGGCAAGCAGGTTTGATTGCTTTGCTATCTTCATCAGGCTCTCAGTAAGTCTTGAAAGCTCCTCCATATACTTATCGCACTCAACGTTCTTACCTTCCGCCATCGCCATCCTCCACGAAAATTATCTGCACTCTGACTTGAGCCTGTCAAGGTTCTCAACTATCTTAGAAGCTACCTCCTTAACCCTGAGAAGCTTCTGGGAGGCGGAATCAATATCACCCGCCTTCTTCAGCTCGTATATCTCCCTTGCAAGCTTGTGGAGCTCTATATGGGGCTGTTCTATGTCCTTAAAGCTCTGGAGGTGTCCGCACCTGTCTTTACCCACCGAGTAGTACCACTTGCCCAAGTAACACTGGGTATGGTCAACGAGCTCGGAGGGATCCATCTCAAGCTCGCCTTCCATAAATTTCAGAAGTTTGAGCTTCCACATGTTATGGGCTATCTTCGCCTTTTCTATACTGAAGGTATCCAGCTGAAAGCGCTGGATATCCTCAAGCAGGGATTTCAACTTCTCTATTGTGTCGTTGGATATCTGTCTGAGAAAGTCAGCCCTTTCTTTCTCCTCTTCTATAAGTCTGTTGAGTTCAACGACCGACTGGGCAAGCTGGTTTGCGGTGCTCGATTCCTCTTCCCCTGCTGTAGCAAGAGCTGATATCCTTTCCTCAACCTCGTTTATCTTCTCAGCCAGCTGAGATACAGCCTCGCTCGCCTTCTCAGAAGCTTCCATACCTGACTGGACGGTCTCAAGTATCTTGGAAATAAAGCTTACAGCCTTTGAGGTAGATTGCCCTATCCCTTCTATTATCTCTATTATGTCTTTTGTTGAGTCTGATGTCCTCTCCGCAAGCTTCCTCACCTCATCCGCAACAACCGCAAATCCTCTTCCCGCCTCCCCAGCCCTCGCTGCCTCTATCGCGGCATTCAGAGACAAGAGGCTCGTCTGCTCAGCTATGGAGTTTATAGTTCCGGTGATCTCACCTATCCTGTCCACAGAGCGTCTGAGTTCCTCTATGACCTCCGAGTACTTCTGAACGGAGTCGTATATGTACTTCATACTTTCTATGAGGTCATTCAGTATCCTGCTGTTCTCCCTGAAGGCGGAATACATGTTTTCCACGAGCTCCTTTGCTCCGACTATGTTCTCCGCATTCTGCCTGACTATCATAGAGAACTCTTCCGCTGACGTGGAAACAGTACTTATGTTGTTAAAGAGCTTATTGAGGTTCCTTTCAAGCCCGTAGGCGACGTCCGTAAGCATTATCGCTTTGTCAGTTAAATCCGAAGATGTCGTGTAGGTCTTATCAATCATGCTCTTAAGGTTACGAACGAGCTGGTTGAAGTTCCTATAAAGCTCTTCGTATTCCCCTTCTCTGACTTCAATCTCAAGGGTGAAGTCTCCTTTCCCGAGCTTTTCCATGGCTTTGGAAAGGTCCTCTATAACACCCTCCACAGCCTTAGCCCTTTCCACTATCTTTTTACGAACGAGCTCTTTTATTTGCGGGTAGAAATCTGACAGGTCCTTTGTTGGGTCAGGAATATCTATCTGGGTAATGTCAACATCCACATCTTTGAGGAAGTCAAAGAAGAAGGCATCAAATACACTCTGCATATCGTATAGGAATACCTTTGTTATGGCGCTGAGAGCTTTTGCCCTGAAGCCCGGCTTGAACCTGAAGGCCTTATAAAGATATTTGTTAACAAGCTCTATATAGATTGAGTAGCTACCTATATACCACTTCATAGGGAGGTCAAGGACGTTGTGAACACTTCCTATCCTGAGCCTTCTCTCAAAGTACGGGACTCCAAAATTTCCGCCCCTTCTTGCCTCTTCAAATATGTCCATAAAATACTGGAGCTGGGTTCTCTCTAACTGAGACCTCAAAGCCTCAAGGGATATACCCTTCCTCTTTGCAATCTTTTCCATAAAACTCCTCGTTTCGGGAAAACTGAACTGAACATCGTAAAATTCTTTAACTATAAGCGGTCCGTACTCTCTGGCCCATGAATAAAGCTTGGAAAGGGTGGCTACATCTTCAGCACCAAGACTCATGAACTCCCTACGGAGTCTGAGATTTTCTTCCGTTATCCCGTACATGACCATGGCTCAAGAACCTCCGCTGATGAGCTTTCTTCTTTAATTATAAACGGGCTCGCTTATAATTTTTTTAATGGCGGATGAGGATTTTCTCTCTCAGGAAGAGATAGATATGCTCCTCCAGAGCCTCGGCAAGGAGGAGGAAGAAAAAGAAGAGGAGGTAAGCTACAGGACCTTCAACATAGATGAGCTTGAGAGGATATCCCCGACGAGGCTTGTAAAACTTGAACAGGTTATAAATACCTGGATCGCAAACGCCACCCCCGAGCTGAGGGGAATGATATTCAACCTTGACAGCATCTCCCTTTCGGAGGTCAAGACGGAGAAGATATCTGACTTCGTCCTTCAGATACCCCTGCCCGCAGCGATAGCCCTTCTGAACGTGGAGGCTCTGGGAGGGAGGATGTACATGGTTATGGACACACGGCTCATATACACCGTGATAAGCATAATCTTCGGTGGTCCAGCCCAGCCCTACAAGGTTGAGGGAAAGAGCTTCACCAAGTTTGAGCTAAAGGTTATAAGTAACCTCGTTGATATACTCGTCAAGCATCTTAACAATGCGTGGTTAGAGCTCGTGGGTGAAGGAAGCATAGAGTTTGCGGGCTTTGAGGACAACCCGAGGAGGCTCATAACCGTCAGCAGGAACGAGATAGTAATAGTTGCTACCCTTAAGGTTGAGATAGAAGGCTTTCAGGGATACATATACCTTGCGATCCCCATGAAGACCATTGAACCCATAAGGGACATCCTCAGAACCGCAGAAACCGAGAGCAGTGATTTTAAAGATGTGATCTGGTCAAACCTTCTCTCAACTCCCGTTCTTCTTGAGGCTGTCCTCCCTGAGCTCAGCATGAGTGTGGGCGAGATCGTGGAACTCAAGGAGGGAGATGTGATAAACCTTGATACAAGAGCTACGGAGAGGGTCATTGTAAAGGCTTCCGGAGTTCCTGTATTTACAGGGATACTTGGGGAGTCAGAAGGTAAGAAGGCTGTTAAAATTAAGTCTTACGCGGACACCATCGTGAGGGGAACAGAATGAAGGAGCTTGAGGACATAATTAAGGAGCTTATCTCAAACGTAAAGGAGCTTGAGAGCGTAATAGAGGGGATAAAGAAGCCCGTCAGCGAAAGCTCCAGGCTTTTACCCGAAACCTCAAAGAACATAGAGGACGTTATGGTCTTCCTTGAGCAGACCTCCCACACGATAATGAACCTCCTTGAGAGGATAAGCAAGAACTCGGAAGAGATCGGAAAGGACGTTGACTTTCTTCTATCTCTGAATCCTATACCCAAGGTAAGAGAGAAGCTTGAATCCATAAAGAGCAGGAATCAGGACACCCAGAACACCCTCCTTGAGCTCTATACCCACATGTCCTTTCACGACCTTGCGGGTCAGCAACTCAAGCTCGTTATTGAAGCCCTTGACAGGGTGAGGAACACCCTCCTTGACATAATAGTATCCCATGTAACCGCCGGTAAAGATCTGAAGGAAGAGGAGGCAACAAAGATAAAGGGAAAGGTCAGCGAGCTTCTCTCTCAGGACAGGGTGTCTCAGGAAGATGTAGATAAACTACTTGAAGAATTTGGTATGTAGGAGGATGAGCCATGCCGATGCCCCCAGCGGACATAAGGATACTCGTGGTGGATGACATGAGCACCATGAGGAGGATAATAAAGACCATACTCAACCAGCTGGGCTACACAAACATTGATGAAGCGGAGAACGGGAAGCAGGCTCTCGCCAAGCTTAAAAACGAGAAGTACGATTTCGTCATAACCGACTGGAACATGCCCGAGATGGACGGGCTTTCCCTTGTAAAGGCTATAAGGAGTGATGAAGAGCTCAAGAGCTTGCCTGTCCTTATGGTAACCGCGGAGGCTAAGAAAGAAAACGTCATGGAAGCTCTCAAGGCTGGGGTGAACAACTACATAGTAAAGCCCTTTACACCCGAGGTTCTCAAAGAGAAGATGGAAAAGATATTCAAATGAGGTGGTGATATGTTCTGGGGAAACAAGGAGAGGCTGAGGGAGCTGGAGCAACAGCTTTCAAGGTGCAGGGAGGAGAACGTACTTCTCAAGGAGCTCCTGAATCTGATGGAGGAAGGCGTTGTCCTTTTAGAGGGTAAAAAGGTAGTCTTTGCCAACGAGAAGGCTTCAGGACTTCTGAAGGACAGAGACCTTGACAAGCTCCTTGAGGATGAGTCCATTGAGGTAATAGCCCACAGACCGAACTTCGTCGTATTCAAAGAAAGGAAAAAGGAAGAGAAGAAGGAAGATGAGCCCCGGGATAGAGGTGTAGAGGAGTGTCTTGCGGGTGTTGCGGGTCAGGTAGAGCCCATAGTTGAGGAGATGAGCAGGCTCTCCTCCCAGTCCGCAGCGAGCTTTACCGAGCTTGATGAGGTATTCAGGATAGTCACAAACGGCATAACGATAATTCAGGATATGAACGAAGCTGTCAAGAGAACTGAGGAATCCCTCAAAAAGGATATGAGTATAATAAGGGATCTTTCGGAGCAGTCCTCCGATATAGTCAGGATACTCTCCCTCATAAACGAGATATCCGAGCAGACGAATCTCCTCGCCCTGAACGCTGCCATTGAGGCAGCGAGAGCTGGGGAAGCTGGAAGGGGCTTCGCCGTTGTGGCGGACGAAGTGAGGAGGCTGGCTGGCAAAACTATGGAGTTTACAGAGAGCATAGATAAGGTTCTCAAAGAGATAGATAAGAAGGTAAACGATGCGAGACAGCACATAGAGGAGGTCGTCAAGGAAACAAGCCTCCAGCGGGACAAATCTTCTGACGTGGAGGAGCTCTTCTACCTCGTCCAGTACAGGATGGAAGCGCTGAAGGGCAAGTACGAGGAGGTCACCTCAAAACTTGAGGCTCTCATGAACGTTCTCAGGGACACCCAGAGAGCTTTAGAGAACAGGCTCCAGGGTGAGGGCTGATGAGCTCCTTCTGCAGAAAGGTCGTTGAGTTCATGTGTGAAGATAGACTCAACAGGTTTATATCCTCCTTCTACGAGCTTTACAAGGAATACAACCACATGGGGGAGGAGGCTTTCCTTAGGGAGTGGTTCTACAGGTCAATAATAAGGGAGCTAATAGGATACTTCCCCCCTTCTGTGCTCATGGACTCCTTTGAGGAAATAAAGGGCTCAAAGGGACACCTGCTAAGAACTTACGTTAAGACTTACTGGGAGTTCTGCAAAAACCCCAGAAGGCACCCCGTACGGGTTGAGGAGGCTATGAAGTTTTTTGGAATTGAAGAGCTCACAGAAAAGGAGCTTCAGCTCAGATACAGGAGGCTTGTAAAGAGATACCACCCCGACAGGATAGGTAAAAGCCCAGAGGCACACAGGATGATGGTGAAGATAAACTATTACTATCAGATACTCAGGAGGTACTTAAGTGATAGACGCGAGGAAGCTGTTCATATCTGGTAAGAGGTACAGGGGCTTTGCCCCTGTGGGTGAGACCTATATACCCGTAGCTTTCAGTATATATCCATTAGACGAGAAGGAGGTCAGGCTGAGGCACCTCTTTCCGAGCAGTGTCGTCGGAAAGATAGGTGAAGGCTCTGTTGTGTACGCCCTTGTGGAGGACGGGAAGAAGCTTGTCGCAGAGCTCAGGGTTCTGAAGGCTGAATCGGATGGAAAGTCTTTCACTGCGAGCGTTGATTACATAACCAAGGACAGGAGGGCTCTGCCAAGGGTGAGGGTTGAGGGTTTGCTTGAGATAGAGGTTGAGGTAAGGTGTGGTAGTGAAAGTTACAGAGGGAGATTACTTGATATAAGCATACAGTCCTTAGGTGTAAAAGTGGACAGAAGAGCACCCTGTAGCGAGTGCGAGTTGACCATGTCCTATGGAGGAAGAAAGATCAACCTCAGAGGAAGGGTGATCAGGTGTGATGATAACATTGCGGTGATTGAGACAGCTGGAGATAATCCTGATATGGTAAGCCTTCTTGGAAGGATATACTCGGACATATTCCTTAAGATCCAGAGAGGTTAGCCCTCCAAGAGCTTCCTGCCCTTCCCCTCCACTATCCGCAGACGGGCTCTCTCCACCGCAAGGGAGCCATCGGGCACATCCTTGCTCACCACAGAACCTCCCGCTACGTAGCTCATGTTCCCTACCCTTATAGGGGCTATCAGAAGGGAATTGCTCCCTATAAAAGCCCCTCTTCCTATGTAAGTTTTGTGCTTCTTTCTGCCGTCGTAGTTTGCGGTCACAACTCCCGCACCTATGTTCACGTCATCCTCAAGAACCGCATCACCTATGTAGGCAAGGTGCTTAGCCCTGACACCCTCACCGAGGGCGCTCTTCTTAACCTCAACGAAGTTGCCAACATGGCTTCCTTTCCCTATGCGGGAACCGTCCCTGACATGGGCGTGGGGTCCCACCCTTGCTCCCTCTTCAACCACGCTGTTCCTGATAACCGAATAGGGCTCAACTACTGCGGACTCTCCCACCTCCGAGTCCTCAATCACAGCTCCCGTCTCTATAACTGCGTTCCTACCTATCTTGGTCTTCCCCCTCAGATGCACGTTGGGAAATATCTCAACGTTTCTCTCTAAACTCACGTCGGGCTCTATCCATACGGTCTCGGGTATGTGGAAGGTTACACCTCTCTGCGCCCAGTACTTTATCAGTTTTAGCCTGAGTATATTCTCTGCAAAGCTCAGCTCCCAGCGGGTATTCACCCCCACTATCTCCGTGGGGTCCGAAGCCATGAAGCTTCTCACCTCGTATCCCTTCCCGGTCATGTAACCGATAACATCGGTAAGGTAAAGCTCACCCGTCCTTTCACTGGGCTTTATCTTGAAGAGGGCTTCCAAGAGGTAGGGTATATACAGGATATATACACCTCCGTTTACTTCCCTGATATTCCTCTCCTGCGCGGTGGCGTCCTTTTCCTCAACTATCTTTATTATCCTGTCGGTTCCCTCCTCCTTAAGGACTCTGCCGTAACCCGTAGGGTCCTGCAGAACCGAGGTAAGGACGACCCCCCCGAGTTTTACCTTCTCGTACTCTTCAACCATGAAGAGAAATCTCTGCATGTTCTTAAGGGTCTCGGAGCTCACGAGGGGGGAGTCACCGTTTATTATCAGAAGGTAGTCGTCGTCGTTCCTCCACCAGTCAACCGATGCCAGCACAGCGTCCGCAGTTCCGCCCTTGGGATTCTCCTGAAGGAAGTAGGCGTAATCCTCTCCAAAGGTCTCCTTTACCTCCTGCGCTCCATGACCGACCACTATGGCTATGTCCTCTATACCTCCCCCCTTAACAGTGCTGAGGATATACCAGAGCATGGGTTTACCAAGAATCTCGTGAAGAACCTTCGGCTTTTCGCTTCTGAACCTTGTTCCAAGCCCTGCTGCAAGAACAACCGCCTTCATCCTTTACCTCTTTGAGTTTACTTATCCGTTTTAGCTCCCCCCTTTTCCCCCTCTATGGAGGAACGTATTGTCCATAAAAGATACGCCACAGAGCCAATCATGAATAACAAGCCGATGACAATAAAAACTTCCTTAATTCCCAGCTTCCCCAAAGTCAACCCTGATAGACCACCTATAAGTGCAAGGAAACCAGTAAACAACCAGCCTATTAACTTTTCGTAATAAGCTTTGCGTTCTTTAATTCCCTCTCCTTTCATCCTTCACTTCACCCCTTAGCGTCCCTTGCTACGCCTCTCTTTGAGCTGAGTATAAAGTCTATCAGAAGCTCTATATCCTCGTTGTCCTTGAACTCCCTCCTGAGCTCTTCTATCGCCTCCTTCCTCAGGATGCCACTTCTGAAGAGAAGCCTGTAGGCTTTCTTTATAGCGGATATCCTCTCCTTTGAGAAGCCCCTTCTCTCAAGACCGACGGTGTTAACACCGTAAAGATGGGCGTGCTGTCCCGAAGCTCTCGTGAAGGGAGGAATATCTAAGGAAACACCAGTAAGACCTCCCACCATAGCGTAGGGTCCTATCCTCGCCCACTGGTGAACCGCAGAGAGTCCACCTATGAAGGAATACTCCCCAACCTCCACATGACCTCCGAGGGTGGCACAGTTCGCCATTATCACGCCCTTTCCCACAACGCAGTCATGAGCTACATGGGAGTACGCCATGAGCATAACCTCGTCCCCTATCACCGTTTTCATCTTGTCTAACTTCGTCCCACGGTGGATCGTAACGTACTCCCTTATAAGGACCCTGTTCCCTATTAAGACCTCGCTCTCCTCTCCTTCGTACCTGAGGTGCTGGGGTTCTTCTCCTATAACCGCTCCATCGTATATCTTGCAGTTCTCCCCGATCTTAACCCTGCCCTTTATCGTGACCCTGTTTCCTATCTTTGTTCCCTTCCCTATCTCAATATCTCCCTCTATGACACAGAAGGCTCCGATCTCAACATCTTCAGCCAGCTTAACCCCTTTGCCAACTATAGCACTCGGATGTATCCTCATACCACCTCCTTTACAAGCTTCCTGAGCGTGTTAAGAGCCACCTGAGAGGAGAGAAACCTGTTTGGATTTCTCCCCATCCCGAATACCCTGACCTCAACTACCTCTACGTTTTTACAGAAAACACCTATGTAGGTAAGCCCTTCGGGCTTGTTTTCAGAACCCCCCGGACCCGCTATGCCGGTTATGGCGATCCCGCAGTCCGTTCTTAGCCTCTCTTTCAGACCTGAGAGCATCTCCCTGCAGGTCTCCTCCGACACCGCTCCAAAGCGTGAGAGGGTCTCCTCCCTGACGCCGAGGAGCTTTGTCTTTAGCTCATTGGAATAGACCACAACTCCCCCAATGAAGTAATCGGAGCTACCGGGGACATTGACTATCCTTGCGGAAAGAAGCCCGGCGGTACAGCTCTCCGCTGTGCTGAGAGTAAGTCCCTTTTCCTTAAGTAGCTCGCCTACAACCTCTTCAAGGCTCTTACCCGTTGAATAGACGAAGTCACCGAGCTCCTCTTTTGCCCTCTCCCAGTCCTCCCTTTTTTGAAACAGGATATCAACACCCGCAAGGGTTCTTTCAACTCTAAAATCAAGTCCCCTC
>Ga0256841_1003190_pt1 | contig 12430 bp, 8 predicted proteins | sample 356308metaG_FD_185971 | JGI IMG/M metagenome (GOLD analysis project Ga0256841, IMG submission 185971) | Hydrothermal vent microbial communities from Mid Atlantic Ridge, Atlantic Ocean - 356-308 | ecosystem: Environmental > Aquatic > Marine > Hydrothermal vents | place: Atlantic Ocean: Mid...
TCTTGAGGTACCCGTTTCGATGACTCGAGCCAAGGGGGATCTGCATCCCAATGGGAATCCCCATCTGTGGGTGGATCCGGTCCGTTTGGGTTGGATGGCAAAAAACATCGAGAAGGGAATGGAGCGGGTTAGGCCGAGCCAAGCTCCTGCATTCAGAAAGGGATATGAAGCATTCCAGATGAAACTCGATAGGGCAACTTTCGGGCCTCGCCTGGTAAAGCTCCTTGGGGGCAAGGTTCTGAATCGGCTTGCCATCTCAGGCAAACTTCAAAGTTTTTTAAAGAAGAAATACAAGGGGAAACCCCTCTCGACCCGTTTGGGTGGGTTTCTCAAAAAGGCGGCTCCTCTCAGAGGGCGGAAAATCCTTTTTTATCATCAAAACTGGATCTATTTCACAACTAGGTTCGGCCTCAAGGTCGAAGGGTTTGTGGAGGACAAGCCGGGGATCACCCCTTCAGCCTCGCATAAGCTTAGGCTCTTGAAACTCATCAAAGCTGAAAACATCAAAGTTCTTGGGACGGCAACCTGGAACGACGATTCTGTTCCGAATGCCTTAGCGCGTGAGTCAGGAATTGAGGTCGTGATCCTCCCTGCCATGGTGGGAGCAACCAGAGATGCCAAAGATTCTCTCTCTTTGATCAATGCCCTGATTGAAAGACTCCTGCATGCTTACCAAAAGGGTTAAGCCGTGGACTTGAGCTGGCTTCTTCTCCCCCTTCTCGCTTGTTTGATTTTGACTGGGATGCACGCTTGGCTCGGGATCCACATTCTGAGCAGAGGGGTCATTTTTGTTGATCTTGCTTTAGCCCAGATTGCTGCTCTGGGTGCCATGACGGGGATCCTCTTCGGCATCGAGCCGGGGACCCCCCTCAGCTATGTCTTTGCTCTGAGTTTTACCCTGTTTGGGGCCTTAGTTTTTTCCCTGACCCGATTCGAGAAATCCAAGATTCCCCAAGAAGCGATCATCGGCATCGTCTATGCCGTGGCTGGGGCTCTCGGGATTGTTGTTACTGCGGGAACTCCGGATATCCATGCCGTTGAAAAGATCCGTCACATCTTGATGGGACGCAGTATCGTTTGGGTTTCAGGTGCTGTCGTGACCAAAACAGCTCTTGTCTATGGCGGGGTGGCTTTTGTGCATTATCTGTTCCGAGGCCCCTTTTTGTTGGTGTCTACCAATCCCGAAGAGGCACGGCGCAGAGGGATGAGGCTCCGATTTTGGGACTTCTTATTTTACACAACCTTTGGGGTGGTCATCACATCCTCGGTGCAGATCGCAGGTGTCCTCCTTGTTTTTTGTTTCTTGATTGTCCCCGCTGTTTTTGGGGCCATGTGGGCGGAGAAGATCTCCAACCGTCTTTTCCTTGGTTGGGGCCTTGGAACTGTTGCAAGTATGGTTGGGCTGTTGCTTTCTTATGAACTCCCCAGTGGACCAGTCATTGTCGTTGTGTTTGGAGGTCTTCTCCTGGCCTCCGGGATGGTAAAGCTCCTCCTATCAGGTCGGAAGCAAACTCAAGTGGTGGGAGGAGCCGGGCTTTTGGTGAGTCTTGTCCTCTTGGTCCTCCTTTTTTCCTCAAGGTTCCAGGCTGCCCAGGAGGGGGAGGCTGGTGTGGGGCTTGGTGAGAACACTCGAATGGAAACGGAGGGGGATGGGCCATCAACCGGGAGCAAAAAGGAAGATCTTTCACTCAAGCATTTGGAAGCGGAGCTTTTAGCGAGTGATTCTTCCCGGAGGGAGAAGGCTCTCCTGGTTCTTCGGTCACACCCGGATACAAAGCTTCTTCCAGCCCTCCATAAAGCTTTGGAAAAAGAAGAGGACCCCGATCTCAAGATACACATTGCCGAAGAGGGTTTGAGAATGCAGGATCGAGCTTTTGTCGGTGTGCTTGTTCAACTGATAGAGAAAGCCGAAATGCCCTTTTTCCGGAGTGAAGCTTATCATCTTTTACAGCGTTTCGTGGACCTACCTTCCGAGTGGGAAAAAGAAGAAGTTCCGACTTCCCAAGTTCTCTCTTCCTGGTGGGAGAAGGCCCGAAAATCCTTGTTTTGGGATTCCTCCAAACACCGGTTCAGCACAAAGGAGAATTGATTCTTAACCATCTTTGGACTACCCCGCATTGTTTCCCCATGGACGGGTCACGTAAGATCACGGATCGCATCCAAGAGGGATGGCTCCCCAAGGAGGACAAATGGAGCAGGAAGCGGAAACAATCACGGGTGTGCCTGCACGCTACTGGCATATGTTGGACAATGGAGAGATCCAATGTGATCTCTGTCCCAGGTATTGCAAGCTCAAGGATGGTCAGCGAGGCCTTTGCTTTGTTCGAGCCCGGTCTGGAGAGCAAATGGTTCTCACTACCTATGGTCGCTCCAGCGGGTTTTGCATCGACCCCATCGAAAAAAAACCCTTAAACCATTTTCTTCCGGGGACACCCGTTTTCTCCTTTGGAACGGCCGGCTGCAATCTCGCATGTAAGTTCTGCCAGAACTGGGACATAAGCAAATCCCGTGAAATGGACAGACTCATGGATCAGGCTTCCCCGGAACAAATTGCCAAGGCCGCAGAGGAGACCGGGTGCCGGAGTGTGGCCTTCACCTATAATGATCCCACGATTTTTTTAGAATATGCGGTGGATGTCGCTGATGCATGCCGGCAACGAAGCATAAAAAATGTCGCGGTCACGGCTGGATATATCTGCCCAGATCCTCGACGAGAATTCTTCTCAAAGATGGATGCGGCTAACATTGACCTAAAGAGTTTTTCGCAGACTTTTTATCGTGAACTCACTGGAGCTGACCTCCAACCGATCCTCGATACGATCGAGTATCTTTGCAATGAAACGGAGGTTTGGGTCGAGCTGACAACCCTGCTGATTCCCGGAAAAAATGATTCAGATCAAGAGCTGCATCAGCTTTGCGATTGGATTCGCGAACATGTCGGACCGGGGGTCCCACTCCACTTTTCCGCCTTTCATCCTGATTTTAAAATGAAGGACACCCCTGCAACGCCGAGGCAAACCCTTGTGCGGGCGCACCGCATTGCTCATGAAGAAGGACTCTCCTTTGTTTACATTGGAAATCGCCTGGACGCGGGGGGGCAGGACACCCTATGTCCGCATTGCGGACACCTTCTGATCCAACGGCTTGGGTATGAGATCTTGGGTTGGGGACTGGACCCTTCGGGAAAATGCGAAGAATGCGGGCTAAAGATCCCTGGAGTTTTTGAGAAGGAACCCGGAAATTGGGGGTCGCGAAGACAGCCGGTCCGGATTTCTTCGTGGTAGAAGGTTCTTCTTGGAAAGCACCCCATTTCTTTTTCGCACTTTGAGGGAGTTTCGGTGAGAATCTGGGAATGGAACTCAACAAGTCGACCTATTTTGTCCGTGAACATGTAGGAATGTTCAAATTCCATGAAGCCTATGACATTTTAGATCCTCAATCGGGGGAGTTGCTCGCTCTCGCCTACGAGGAAGCTTCTTTCGCAAAAAAAATGCTGAAGCTTCTGGTCAGTAAAAAACTTCTTCCGTTCAAAGTTCATCTTACCGACACAAAGGACCAAACGATTCTTACCATTGAGCGGGGTATGACTTTTTTACGTTCGAGGGTTCGAGTTCTGGACAGCAACGGAAGAAAGATTGGAAGTTTCCAGCAACGCTTGCTTTCGATCGGCGGGCGGTTTGATTTGTACGACGAAAAAGATGAAAAAATCGCGGAACTTAAGGGGAATTTTGTGGGATGGAATTTTCAATTCCTTGACTTGAATGGGAATCGAATTGGGACGGTTTCTAAAAAGTGGGCCGGAGTCGGAAAGGAACTTTTTACCAGTGCGGACAACTATGTGGTTGCCCTAGAGGAAAACACCGATCCAAATACAATGGGTCCGCTTATTCTTTGTGCGGCTCTCTGCATTGATATGGTGTTGAAGGAGAACGATTAGGCCCAAGGTCTTACAAGGGATCGAACGCGTAGGCCGCCAAAGGGGACGAGAAAAGCACTTTCAAGGGGGATGCCAACCCGTTGGGTGAGACGTCGATCGGCTGAGAGGAGGGCGATCCGGAATCCGGATGGAAGAGCTTGGAGCCTGCGCCCTAATTCTTGATAAAGTTGTTTCAGGTTGCTGTTTTCCTTTAGGCGGCGACCAAAAGGGGGATTGCTCACCAATGCCCCTGTTTGAGTCTGAGGTTTCCCTGAAAGAAATGCGGCCTGGTCAAAAGGAGCCGTCATGAACTCCAGGTCCTGATCAGTCCCCGCCCGCCCCGCATTCGCACGTAAGATGTTCATGACCGTTGCGTCTTGATCGGAAGCGTAAACCCGGAAGGGGAGGTCCGCAGAGGCTTGTTCCATGGTGCGTTGTTTTTCACGGTCAAAATCGTTTTGGTCAAAGATGGGTCCCTTTTCAAAAGCAAAATGGCGAAGCCTTCCCGGGGCTAGTTTTCGGGCGATCCCGACTGCTTCAATGGGAATGGTCCCCGAACCTGAAAAGGGATCCACCAGCGGAGATGTCTGATTCCAACCCGAAGAAAGGATCAAAGCGTGGGCAAGATCTTCTCGTAATGGGGCTTTACCAACTGCTTGCTTCCATCCACGGCGGTGGAGTGCGATGCCCGTACTGTCCACAGAGACCTGGACCCGGTCGAAAAAAACTCTTATCTGTATGGCTTCAAAGAGGCTTTCTGGATCCATGGGATCCTTAGGCTCTGCTTCCAAGAAACGAACTCCAGGAATGCGTTTTTCTAGGAATTGGCGGAACCTTTCTTCGATGGCCCCTGAGTGAATAAGCTTCGATTTTTTTGCGTGGACACGGAGGGCAACGGGTCCTTCTGCTTTGAGAAGAGGGTTAAGGCGAAGGTTGCGAAATCCCTTTTCGAGTTCTGGGAAGGTTCTGGCTTCAAATTTCGGGAATCGAAGGAGGACATGAGTTGCGATGCCGGAGCAGAGGTTCACCCTATATACAGCCCGACGATGCCCAAAAAAGCGGACGCCTCCTTTTGATACTTCAGGGTTTTGAATCCCCATGGCCAGGAGTTCAGCTCTGAGTATTTCCTCGAGGCCGGGGAGGCAGGAGGCGAAGCAGCGATAGGGTCTCAAGATTGGCTTCCTTTGAGGGTTCTTTCGAGGAGGGTGAGCAGTTCGGGACCAAAACGGTCCCATCGGGTTGGGCCGAGGCCCTTGATGGCAAGGAAAGAAGCTTGATCGGTTGGCGGGTGCATCAAGAGATTCTCGAGGACAGCGTTGGAGAAAATTGTGTAGGGAGGATGTCCAGATTCCAGGGCTTTGTCTTTGCGGAAGCGGAGGAGGATGGACAGGCGTTGCTTGAGGTCGGGGTCTTGCAGCTCTTCTTCGATCTCCTTCGTAGATCGGGATTGAGGCGGACTGCTTGCCCTGGCAACCTCGGTTGGTCTCCGTTTACGAGAAGAGACTCGGGCGGTTCCATCGAAGTCGAGGGGAGGTACTGCAGCCATGGGAAGGGTTTTAAGGGTTGCAAAACCCTTATGAGTTGGGCCAAGGAGAGATCCTGTTTTTTTTCCATCGGAGCTTTGGAAGGGTTCGCGGCGAAGGAGACCTGCATGCTCCAACAATTCAAGGAGGCGACGCAGTGTAGACTCAGGGATTCGGGCAATCAGGGCGCTGGATTCTTCTGGGATGCTGTGAGCACAGGGTTCGAGTCCTCGAAGCTGTTTCATGATGCGATGGGGTCCATAGCGGAAGGGAAGTTTCTTCATGAGCCCCAAAATTCCACGAAGGATCGCCTCCTCACTGGGAGTGACCCGACGGGGTTTAAGCTCTTTTTTTGTGCAAAGATCACAATGACCACATGCTTCAGTCGTTTTCCCAAGAAAGTAAGAACGTAAAATTCCGGCGCGACAACCGATTCCCTGGGATTGATAATCGAGAATCTTTCCTAGGCGGGCTAAATCTCTTTTTCGCTTTTCTTCCAAGAGTTTGAAGTCAAGCGGGCAAGTCTTGGGAATGGGAGAGATGACGCAGAGATGGCCTTCAATCTCCTCGAGAATCCCGGATCTGCGATAGAGCCGTAAAGCTGTTTCCATTTCCGCTTGGCTTGAAGCACCGATTCCTTTTGCCAGGCCGTTGAGGTCGAGCTCTCCACCTGAAGATTCTTGAAGGTGTCGGAAAAGTCGGAGGAGGGTTTTTTTGCTGGGATTGGAGCCGTCGATGAAAAAACGCTGTAACCGATAGTCACCACTCCAGTGCAGGAGGACGCAATCGGAGAGTTCTCCATCGCGACCCGCCCGGCCGGCTTCTTGGTAGTAGGCTTCCAGAGAAAGCGGTGCTTCAAGATGCAAGACTAACCGGAGGTTCCTTTTGTCGATCCCCATCCCGAAAGCATTGGTAGCCACCAGGACTTGTGTATCTCCTTCCATAAACGCTTCTTGGGTTTGAGCGCGCAGTTCCGGGGAGAGGCCTGCGTGGTAAGGAAGGCTTTGGATCTGCAGTTTTAAAAGTTCAGTATGAAAGGTTTCGACAATGCGCCGTGTCATCCCATAGATGAGGGTGCTTCCTGCGGATTTTTGGATCCAGGAGAGGGCTGTTTGGAGCTTGTGTTCTTGGTTTGCCACTTTCTCCACATGGAACCTTAGCTCGGGGCGGGCGAATCCCGTTAAGATCTCAACCGGGTCATTGAGTCCCAGACCTTGGCGGATTTCGGCTCGGACTTCGGGAGTTGCTGTGGCTGTTAAGGCGGAGACAGGTGGATGACCGAGGGCACGGATACAAGGGCCAAGAGCAAGGTAATCTGGGCGGAAGTCATGGCCCCATTGACTCATGCAGTGGGCTTCATCGACGACAATGCGGGAGGGGGGAAAGGCCCCTAAAAAATGCCGGAATCGTTGGCTTCTGAGGCGTTCGGGAGCGACAAAACAAAGATCTAGGTTCCCCTGTTGAATCGCCTGGGCAATTTCCCATTTTTCTTCTGGGCTAAGACCAGAGTGAATGGTGGCTGCTGAGATCCCTCTTGCTCGCAATCCATCCACTTGGTCTTTCATGAGGGCAATGAGGGGGCTGAAAACGAGTGTCCATCCGTCCTGAACGAGGGCCGGGAGCTGAAAGCAAAGGGATTTTCCCGAACCTGTGGGCATGACAACCAGGCAGTCTCTTCCGGCTAAGGAAGCTCGGACAGCCTCTTCCTGGCCTTCTCGGAAGCTGGCGAAGCCAAATCGCTCCTGCAGGACCTCCCTTGCCCTGTTCATCATTGCATCCTCCCTTGCCCTGCACCCCATGGTCCTGGCTCGAAGAGCTACGATAGCCACCGCTTGCTTCTGCTGCTATGGCGCGTCATGGTCTCTCTATGAGCGAAAGGAAATACTTTGTTCCCTGTCCCCTGGGCGTCGAGGATGCCCTGGAGATGGAACTCAAAGAGCTGGGGGCCAACCGGATTGGTGGGTCCCCGGGGCATAGGACGTTTTTTGGGCCAAAAGATCTTGGATATCGTGCATGTCTTTGGCTTCGAACTGCAATTCGGGTTCAGGAGCAACTTGCCCAGTTTGAGGCTCGGAGCGAGCAAGAATTCTACGATGGTGTGTATTCCCTTCCTTGGGAGCAGATCTGCGGTCAAGAAAGGACTCTGTCTGTGGATGCTTCAGTCCGAAACGCCTTTTCAAAACACAGTAAATACGTTGGGCTCCTCTGTAAGGATGCCGTGGTGGATCGCATTCGTGATCGGATGGGAAGCCGCCCCAATGTGGATACCCAGGATCCCGACCTCCCTCTAAAGCTGACAGTGCAGGAGGGGAAAGTTTACCTCTACCGAAATCTCAACCACAAAAGCCTCCACAAAAGGGGCTACCGTCCTATTCAGGTAAAGAGTCCACTGAATGAAGCTCTGGCCGCCGGCCTCCTCATTCTTAGTGCTTGGGATCGAAAATCTACCCTGGTGGATCCCATGTGCGGGTCAGGAACCTTCCTGATTGAGGCTGCTCAATTGGCTTTGGATCTTGCCCCTGGGCTGGGACAAAACTTTGCCTTCGAACGCTTCCATGACTTTGACCCCATCCATTGGGCCAGCCTCCGCCAAGAAGCCCTCGACCGAAAGAGGGACACCCATTCTTTGCCATTGCTCCTGGGGGCGGATCGCCATGGGGGAGCTCTTGAAATCGCAAAAAAGTCCTTGGCCATTGCGGGGTTACGAGGATTGGTCTCTCTCAGCCAATCAGATCTGAAAGCTTTTCATCCTGAGAAAAAGGCCAAGTTGGTAATTACGAACCCTCCCTATGGCCACCGGATCGGAACAGATACTTCCGATCTTGAGGCCACGTGGAAGGATCTCGGAGATTTTTTGAGAAGGGAGTGCGGAGGGGGAGTTGCTTGGATCCTCTGTGGAAACAAAGAACTGACCCGGGGACTCAGGCTCCGTACTGAACGTCGGATTCCTGTCCGCAATGGTCCCTTGGATTGCAGATTTTTGAAATACAGTATTCGTCGAAAGGAAGATATCGGAAAATGATTCGGGAGCCTTCGAGTTGGATACAGAAATGGGAGAGTGAGATTCCATGCTGCGGGACCGTTCTGGATCTTGCTTGTGGGGAAGGGCGCCATTCCCTATTTCTCCAGGAAAAGGGCCACACTGTCCTTGCCCTTGATCGTTCTTCCCCGTCCGAATGGGACACCCAATCTTTGAAGAGTAACTCTTCAAAGATTGAGTTTCAGGTTTTTGATTTGGAGGAAAATTTGGGAGCAACGAAGCGCTTTCTGAAAAATCAGGGTCCCTTTTCAGCAATCGTAGTTGTGAATTACTTACATCGCCCGCTTCTCTCCCTTCTTCCAACCTTTCTCATCAATGATGGCCTTCTTCTGTATGAAACATTTATGCAGGGACAGGAGAGATTAGGAGGCCCCAAGAGCAAAGATTACCTCCTTCTTCCTGGAGAATTACGGGAATCTTTTCAAGATTCTCTTTCAGTTCTTGCCTTTGAAGAAGGCCTCGGGGAAGGCGGTTTTAAACAGCGTTATTGCGGGAAAAAACTTTCTAACCCGGATAGATGACTGAAGATCATGTCAAGCTGAATGGACCCCTCGGCCTGTAAAACACAAAAGGATTCCACAAACCATCCATAGAAGGATCAAGATTAACTGTTTGGGGAACATGTAAGAATTGCAAAGGGGAGGCCTTCAATGTTTTGCAATTTCCTTATTAGGCCAAATTCCTTTACACTTCTACGGTCCATCCATGTTCTCTTGTTGTTCGAAGGATACCTCCCCCAATGAAGCCTATTCTTGTGATCTCGTTTCTAACCTTTCTTTTTGGTTTCTCCATTCTTGAAGGGCAAGCTCCCATTCTTCTTAAAGATCTGAATTCGTACCCCAAAGAAGGAAAAGGTTCTTTTCCCCATTCTTTTTTTGGGATTGGTGGGCGAGTTTTGTTTGTTGCACAGGGAAAAGGAGTAGGAAGGGAGCTTTTTGTGAGCTCGGGTAGTGCTGCTGGGACAAGGGTTTTGGCTGATTTGAATCCTGGACCAAAAGATTCAGATTTGCAGCTTTATGGTGTCCGCGGGGGAAAACTCTTTTTTTTCCGTACCAGGCCTGGGGGAGGAAAGGTCTCTCAAGAACTTTGGGTTAGTGATGGATCCCCCGTTGGGACAAAGATGGTTCGAGGTAGTTTCCCAGGTTTTCCTTCAAGGATGGTTGGTTTGGGGCGTTTTTTTTACTTTTTTACTTGGGATGTGGTTCAAAATCGACCGGTCCTGTTTCGAACTGATGGGACAACGAAAGGAACTAGGTCGGTCTATACAGGGAATTCCAAGTTAGGTTTAAGCCTGATTCGGATCTTCGATTTGATCGAATGGAAGGGATCTCTATTTTTCTTATCTCTTTTCAAAGATGCAAAAGGGACGCGTTTTGGCCTCTTCCGGAGCGATGGGAGTACAAGCGGGACCGGGCTTGTCGTTGATTTCCCAAAGGCTCAGAGTCCCGCTTCGGTTCCGGCTTTGTTTCCGATTGGACTCGAGCTAAGGATTGGTTTGGAGGAGCACAACATCCGACCTTTCTCGCTTTACCTGAGCAAAGGGACGAAAGCGAGTACAAGGCGAGGAAGCTTACCAGTTGGTGTTCATCTTGGGAGTCAGCCAATGCCTGTGGTTAGCGATGGTTTCCATCTTTTTTGGATCATGACGACTCCAAAGTATGGCAAAGAGCTGTGGGTGAGCGATGGAACCCTTAAAGGTTCAAGGGTTTTAGATCTTAGCCCTGGGACCAAGGGGAGCCTGGTAAGCCTTGGGACACCCCTTTTTGGAGGGCTCCTCTTTGCCGCGCAACCGAATGGGGGTGTCCAGGGGTTGTATTTGAGTGATGGGAGCTTGTTGGGGGCTCGGCGCTTATGTGATCTCCCTTTTTCTTCTTCTGCTCGTGATGTGGCTGTCCTAGGGAATCAATTTGTTTTTGCAAACCAAGATTTGCGGGGGGGGGATGAGCCTTGGATCAGTGATGGTACCCGGGCTGGGACCCGACGCCTTGTTGATTTAGAAAAAGGGGGAAGGGGATCCCATCCAAGGAGGTTTGCTGCAGCAATGGGAAGAATCTTTTTTGCCTCTTCAACAAAGGGTTTTGGGGAAGATCCATGGTGGACCAATGGAACTTCGGGGGGGACGCAGCTTTTAGCTAGGCCTAACCCCCCCATTCAAGGAACTGGAGATGGGAATCCGTTTTCCTTGATGGCAAGAGCCGTGGAGGGGATCTTCTTTTTTCGAGCGGAGGATCCCCAACGAGGAATAGAACTATGGGGGACGGATGGAACCCCAATGGGAACAATGGTTTTAGGGGATTTGGAGCCGGGCAAATGGGGGTCCAATCCGGGTCAAGGAATATCTCTTGGAGGGAAATTCCTCTTTGCGGCGACGAGGATTGGGGTTGGAAGGGAGCTGTTTGCTTCGAATGGCACGCCCAATGGGACGGGTCTCCTTTTAGATTTACAGCCTGGTTCGGGAAGTGGAGATCCCCGCAGGTTTTTCCGTGTGGGGAATAAAGTTTTTTTTAATGCTGAAACATTAGCAACGGGGAGAGAGTTGTGGGTAACGGATGGAACTCCGGCAAAAACTGGATTGGTCCGGGATCTCCAGGTGGGGCCAGCAAGTTCAAATCCTCAACCTTTGGCTGCGATTGGGGGAAGACTTTTATTTCAAGCGGAGAAAACAAAGGGTGTCCCGGGATTGTTTTTGGGGGATGGGACTGCCAATGGGACGATTTCGTTGTTGAATCCCAAGAGGACGGTTGGATTAAAGAAAATTCTTGGCGCCCACATTCTTGGAGAAAGCATTCTTTTTTATGCTCAGAATCTGGTAAATGGTTTGGAACTCTGGAAAAGCAGGGGGAAAAAGGGGGACGCGGGGCTTCTCATTGATCTGCTACCAGGGAGGGGAGATGGAGTTCTCAATGGGGGCTTTGTGTTTGAAAAAACACTCTACTTTTTGGGGAGAAAAACTACGGGAAAGTATCGTTTGTTTCAAAGTGATGGGACGCCACTTGGAACAAAGGTAGTTCCTCAAGTCAGTGTTCCTTTGCTTCCCTTTCAGTTTCTTTCCCATCTTCCCTCGGTAGAACGAGGGAAGCTTTTTGGGTTTAAAAAAGAGACCAAGCTCGGACAAGGAACGGTGGCTCTGTTCTTGCTCTCCCGTGGAACAGGCAATGTCCAAAAAGTGGGGCAATTCACGGTTTTGGAAGGAAGTAAGGGGCAGGTGTTTGGGAATCCCTTTCCACAACTTGGGACTCGGTTTGCTTATTTTGAAGCTTTAGACAAAAATGGTTTTCCGCGTCTGTTTCGGACAGATGGATCAGTCGTAGGCACTCATCCAATCCCCCTTTCTTCCCCGTTGAAAGAAACTCGAATCATTGGTGCTTTACCAAGGGGTCTATTGTTGGCGGCCAATGATCCTTTTATTGGGCGGGAACTTTTCTTATGGGATCCGGGAGCATTAAGCCTTCCACGAGGCATAGGCTGTGATGGGGTTTCATTGCAAGGGTTGGATCCAGTTTTTGGTCGCCCCCTACTTCTAGGGGGAAAGGGAACGGGAGGTTTTGGATTGCTCTTTATGGGCTTTCCTTTGAATCCTGGGTTTGAAGTCTTTGCAGGCTCTGGTTGCCGATTTTTGATGAACCCATTGCAACCTCTTTTTCCCCTCCCCATTCTTGTATCTCGCGGCTTTTTTGCAACTTCCATCCCTCTTCCGAAGCCTTTTCAACTGAATGGATTTCGACTGTCCATTCAAGCCGCAACCTTCAACCCAAATCTAGGAAGGTTTTCCCTTTCTAACGCCATGGATTTCCGCCTCGGTTACTAACTAGGCTCACCCGCCACAGGCAGCCAGCAGACAGGCAGCAGACAGGGACATCCATGTTTTCCTGTCAGAATTTTTTGAAATTCTACAGCCAATTTTTGGCGCGGAGCGTCTGTGTTCTTGCCGGAGGCCTTTTTAGGGGATCC
>Ga0256841_1003191_pt1 | contig 12428 bp, 8 predicted proteins | sample 356308metaG_FD_185971 | JGI IMG/M metagenome (GOLD analysis project Ga0256841, IMG submission 185971) | Hydrothermal vent microbial communities from Mid Atlantic Ridge, Atlantic Ocean - 356-308 | ecosystem: Environmental > Aquatic > Marine > Hydrothermal vents | place: Atlantic Ocean: Mid...
ATCACAATGCGGATGAACTTTCCCTGCTGGAACTGATCACACGTGAAGATCAGACAGGCAAGCGACTGGAACTCGGATATGGCAGATTATCACCTGATCAGACACCCTTTGATACCAGAAATGACCGACTGGAACATACCGTGGTGCTCGATCAGATCAAGGAGATCCGTTTTCAATATTATGGAACACAGAAGATAGGTGCCAGAACACCGGAATGGTCTGATCGCTGGGAAAGCAGAAAACTTTTACCACGCATGATCAAATGCCAGATCACTTTGATCGCTGGCAAACAATGGCCAGAAATGCTTTTCCCTGTCCATGTCGATAATAGCAGTGGTTTCAGACAATTTGTTTTACAGGCCTCAAAGAATGGCCAGTCGATCAGAAATCTTCCAACAGGAAATCAGGAACAAGACATTGAAAATCTGTTCTGAAAATTACAGATCACCCTCATTCAATGAGCGTGGAATTGCACTGGTGATTGTTCTGTGGATGCTGGCTCTGATGACAATTCTTGCATTGGCTTACTCCGGCATGACACGAACTGAGAGCCTCTTGAGTCATAATATGATACACAGTGCTCAAGCCAGAGCACAGGCAGAATCTGGCATCTGGCTGGCCGTCAATGATTTGCTCAAACGTGTCAAGTCGAGACAGTTTCCTGCTGATAGTTCTCCTGTTGTTATCCATTCGACTCAAACAGATAATCTTACGATTTCGATTCAGGATGAGTCTGGCAAGATTGATCTTAATAAAGCCAGCCAGCAACTTCTGCTTGGCCTGATCAAATCGGCAGGGATAGATCATGATCAAAGTACACGTCTCGTCGATGCGATCCTCGACTGGCGTGACAGAGATAGTCTGACGCGGGTTAATGGTGCTGAAGATCAGCAGTATGAATCAATGGGATACCCTTATGGAGCAAAGGATGGCACCTTCAATAGTATCGGTGAGCTCATGCAGATCCGGGGTATGACGCCATCATTGTATAAAAAACTCAAACCACTGATCACCGTACATTCCACGCAGTCCCGAATCCGCCTGAATTCTGCTCCATCGAGCGTTCTGAATGCGTTGCCTGATATGTCAGTTGAATTAATGACACGGATCATGTCTGGTCGCTCAAATAATGAAACTGCTATAATTCCCTCAATTTTGCCTGATTCGATCAGACCGCTGGTGTTCACATCGGGACAAGGTAATGTATATTCGGTGACCAGTGAAGCAACGGTTAAGGGTATCACTTCCAGACTTCGGGTCACACTGGTGCTCAAAAAAAGCGGCAATCAACCGATTACCATACTTAAATGGCAGGAGAACGCGCCACCATTGATACAGGAACCTTTACAGGAAACCTTATAGATTATGCAACTGAGTTCTGAATCATCGATTATCAGCTGGTGGCTACAAGGCCTCGGGATGCTGGTACCTGCTGGCTTGAAAAACCTGTTCAACCCGGCAAAAAAACGCATCCTAATTCAGTTGCAGAATGATCATCTGGCTGTCATCTGGCCCGGTCAGAAAAACAGAAAATCGGATCCTGAACTTTATGCCTTTCAACAAGTTGACGAACGAAAAAAGTTAATTAAAAAGCTCAACAAATACAGTAAAGATCAACATAACCTTGTGCTCTGTATTCCTGAAAACAAGGGTCTGCGAAACATGCTCCGTCTGCCCGTGAATGCTGAGTCTGATCTGGCCAGTATTCTCGGATTTGAAATCGACCGACAAACACCCTTCTCACCCGATCAGGTCTATTATGGATATCGTCTGATCAGCAAAAATAAATCAGCGAATACACTTAATGTTGAGCTGAATGTAATACCCCGAAAAATCATTGATCCTTTACTGACAAAACTGGCGAAGGCCGGACTCAAACCACACGTTGTCGAGTTACTCAACGATCAGCCTGGATCCGGCATCAATGTGCTTCCAGGTTCCGTTTCAAATGGTGATCAAAAAGGAACCGCAAGGACTAATAAGTTGCTTTTACTTGTGGCCATTGCTTTACTGGGTATCGCGGTTGCTATCCCCTTCAAAAATCTGGAGTCAGAAATCAAACAAACAGAGCTCGCGATTGAAGAGGCCAAATCAGGGGCGCTTGAAGTCAATGAGTTGCGCTTGAAGTGGGAAAAATTACAGGAAAAACAGGCGCTCATTAATAAAAAAATTCAGGAACATCGATCAGTCACCAGAATTCTCGATGAACTGACCCGGCTAATTCCAGATGATACCTGGTTAACGAGGCTGCACATTAGAGGTAACACAATCAGACTACAAGGGGAGTCATCTGCGGCTACGGCATTGATCAGTATCATCGAAAAATCTGGACACTTTTCGGGCACCCGTTTTCAATCACCGGTCACGACCAATATTTCTACTGGCAAGGATCGTTTTCAGATCACAACCCAGGTTATTTCTCCGGAGTCCTCAAAATGATGTTGAATCGCTGGCAACATGGCTTGCTCTCTCTGATCATTTTACTGGGCTTGATCGCATTGATTACGATTGCCTGTATCCGACCTGCAATTTCTTTTTATCAGGAAAAAAAACAGGCGCTCATTACCCAGCAGGAACGCCTGCAACGATACCAGGCTGCAGCGGCACAAAAGGATGAACTTATCCCCTTCTATAAACAAAGACTCAATGAGACCCGTGATCGACAATACTTCCTGCCGCTGATGGCCACCTCACTGGCTGCCGCCAAGCTACAGGAACAGGTCAAATCATTACTGGAAACACATCAGGGACAACTGGTCAGCACCCAGCCCGTTCCTGCACAAGCTGAAGGGAGTTTTACACCAGTGAAGATCCGGGTTCACATGAAATCTGATATTAGCACGCTTTTGAACGTCCTCTATCAACTGGAATCCAGCAAGCCACTGGCCTTTATTGACAACCTTCAGATCCAGCGTGTCGGCGCTTCGCAAAAAAATAATAACCGAAGAAAAAAACTGAATATAAAACCGCTGGATACACGTTTCGATCTCAAGGTATATATGTTGAATAACGAGGCTGAACACTAATGCTAAACAGCAAATTAACAATGCTCCTCCTGATCGCCATTATTACCATTCTGGGAAATACGATCTACTATCTTCTGAAAAAACCTCAGGAGAACCCGGCCACCGAGTTAGCTCAACCACCTGCAAATTTGAAACTTAAAACGACACCTACCATTCAGGCACAACCATTGGCTAATATGAGTGAATACGAAGAAATAATTGAAAGGCCACTTTTTTCCAGCAACAGACAACCTGAAGAAGAAACCGTTGAACAGGAAACTGTCCAGAGACCAGTACGAAATCCAGATCTCAAACTGGCCGGAATTGTTATCAGTAATGAAGAAAATGTAGCCCTGATCAAGAGCAGAAAAGAACCTAAACTTCAACGACTAAAACTCGAAGAAAAGATTGATGGCTGGAAATTAATCGCAATAAAATCCAACTCGGTCAAACTGGAATCTGGCAATGATCAAATTACACTGGACTTAACCAGAAAAGCAGATCCGGCTCAGATTCAGAAAAACAAAACAAACCAACAAATACCTGTACAAAAACAACCGATTCCTCAGGGAGTGAAACCTTCTCAATCAGATCTACGAAACCATAATGGCATGAAGACAATTCCCGGAACGCCTTCTTTACCAGTAAAAAATGCTACTGTTCCACAGAATGGAACGATCGATGAAGAATAGATTAACCAGTGATTGAACTTCCTCTACGCGTTTCAATCTATACCTCAAATTATCTCCATGAAAACGAATCTTGCCTATGAAACTACTAAATATAATACTCGCAACTTTTTTGCTATTTTTATCCCTGATCACAGTATCAACAGCAGAAACAGAAAATAGTACATCTTCATCTATGCTCACACCCGTCATCCTGACATTGGCCATACCAGAAAATAAAAAAAATGATCCTGATGTGATTGCAGCAACTCAGGATAAAGTTCTGGAAAGTCTAAAAAACTTTCACATCGAAAATGTAAAACGTTACCGTTATACCCCTTTGCTGGCACTCTCCGTTGATCAGGCTGGTCTTGACATGCTTCAGAAGTCAGATGATATACTCACCATCAGTAACGATGGTTTAAGTAGACCTCATACTACAAAACCTGAAGTGGATTCTCCTCAACAGGAAAAGTCCCCTTGCAACCGGAATGCTAAAAGAGAATGACCGATGTCGCCAGACTTTATAAAGACACAACAGAGAATCTCCCTCAATTTAAAATCACTGTTACCTCTCATTGTTCTTCTCATTTTGCTTGCTGTTCAGCATCAGGGGCTGGCAGCCACCAAAGGTAAAGCGCCCTCGAACAATCACGACTATGCATCTTTGATGTCTCTGGCGCGGAGTAAGGGAGAAATGCCAGTCATAATAAAATTCAAAACCCCTGTCAAAATTAATGGAAAACTGGCAAAAGCAGCCACGGCTCAATTACAACAGGAAATCTATGCGTCTCAGGCAGCCCTGCTTAAGAAACTCTCCAAATATAAACCAAAACAAATAAAACAATTTGATCATCTGCCTTTTACAGCAATGCGGCTTTCAGCTGAAGGTCTTCAAGCGGCCATGCGCGATCCTGACGTATTGGCAATATATGAGGACACATTAAGTCGCCCGACACTGGCAAATAGTTCTCCACTGATCGGGGCGACAGCGGCTGCTAGTTCTGGCTTTAGTGGACAAGGGCAAACTGTCGCGATCCTCGATACGGGCGTGGATAAAACACATTCATTCCTTGCGGGGAAAGTTATACACGAAGCCTGTTTTTCCCAGACGATTCCTTCACAAGGATCAACAACCGTCTGCCCGAATGGCAGCAATAGCCAGATTGGTTCAGGAGCGGGCATTCCCTGTTCCAGTTCCATAACAGGATGTAACCATGGTACCCATGTGGCAGGGATCGCAGCTGGTAAAAGCGCCAGTTTTTCAGGTGTGGCAAAAGATGCCAGCATTATGGCGATCCAGGTTTTTTCAAGATTCACGGGGACTTCAAACTGTGGTAACTCAAGCCCTTGTGCCCTGTCTTATACATCCGATCAGATCAGTGCACTTGAGCATGTTTATTCACAACGAAATAATTTTAATATTTCGTCAGTCAACATGAGCCTGGGAGGGGGGCAATTTACTTCAGCTTGTGATGGCGACCCCAGAAAGGCTGCGATTGATCTGTTACGCTCGGTTGGTATTGCAACCATAATTTCCTCCGGCAACGAGGGTTTGACCAATTCCATGGGGGCTCCCGCCTGTATTTCTTCAGCGATCAGTGTTGGATCGACAACAAAGTCTGATCAGGTTTCCAGTTTTTCAAACAGTGCAAATTTTCTGGATCTGCTCGCTCCTGGGTCATCGATCAACTCTTCAATACCAGGCGGGTCTTTCGCATTCTTCAGTGGTACGTCCATGGCTGCGCCTCAGGTTACAGGTGCATTTGCCGTTCTAAAATCTCGCCTGCCTTCAGCAAGCGTTGGTCAAATTGAAAATGCCCTGAAATCTACAGGGGCAGGTATTTTAGATTCCCGGAATGGGATCACCAAACCACGAATACAAATTGATTCTGCATTAGTTGTACTGACACCACCTGCTATCCCAACATTGTTTATCTCACCAACGGATAGTTTTTCGCTGAACGGAGCACAAGGTGGCCCTTTTAGTCCAACATCTCGAACTTTCACCTTGAGTAATATTACATCATCAGGTCAAAGTCTTAACTATTCTCTTACTGGATTGCCAAATTGGTTACAACTGGTAGCAGGCTCACCCTCGAGTGGATCAATAGCTGCTGGAACAAGCGTTACAATTTCAGTTTCTGTTAAACCATCTATCGCCAATAATTTACCCTTAGGGACTCTATCAGGAAACATTATTTTTTCGAATACGACAAATGGTGCAGGAAATTTGACTGTCCCTGTCAGCCTTACCGTCAGTGGGGATAATGATTTCTTTATAACGGCCATACCAATTAGCCAATTTGGCCTGCAAGCAGGCTCTATTCAGGGTAATAATTCTAATGCAAGTATTGAGACAGGTGAACCAAACCATGCCAAAAAAGATGGGAATAAGTCTCTCTGGTGGAAATGGACTGCTCCTGCGAATGGCGACATGACGATCGAAACCTGCGGTAGTAATTTTGATACTGTTCTCGGGATTTATACCGGAACAATAGTAAGCGCCCTCAGCGAGGTTGGTAGCAATGATGATGGCTGTGGCCTGCAAAGCAGTGTCACTTTCACGGCAAGAGCTGGCATCACTTATTACATTGCGGTTGATGGATTTAATGGTGCGGCAGGTGATATCACGTTGAGCTGGAACTTCACTCTCGACTCAACACCTTCACCGAGTATTTCCATATTACCTGCAACGGATATCACATTTTCTGGTGCCAGCACAGGACCGTTTAGTCCAGTAAATACTACATATTCGGTCACCAATGTTGGGACAGGAAACCAGGCTGTTGTGATCAATACTCCACCATGGCTCTCTGCCTCTACGCAAGGGTTTACATTGACTCCAGGAAGTACTACCTCGATCACCTTTTCCGTCAACTCACTAGCGAATGGAATGCCGCCTGGAGTCTATTCAGGCGTGATCGATTTTGGTTCTTCAGCAAGAGCCGTTGTCCTGAATCTGACATCTGGGAATGTCTCCAACGATGATTTTAACAACGCACTTTATATCCCTGGTGGTAACCGAAGTATTATCTGGAATAACTCTCAGGCAACTAAACAGGCAGGAGAGCCTGATCACAACGGTAATTCGGGTGGTAAATCAGTCTGGTGGAAAATCAGAGCCGCTAGCAATGGGAATATGACGATCTCAACTGAGGGCAGTACATTTGATACTGTTCTTTCAATCTATACTGGTAACGATATTGCCAATATAACAAATGTTGCGTCAGATGATGATTCGGGAACAGGTCTGACCAGTCAAATAACCATTCCAACCAATGCTGGATGGGTCTATTTTATTGCAGTGGATGGATATAATGGCAATTCAGGAAAACTGCAATTAAATATCCACAGTGACAGACCAGCCCGAAATGATTTTAATGGTGATGGTAAGTCCGATATCTTATGGCGTCATTCCAGTTCCGGACAAAACTATATCTATTTAATGAATGGTATAGGCACTGCGGCATCCGGATCCATTTTTACAGTACCAGATTTATCATGGAAAATTGTTGGAACAGGTGATTTTAATGGTGATGGTAAGGCTGACATCCTCTGGCGGAACATGGCCTCGGGACAAAATTTGATATATTTCATGAATGGTCTCTCCATCATTGGGAGTGAGATCATTGATACAGTGCCAGATCAAAACTGGAAAATTGTTGGAACAGGTGATTTTAATGGTGACGGTAAGGCTGACATCCTCTGGAGACATTCAATTAATGGTGTCAACTGGCTTTATACCATGAATGGATCAAGCAAACTTGCTAGCCAACCTATTGATGCCCTTTATGATCTGAATTGGAAAGTTGCTGGAATTGGTGATTTTAACGGTGATGGTAAAGCTGACATCCTCTGGAGACATTCAGTTAATGGTGTCAACTGGCTTTATACCATGGATGGATCAAGCAAACTTGCTAGCCAACCTATTGACGTACTCTATGATCTGAATTGGAAAGTTGCTGGAATTGGTGATTTTAATGCTGATAGTAAGGACGATATTTTGTGGCGCCATGCGATTAATGGTGTCAACTGGCTGTACGAAATGCAAGGGAATATCAAGATTAACAGCCAACTTATAAATACGGTTTCAGATCAAAACTGGTCTATTACGGGTATGGGGGATCTGGATGGCGACCAGAAAGCAGATATACTCTGGCGTCATAACCTGTCCGGGGTCAACTGGATTTACCTGATGGATGGCCATACTCCATCTACTAGTGGTCAATTAAACCAGGTTCCTGATCTGAACTGGCAGGTAGTCCCACCTCAATAAATCATAATTCAGAATAAAAATCCTGTCTTAATTGAGACACTCAAAGCCTTCAATGAAATCTATTCTTTATTGTTAATTCCTTATCCAATCAAGATCTTATAACCCCAATAATTGTCTCTGGTCGTTCAAAGTGTGATCTCTATCACAGCAATGACACTATCCCCCTAAAGATTATCAATACTTAGTCGATAAGACTGTTCAATGGATCAATTATTGATCCTGAGATACAGGAAGTATCTATTTCAAATTAAGACGTCAATTGAACCAGGGAAGGTGCAATGTCAGGGAAAACAAATTTTTTCGAACTTATACGTGCGATCTTTTTTCTAGCACTTATAGTTACATCACAAACATCTGCAGCAGTCTCCACAAAAATAAACCTTCCTTATTCAGACATGGCTGAAAAAGCAAAAGTTCTGGGGACTATTCCTGTTATCATAAAATTAAAAACGAGGAACATACAGGGAACTTTATCTGCAGCCAGTATTGATGTAAATAAAGCAAAACTACTTAAATCTCTTAATAAATATAACTCTTCCAAAATTAAGGAATTCAGACATTTACCTATAACGGCAATGGAAATTGATTCAGGTGGTTTACAAGAACTTCTTAGCAATCCTGATGTGGCAGCCATCTATGAAGATAAACCGCTCCCAACGTCATTAATTGATAGCACAGAAATTATAGGTGCAACATCAACAACCAATTCTGGAGCCGGAGGTAACGGCCAGGTTGTTGCCATTCTGGATACTGGTGTTGATTCCAATCACCCTTTCCTTACTGGAAAAGTCATCAACGAAGCATGTTTTTCAAAAACAACATCCAGTGCAACTTCACTTTGTCCCAATGGTAATAATACCCAGACAGGATCAGGTGCTGCACAACCTTGTACTGGTCTGTGTAACCACGGTACTCATGTAGCGGGTATCGTAGCTGGAAAAGGAACAAATTTTTCAGGTGTTGCGCCCGAAGCCAGTCTTATGGCTGTCCAGGTTTTCTCAAAATTCGATGCGGGTTCCTGTAGTGGTGGGACTCCATGTGTTCTTGCCTATACTTCTGATCTAATCAGTGGCCTGGAATATGTTTACTCACAAAGAAATAATTATAATATCGCAGCTGTTAATCTAAGTCTTGGAGGAGGCTCTTATACCGGAACCTGTGATAATGACCCAGTAAAAGAAGCTATCGACCTTTTAAGATCGGCAAATATCGCTACGATAATAGCCTCAGGAAATAATGGATATACCGATGCAATCAACTCTCCAGCCTGTGTTTCCTCAGCTATTAGTGTTGGCGCCACGAAAAAAAATGATGAAATAGCAAGTTATTCGAATAGTTCTTCAATACTCGACATTCTGGCTCCAGGCTCTGGTATTCAGTCCTCTATACCAGGCACAGGTTATGGATGGATGAGTGGAACATCAATGGCAACACCACATGTTGCGGGTGCTTTTGCTGTTCTAAGAGCTCAAAAACCCTCAAGCACAGTTGACGAAATACTAAACACACTTAAAACTTCTGGTTTTAACATCACAGATCCTCGCAATAATATTGCAAAATCTCGTGTTCGGCTTGATAAGGCCTTACTCTCATTAGTCCCCCCCAAACATATCAGAAATGATTTTAATCTCGATGGTAAAGCAGATATTCTCTGGAGAAATTCCATCACCGGGGAAAATAAACTATCACAAATGGCAGGTGCCAGTATCGCTTCAACAAATCTTATTAATCAGATCAGTGACCCTGAATGGGAAATTTCAGGAACGGGCGACCTTGATGGCGATGGAGACACAGATATTCTCTGGCGCCATAAAATAAGCGGGGCAAACTGGATCTATTTAATGAATAGCTCATCGATCTCTAATCAATTTCCCCTCAATACTGTCGCTGACACAGACTGGAAAATTGCAGGCATTGGCGACCTCGATGGTAACGGAACAGATGATATTATCTGGCATCATACTACATCAGGAGCCAACTGGGTCTATCTGATGGAGAACGGTAATATTATCAACAGTCTCTATATTAATACTGTACCTGATACTAACTGGAAAATTGCTGGAATCGCAGATTTCGATAATGATTCAAATGTCGATATTCTCTGGCGACACGCCACTCTTGGTTATAATTGGATATTTTTAATGAAAGGTGCTCAAGTTAAAAACAGTATGCCGGTAGCTGCTGTTACTGATTTATCATGGAAAATTGCCCAGGTAGGTGACATTAATGGAGACGGAAATGCAGATATTCTGTGGAGAAATGCCTTTACAGGGCTTACATGGGAATATCTAATGAATGGCGGTTCAGTAGTCACAAGCTCTCCTGTTGCTGGAGTATCTACTCAGTGGAAAATCAGTCAGCTAAATGATTTTAATGGTGATAACAAAGCAGATATCCTGTGGAGGAATGAATCCTCTGGTGCTAACTGGATCTATATCATGAATGCATCCAATATCCTGCAAAGTTCTGGTATTCAACTTCTTGATCCACAATGGGCAATTGCTAATCCTTAAAGTAACTCTAAAAAATTCATCCATGAGTATTGCGTGCACATAGATACCGCCTAGACAATTACTGGCTTTAGCATAACCTCTACTTTAAACTTCGGTTATTAATGGGGGGATTACAATTACAAATCAATCTGAAATGGAGTTTCCCATTCTACTTTGTGAACTACATCACACTCTCTAATTTTATACTGTCTTTGAAGCAACTATTCCCCTTTAAAACTATCTATTTTGTTATAAGATAGTTGAAGTAATATGCCTGCTTGGCCATAATCCACCACCATAAATAATGGAAATGAGTAAATATACATATTTTTTGATTTTTCTTATACTGGATTTCTTCTCAGTAAATATACTGGCAACCAGTATTCAGAAAGTAAGCCTGAATGAAGCCTATAACAAATCTGAACTGATTTTTCAGGGCCAGGTGATAAAAGTTGAACCTCGTCTTGATCAAAATACCGGTAATATCCGAACTGATATCACTTTTAAAATAATAGAAGTAATTAAGGGAATAAAAGGAGCTCCCTTACTGAAAATTAGCTTTCTTGGCGGTAGAGTCGGGAATCAGGTCATGGAAGTTCATGGAATGCACCTCCCCCAAAAAGGCGAAAATGGGATATATTTTGTTGAATCATTAGCCAGAGAACAAGTAAACCCAATTATGGGCTGGTCTCAAGGCCACTTTATCATTGAAAAAGACCTGACAGGTCTTGAAAGAATAACAACATGGGATAATGCCCCTGTTATTGGTTTTTCTTCTTTCCCTCCTTCAACTAACTTAACTATTTCAACAGATGGCCATGTCTCTGGCATTCAACTGGCTAACCCTTCTAAATTAAGTAACGCTATGACCCCTGATGTTTTCAAACAACACCTTAGATCTTTATCTCGATAACAATATAATTTCTATGAAGAAGTTACTAACTTTTATATCATTCATTTTGATTTGCACTCACTCTTTTGCTTATCAATTAAGTGGTAACCAGTGGCCAACAAATACAACCAATTTTTTTATCAATGTTCCCTCAACAAGTCAAAACTGGAATGCCGCATTTTTAGCTGCCATGCAAACCTGGAACACCCGTACTAACTTCACATTTACTGCTTCTAATAGTTATGCGGATCCATGCAATAGCAATGGTAAGAATGGTGTTGATTTTAGAACAGATGTCTGTGGTAGTAGCTTTGGTTCCACATCATTAGCCATAACAATTTCCCGATTTACTTTACCTGCTCATAAACTCACTGAAACTGATATTATTTTCAATAAGAATGTTTCCTGGAGTGTATATTCAGGTTCTTTGAAAAGCCCCGTACAAGATTTTAGACGTGTAGCAGTTCATGAACTGGGACATGCTCTGGGTTTAAATCATTCATCAAGCGTATCGATAATGCAACCTGTAACATCTAATTTAGAGGCTCCTCAACAAGATGATCTCAATGCAGTTATCGCTCTTTATGGCAGAAGATCCCTACAAAAAAGCGACTACAACAACAATGGTAAAACTGATATTTTGTGGAGACATTCTTCTAAAAGTGCTACCTGGCTCTATCATATGAATGGAGCAAATATAGTTAATTCTCAAGGTCTTAATTCACCCTCTGAAATTAATTGGGAAATCATTTCTACAGGTGATTTTGATGGTGATGGTTATGCCGATATTCTCTGGAGAAATAAAGTATCTGGGATCAACTGGATATATTTAATGCATGATACTTCAATCAAATTAAGCACTATCATCAATCAAGTAACAGACCAGAACTGGCAAATAAAGAGTACTGGTGATTTTAATGGCGATGGTAAATCAGATATCCTGTGGCGGCATCAATTATCAGGGGTAAACTGGCTATATTTAATGGATGGCAGCACTATAATCCAAAGCAATAGTATCAACACGGTGAGCGATAATAACTGGAAGATTGCGACAACAGGGGACTATAATGGCGATGGTATGGAAGATATTCT
>Ga0256841_1003192_pt1 | contig 12427 bp, 11 predicted proteins | sample 356308metaG_FD_185971 | JGI IMG/M metagenome (GOLD analysis project Ga0256841, IMG submission 185971) | Hydrothermal vent microbial communities from Mid Atlantic Ridge, Atlantic Ocean - 356-308 | ecosystem: Environmental > Aquatic > Marine > Hydrothermal vents | place: Atlantic Ocean: Mid...
GTAAAAACAATTCAACAATAAATATTAAGTAACGGCAGTATACAAATGAACGGTGAAAAGAAAACCGGGAGAAGGTTTAAAGATTTTTCCCATCTTTTTATTTCTTCGCAAAATGAAAGTCCGGCAAAAAAAAATAATTCCAAGTTGGCTTCAATCCTCTATGATGTAAAAATTGCCAAACCAATTATGTGCATAACCAATATTAGCGGACCGGAACAGCGGGTTCTTTTTATGGAAAAAATTGCAATTGAGTTGGTTTCAAAAGGAAAAAAAGTGTTTTTAATCGATGCGGATTTTCGTTTTCCACGGATTGACTTTACTCCCGGCAAAGCAAAATTTTTTTCGCTTATTAATTTATTAAAAAGGAATTCTTACGAATATGAACGTAGGCTCGACCGATTAAAACTTATTACTATAGATGTAGATATACCGGATTTTAAAATGCTTAATATGAAAAAAAGAATTTTGCTCAAAAGATATTTTATGCAGTTTGAAGAAGATGCTGATGTCGTTTTAATATCGGTTCCGTACCCGTTGCATAATTTTATTGCTGAAAAATTATTAAAAAGTTCAAATTGGTTTATTACTTTAATTGATGATTATAAAGATGACATCGATGAATTCCCGTATCTGCTAAACAAAGTATCAGATATAAAAAATGATATTTCTTTCGGAGTTGTTATGACCGGAGCCGGGACAAAACAAATCTCGGATAATATCTTTAATCATTTAAATGAACATGCAAAAAAATATTTGGATAGGGATCTGCATAATTTCGGGTTTGTGAATTCCGGTATGTTAATCGAAGGAAAAAACAACGGTAAAGAGCATAGAGAAGAAAGTGAAGAAATTTACACTATTTCCCGTTTCTCAAAACAAATTTTAGATTTGATAGATCTCGTTTATAAACAAAATTATCCGCATAGTTTTGCTTTCCCGTTAACAACTGGTTTAATTGGATAAGTTTATTGAATTCTAAAAGTTCATTTCGAAAAAAAATCAGTTAATTTTTTCAGCTGAATATTTTAGCGAAGACTATTAATGATGTTTCCCCATTGCTTTTTGTCCGGTTAGGGAAAACCCGGTTGGACTGTTGGAGTATAGAATTGTTCATTCAAAAACCGGATTTATGGAATAAGATTGTGTCACTTCCATGCCTTATGATAATCAAAAAGAAATGTATTGACAATGAACTCAATATGATAACACGAATCATTCTATTGAATTTCTTCGAGTAACTCCGGCTGAAAATAGAATAATAATTAATATTCACCTGGAAGAGTTTGACGGACAAACAGCTTAGTTTCAATTATTACGATTAATAAAAATTTTGTACATTGTAAAACAAATCCATAATAGTTGCCAAACGTAAAATAAAAAACGGTGCTGCCATGCAAATCTCAGTCGGAACATTCAACTTAAACAACCTTTTCTCACGGTATAATTTTCAAGGCGAAATAAAAGCAATAAAAGACAATGCAACAACTGTAGACAGTAAAATCAGTTATGAATTTACCCATGACGATGTTTATCGCTTTCGTACTTTTATGGGTAAACTTGTAAAAGCAAAAAATGCCGAAGACACCGAAGTAATTGCAAATCGTATTATTGATATGGATATTGATGTGCTTGCGGTTCAGGAGGTTGAAAACATTGACATATTGAAGGAATTTAATGATAATTATTTGCTTGGACTTTACAAATATGTTGTATTGATAGAGGGAAATGATCCAAGATTAATTGATCTCGGATTACTTTCCAAATATCCGGTCGGTAAAATTACATCGTGGCAACAAGCGGTTCACCCGTCCAATCCAAATAAGAAAATTTTCGGTAGAGACCTTTTGCAAGTTGATATTTTATCTGCATCCCGGTCAAAAAAACTTTTTACAATTTTCAACAACCATCTTAAAAGCCAGTTCGTACCTTTTGGTAAAAACAAAGCCGAAGGAACAATTTCAAACAACAAACGCCGTAAAAACCAGTCTGAAGTAGTTAGAAATATAGTCCTTTCTCAAATGAGACCTTCCAGTAAATTTATTATTCTTGGCGATATGAATGATAGTCCGGATTCTCCGCAATTGAAACAATTAGTTAAAGATTCCGAATTAAATTTATTCAATGCGTTGAAAAACCCAAATGAAACAAGACCTGCAAAAAAAGATAATCCGGGACCTGCAACCAAAGCGTGGACGCACAGATTCAAAGAACCGGGCAAACCCGCTAAATACGAACTATTCGATCAGATTTGGTTAAGTAATCCTCTTAAGAACAATTTTGTGGAAAGTTGGATTGACAGACGTACAAAACATAAAGGAGACGGCAGCGATCATGATCCTTCTTGGATTGTTTTGGATTTGTAAATTATAAACTTAAAGTTTAATTGTATAATTTTCATAACAAAAAAGGGAATGTAGGGGAGTTAGTCCATACAAAAGTCCATACAACTCCATACATAATCAGTGGGATTTTAAAAATGTTTAAAAACAAAAAAGCTCGATTTAAAATTAAAATCAAGCTTTTTAAGTGGGCCCAGATGGACTCGAACCACCGACCCTCTGATTATGAGTCAGATGCTCTAACCAACTGAGCTATGGGCCCATATTTTAGAACTCCTAAAATAGTGTTTTGCATTTTTTAAATCAATCTTTTTCTTAATAATTTTTACGGAAACGCTATATTTGAATTCATTATTTTTGCTTAAAATCAAATTAAATATTATATTTGCTGTTCGTTTATAAGATTTTGTAAATAGTATATTTATTGTTCTTATTTTGATGGCTGCCGGGGTGGCGGAATTGGTAGACGCACAGGACTTAAAATCCTGTGGGAGTTTTCTCCCGTGTCGGTTCGAGTCCGACCCTCGGTACAATTTTCTTGGTAAAGTTATATTATCAAGTTACGTCGGGTTCTTAGCTCAGTTGGTTAGAGTGTCTGCTTGACGTGCAGAAGGTCAGAGGTTCGAATCCTCTAGAACCCACTATTGATCGGAGTTAGCTCCGTTTTTTTTTATCGTTAAAATTAATTATGGAAAAAATTAAAATTACATTTCCCGATGGTTCCACCAGAGAATACGAAAAAGGTATTACTCCGTTGGAAATTGCTAAATCTATTTCTAACCGTTTGGCTGATGAAGCTTTGGTGGCTAAAGTGAACGGTGTTGTAAGGGAATTAAATTACAAAATAAATCAAGATGCCGAAGTTCAGATATTAACTTTTAAAGACGACGAAGGCAAACATACTTATTGGCACTCCACTTCCCATCTGATGGCGCACGCAATTCAATCACTTTTTCCCGAAGCAAAATTCGGAGTTGGTCCCGCTATTGAAGGCGGCTTCTATTACGATTTCGATATTAACACACAGCTTACAGATGACGATTTGAGAAAAATTGAAAATAAAATGCTTGAAATTGCCAAAGAAGATCAGCCGTTTGTAAGAAAAGAACTGTCGAAAAATGAAGCTGTGGATTTCTTTAAAAAAGTTAAAGATAATTATAAGCTTGAAATATTAGACGGACTGGACGATAAAAATGATGTGATCAGCATTTATTCCGAAGGTGACTTTACGGATTTATGTACCGGACCTCATATCCCGTCGGCAGGAAAAATTAAATATGTTAAACTGCTAAATGTTTCCGGTTCTTATTGGAGGGGCGATGAACATAATAAACGTCTTCAAAGAATTTACGGCGTTTCGTTTCCGAAGAAAAAAATGTTGGAAGAGCATCTTCAACTTTTGGAAGAAGCAAAAAAACGGGATCATAGAAAATTAGGTAAACAACTCGGTCTGTTCGGTATTGTTGAAGAAGCCGGACCGGGTTTGATTTATTGGCATCCGAAAGGCGGCAGAATTAGAACCGTTATTGAAGACTTTTGGAAAGACGCGCATTTTAAAAACGGATACGAACTAATTTATACCCCTCATGTAGGAAAAAGTTGGTTGTGGGAAACTAGCGGTCACCTTTCTCATTTTAAGGAAAATATGTTCGCTCCAATGTCTATTGATGATCAAGATTATTATGTGAAACCAATGAATTGTCCTTTCCACATTATGATTTATAAATCCGATTTGAGATCGTATAGGGATTTACCTTTAAGATGGGCTGAGTTGGGTACGGTTTACCGGTATGAAAAAAGCGGCGTGTTACACGGACTGTTAAGAGTCCGCGGTTTTACCCAAGACGATGCACATATTTTTTGCACTCACGAACAAGTGGAAGACGAGATAATTGAAGTTATTAAATTCTCTTTATATATTTGGAAATCTTTTGGTTTCGAAAATTTAAAATTTTATGTTTCTACAAAGCCGGAAAAAGCTGTAGGGAAAGATGAATTGTGGGAACACGCAACAAATTCCCTTATCAACGCTCTCAAAAAAGAGGACTTGGATTATCAAATTGATGAGGGAGGAGGCGCTTTTTACGGACCTAAAATAGATATTAAAGTTAAAGATGCTTTGAACCGTGAATGGCAAATGAGTACTATTCAATTCGATTTTAATTTGCCCGAACGGTTCGATATGAAATATATAGGAGAAGACGGGAACGAACACAGACCTTACATGGTCCATCGCGCTTTGCTCGGTTCTTTGGAAAGATTTATGGGCGTGTTAATTGAGCATTACGGCGGAGCGTTTCCTACTTGGTTGGCTCCCGTTCAAGCTGCCGTTATTCCTGTTTCTCAAACTTTTATTGATTATGCCGAAAAAGTTGTAAACGAATTAAAAGAAAACGATGTTAGAGTAGAATTGGATAAACGAAATGAAAAAATCGGTTATAAAATAAGATACTGGGAAACTCAAAAAATTCCTTACATGCTGATTGTTGGCGAACGTGAACAAGAAAGTAATTCCGTTTCCTTAAGAAAGCATAAAGAAGGCGATAAAGGTTCAATAACGCTTAGCGAAGCCGTATCAAAGATTAAGAACGAAATAATTAATAAATCTATCAACTAATTAAGGGGTAATTCATCGCAACAAAAAAAGTACGGGTTAATAATGAAATAAAAGCTCCGACCGTTAGAGTTATCGCTCCCGACGGTGAACAATTGGGTATTGTTTCAATATCGAAAGCGTTGGAGCTGGCAGAGCAAAAAGGACTGGACCTGGTTGAAATTGCGCCGCAAGCTCAACCGCCGGTTTGTAAAATTATTGATTTTGGTAAATATCAATATGAACAGCAAAAAAGAGAAAAATTACAGAAAAAGAAACAGCATGTAACCGTATTAAAGGAAATTAGACTTCATCCTAATACGGATACGCACGATTTTGAATTTAAAGCCAGACATGCGGAAAGATTTATTAATGATGGTAACAAAGTAAAAGTTTCTGTAATATTTAAAGGTAGGGAGTTAGCATATACCGAACACGGAAGGGAATTATTGGTTAAGTTTATTGATAAATTATCGGAGATTGCAAGGGTAGAACACGAAATTAAATTTGAAGGTAGAACAATGCATGTAATTTTAGCTCCGGTGAGAACAAAAAAAGGTAAAAACAAATAGGGTTAACATTATGCCAAAAATGAAAAGTAATAGAGGAGCCGCTAAAACTTTTAGAGTTACCGGTTCCGGAAAAGTAAAAAGAAATAAAGCTTATAAATCTCATATCCTTACTAAAAAAAGTACTAAAACCAAAAGGAATTTGAGAAAAGCTACGCTTGTTTCAAAAGCGGATGAAAAACGTGTAAAAATTATGATTCAAAAGTAAGAGGAAAGAAAAATGCCACGTACAAATAACGCTCCGGCATCGCGCCGAAGAAGAAAAAAAGTAATGAAATTGGCTAAAGGCTATTGGGGCTCGCGAAGCAAAGTATATACCGTTGCTAAACATTCAGTTGAAAAAGGCCTGCAATACGCTTACAGAGATAGAAAAGCTAAAAAAAGAACTTTCAGAAGATTGTGGATTGTTAGAATTAACGCCGCAGCCCGTATTAACGGTACAACTTATTCTAAATTGATTAATGCAATGAATCAAAAAGGATTGGAAATTAACCGTAAAGTTTTAGCCGGCTTGGCTGTGGAAAATCCGCAGGCTTTTGCCGAAATAGTTAAATTTGTTTCTGCTTAAAATTAACCCTTAGATTGTGCTAATTCTGTGCGGTCTAAGGGTATTTTTTAAATTTACCGATAAAGAAAATGGAACAAAAAATAAGTGAAGTAGCCGGATCATTCAAAGCGGAATTGAATAATGTTAAAGACGAAACCGGTCTGGAAGCAATAAGAATTAAGTATTTTAGCCGAAACGGACTCTTCTCAAAATTATTTGAAGATTTTAAAAACCTTCCGAAAGATCAAAAACCTAAATACGGTAAACTGCTAAACAAAACCAAAGCGGAAGCTCAAAAGGAATTTGATTTGCTGAAAAATAAAATCAATTCCCGGAAAAAACAATCGCAGAAGTTTGTAGACCTTTCATTACCCGGAAGAAAAAAAACTGTCGGAAGTCAACATCTTATTTCCCAAACTATTAAAAAGATTAGCTCCGTTTTTAAAGGTCTCGGTTTTTCGGTTTATACCGGTCCTGAAATTGAATCTGATGAAAATAATTTTGAAGCCCTTAATTTTCCGCCCGATCATCCTGCACGTGATATGCAAGATACTTTTTTTATTAACGATAATTTTTTACTGCGGACGCATACCTCGCCAGTTCAAATCAGATTAATGAGGGAAACAAATCCGCCTATCCGCGCTATTATTCCAGGTAAAGTTTATAGAAATGAAGCAATTAGCGCTAAAAGCTATTGCCTCTTTCATCAAATTGAAGGGTTATATGTAGATACAAACGTAACTTTTGCCGAGTTGAAAAGTACTTTGGTTTACTTTGCTAAAAATATTTACGGAAATGATGTAAAATACAGATTCAGATCCAGTTTCTTCCCGTTTACCGAACCGAGTGCCGAAGTTGATGTTTGGTGGCAGCCGCCCGGTAAAGAAGGCAAATGGCTGGAAATATTGGGATGCGGTATGGTTGATCCTAACGTTTTGCAAAATGTCGGCATCGATCCGGAAAAATATACTGGCTATGCTTTCGGAATGGGTGTGGAAAGAATAGCTATGCTTAAATACGGTTTAAGCGATATCAGAATTTTATTTGATAATGATAAAAGATTTTTAACTCAGTTTTAAAATGCAGCTTTAGGAGTAACAACGTTGAAGATTTCACTTAATTGGTTAAAAGAATATGTCGATTTGGAAGGTATTTCGGTTGATGAAATAGTCGATAGTCTTACTACCTCCGGTTTGGAAGTTGAAGAAGTAATTGACGAAACGAAAAACTTTGAAAACATTGTTGTAGGTTTGGTTAAAGAAGTAAAAAAACATCCCAATGCCGATAAACTTTCGTTATGTGTTGTTAGTGACGGTGAGTTCGATTATAATGTTGTATGCGGTGCTCCAAATGTAAAAAAAGGACAAAAATCCGCATTTGCTAAAGTGGGAGCATATCTGCCGGGTTTAGGTGTTAAACTTAAAAAAGCGAAAATTAGAGGCGAAGTTTCTTACGGTATGCTTTGTGCCGAAGATGAATTGGGTTTGAGCGATAACCATGACGGAATTATGGTTCTTGACGAATCCGCCGAAACAGGAAAATCCTTGTCTGAAATCTTGAATAAAAACGATGTGGTTTTGGATATTGCCGTTACGCCAAACCGTGCCGATGCTTTAAGTCATATTGGCGTTGCACGTGATTTATCGGCTTTATTTAAACGTAAATTAATGCTGCCCGAAATTAAAATTAAAGAAACCAGCACACCATCGGAAAAACTGGCGCGGGTAATTATTAAAAATGAAAACGATTGCCCGAGATATGTTGCAAAGGTTGTTACCGGAGTGCAAGTAGCCGAATCACCCGGATGGTTAAAACAAAAACTTAAATCAATTGGTTTAAGACCAATCAATAATATAGTTGATGTTACGAATTTTGTACTCCATGAAGTTGGTCAACCGTTACATGCGTTCGATCTTGACCGCCTCGCAGATAAAACGATAATTGTGGATAATGCAAAAAATGGCGAAAAATTTGTGACTCTCGACGGGAAAGAAAGGGAACTGGAAGATTCGTTTTTAATGATAAACGACGGTAAAAAACCGGTAGCTATTGCAGGAGTTATGGGCGGTGAAAATTCCGAAGTATCGGAAAACACTAAAAACATTCTTATCGAAAGCGCTTATTTTAATCCGGGCTCAATAAGAAAAACAGCAAAACGGTTAGGACTTTCTACCGATGCTTCTTACAGATTCGAAAGAGGATGCAATCCCGCCGGAACCGTAAATGCTGCGCGCCGCGCCGCTCAACTTATAAGTCGGTTAACAAACGGTAACGTTGCTAAAGGCGAAATTGATATTTATCCTAACCCTATTGCTCCTCTAAAAGTTTCTTTGCGGTTCGAAAGATTAAATAAAATTTTAGGATTTAAAGTAAAACCCGAAGACGTTGAAGAAATTTTTAAATATCTGGATTTTAAAATTGAAGAAAAAAGCGAAGAACGCTTAACGCTAATTGTTCCGCTTGCCCGGCACGATATTGAACGCGAAATTGATTTAATTGAAGAAGTTGCCAGAATTTACGGTTTTGATAAAATCCCTTTAACGGAAAGAATTTCTGTTGCTTTAAACGCTAAAGTGGATCAAACGGATTTTGATTTTACTTTAAGAAATTATCTCGCTTCACTCGGCTATTTCGAAATTATTACAAATTCTTTGCTAAATGAAAAAGATGCAAAATTTTTCGGAACCCCAGTGGAAGTACTAAGTCCGCAAACAACGGAAATGTCTCATGCAAGAACTTCTTTAATTCCCGGCATGCTCCAAACTATTTCCAGAAATTTAAGAGTTAAAGAAAAGAATCTTAAGCTTTATGAAATCGGGCATATTTTTGAATTAAAAAATGAAGGCGTGTTGAATAATTTTGACGATTTGATTGAGACCGAACATTTGTTATTTGCCATTACGGGCAAAGAACTTGAAGGGGAATGGTACGGAAAAGATTTGAAGTTCGATATTTTCCACTTAACGGGAGATTTCGACGAACTTTTACGGAAAGTTGCCGGAACGGATAATTTTGAGGAAGAGTATAATTTTAATACCGGTAAAATATTCGAGTATTCCGTAACAAAAAAAATCAAACAAAAAGTGATTGCCAAAGGCGGTAAAATTTCAGATGAACTGCTTAAGAAAAATCAGATTGATCAAGAAGTTTTTCTTTTCGATCTAAATGTGAACATTTTATCGGAAATTCAACGCGATGCGCCTGAATTTAACGAACTTCTCAAGTATCCTAAAATTGTTCGAGACGTTGCTTTCGTTTTAGATAAAAATATTATGTATAAAGATGTTGTAAAAGAAATTTTAAAAGGTAGTTCTAAGTTGTTGAAAAAGATAAAGTTATTTGATATCTTTGAAAGTGAAAGTTTAGGTGCGGGTAAAAAAAGTATGGCATTCCAGTTGGAATATTATAATTATTCCCGTACTTTAACCGAAGAAGAAATTGATCGTGATTTTTGGAATGCCATCGAAACAGTAAAAAAACAATTAAATGCCGAATTGAGGGATAAGTAAGTGCCGAATTCTTCAAAGTACGATTTATTTATGAATGAACTAAATTCCCTTGAGAAGATGGTTCATATAGTTACACAGAATAATAAAGATTTAACGGAAATTAAAGAATCATTGGAAAAAAAAGTTACAAAATTGGAAAACGAGAACGAGGTTCTCAAACTAAAAATTTCTGAATTGGAAGGTAAACTTGATGATTTAATTAAAAAGAAAGAAGAGATAATCGATAGTAGTAATATTAGTGTAGATGATCGGAAAAAATTAATTAACCAAATTGATGATCTCATTGAAAAGATCGATTATCATATACGTTCTTAGGACGCTTTGTCCTTAAACATTTTGTCTGTATGGTGGAATGACATTAAATGACAGAAAAAAAGAAGCTAAAAGTAAAAATATTTGATAAAGAATTTTCATTGTTAGTTGAAAATGAAGAGATTGCTGCCGATTTGGTTGAGTATGTTAATAAAGTTATGGAAGATACAAAAGAAGAATTAAACGATCAACCGTTAGAAACCGTGGCAATAATAGCTGCTTTGAATATAGCTTACGATTTATCTCTAGAGAAAAATAGATACAGAGAATTTAGTATTCAAGCTACCGATAAAATCAAAAAAATGAAGCTTCTTTTAAACGAATCTGTTTTGTCCTCTCCATCATAAATTTTACCGCGCTGTTAGTCCTGTCAATGAAGAACTAACAACTTAAAATAGGGTTATCGACTCAGAGCGTGTATTACAGGCCTTAACCCGTTCGGGTGTCAATTAATTTGACCATTGGAAGTAAAAAGCGTTCGGCGGTTTCCCACATTGTCATGGAAGAGTTCTTCCATAATGGATTAACAGTTGCGGACTTTAATATTGATTATTACGGAGGATAATTATGGATTGGATGAACCCTATATATTTAGTCGCATTCGCATTAGTTCTATCGATTATTATGTTTGTATTGGGATGGATACTAAACTCTAAAATGGGAAAATCATCTCTGGCAAGAGCTAATCAAGATGCTAAAAAAATTATTGAGGATGCGGAAAAAGAAGCCAAAAATCTTAAACGAGAAAAACTTCTTGAAGTTAAAGATGAATGGTTAAAGAAAAAACAAGAGTTTGATAACGAAGTAAATACCCGTAGACAAAAACTCGCTAATTACGAAAAAAATCTTGATTCGCGCGAAGAAAATCTCGAAAAAAAATTCGATGTTGTTGTTCAAAAGGAAAAAGCCAATAGGGAACTTGAGCAAAAACTTAACCGTCAACGCGAAATTCTCGATAGAAAATCCGCTGAATTGGAACGGCTTTTACACGAACAGAATAACCGTCTGGAGAAAATTGCCGCATTGTCTGCCGACGACGCTAAAAAAATGTTGATGGAAAATATGATAGAAAAAGCAAAATCCGACGCATCGCAATACATAAAGGAAATTAGAGACAGAGCTAAGATTGACGCTAAAAAAGAAGCTCAAAAAATTGTGGTTCAAGCAATTCAAAGAACCGCCGTTGATCATTCCGTGGAAACCACCGTATCGGTTGTCCAAATTCAAAGCGACGAAATGAAAGGAAGAATTATCGGCAGGGAAGGAAGAAATATAAGATCGTTCGAAGCCGTTACCGGTGTTGACGTTATTGTTGACGATACTCCCGAAGCGGTTATCCTTTCGGCATTCGATCAATACCGCCGCGAAATTGCAAGAATTGCTTTGGAAAGATTAATTGCCGACGGTAGAATTCACCCCGCACGGATTGAAGAGGTCGTGCATAAAGTTGAGTCCGAATTAGAGGAAGAAATAATTCACGAGGGAGAAAATGTACTTATGCAGCTCGGACTTCACGGAATTCATCCCGAACTCGTTAAGCATATCGGGAAAATGAAATATAGATCGAGTTACGGACAAAATTTATTGCAACACAGTATTGAAGTGGCTTATTTAACGGGAATTATGGCCGCAGAACTTGGCTTTGATGTAATTTTGGCTAAAAAAGCGGGTTTGATGCACGATATAGGTAAAACAATCGACAAAAGTGTTGAAGGTCCGCATGCACTTTTAGGCTATGATTTAGCTAAAAAATATAAAGAGCATCCTATAGTTGTAAACGCCATTGGGTCCCACCACGAAGATATAGAAATGGAACATCCGATAGCCGCCTTGGTTCAAGCAGCGGATGCAATAAGCGGAGCACGACCCGGAGCACGTAGAGAGCCCTTGGAAGGTTATGTTAAACGATTGGAGAATTTGGAAAATATAGCTAATACTTTTGAAGGTGTTGCGAAAACTTATGCAATTCAAGCCGGTAGGGAAATTAGAGTAGTAGTGGAACCGGATAAGGTTGATGACGGTTTTTCGGATAAACTTGCTTATGATATTGCCCAGAAAATTCAAGAGGAACTCGAATATCCGGGACAAATTAAGGTTACTGTTATCCGGGAAGTTCGTAAAATTGCGTATGCAAAATAATATCCCTGTGCAGTCACGGTCGTATCATGACCGTTAATAGCGATTATGTTTGAATTATTAAAAATTAATAAGCCTAACTTTTTTTAACAGTTGGGCTTATGCATTTTATTCCTTTTGTCATGCCGGTTTTCTGCGGATGCAGAAATACCGGCATCTCTCGTTTAGTCCTTTTTGAGATTCCGGCATTCCGCTTCGCTCCAGCCGGAATGACAGCGCTTTTTGTTACACTAATTTATTACTTTATAGAACACTGCCTACTTTGTCATGCCGGTTTTCTGCGGATGCAGCAATACCGGCATCTCTCGTTTAGTCCTTTTTGAGATTCCGGCATTCCCGCTTTGCTTAAACCGGAACGACATGTTCTTTTCTTATCATTCATGCTCGCACCGTGAGCGAAAGAAAAAAAGCCGCATGAAGAT
>Ga0256841_1003193_pt1 | contig 12424 bp, 7 predicted proteins | sample 356308metaG_FD_185971 | JGI IMG/M metagenome (GOLD analysis project Ga0256841, IMG submission 185971) | Hydrothermal vent microbial communities from Mid Atlantic Ridge, Atlantic Ocean - 356-308 | ecosystem: Environmental > Aquatic > Marine > Hydrothermal vents | place: Atlantic Ocean: Mid...
TTTGGAACCGGGAAGCCGCATAATACGGTATGGTGGGCGTTTATCGGTGGAGGAGAAACAATCACCCTGAGTTTTAATTTTGATTCTTCGGATTGTAAAAATTACATGGATTCCAATACTTGTGTGGTGGGAATTCAAGCAGGCGTATTAACTGCTTGCGGGGGCGCACCTGTAGCATGTAATGCGAGTTGTTGTATCGAGGTGTTTCAGCTCACCTTTTATGCAGAAGCTTGTCAGGTCTATTATGTTTGGGTGGATGGGTGCAATCACGATGTTTGTAATTATACGATGGGGGTCTCACCTAAAGGGAAAGGAGCGCAATTACCAGATCCATTGCCTGAATTTTATATCGAGGGGAAGCCTTGCAAATGCAATACGATAGACGTATGTGTTGAGCCCCTGGCCAATAATTGCGATGCGCATATTAATTGGACAATAGATGGGGTCCCCGATCCAACTTGGGATGACGAGTTGTGTATTACAGGATTCGATGTGCCCTTAAATCCAGTAGAATTTTGTGTCACTTGGACAATTGGAAACCCGGCCAATCCGGATGGCATTTGCGATGAAAAGACGAAGTGTTTTGTCCTGACACCTGAGGCAGAAAAGGAAGTATTACTACCTCCGGAATGGGTTTGTTATGAGACCCATCTTAACAATTATACCTGGTCACATCTAGGGACAGATACGATTATTTCCGAGTCTTGTATTGATCCCCCATGCCGACTTTCCATCCCTAATGGTGATGGGTGTTGTGTGGATTATATTAAAGAAATTAACTTATTACCTGAGCGACCTAAAGGAGAAAAGTTTAAGTTTATCTGTGATAGAACTCCTTTCATAGCAGAGAATGGAAGACCTTTTAGAGAGACCACCTGTGGAGAAGATATTACATGGAAAGCCCCGTGGGGAGACAACGGTACACTATGTGATACTACGTATACATTGTATTTGGAGGTCTACGATCCGGAGGTAGAGACGGATATTACCTGTGGCAAATGTGACGGGTATTATACGATTACAGCGACATTTAGTTGGTTCCCGGATTGTATTAATGGAGATTATTCAGAGCTTGGGTATTGGATTAATCCCAATTTAGATACGATTTGGGAAACGGATTTTGAGGTGCACTTGGAAGATGGAGATCCGGATGGAATATATGAATTTTTTATCCGAATTAATTACACAGATAACGATGATCCTTCGGAGAACAAAGTTTGTGATTTTGCTACGGGTCAACGACAAGTGGTAGCTCCTATCAATGTTCCTGCACCTGTGATCTCAGGGGATAAGACATTGTGTTTTGGTACAGATGGAGATTATTCTCTGACAGATAATTCTACTAGTGCGTGCCAATACAGATGGTATATCAAACAAGGTCAAGGCACCATTCTAACTCCGGACCCAACTTCTTCTAAAGATATCTCGATTCACTGGGAAAGTGGAGGGGGAAACACAGGAGTGATTTGTGCTAATATTTTGGTGGATTGTGGAAGGAGTAAGGATTCATGCCTTACGGTAACTTTGCAAGATGCCCCTGAACCCAATGCCGGTCCGGATACAGTACTTTGTGGTCTGACTTACAAGATGAATGGCCAAGCAGATATTCCGGGCGGTAAATGGACACTACTATCCAATCCTGGAGCTGCCAACTACGATGAAAATGACATTCAGACGGATGTATCAGTTGATCAATATGGCGAATATGTTTTTCAGTGGAGTGAACAGCTCTCTTCCTGTAAAGGCAAGGATAGTGTCCGTATTCTGTTCCGTCCGGATCCGGATCATGGTCCTGTAGATACAATTTGTGCGGGTAATGCAGATAGCTATCGTGTACAGTTTGAGATTCTCAATGGGGAAGGACCTTACGAGATTATCGAAGGAGCAGGTGTTATTTCAGGCAATGTATTCTTATCGGACTCTTTGACGGAGAATGTCACTAATCGTATCGTGATAAAAGATAAATATGGGTGTTCTTTTATTTATGAAATCAATCACGATTGTGCTTGTCATAACCAGCTTGGTATGATAGCCAAAGACACTATCGAGGAATGTGGTCCTACTACGGTTCAAATCGAATACGACCGCACAGGTGAAATGCTCGGGTCGAAGGATATTGTAGATTTTGTCTTGTTCTCAGACCCTTCCGATTATTACGGTTCTTCTTTTGCTCGTAATCATACGGGTCTGTTTACTTTTGATCCATCGACAATGACTTTTGGCAAGGTGTATTACCTTGGTGTTTTATTGGGGAAATCCAATCCTGACGGTACTGTGAATGTATTGGGAGGATGTTTACAGAAAGCGTTACAACCGGTGATCTGGTATGAAATACCTACTCCGGAAGCAGGTGTGGAAAAAAGTATTTGTGGATTGGAGATGGATATAACTGGGGTACCTAGCATAGCGGGTTCGAAGATAGAATGGGCGACGACACCCGGTATTATAATGAGTGGAAAGGATTCCAATACTGCACATCTAATGGCAACGAATTATGGACGATATGTATTCTACTTTAAAGAGCGCAATGCCATATGTGAAGGCATTGATTCGACAGTAGTCAATTTTAATGAGAGTCCGGAAATTATCAACTTGAGAAAAGTTTGTTTAGATAGAGACCCGGAGTTTAAATGGTATTACGAAGTGTGCATCACCAAAGGGAAGCCTAATTACTCGAAAATTAAGGGAAATGGTACATTGGACCAAAGTACTTGGTGTTTTCGTTCCAATAACTTATTGAGCAATACTACGGATACCCTTTTCATAACAGATGCCAATGGATGTGAAGCAATGATTCCGGTTTCCCATAACTGTGATTGTGGCGCTACGGCATCCGGGACAATGGATGTGACGGAGCAAACTACTTGTGTGGACCAATGCGTTACGGTTATGGCTAATAATGATCATTCTGCACAGCCGGATGATTGTGTAAAGATGATACTGCATTCAGACAATGGATTTATTAATCCTTCTGATCCTGTTTTGACTATTCAAGATTACAATCCTGCAGGAAATGAGTTTTGTTTTGATGCCTCTACCATGATGCCTAATAAGGTTTATTATGTCAGCTATGTCGTAGGAGAGTGTACCCCATCGGGGAATATTAATCTCAAAGATTTTTGTATTCGATTTGTCTCTAAGCCGGTGAGATTTATTCCCTATCCAATACCGGATGCAGGTCAAGATAGAGATATTTGTTTTCAAACTACTAATCTCGAGGCGCAAGCCAGCCTTGGGAGTGGAATTTGGACCGTAATCAAAAAACCTTCAGGAACTGCCAATGTAGTAATCTCAGATCCGACTGCTTCCGGAAGTCCGGTCTCTGTCGATGAGTATGGTGATTACTCTTTTGTTTGGACGGAAGATAATCAGGGGTGTATAGCGACGGATACGGTTGTAATCCATTTTCATGATTATCCGCTTTGGAGAAATGTGACATTTGAATGCGATAGTGTCGCAGAACATTATCGTATGCATTTTGAGATCTACTCAGGTGATAACAGTTCGTATGATGTCAATGGTACGGTATCAGGTATAAAATCGCTGGGTAATGGCCAATTCGTCACACCATGGATTATGCAAGGCAATCCTTTGCAAGTTTCAGTAACAGACCGATATGCTTGCCAACCTGCCATGATCGATACTTCGTACCAGTGCAATTGTCTAACCGAGCCCGGAAGTCTCGCTGCTAATGAGAAGCTCTGCCAAAATGATCCGGTAACTGCTAGTTATTCTGCCGGAAACCTCGATCCTAATGACGGTGTAGTATTCGTCTTGCACGATGGAAATACCAACACCATAGGCAATAGGTTAGCCATGAATACAACGGGTGTTTTTAACTTTATTCCCGGGAATATGACACTTAATAAGACCTATTATATCACAGCCATAGCGGGAAACAAAAAACCAGATGGATCTATTGATGAAGGAGATAGATGCTTAGTCCAAACTGAAGGTATTCCGGTTACTTGGTATGACGATCCTGCTCCTTTGATTGCTCCCTCCGCTCAGACACTAACCTGTCGGGTCGATGTCATTACATTAGATGGCTCTGTTTCTAATAATCGTGCAGGGATAGGAACCTTGATATACGAATGGTCTACCCAAGATGGAACGTTCGAGCCGGGTGCTGATTTAAGATCTGATAAGGTAAATATTATTTCAAAAGGTACTTATAAGCTTCTCGTTAGCAATTCTGAGACGGGATGTACGAAAGAAGTTACCGTAATAATTGACGAGGATAGGGTTCCTCCTGCAGCGGATGCCGTAGCCCTCGGATGCGACGGAACCGGTATGCGTATAGATGCTGCAAGCAGTAGCCAAGGCCAAGACTTTACCATCGAATGGCAGGGTGCAGGTATCCAAGCTGCGGATATGAACAACCGTTCTCCCATCGTATCCAAGCCGGGTTGGTATAAGATAACCGTAATGAATACTCGGACGGGTTGTGTGAGTTATGATAGTGTTGAAGTTGTGCTCTTAGAGCTTGTCGAGAGTTTGGACAAGGACATCACCTGTTATGGAGCAGATGATGGGCAACTTTTCATACAAGGCATTAAGGGGGGGAATAAACCAATTCGCTATTCTATTAACGGAGAATCTCCAAAATTGTATACCGGCCCTGTTCAGCTCAATAATCTAAAGCCTGGAACCTATACCCTGAAAGTAATCGATGATAAAGGGTGTGAAATTACTCAATCTTTGGAGGTTACAGAGCCTGCCCCCATTGATATTTTTGCAAAGGAATCCTTCTTTAAAGAGTGGGGGGAAGATGTCTTGCTCGATTCATTAATTGAAGATATTAGAGGAACAGATACTTCCCATGCGGTGATCGAATGGTACGATGAAAGTGGAAAGCGGGTTAAGAGCACTTTCTTTGGTAATTTAACGAAGGGGAAATACACTTTTAAGGTATTATTGCGAGATGAAAACGGATGTATCGCAGAAGACTTTATCAATATCTTTGTCAAAGTGACCCGTAAAGTGTACATCCCCAACACGATTTCACCTCAATCCGGTATCCATGAGGAAAACAAAAAATTATTTGTATTCGGAAGGCCGGGTTTGGTTGATAAAGTGAATGTCTTTAGAGTGTATGACCGATGGGGTGAATTGGTGTGGCAGAATACCGAATCCATCGGTTTTGATGATCAAGGTAAATCTTTAGAAGGTTGGAATGCTACATTTAAAGGTCAGCCGGTAAAACCGGGGGTCTATGTCTATTATGCTGAAGTTGCATTTAAGGATTTGGGAGAAGGTGTAGTCGTTAAAAAGCTTACAGGAGACGTTACCGTTATCCGATAGCTAGCATAACGGGCGAAGAACTGCTCTTATATTCTATTGTGTTTGATTATCATTGTAGCCTCAACTACAGGTGAAATTTGACGCGAGGAATATGGGAGCAGTTTTTTTGATTATTGAAGTAGATATATTTTCAATTGCAATCGGAAGGACACCAAAGCCGCGTATTTTTGCGTTACTTTGCAGTATAAATATAGATTTATGGTCAAGATGTACCCAGTATGCGATGTAGTCGCAAAAGTATTTCTCTTTTTGTTATTGGCACTTCCTGTAGTTGTATTCCCTCAAAACCCGCTTTCGCCAAAGGATAGTTTTGCTATCGAAAGTGCCCTGATCGAGGGTAAAAAGGAAGTTTTATTGGATAATGTTGATGCCGCAATTGAAGTATTGGAAGGAGCACTTGAGATTGACCCCAACAATGCGACCTTGCATTATGAACTCGCTAGAATATTTAAGAATAAAGAGGAATTACCTAAAGCGTTAGAGCATATACGTGTGGCGGTGCATGCTTCTCCCGATAATCTTTGGATGCTTAGAACCTATGCGAGTATTAGTAGTAGAATAGGGAATAACACGGATCTTGCCTTGGCGTATGCCGGACTTGCCAAAATATCCCCTCAACCAGCAAGATATATTGTCTATGAAGCAGCGGCGTTGTCAAGAGTAGAGCAGTACAAAGATGCCCTTCATCTATTGAAAAACGCCATCAAACAATATCCGGAATCTAAGGTGCAGTTGCTGTATGAACAGGCCAATATCTATCATGTTATGGGCAAGCATAAAAAAGAAAAGAAAGCATTGACTAAGATTCTAGAGCTAGAGAATAAAAATATTGAGATACTTCATAATGTAGCCTCCTCCTATCTACGGGATAATCTCAAAGAAGAAGCAAGTACTATTTTTAAGAAGATATATGAGATGGATCCCACTGATTCGAGAGCGGTAGAGGAGTATGCCTTAGATGATCTGCGCCGGGGCAAGTACGATGCTTTTTTCGATAAAATGATGCCATTACTTCACACGCAAGATGTAAGGGCTAGAGAGAAAGTGCGAATTTTGATGCCGGCGATAGAGCAGCTCAATAGGCTCCCCAAGCAATCCATCCCTGAAAAGAGACTTGATCGTATTTCGAGAGATTTGCTTGCCCTTCATCCTGATAAAGCGGTCGTTCATGCCCTGGCAGGCGATATTAGCCAAATGACTGGACACCCTAAGGTCGCTATAGAGCACTATCAAATGGCGCTGAACCTCAATAAGAACATACTTCCCGTATGGGAACAAATGCTTCGTTTGCTTATGAACACTTCAGACTGGCCTCGATTACTGGATATGACCCGAGAAGCAGAATCGCTTTTCCCGGTTAAGGCTACGATTCCGTATTACAAAGCGGTTGCATTGTACCAGCTTCGAAAACTGTCGGAAGCTCAAGAGCAAGCCCACCAATCCTACGTTATGTCGGGTAGAGATCAACAGCAAAAGATCCTTAGTCTAATCTTAATGTCTTTGATTCGGACGGCTGACGGTCAAATCAATGCTGCTTTGAAGTCTATCGATAAAGCGTTGCACATTGAGGATTCGGCAATGCTGAAATTGTTTCGGAGTTTTGTCCAGGCACATGAGCCCTCTACATTGAAATCTGCTGTAACCACATTCTCAGAGATAGATAGGAAAGGAGACTGCTGTAGACAGGAGAAACCCTATATTCGTGGCTTAATAGAGTTGAAATCCGGGGACTTTACCCAAGCGATAGAAATACTTGAACCCCTGACCAAAGCACCTCCAATTGTCGCTTTTCCCCGTTGGTTGCTCTACCAATGGTTGCACGAGGCATATGCTAAAGCGGGTGATGATAAAAATGCTGCATATTATCAAAGTCTTATCCGGGAGCAAGTTCAGAAATGAGTATAATAGCTTAAGTCTAATGACAGATATTTTCATATCTTTAAAAATTTATAATAAATTGAAAATAAATGTATTACAAATTTTCTGCAGCTATGGAACCGCTGCGCTCTCACACGAATTTTTTTAAACAAAACTCTGTATGAAATTTATGTTTAATAAAATTCATGTTCGTTTCATAATATGGTATGAAATGGTAGAACGGAAGTTAACCAAAAATCTTCTACTTCTATTTTTAACTTTGGTGTCCGGATTGTCATTACAAGCCCAGACTCGTGTTCAGTTGGAGAAGAAGAGATCTAAGCTCATCGAACAGATAGAGCATACTAATGCTTTAATCGCACGGACACGAAAAAAAAAGAAACTCACTGTTCATGACCTTTCTGTTATTGAAAGTCAAATTAAGCAAAGAAGCGAACTCATTCACTTACTAGAGGAAGAGACCCAATCCCTCAGTTTGAGGACCCTGTCTCTACAGGATTCTATCGCCTTAATCGAAGCACAAATAGAGGATACCAAGATGCAGTACGGGCGCCTTCTTCGCCGTGCTTATGTCAATAAGATGACCCGTCATCCATATCAATATTTTTTAAGTGCAAATTCAGTGGCGCAGGGATTTCAAAATATGGTTTACCTGCGCCAGATTAAACACCATATAATCCATAAATACGAGTTGTTAACAGCCGACTATCAAACCCTTAAAAGACGAAAGTCCAGTCTTCAGGAAACGATCGAAAAAAAGCAAACTATTATTCAAAATCGCAAAAAGCAACAATCCAAGCTCCTCACTGATCAGAGAGCAAAAGCCAATGCCCTGAATAAACTGGAGAAAAGAGAAAAAGAACTTCGGCATCAGTTGGCGCGTAAGAAAAAAGAACGCATAAATCTAAATGATGCTATCGAAAAAATCATCATCGACGAACTTGCCAAAGCAAATGCTTCTACATCTGCCGCTCCTACTTCTTCTAAAGACGTAGCACTATCCAATTCCTTTGCAACTAATAGGGGAAAACTCCCCTGGCCGGTTGAACATGGTACGATAACCAGTCGATTTGGAAGACAAAAACACAAGACCCTCAAGCAAGTTTTCATCACAAACAATGGTATAGATATCCTAGCCAATCCGGGAGCAACTGTCAGAAGTGTATACCGGGGACAGGTGGTTGCAGTTGCTAACATTCCGGGATATGACAAAATGGTCGTTGTAAAACAAGGAGATTATTACATGGTTTACTCTAGACTTATTAAGGTGAATGTCAAGCAGGGGCAAGATATACCTCGCGGAGTATCATTAGGTCAATTGAATCATGCCGGTGAAAATGCTGGCTTACTTCACCTGGAAATCTGGAAGGGGAAAACCAAGTTGGACCCTAAACCTTGGCTTCACCCGTAAAAGGGGCCTTTCCCTAGTTATTAATCATTATCTTTGTGGACTAAATTTATAAACGATGGCTCAAATAAATCAGTTAAAAACCATTCCACCGGATTCTGTTAAGAAAAAGGATATCATCAAGAAGACCAGTAAAATGGCTAAGAAAATAGGGGAACTTTGCCGTGTTCTACAGGCAGATGGCCAACAGAGTATCTTGGTTGTCCTGCAAGGTATGGATGCCAGTGGTAAGGATGGAGTAACGAGGGAGGTGTTCAAATACTGTAGTCCATCTGCTGTCTGCGCGGTCGGATATAAAAAACCAACGCCAGAGGAATTTGCACATGATTTTCTGTGGAGAGTCCACAAGCATGCTCCTGCCAAAGGAAGCATAAAAGTTTTTATCCGGTCCCATTATGAAGATGTCCTTATCCAACGTGTACATCATTGGATAGATGAAGAGCGGGTAGATGCTCGATTTGAGGCCATCAACGCTTTTGAAAACTTACTCATCAAGGATAATAATACTACGGTCTTGAAATTTTTCCTTCATATTTCTCCTGAAAGACAGCTGGAAAAGCTTCAAGAGAGAAAAGAGGAACCCGATAAATTCTTTAAACATAACCCGGGAGATTGGGAAGAGCGAAAATATTGGAACGAATATATGAAATGTTATCAGGATGTGTTAGATCGATCTGCCATCCCGTGGCATATTATCCCGGCGGATGCACGTTGGTACCGCAATTATATGGTGGCCAAGGAGGTCCTGAAAACATTAGAGGGATTTAATTTGAAGTACCCTCCTCTCAAACAGGATTGAGTATGCCTACCCCTTCTAAAGTGCGAATAGATAAATGGCTTTGGGCTGTCCGAATTTTTAAAACGAGAAGTAAGTCGACTTCCGCTTGTAGGTCCGGTAAAGTTAAGGTAGATGGACATTCTATAAAGCCCTCCTTCCTTCTCAAAGGAGGAGAGCGAATTCAGGTCTCAAAGGAAGGATTTAACCTTCTCTTTGAAGTCGTTCAATTGATTAATAAGCGTGTGGGTTATACGATTGCTCAGGCATGTTATCTCGATCATACCCCTGAGTCTGAGCGCAATAAATTTAAAGATTGGTTTGTCGGAAAATCAGGTGCTGAGTTTAGAGAAAAGGGCTCAGGTCGCCCCTCAAAGAAAAATCGCAGGGATCTGGAGGATTTTAAGTCAGCGTATTTTGATATCGGGGAAGGATAAGGTCTAACCCAAAGTATACCATTGCTTATTTTAATAAAGCGGTCAAATATTACTGATAAGGTCAATTTAAGTAAAGGTGAATGTTTATTTCTATCAGCTCTGATTTTCTAACTCCATCTTTAGCTTGTGTCTTTGGCGATGCATTGGTTTTACTTTGATTTACTCAAAAGCATTTAAGGCCTCATCTAAAAATCTATGGACACCTGATATACTTAAAGATCCTTGACGTCTAGCGAGTTCTGCTCCTTTATCATCGACGATTACCAGCGTAGGTAGGACAGAAGCGTTATATATGACCACAAGGTCTTTATATCTAGGGTTATCAACGTCAATACGTATGTTGATGAATTCTCTTTTCATGCGATCAGTAAGCGTTATATCTGAAAAGACATATTTGTCCATTACTTTGCATGGGCCGCACCATGTAGCAGTAAAGTCAATGACAACAGGCTTGTGCATACGTTCAGATGTAGCCAAAACATTATCGTATATGATGTCTTCTTCAAAAACAGTTTCACTACCCTCTGGTATACTTTTGGAAATCTTACAGGATATCATCAAAAGCATAGTGCTAAATGCTATAAATATGTACTTAATGATTAATAAACTTCGAGCTCTTTCCATCGCAATTTGTATCGTTAAAGTAGAGGAGAATGTTTTGTATGTCTAAGTGGATTACCCCCATATTAATTGAATAAATCATAGATAAATACAATATCTATTTAAGGTAATATAGCCGGATTTAAGTTGTATCTGACGATGTTTGAAGTAACAAAGATAGTCAAATCTCAATAATGGTCTTTGCGTTAGGTTGAGCACTTGGAGAAGAACAAGGGCTTATGAACATCTAACCTTAATAAAGATTGAGGTAAATAGCACTGAATGAGATATCTCGATTTGTGTTTTGATAAATCAGGTGCTTAAAAATTTCTAATATATTGTAATTCTATACCTTATTAATACTATAGCCAGATATTATAATTCATTCCTTTGGAATTTATGAATAGTAAAAATCAGGCTCGTTTCATAGTTTTTTGTCTGTATTTGAAGAAATATTGTTCCATCCTCGATCGCCCTATTCTGATTTTATCTATATCATTTAGCTCTACTACTTAGGATTTACAAGTTTAAAGCGTATCCAAGATGAATGGTAAGGATCCAATCCGTCTTATTTGTTGATACCTTGTCATTATTGACTTGATAGGTCTGTAAATGGCCAAAATTGTACCAATAAGCTGTCCATGGGGTGATATAAAAGCCTTTGTAGATATTAATTTTGTAGCCGACTCTAAGTCCTGCGTAATAGGCAGATAGGTTTTTAGCCGAGAGTGTAGTTCGATGAGTAAATTGAAGTTTTTGTCTGTTAATATCAACCCCAACAAATGCTCCTTTTGTCCAGTTCTTCCTTTTACCAATATAATCTATTTTAATACCATGTATTTTTGTAATCAAGTCAAATTTAGCGGTTTTATAGAATTGTTTTTCAAAACTTTCAGGGAAATCTACTTTGACAAAAGTCAGATCAAAGCGCAACCCCCAATTTTCATATCCCGGATGAATGGAATATCCTTTATTGATGTATGCCAGAGGGTCAGCTTCCAAATAGATAAGTCCTTTTGGATGATCATTTGTCATTTGAGCGCTGCTTGTAGATATAAAAAGGGAGAGAATAGTAAGGTTTAAAATGAAATGTATTTTTTTCATGATGCACTGTGTTAATTGTTAGAATTAATTACAGTGCAAAAGTAGGGCGCCCCCTAAAGTCGTTTTTTAACAAATGTTAAAAAGTAGTTACATTTTCAAGTCTTTTCTAATTCGACTCAAATGAACCTGGGTTATTCCCAGATAGGATGCGATTAAAAATAAAGGTATTCTCTGAATGATCTGAGGCTTTTCTTTTAGAATGGCCAGATATCTTTCTTTGGGGCTATCTGATTTGAGTGCAGATTGTTTTTTTATGGATTGTGCAAACAATAATTCAGCCATCTTGCCCCCCCAAGTTCTTAGTTCAGGAAATTGAACGGTTAGACGTATGAGTTTGTCGCGAGAAAAGGTATAAATAGAAGTATTTTCAATAGCTTCAAAATTTTGGCTGGCAGGGGTATTGTTTAGCAAAGCCGGAAAATCAGTTACGAAGGTGTTCTCAAAGAAAAAATCATTTGTTATTTCTTTTTCCTCCTTGCGATTAAAACACCTTACGATACCTGATTGGATAAAAAAAAGGCTCACATTGTATTGTCCTTCTCTGAGGAGAAGTGTACCTTGTTGTATAGGGGTAAATTGGAAACTCGACACTAATGCATTTTCTAATGGTTGGCTGACCGGGATATATTTAGCTATATTTTGGAGTAGTTTATCCATATGATTATACTCAATGGGCTGGAATCAAAATGTGGGATATATCGCTTAGGCTATGGTTAGTACGGGATTTCGAAGAGCTGAACTTTCGGTTTATCTCGTAGCCAAGTTTACAATTTTTTCTTTAATAATTGACACGCAAAATTGTAAATTTTGCGGACTTTGTTCAAGGCACTTCACTTTGGGTTAAGCACCAAAACCCGTATTAACTATAGCCATTGTGTGTGCCTCGAATGGCAAATATAAGTTTTTTTCTTAAAAGTA
>Ga0256841_1003194_pt1 | contig 12420 bp, 8 predicted proteins | sample 356308metaG_FD_185971 | JGI IMG/M metagenome (GOLD analysis project Ga0256841, IMG submission 185971) | Hydrothermal vent microbial communities from Mid Atlantic Ridge, Atlantic Ocean - 356-308 | ecosystem: Environmental > Aquatic > Marine > Hydrothermal vents | place: Atlantic Ocean: Mid...
GCAAGCGCGGGCAGGATCGCAGCGAAACCCATCAACCCGGACAACGCGGTCGCACGGACGGCTCGCGACGGAATACGCGTGAATGTGTTCATGAAATCCTCCCATCGGATGGAAATATCGACACCTTCCGACCGTCTCGGCTTTGGCATGCCAAATGTCAGCGGTTAGCGAGATGTTTGTCCCTTCTGCCTCCCAAAAGTAGAATGAATATTCATTTTTGTCAAACATGATATCGAGGGGAGTCGCACGGACAGGATGTTAGAATCCCGATATGCCCTATCTAAACAGAATTCCGTGCGTTCCCGAACCGATCGACTGCCGTATCCTCACTGCGGCGCTCGACCTGTTCGTGTCACGCGGCTATCATAACGTCTCGGTACACGACGTACAGAAGCAAGCCAACGTCAGCATCGGTTCGATCTACAACCATTTCGGTGGCAAGGAAGGCATCGCGAAGGCGCTCTATTCCCATCTATTGAACGAAATGGAAGAGATGATAGACGCGGTGATGCGCGATCACGACAGCGCCACGGCGCGCTGCGAGACCATCATCCGGCTGCTGTTCGAATACACTGAGACCCGCACCAACATCATCGCCTATATCTTTCATGCGAAGCATACCGAGTTTATATCGAATCAATCGCCAATCTACAACTCTTCGCCGTTCGTCAAGATGCGCGGCATCGTGCAACAGGGCATGGAAACAGGCGAATTCCGAATGACCGATCCATGGGTCGCTACCGCTTGTGTATTCGGTGGCGCGATCCGCATGATCCAACTGCGCCTGGATGGGGTGATCCAGCAACCACTTGGTGGCTTTCTGGACGAGGTGTTGAAAAGCACCTGGTGGGGAATGGCGCTCGGGCGGGAACCGAAAACGCTTTGACACCCTCCCATGCGGCGCTGCGTCGTGGCTGCCCGGTGGACGACATCGCGCTCGCCGGATCGCCGACTCTTACAGATTATCCACCACCTTCTTCAGCATCGCCGTCGCGGTCTCGCCGACTTCCCTTGCAGCCGGGCTGTCGACGACCGACAACAGCGCGACCGGATCCTGAAAGACGACCTTCACGCGACCGTCTTTTTGCTCGGAAACGAGGATATTGCATGGCAGAAGCACGCCGGCATCCTCATTGCCTTCGATGACCTGGTTCGCGAGCTTTGGGTTACAGGCGCCGAGTATTCGGTATGGACGACGCTCCACGCCCATCTTGGCCTTCAGGATGCCAGCCACGTTGATATCGGAAACGATGCCAAACGGGCCATGTTCCTTCAGGGTATCGGTCAGATGTTGCACGGCGGCGTCCATCGGACCATCGATTACGGTCGAGAATGAATACATGTCTTGTCTCCTGTGGAATTTTTGATGACTGCAAGTCATTGAAAATGAAGGAACCGGGAAATCGCATTTTCCGCTTCCGTCGTTGAAAAAGTCCATGGAAGGAATTTTTCAACATCCTGTTAAAGGTCGGTGCATTATTGCCGAAACCGGATTAGACCACACTAACCTGAATTAAATGCAATGAATAACCCAATAGATTCGGTTGATATAGAAGCCATCCGCGCCGACGCCCGCCGCGCGACGGAACTGGCCAAGCAGTCCCGCGAAACAGCCAACGAGAGCATCTCGGCGCTAGAGGATGTCGTCGCGCAGGTAGCCCATCTGGAAAGCGTCTCCTCGCGCATCAACGAGTGCATCGAACAGATTGCGCACCTGACCTTCCAAACGCACATCCTGTCGCTGAACGCAGCGATCGAGGCGGCCCAGGCTGGCGAACTGGGCAAGGGGTTTGCGATCGTCGCCACCGAGATGCGTCAGATCGCGGATACCATCAAGCAGACCACGCAGGAGGTGAACGCCAACCTGGACAGCTCGAACGAACAGATCGGCAAGGTGACCGAAGCCGCCAACCATACGACGGAACTGCTGCGTTCGATAGAAGACAGTACCGTGGAGGTCGCCGGGCTGACCGGCGGATTGGTGAACCTGTAGGGTCTGTTGACACGAAACCAATGGGTTCTGTTGCGTCTGAAAATGCGCGAATCAAGGCGAGGCGTGACGTTTGGTCATCCCAAATAAACAAGAGCAACGCAGAGTGGCGCTTTTCAGGCGCAACCCAGAGGGCTGAGACGCTTTTTCCGCCCTGAGGCGTTATCATTCGCTCATGTCGCCTCACTCACGACACATCGCTCATTCTGCCTTGCTGGACAAAAAAGCGTCTCAGCAGAATGCATTGATTTCGTGTCGACAGGCTCCTAGCCCGGATTTTTCAATGGCCTGTGCGTGGTACAGGGATGTACCGCCATTTCCGCTGACTGCAGGTCATTGAAAATAACGGAACCGGGAAATCGCATTTTCCGGTTCCGTCGTTGAAAAAATCCATGGAAGGGCTTTTTCAACATCCCGTTAGCCAGATCCGCTCGGCCAGCGAGGGCTGGCCGGCCGCTATTGCATCAGCGCGGCAGTTCGCTGATACCCATCAGGTATTCATCCACCGCGCGCGCGCATTGCCGGCCCTCGCGTATCGCCCACACCACCAACGACTGGCCACGACGCATATCGCCGGCGGCAAACACACCGTCGATGGAAGTATGGTATGCCTTGCGTCCGTCGACATCGGCATGCACGTTGCCGCGACCGTCCAGCTCCACCTCCAATGCTTCCAGCATGCCTTCATGCACTGGATGCACGAAACCCATCGCCAGCAGGGCCAGGTCGGCCTTCAACTCGAACTCCGAACCCGGCACTTCATTCATCTCCCAGCCCCCCTTATCGTCGCGCCGCCAGTCGACCTTGATGCAGCGAATCGCGCCAAGCCCGCCATCCCTGCCGATGAACGCCTTGGTCGCCACGCTGAACATCCGTTCGCAGCCCTCTTCCTGTGAGGACGAAGTGCGCAGGCGATTCGGCCAGTAGGGCCAAACGGTCAGCTTATCCGGCTTCTCCGGTGGCTTGGGCATGATCTCCAGCTGAGTTACCGAGGCCGCGCCCTGACGATTCGAGGTGCCGATGCAATCGGAACCGGTATCGCCACCGCCGATGACGACGACATGCTTGCCGGCCGCGCTGATGAAGGCGTCGTCCAAAATGACATCACCCTGCACACGACGGCTGTTGGCGCGCAGGAAATCCATCGCGAAATGCACGCCGTCGAGTTCCCGGCCGGGAATCGGCAGATCGCGCGGTTGTTCCGAGCCACCGGACAGCACCACCGCATCGAAGTCGTCTAGCAGCCGGGACACCGGAACGTCCACGCCGATATGCGTATTCGGATGGAACTCGACGCCCTCGGCGCGCATCTGCGCCATGCGTCGATCGATGAGCTTCTTGTTCAATTTGAAATCCGGGATGCCGTAACGCAGCAAGCCGCCGATGCGATTCTGCTTCTCGTACAGCGCGACGGCATGACCAGCGCGCGCCAACTGCTGCGCGCAGGCCATGCCAGCCGGGCCGGAGCCGACGACCGCAATCTTCTTGCCGGACTTGTGCGGCGCGATACGCGGCTCTATCCAGCCTTCTTCCCAGGCCTTGTCGACAATCGCGCATTCAATGGTCTTGATCGTCACTGGCGCGTCATCCAGGTTCAGCGTACAGGCTTCTTCACAGGGTGCCGGACAGATACGACCGGTGAATTCGGGGAAGTTGTTGGTGCTGTGCAGTACCTCGACCGCCGCCCGCCAGTCGCCCCGGTAGACCAGATCGTTCCAATCCGGAATGATATTGTTCACCGGGCAACCATTATGGCAGTACGGGATGCCGCAATCCATGCAGCGCGCGCCCTGCTGGCTGAGTTGCTCCTCGCCGAGGGCGATGACGAACTCGTTGAAATGCGTGATGCGATCGCTGACCGGCGCGTAGCTGCGGTCAAGACGCACGTATTCCATGAAACCGGTTGGCTTACCCATGCTCAGTGGCTCCCCTGCTTGATATTGCTCTGACTGGCCTGCTGTTGCGTCTGCAATTCTTGCAACGCGCGGCGGTAATCCACCGGCATGACCTTGACGAAACGGCCCGCGTAGTTGTCCCAGTCGTCGAGGATCTGACGAGCGCGTTCACTATTCGTATAATGCAGATGTTTCTGGATCAACTGCTTCAAACGAGTCGCGTCGAAGCGCGTCATGTCGTGACTGACGTCCACCCAGCCGTGGGTCTCCATGTCGCCGCCGAGATGTTCGAGCTGCTCCAACGCCTCGTCCTCTGCCGGTATCGGCTCCAGATCGACCTGAGCGAGATTGCAGCGGCGCTCGAAATCACCGGCTTCGTCGAGTACATAGGCGATGCCGCCGCTCATGCCGGCGGCGAAGTTGCGCCCGGTATCGCCGAGCACGACGACAACACCGCCGGTCATATATTCACAGCCGTGATCGCCGACTCCCTCGACGACGGCCGTGGCGCCGGAATTACGCACCGCGAAGCGCTCGCCGCCGACGCCACGGAAGAAGCATTCTCCGGCGATCGCGCCATACAACACGGTATTGCCGACGATGATGTTCTCCTCCGCCTTGCCGATCGATGCCTCCGCCGGCGGATAGATGATCAGGCGGCCGCCCGACAAGCCCTTGCCGACGTAGTCGTTACCCTCGCCGGACAATTCGATGGTCACGCCGCGCGCCAACCAAGCGCCGAACGACTGCCCCGCCGTGCCCCTCGCCTTAATATGAATGGTGTCGTCGGGCAGGCCGGCATGGCCGTATCGCCCGGCGACCCGCCCGGACAGCATGGTGCCGAAGGTGCGGTTGTAGTTGTGGATATCGATCTCGATGCCGACCGGCTTGCCATCCGCCAGCGCGGGCTGGGCCCGCGCGATCAGCTCGTGGTCGATCGCCTTGTCCAGGCCGTGATCCTGCGGTTCGCAATTGAACACCGGCTCGCCCGCTCCCGCCTCCGGCTTGTGCAGGATGCGCGAGAAATCCAGCCCCTTCGCCTTCCAATGACCGATCGCCCTGCGCATGTCGAGACGATCCATCTGGCCGACCATGTCATCGAACCTGCGGAAACCAAGCTTGGCCATCAGCTCGCGGATCTCCTCGGCGATGAAGAAGAAGTAGTTAATGACGTGCTCGGGCTTGCCGACGAACTTCTTGCGCAACTCCGGATCCTGCGTGGCGACGCCGACCGGGCAGGTGTTCAGATGACATTTGCGCATCATGATACAGCCTTCGACGATCAACGGCGCGGTGGCGAAACCGAACTCGTCGGCGCCGAGCAAGGCGCCGACGACCACATCGCGACCGGTGCGCATGCCGCCATCGACCTGCACCGCGATGCGCGTGCGCAGCTTGTTCAGCACCAAGGTCTGATGGGTTTCTGCCAGTCCCAGCTCCCATGACGAACCGGCGTGCTTGATCGAAGTCAGCGGCGACGCGCCGGTGCCACCATCGTAGCCCGCGATGGTGACATGATCGGCATGCGCCTTGGAGACACCGGCGGCCACCGTGCCAACTCCGACCTCGGACACCAGCTTGACACTGATGCGCGCTTCTGGATTGACGTTCTTCAGATCGTGGATCAACTGCGCCAGATCCTCGATCGAATAGATGTCGTGATGCGGCGGCGGCGAAATCAACCCGACACCCGGTGTCGAATGTCGCACCCGGGCGATGGTCGAATTGACCTTGTGGCCAGGCAATTGACCTCCTTCGCCGGGTTTCGCGCCCTGCGCCATCTTGATCTGGATGTCATCGGCATTCACCAAGTATTCCGCGGTCACCCCGAAGCGCCCGGAAGCCACCTGCTTGATCGCGGAACGCTTGGGATTCATCGAACCGTCGGGCATGGGCGCGAAACGCTCTGGCTCCTCGCCGCCCTCGCCAGTGTTCGACTTGCCACCCAAGGCATTCATCGCCACCGCCAGGGTGGAATGCGCCTCATAGGAGATCGAGCCGAATGACATCGCACCGGTGGCGAAACGCTTGACGATCTCCTTCGCCGGCTCGACCTCATCGAGCGGTAGCGGATCATCGGCAAAGTTGAAGTCAAACAACCCACGGAAGGTCAGCAGACGTTCGTTCTGTTCATCGATCATGCGTGAGAATTCGGCGAAAGTACGCGCGTCGTTGCTACGCGTGGCATGTTGCAGCTTGGCGATACTGTCCGGCGTCCAGATGTGATCCTCGCCACGCACGCGCCACGCATAGTCGCCGCCGACATCCAGATGATGGCGGTAGATCGGCGCGTCGCCGAAGGCATCGTGGTGCCACTGCACGGCTTCCTCGGCGATCTCGGCAATACCGACGCCCTCGACCATGGTCACGGTACCGGTGAAATATTTTTCGATAAACTCGGACGACAAGCCGACCGCGTCGAAGATCTGCGCGCCGCAGTAGGACTGGTAGGTGGAGATGCCCATCTTCGACATGACCTTCTTCAGTCCCTTGCCAACTGCCTTGATATAGCGTTCGTGCGCCTCTTCGACGCTCAGCTCGACCTCGGCGCCCTCGGCGACCAAATCGGAGATGGTGTCGAAGGCCAGATAGGGATTTACCGCTTCGGCGCCATAGCCGGCAAGGGTCGCGAAATGATGCACTTCCAGCGCGCCGCCGGTTTCGATCACCAGCCCAGACTCGGTACGCAGCCCCTGGCGAATCAGGTGATGGTGCACGGCGGAACAGGCGAGCAGTGCCGGGATGGCGATGTGATCGGCATCGACACAACGATCGGACAGAATCAGAATATTGTCGCCACCACGCACGGCCTGCTCGGCACGCGCGCAGAGTCTCTCCAGCGCCGCTTCCATGCCAGCAGCCTGCTGGTCAGCGGTGTAGCAGATATCCAGCGTGCAGGTGCGGAACGCGCCATTGGTATTGTCCTCGATATGCCGAATCCGCTCCAGATCCTCGTTACTGAGCACTGGCTGCTTGACCTCCAGGCGCTTCTGCGCGCCGCTGTCGCCCAGACCGAGCAGGTTCGGCCTCGGACCAATCAGCATGCTCAGCGACATCACCAGCTCCTCACGGATCGGATCGATCGGCGGGTTGGTCACCTGGGCGAAATTCTGCTTGAAGTAGTTCGACAGATGCTTCGCGCGGCGGGAGAGTACCGCTGGCGGGTTGTCCGCGCCCATCGAACCAATCGGCTCCTGACCCGTGGTAAACATCGGCGCGAGCAGAAATTTGATACCTTCCTGGGTGTAGCCGAAAGCCTGCTGGGCATCCAGCAGGGTATCATCGTCTGGGCGCATCGGCGCCACGTCATGAGGCAGATCATCGAGATGTATCTCGGTGTCGTCCAGCCACTTCCGATAGGGCTTCTCTGCTGCCAGTTGGGACTTGATCTCGGCATCGTCGATGATGCGTCCCTCTTGCAAGTCGATCAGCAGCATCTTGCCGGGCTGCAAGCGCCATTTCTTGACGATGCGCTCCTCGGCGATATCCAGCACGCCCATCTCGGAGGCCATCACCACCAGATCGTCGTTGGTAATCAGGTAGCGCGCTGGACGCAAGCCGTTGCGATCCAAGGTCGCGCCGATCTGGCGGCCATCGGTGAAGGCCACCGCCGCCGGACCGTCCCATGGCTCCATCAGCGCGGCATGATAACGATAGAAGGCTCTACGTTCCTCGTCCATCAGCGGATTGCCCGACCAAGCCTCTGGTATCAACATCATCATGGCATGCGCCATCGAATAGCCGCCGGCAACCAGCAACTCCAACGCATTGTCGAAGCACGCCGAATCCGACTGGCCCTCGGGAATCAGCGGCCAGATCTTGTCCAGGTCATCACCGAGGATGTCAGAGGCCATCGAATGTCGTCGCGCCGCCATCCAGTTGACGTTGCCACGCATGGTGTTGATCTCGCCATTGTGCGCGATCATGCGGAACGGATGCGCCAGATCCCAGGTCGGGAAGGTATTCGTCGAGAAACGCTGATGAACCAAGGCCAATGCCGATTCGACCCGCTCATCGCGCAGATCGAGATAGTAGTTGCCGACCTGTTCTGCCAACAACATACCCTTATACACAATGGTGCGGGATGAGAACGAAGTGAAATAGAAAGCCTCGTGTCCCGGCCACGCCGACTGCCGGATCAGATTGTCGATCTGCTTGCGGATGACGAACAGCTTGCGCTCAAAGGCATCCTGATCAGCGCAATTATCGCCGCGGCCAACGAAGACCTGACGAATCACCGGCTCGGTCGGTTCCACGCTGCGGCCCAGATCGCTGTTATCCACCGGCACGTCACGCCAGCCGAGCAGCTTCTGCCCTTCTTGCGCGACGAAGCGCGCAACGACCGCCTCGGCCTCGCCGCGCTCGGCCTCGCCGCGCGGCAGAAACAACATGCCGACCGCGTAATCGCCCTCGGGCGGCAGGTTGAACGCGACCACGCCACGGAAGAACCTGTCGGGAATCTGCATCAGCAGGCCCGCGCCATCGCCGGCCTTGGGATCGGCCCCGACCGCGCCACGATGGGTCAGGCGATCGAGGATAACCAAGCCATCACACACGATATCATGGCGCTTACGGCCCTTGATATCCGCGATAAAGCCCACGCCGCAGGCATCATGTTCATTCGCAGGGTCATATAGCCCCTGCCTTGGTGGCAGTGCATTTCGGCTCATCACAAACCTCGTTCTTCATAATGATTACGCGGATGGAAACCCACGCGCAAAGCCCCGGCAGGCCCCGTCCGGGCTTGCTTCCAGGCGGCCATGAAACCGACATCATTCGGTCCCGGTCAGGCGGAACCGGGCAGTTTACTTCAGAATCGGGCGATACTCCAGCCCACGCGACCCGCTCGCGGAGCGGACTCATTCGATCTCATATCACGTCGATTGGCGGGGCTGGAGATTGGAGCCACCGTGACGATGCCGACCGCCAGTTCGCGCGCCAGGGATGCGCGGGCGATATGGGACGGTCGCGAGATCGGCATGTTTCGGGCGCAATGGCATGCTGGGCCACGCCCGATGCCGAAGCCCACACGACAAATTAGCGACAGTTAATGTAGAATAGCGGCCAGATTCGAGTATCTTGCCAGCGGCGCACGCTGACATGAGTGATCTCCGGCGTGCTTGCGCTGGTTCGGATACCGATGGGTTCCGGCTTCCAACTCGATAATTGTGCTTCAGTGGAGTAACCTCATAGTGACAAAATGGGCTTGGTTGATTGGCTGTCTCGTCGTGCTCGGAGGGTGTAACGAAACCGTACCCACCAAGCCGGAGCAAAAACCCGATATCGTTATCGAAAAGGCGCCGAAGATCTCTCCCGAGGAAGCCGCCTTATATGAGCTGCCGATCCGCAAGCGCATCACGAAAGCCATTCAGTTACTGGAGCAAGGCAAGAGCGAACTCGCCCGCAAGTTACTGGATTCGGCATTGCGGGAACAACCCGACAACCGCACAGCGAAGCGCTTGATTGCTCAGCTCGACGCAGACCCGGAAAAAGTCTTAGGCAAGGCATCCTACACCTACCGGGTCCGTCCGGGCGAGTCACTGTCCATCATCGCCAAGCGCCTGCTGAACGATCCGCTGAAATTCGTCATCCTGGCCCGATACAATCATATCGACAATCCCAGCCTGCTGTCCGCTGGGCAGCGCCTGCGCATTCCTGGCAGGCGGGCCATCGCAAAACCCACCGAAACACAGCCCACCGTCCCCGAGACGCCTGCGGCCAGGGTCACGCCGGCAGAGCCACCAGCCCCCGCTCCGCAAGACACCGCTGTCGCGTCGCCCTCTCCATCCGCGCAACAGGATAAAGCCACCTCGGCATCCAAGCTCGCGGTTGCCAGGCAACTGTTCGATGCCGGAAACTACGCGGTGGCAATATCGACGCTCGAAGGCATCCTGGACGACGAACCCAGCAACAGCGACGCCCAGTCACTTCTGGTGAAAGCTCTCAGAACCCAGGCGAAACGCAAGGTCCAGGCCAATAAGCTGGAGGACGCCAAGAACCTGCTGGAAAAAGCGCTGAACCTCGCGCCCACGGACGATGATCTACTGACCCAACTGACCAATGTCGATGATCAACTAGAGGCAGAGGCGCTGTATGAAAACGGAAAATCGCTAGCCGCGAAAAAGCATTACGAGCAGGCTTATGACGCACTTTCCCAGGCTTTGATCTATGATCCTGACCTGAAGGACGCGGCGCGCCTGCAAGGCAAGGTCAAGGGCAAGCTCATCGAGCAATACCACCGCAAGGCGATGAGCCTGTTTCGCGAACAGCGACTCGACGATGCAATCTCCTACTGGGATAAGGTGTTGAAGCTCGATCCGGCGAATACCCTGGCCCCGGGCTACCGCGCGCGCGCGCTGGAACTGAAGCAGAAACTTCAGCACCTAGGCAACTGAACCAGACGATCGGGACACCCTGCCATCATGGACAGCAATATCGATATCCCACGACTGATCGCGCTACGCAAGCTCACCACTGAATTGTCGCGCTTTTTCCAGCAATCGCTCGAAGCTCACCTGGAGAACCTAACGCCCCTGATCGATCCGAAAGCTTTGTTGGGCAGCTACATTCGCAACTCCAGCGGCAAGAACGTTCCGGGCACGGACAAGGCATTCCAGCAGCTACGCGAGCTGTACAAGCCCATCGCGACCATGCCGCCATTCAGCCTGCCGGCGGACGTGACCTCGCCGTTGGACATCTTCGGCGCCCTGCCGGCGGTGACGGTCGCTGACTATCAATATGAAGCCCTGGACAGCAACGGCGAAAAACGTCAGATCACCGTCAGCACGCCATTCAACTGGGTATTCACTTACAAGGGCTTGCAACCGAGCCGGCTGCGTGATCTGGTAGCCGGCCAGGCGGGTGGCAGCACCACCGATCTGGTCATCTGCATCCTGCATTATCTGTGTATCCACATGATCGTGAAGAAGAAGCCCGGCATCGCTCCGATTCTGGGAGCGCTGCGCTTTCCGGCACGCGCAGTGAAATCCGCCGAATTCGGCGGTTTACCGCTGACCTATATCGCCTGTCCGCTGTCCACCGTGCGGCCCTCCGACGAGGTAATCATCCAGAGCACGGAGATATCCGGCATCAATGTGTTCGAGGAGGTGATCAACCTGGACGACATTCGTCATCTGCGCGATCCATTGCAAGAACAGATAATCGAAGTGATCAAGGAACGCAGTCCAGCGATTTACGAAGAGCTGGGGATGGATTGATCGCCTTGTTCGCTGACGCATGGCGCATTGAGTTCCGCGACCAGATCACGAATGACCATGTCCACTGAACGCGCGACGCTGCCCGACGCGATTTGATACTGGCCGGTCAGGCCACTCAGGATCAAGCCGACATCCAACCGGTCGATATCAGACGAGGCCACCGCGCTGACCGCAGGCTTCCCCCAGAAGGTCGGCGCGGCGGCATCGCACCACGCCTGCGCAGCCGGGTTGTCGATCACCCAAAAGACTCCCACCGCCGCCAGCCGGCATTGACTCAGGGTGTCGATGGCAATCGCTGGCGTATCCACTGGACGTTGCACCAACGAAGCGCTGGCCAGTGCGTGATTCGCGGCACTCATGCCGCTATCGGAGAATTTCAGCACGGAGATCCCTTGCAACACACCCTCCAGCAGCGCAGCGAGCATCCGCACGATTCGCTCCCTCGGCGGTGACGAGTCACCAACGAGTTGCTCGAAACGCGCCAGCAACCGGTCTCGGGTTCGAGTCACCTGCTCGCGCACTTGCTCCATGTGACGCAGGTGCGCAAGCAGCCCGGCGCGCTGTTGTTCGGCGTCCGAGGGAATATGCAACACCGTCCCGACCGGTATGCGCGTCGGATCCGGGCACCTTTGGCGCAAACCCTGGTTACCGGGCGCAAAATAGAGCGCATAGGGACCAGCCAGTCCAAACCGTTCGGCGATACCGCCAAGGCTGTCGGTATCGCCAAGGCAATAGCTTGCCTCGGAAGATATTTCGGTCGAAGTCTTACTCATAGCGGTAATCGAACTCCCCATCGCTGACGCCGATCGTGATGATGTCGGTAGGCTCCCCGTCGGCCATGCGACCGAGCAGTTCCTGACTGATCGCGGGCAGAACCGTGTTGGTCAGGATCGCATCGACCACGCGCGCACCGCTATCGACCTCCTTGCAGCGGCTGGCGATCTGGTCAATCACTTGGTCATCGTAGTTCAGCATGATACCGTGGTTCTCCTGGATGCGTTGCTGGATGCGACTCAGTTGCAGCTTGATGATCAGCATCAACACCTCGTCGCTGAGCGGATAGTAGGGAATGGTCACCAAGCGCCCGAGCAGAGCGGGCGGAAACACCTTCAGCAATGGCTCGCGCAGCGCTTGCGTGATGCCATCCGGCTCCGGCATCAGCTCCGGATCCTTGCACATATTCATGATCAGGTCTGTGCCGGCATTGCTGGTGAGCAGGATCAAGGTGTTCTTGAAGTCGATATAACGGCCTTCCGCGTCTTCCATCCAGCCCTTGTCGAACACTTGGAAGAAGATCTCGTGTACGTCGGGATGCGCC
>Ga0256841_1003195_pt1 | contig 12420 bp, 8 predicted proteins | sample 356308metaG_FD_185971 | JGI IMG/M metagenome (GOLD analysis project Ga0256841, IMG submission 185971) | Hydrothermal vent microbial communities from Mid Atlantic Ridge, Atlantic Ocean - 356-308 | ecosystem: Environmental > Aquatic > Marine > Hydrothermal vents | place: Atlantic Ocean: Mid...
GTGGCCATGGTTGTCCAGTCGCTCCAGCATCTGGATCACCTCATGTTCGTAAAGGTCCCAGTCAGGTCGGGGCGGCCGGAGTGAGGTGGCCAATTCAATACGGAAACTCGAGGTGTCGTCATACCTTCGGGCAGAGAGCTGCTCCATTTGTGTCCAGGTACCATCGCAGGCATAAGGTAGCAGGTGCCATTTACTGTGCCACTCAGGCATCACCCCCACGCCCATGAGCAGAAGAGGATATGGCCTTCCAATGGCATCGCAGCTATCCCTTATAATTCCTATAATCAGAATTTCACCTCTGGGTGTCCTAGACCAAAACCTCCAAGACCGTGTGATGGCGGCTTTTTTAATAGACTTGTCAAGTGCAGTGTAACCTTTTTCCACCCACGCTGCAAAGGCCTCTGACAAGGCGTCATCTTGGCCGATAGTCACGTAATCTTTCGCACAAGGATGCTTGCCGTGTGCTACCCAGTTCCAGGAGGATTTGGTTTTCTCTAATCCCAACATGAAGCAATCTTGTTTGGTACCCGTTTCGGAGCCCTTGCCAAGAGCCTCAGTATGGGCTTATGGCCCTTGAGCCGATAATTGACCCTGATATAGCGGATGCGAAGCCTTTTGAGCGCTGCCTCTTGGTCCGGAAAATCGTTTGGTCTGAATGTCTTTTGGCCGTAACGTAAGTCCATGAGAAATTTTGCAAATGCATTATAGCCCGTATATTTCTTAATAAGCTTAAGATTGGCCACATCAATTTCAAGGATAACATCCCCGCAAGAGGATGGAGACCATGCTATGGTTTTTCTTACTGGGAATTGGTAATTGTCAATTCGCTTGGTCTTGTCGGAACACTGGATCATAAGATGGGTCGCGTGGGGCTTCACAGAGGCCTCTTTATTAGTATCAACAGGCAAGGCTGTGATCTTCACATGATAAGTTTTCTTGATTGGTCTAGCGGCGGCGGCACCTTTGGTGAGAAACCGCAGGAAGGCAGGATCAAATGGTATACGGCCGCCTAATGCCTCAACTGCGTAATATCCTTTCTTGAGGCTCCTACTAAGGAATGGCCCGGCTTCAGATTTGGCAAAACTCGTAGCCAGTCCCCCTTTACCCAACAGGAGTTGATTCAGTGTGCGGTGGTCTTCAACACCCTGTATTTCCACCAGGACCTTCTTTTCCCAAAGGGACTGCAAATGGCACGCCGTCTCCACCCTGGCATACTTCCACAAGAATGTGAACGGCCCCGACAATACTGTCCACAGAGGCTCCTCACCCTTGCTCCGCTCTCCCATGTATGTCTTGAGATCAATCAGGGCCTTGTGCGCACGCACAAACGGGGAGTTGCTCTCTGCCGGATCTTCACTAAATACCTTTGCCACTTCCCGAAAAGCCACCTTGCGCGAGACAACTACTTCAGCCAAGTCCGACAAGGCCTTCTTGTAATTCAGATATGCCTTGGCAGCGCCAAGTTGTTCCTCAACCGATTTACCCTTGCCTGCCCGAGTCAGGGCCCTTTCCACTCTTGTGACAAGCTTCCTTCCTTTGGAGGTAACCTTTGCAAGGGAGCTTTTTTCTTTAAGGCTTGCCAGCCTCTTGGCCTCAGCCTTTACCCCCTGAAACCTATAAAGCAGCTTAACCCAGGGCGGGGTTATTTCAAGATTGTAATACCCTTGTAGTTCCTGGGGCAGCCTATTGAGCAGTGCAGTGAAGGGCCCCCTGTGTTTCGCCACCTTAGAGGCTGTTCGCTGCCACTCCTCTCTGCCTGCGAGTGCCTTTGAACCATCTAGGAAATGTAAACAGAAAGTTGCCCATTTCTCTAAGTATTTCTTGTTGTACCACGCATCAAAGGAATTTCTTTGCTTTGCTATAAGTGGAGGCCCTGGATCAGGCAATGCATTGTTAAGTTCCTTTATGAAGCTCTCAATGAACTTCCTCCCCTCGTGAGTGTAAGCAGGTTCGATAATTACCGAATCGGGAATCTCATTGCTTCCTTTCCAATATTTCTGCGGGGTCACCGGGGCAAGCGTTTCCTGGCTGTTAGTCCAAGGGATCAGCCACCTGAGAGTAGCCCCTTGCAGTTTTACGAGATGCCCTAGCCACTCTTGCAAGACATTCAGTTCCTTATTGAGAGCGGTAGTATCCTCAGACCACAGGAGATAATACAGATATAGGCCGGCCAGTTTTTTCTTGATCTCAGGAAGGATCTTTTTCTGAGAAGAGATAATTAGTGCGTCATAGGGAGGATCGGGCATTGCGAGCAGGGACTGTATCTCTGCCCCTTTGAGCCGCGCATGTAACAGGTTGATCCTTCTAACCAGCAAAGCCAAATGGGTTCCAAGGGTCTCAGGCGCAGTATCAGCAGTAAAGTTAGCCAACCTGTCCACGAGCTGCTTGTCCAAAGGCGCCAGAAAGGATCTTTTGAACTGGATGGAAAATTTCTTTTTGAGTTGCTTTTCTACTGATTTACTTTCGTTAAGCCCGAAGCGGGGCAGCCACCACCCCTTGTTTTGCGCTTCCATGGCTAATATGGCCTGCCTGAAGCGATCCAGCGTTACGACATCTGATATTACTTCTCCTTTCAGGACAGGAGATTTTGAGAACTCCTGGGAGGCTTCCCTGATGATCCTGAGATTTTTTACAAATGAGAAGCTAAGCAATCCACAAAGGGCGATGACAAAGGTGATCCATGCGACCAGGCCTAGATTCCGGGTGAGGCGGCTCCACTCAATAGCCTTCTGTGTGGGAGCAAACAGCCCCCTATCTCGAGGTAGTATCTTAGCAAACAGATCATGTAAGAATAGGCCCCTACTGGTACCGGGGAGCACCTCTTTTTGATCAATTAGGCCAAGGGCGTTGAGAAAGTGAGAGTAAGGAGTGCCCTCTTGTTTGCCACTGCTAAAATACAGGCCGCGGAGCAAGGGAGTTTCTTGGTATGGATTTTCCTGAAATGCCCCCTGAGCAAAAGACCTGAGCCCGTTTCTCACGTTTTCAAACTCTTCGGGAAACAATAGCAGGCCCGGGTCAACAGGGGTGGAGGCATTTTCCAGTAGCAGGAGCCTCAAATCCCGGAGGTTTTCCGCAACGGTGGTAATGGCCTGGTCCAGAAAAGAAAGGGCATCTCTGGATAAGTCTCCGTTTATCAGTCCCATGGCCTGAGAAAGCGCTTCCTCGGGCAAGTTATCGCAAAACTGGGTCATTCCCTGAATCAGGTCGCATTTCGTCACCAGGATGTAAACGGGAAATTTGGTCCCTAGCGCGAGCATCAACTCATCAATTCTTTGGCGTATGGCTCTGCCGTCTTCCTCCAGTTGGGCCGAATCGGCCTGCAATAGCTTGTCTGCGGAAACAGTAACAATGAGGCCGTTGAGGGGCTCTCTCTTTCTGTATTTTCTAAGGAGGTTGAGGAATTTTCTCCACTCCTCTTTATCCATTCCTTCGTCAACGGGGATTGCGTAGCGGCCCGCTGTATCCAGTATGATGGCCTGCTCAAAAAACCACCAGTCACAGTTCTTTGTGCCTGAGATTCCTGAGGTTTGGGCCATGGTGGCAAACGGAGAGGAAAGCTTGGCTGCCTGGATGGCCGTTGTTTTTCCCGTACCGCTCTCGCCGATCACCATGTACCATGGCAGCACGTAAAGGGGATTCCCGTATTTACGTAAATGGGAACGACGCAGTGTTTCTATGGCCTCTTTCCATCGTTTCTGCAAGGCCTTGGACTGCTCCCGTTCCTTTTCGTCCATCGCCCGCAGTCGAGCATTGTCCTGTTCAATTATTTGGTCTACGAAGCGCTGCTCTTTGCGCCTCAGCCACAGCTTGCGCAACAGCAACAGGGCAACAAAGAGGCTTATGACACCTAGAACAATGAAGCCTCCGATCCACCATGGCCAACCCATGGCACTGACAAGGACAAATACCCCTAACAAGATGAGGAAAATCACCACAAGTACGAATACAATCTTTGCAATTTTCACTAATATGTCTTTCATTTATGGCACCGTCGTAAGAAAGCTTCCGCCTACGCTAGAAAGTATGAAGTGAAACACCCAGAATAAAACGACAAACAACACAACAGGAGCCACAGCGGCAATCACTGTGAACAAGGAAAACCGACCGGATCTTTGTAAAGTGGCCTGTTCAGCGGACTCGGCAGGGTAGGCCCCGGGGAAAAGCTGGACACGTTCCAGGCTAGGAAGCTCCACAGAGCTGCCTAATAACAATTTCAGGTTGGATCCCCTGAGTTGATCCAGGAGGTATTTGTCTCCTTCCTGAATATACCGTCCGGTGAAGCCCATGGCCAGGCATAGGTAGTAAACTTCCCTTACATCTCTCTGGTGAAGGCCAAGAGTGTTAAGTCTTTCAAAGAATAACTCTCCTGCGTCGGTAGTATTGTAATAAACTCGCTGTAATTGCTGCCTTTGCCATTGCTGCTTTTCGTTCCATGGGCAGCTCAGGATGGCCTCGTCTATCCAGGCACAAACGGCAAAACGCGCTTGGTCATAATCCTCGGCTGAAAAAGTTCCCTCCTTGAGGCAGGACTCACTTTCCCCGAGGAGCCGCTCAATTTCATGTCTCACCCGGTCGTAAGGAGGTTGTTTCCGTTCGACAGTCTTAAGGAAATAACTCACATAGGCGATCAAATCTGCGAAACAATCGCTTAATCTCATGCTCATGACCTCGCCACTACCATTAGTTCCACTTTTATATCCTCCGGGGCATCGTCCCAGTACAGCGCTATATTATGTCCCTTTTCTACGGGGGCCCATTGATCTGCGTGGTGATCAATCTGAAAGTAAATGCTTTTCGCTCTGCGCGGAAGCTCTTGAGGGGGCAATGCGAGATGCTGGAGTCCTGCGCCGGGCAATGCCCTCGCTATTAGAATGGGAAGGGACTCCCGGGCCCCTAACTTCGCAACTGTCTCAAGGGACTGTTTGACAGACTCGTGGTCTTCGTCTGTCTCCACAACCAGATAATAGCGATTTCCTCCTGCAAAAATAGCCGGGGAAAGCTCTGCAGCAAAATACGTACCGTCGTACTCGAGGCGGATTATATATTCCGGGCCTGCAGTGATCTCATCAAGCAACCTTATGATAAGATCCTGTGCCCCCAAGAAACACTCTCCCAATTTCCTATGGTCATAAGGACGCAGCAAGACCTCACCGCCCTCTGTTTCACCCTTCACATTGACTTCAACGGAGAAGCTGGACAACTCTCCTATGAGCTGCCTCAGCAACCCATAGAGGTGCCAGGGGTGGACGCGTTCGGCCTCTGTGATGTGATAGAGCAAAGGCACATAGCGGTTGAGGGAGCGCAAGGCTAACAAAAAGACCATATCTCTTGTGCCGAATTCAGCAGTTTGTATCCCTTTTTGGCTTTTATACTGCTCCAATTGGTGGGCACGGCTTGCGATCTGGTCCCTGATCTCCCGCACGAGACCAGTGAGGGTGGGTGAGGACTGGGTTGACAGACAGGGGGGGATAAAGTGCTCGGACAGCCTAATTGTGTCTGCATCCCTTTTCAACTGGGCTACGGGGATCAACTCATAGTCTCCCAGTTGATCCATTTCCGTCGCCCAGAATATCTTTACCAGGTAGTACAGGCCCTTGAGCTGGGCAGAAGGCCCTGACTGATGGAGGTCCCTGGTTTCCTCAGGATCGGCTGCTGTAACAAATCTTGTTGTGGCCTGGGATAGGTTGGTCAGGGATGACAATACGGTGACATTGTCCCCTGCATCGTCCCATTTCTTCAACCCCAACAGCACCGTAAGGGGTCTGTCCCCTTCAATCCAATCCTCATCAAACGATCTGGCCTCCACAAGACCGTTTTGGGGCACAATGACGTGGGTACCACCCGGGAATACAAATTCGCCTTTTATCACTTCAAAGGACCGGTTACCCAAAGCGGCTTCGGCGATGTCACATGAACCCACTCCCCAGAAATGTGGGGTCATATAATGAACAACGGGCTCTAACAGGCTCTTTGTGTGGAGATCCTGATGTTGAAAGTGTTGGGGTTGTAAGAAAAGTCCCTGGTGCCAGAACAGGGGTCTGTGTTTATCCACATGTCCTCCTTTGCCTGATTACTCTTATTTTTTCTTGGGCCCTATTGTTTTGACTTCCTTGATACCCTGAGGCCCCAACAAAATTTCAAGATACAAGGGACCGGGCTTTTGTATCTTTGTTCTCCGCAACAGGCCCTTTTTTTCTATTATGATTGGGATCTTGAAGAGACGAAGAATTCTGTCCTTTGTTAGTTGTGAATAACCGGCTATCAAGCCAATATATTTTGTGCCCTCAGCCCGATCAAGGGTAAAAGATACATCCTGGCCAGGTTGTACTATGAGCCTCTTGACGTTGGTCACCGAAGCATCAAATGGTGAACAATTGAGCAATTTATAAAGCCCGTCTTCATCTCCTGCAAGTTGATTAAAACCATTGGGATCTGCGAGCTGGTAGATGCATATTAGCAATGTGTGGGAACTACCCTGATAAAGATTCAATTGGGGATCGGCTTTTAGATGTAAGGTAATTCCTCCCTTGGCAAATGTGAACTGAGGGGGAGGTAAGGGCTTGCTGGCACAAGAAGCAAAAATAAGCAATCCGGTCAAAAGAAGCAGATAGGCAGCGGCTTTTCTCATTTTATCCCCCTTTTATCAGAATAGAGTTTTTGGCATATCTTCTCAAATTCCCTCATAGTAGCTTCCATGAGGAGCCCCGTATCCAGCCAGTTGTTAAGTGTCCGGAACTTTTCCTTGTAATGTTCAAATATCTCTGCCTTTCGCAGTGCCCCAAATTTTATACCACCTTCCACAGATTTTTCCAGTTTTTCAGGATCCAGCTCGGATAAAATCTCCTTGAATTTAGTCTTTGCTGCTTCCTGGAAGGCCTTGTGTGCTATGGAAAAAGCCTCCTTTATCTGGTCGATGTAATCCTTTAGCGATGTGGCGCCATTGGCTCCACTCAATTGCGAGCCTATTACAAATCTGATGGTCTCATCTTCCATGGGTTGGTTGCCGATTAGAGTAGCGTTGATGCCCCGCACGAGTTGATTGAGGGAGTCAAAGACCGTGTTAAGGGCCTGGGCCAGGCGTTCGGCTATTTCTCTAACCGGAATTGTTTCATCAGGAAGCCTCTTGCCCAAAACCTTGACGAAGAGATCCTGGAGTATGGATGTTTCTACATCGCCATGGAGGTCTAAAACTGACTGTGAACCCGAAAACTCCCTGGCCAAGGCTCTTACAATTGCCAGTCTCTCCTCCGGCCTTTTTTCTGCCAAGGCCTCTTGAAGGAAGATCTCTAGATCCTGCCCGGTAGTATCCTGGTTGGTCGCGTATCGGTGCCTTATTTCCTCAGCCAGTTGTCGAACTTCCATGATTTACCATCTCTGGTTGAAAGGTTGAGTTGTCTTCATTTGTCCTCTGGCTTAATAATGACCGTCTCGGGTATCTCTTCATCATCTTCTGTCTTTTGGTCTGTATCAATACTGTCGCCGACAGACTCTGGCGCGCCTGCCTCAGGGGCCTCATCAACCAGACCTATCAACTCCTGGTCGAGCATAGAGAGCGTTTTCTCGAATTCTTTGTCCTGCGAAGGGCTGGAAGGAGCCTTGGGGGTCTGCGGCTTGGGTGGCGCAGAGGACGACTCGGCTGAGGCAGGGGAAGGAGGTTGTCCTGGGCCAGAGAAGATTATGGTCTCGGGTATTTCTTCTTCCTCTTCTTCGAATGGTCCCTGGGGAGGGGTGTCAGGTTGTTCTGAGAGAGGAGCTTTGGACGATCCGGGCGTGACTATAAGAGTCTCTTCCAATGCAGGCGCTGGTTGTCCAGCTTCGGGTTCAGGCTCAAGTCCCGTGGGTTCGGGCGCGGGGCGTGTGTCCTCCGTCATGTAGGCAAGGGATTCAATCATCTCCGTTTCCCATTTGGCAGCAATACTTGAGAGCACTCTAGCAATTTCTGCATCCTGGTCAGAAGGCCTTTTTTCTTCCTTTTCTCCTTCAACCTGTATCGCAACTGCTCGCTCCGCAGGGCTTGACAGGAAAAGGGCCTCTTTTACATTTTTCTTAACCCGCTCGATCTGCTCTTCCCAGGGCTGTATTTCTGGGGAACGTTGTGTTGTGTCAAAAGCGCTCTGTACCATTTTCCAGCCAAGTTCTAGGCATGAGTACCAAAGGGCCTTGTAGTCACCAGGGACATCTGCCTCCTGTGGCTCCCAGAATATCTGCTCTGGCTCGAAGCCAGGGAGCAGGTTGTCCTTCAGCCGCGAGAGGAACTGCTCACTGGAGATCGGAGAGGCATTTGCAAACAGGTCATTTATCCGCTCAAGTATCTGTTGTGCCTCTTGGCCCGAATTACGCAGCAGAACAAAGAACCAGGCCAAGGCAAGCAGGTCCAGCCTGGTTGCAGGGTAGTCCCTTGAAGGAAAAGGCCTGTTATCTGGAAAGAGGATCAGTCCTCGGGGTTTTAGTTTGAAATTCCAGAAATATGGCAAAGTGTCTTCAAGTTCACAGATGTCCACCCAAAAGCTGTCAAAAGACAGGGAAGTCAATGGGCTCAGCCCCTTTGTGGGCAGTTGGGTGAGCCAGTGGGCCAGTTGGCTCAGGAATACAAGTTTGAGATAAAGGATCTCCAGAAAGCGCTTTGGCTGATCGAAAATGAAAGGCATTTGATGGCTGACATATTGTCGTGCTGAGGCAAGTCTATTCCGACGCACAAGCGGAGAAGAAAAAGTCGAGGTGAGTTTATCGACATCTGCCCCCGACAACAGGGCAAGAAAGTCAGTACCTTGTAATGTAGATGCCTCAAAAGGAAGTAGGTGGAAAGGGTAAAAGGAAAGGGGAGCAATTCTGGACAGGGCCTTCGCATCAGACCCAAAGCATGCTCCCTTGTGGTCGCAAGTCGTGCAGGGAATCAGACCTTCTGTAGCTTGGTTATCAACAAGGGAGGAGAACTCAGAGATCAATTCGTTCAGGTCTTTTACAGTCGTGGCGTCCTCTGAGATCCGCTCATGGACATAAAATTGTTTCGCGGCGAAGCGGGAGCAATTTTCGCAATAGAGGTAGCGGTGAAGAGTTGAGGTAAAGGGTGGAAGCCCTGCGGATTCGAGAAGATCATTATCTTCACATTGAACCAATGGGCTTGTACACCGCGGGCAAACTGGTTCAAAGTAGAGATTCTTGAACTTGCAGAAGAACAAAGGGGCAAAGGTGTTTAGGGATCCATCTTGGCGGCTCAGGACAGATAACCTCACAAGGCCTGAGTGAGGCTGTGAGGAGTAAAGATGGAATGCGCTCTGCCACAGCGACTCCATGTGTTCGTTTGTAAACGGAGATAACGAATCGGTGGTGATATTATAGGAGTTCTTTTGAACAAAGAGAAATAGTTCTTGCAAGATTGTTTCGCCGTCTGTCAAATACCGAGCCTGGATTAAGGTGCCGACAGGTGATGAGTCATCGACAACCATGAAGGGGTTTGGCAGGTGTTCTAGTTCCTCTCGATCGGTCGATTGCAAAGATATGGCTAGATATGCAGTAGAAGGCTGCAGATACGGGACTAACGAGGCATAAGTTGTATTTCTGCTCACGTGCCTTCCTTTCCGCAAAATACTAAATTAGTATAGCCCCTTACGTTGAGGAGGAAGATAAATCTAATGAACACGGTGATCTTCAAATAAAAATTTAGGTAAAGAATATGTTTTAATCGGCAAATCATTAAAAAAATTTAATTAACACCCTTTTCTCACGGTGTCAACGCATTATAGATGAGAGTTGTCGGCAGATCGACCGATTGCTTGACTGTGGCCAGGTATTGGTTAATTTATCATGGTTTTCGGCTTTTGAAGGAAGGCGATTTTTAGTTGGACAGATCAATATGTTTCAAGGATAGACTAGGAGGGGCATCGATAAATGTTAAGGATGTTGCCCGTCGGTCCGTATCAGGCAAACTGTTATATCCTGGGGTGTAACAAGACTCTTGAAGGTCTTGTGATAGATCCAGGGGACGAGGTATTCAGGATAGTACGTGAAATTTCCAGCCTCGGTGTTAGGATAAGGTACATCTTTCTGACTCATGGCCACTTTGACCACACGGGAGGAGCAGCAGAGTTAAAAAGGATTACTGGCGCCCCTGTGTGGATACACTCTCTTGATGAGCCTGCCCTTGATTTCCCTGCCGATGGCAATTTTTACGATGGCCAGATTTTCACAATCGGCAGGTACAGAATTAAGGTGCTCCACACCCCCGGCCACAGCCCCGGTGGGGTCTGTTTCCATGGCCCGGGAGCAGTGTTTACAGGTGACACACTTTTTGCTGGTTCGGTAGGAAGGACAGATTTCCCAGGGGGAAGTCACTCTCAGCTCATCACGGCAGTAAGGGAAAAAATATTCCCCTTGGGCGATGACCTACGGATCTATCCTGGCCATGGACCGCCCTCCACCATAGGCAGAGAACGCCTTACTAACCCGTTTTTTGCGGGCGAATAGGGTTGCCGTTAAAAAAGGCGCCTACTAGAGGCGCCTTTGTCTTCAAAATATGCTACGGTTGGGCTGGCTAGAAGACTGGATGCAATTCAACCCTCCGATTTTTGGCCCGGCCCTCTGAGGTGGCATTGCTTGCCACGGGCCGCGTCATACCGTAGCCGACTGCTTTTAGGCGAGATGGAACAATCCCCCTTTGTATGAGATACTGTCGCACCGCCTCGGCGCGCTTTTGAGAAAGTTTCATGTTGTATTTTGCTGATCCAACGTTGTCGGTGTGGCCTTGGATCTCCAGCTCCATGTCGGGGTTGTTTTTGAGAATAGTCACGACTTTATCCAGCATTGGATAATACCGGGGCTTTATGTCCCATTTAGCAGTGTCGAAATTGAGTCCCTTCAACACCCAGCATCCCACTTCATTGACAGGTACTCCTTTGGGAGTACCAGGGCACTTGTCCTTGTAATCAAACACCCCATCGCCGTCCGAGTCAAAAGGACATCCCTTGCTGTTGACATGAACCCCAATGGGCGTATCCGGGCACTGATCCATATAGTCCTGAACCCCGTCGTGATCACTGTCAAACGGGCAACCCACCTCATTTACACGGACAGCTCTGGGCGTATCCGGGCATTTGTCCATATAGTCGTATACGCCATCGCCGTCACTGTCTAACGGACACCCTCTAATGTCCACGGTTACGTTTTTTGGTGTGTTGGGGCAGATATCGAGGGAATCTACCACGCCATCGCCGTCGCTATCCTTTTCCGTTACCTTTGGTGTAGCTTTATTAAAAAAGACGTCTTCGACAAATCTGGCCATGCCATCACTGCTCAGTGCGTCATCGGCATTGATTGAAAGGCCGCAACCGCTGATCTTGGCTATGGCGTTTAGCAATGCCGCTCCGGCCTTGTCCTGTCCCACCACAACGGTATGGATACAAAGGCGGTCACCATAGGTTGCCTTCATGACCTTGGCGGCAGCCAGGGGGCCTGCTCCCATATCTTTACCGTCACTGATTATGATCACGACAATATTTCCTTTTGCCGTGGCGAGATCATTAGTGCCGGCCTTGATCCCGAGATCCAGAGGACTGCTACTAGTAGCCTTGGTGATTCTTGCCAGTGCGGCGCCAAAGGCCGATTTACTGTAAGGACTCATCGTATAAAGCGAGGCTGTGCTTCTGAAAGAGAAATTTCCTAATCCACCGAACACCCTGAGACCAGCGGTCAGTGGCACAGCGGGGATGGTGGAATTCATCCGATAAGCAAAAGTCAGAGCCCTGTCCAGTTTACTCTCCCCCATATATTTTTCCGCCATGGAACTAGAGGCATCAAATATTACAAGAAAACTATCTACCTTTTGTACCAGGGTCCCGGATTTTACTTTTGCATTCAGATTTGCCGGGGTAAAAGATCCGGGCCCGCTGACCATTGCCTGTTGTCCGGCACAGCCAGCAAACAGAACTGCCAGTCCAAAAATAATCCAAATTCGTGAAAGTACCCTACTCATGCGACTTACTCCTTTCTTCTCTCACTTGTTGCCAAATAAATCCCCTGTCTCGAGACGGACTAGGGATTGCCCCTGCCGCATGCCCCTGTGTCCCTCAATGTGCGGAGCATGTTACTATATGAGCTATGTGCAAAGAACTCCTATTTTTGGAGATTAATAAGATTTGCCCCCATTCCAAGATGACCTAATATAAGGGGAAAACGCCAGATTTGGTCTGAATTCCTAGCCCTAAGATGGGTTCAATTTGGCTGGAAGCTTTCTTTATTAAGTGATGCAAAAATATAATACACATAGAAAAAAAGACAAGGCATTTTTGGTTAGATCAGAGAATCTGGCTCAAGAATAGCTTTGTCCTGTCATGGGTTGGATTAGTGAAAAAGTGCTCTGCAGTACCTTCTTCCACTATTTGGCCGCCATCCATAAAGATAACCCTATCAGAGACCTCTCTGGCG
>Ga0256841_1003196_pt1 | contig 12417 bp, 9 predicted proteins | sample 356308metaG_FD_185971 | JGI IMG/M metagenome (GOLD analysis project Ga0256841, IMG submission 185971) | Hydrothermal vent microbial communities from Mid Atlantic Ridge, Atlantic Ocean - 356-308 | ecosystem: Environmental > Aquatic > Marine > Hydrothermal vents | place: Atlantic Ocean: Mid...
GCACAGGCGGTGATGAGGAACAGGGGCATGGCCAGGACCAGCACCCCGAGGCGCAGGGCGAAGAGCTGCAGGCCGGAGGCCGCCGTCTCCAGAAAGACCCAGTTGCCGAGCACGAACCGGCGCATGGTCTCGTTGAGGGGCGAAAGCGGTGCCGGGTCCACCGCCCGGCGCATGAACTCGTCCAGCCCCGTCCAGACGAAGACGGCCTCGTAGGCACCGTCGGCCAGGGCGCGGATGATGGCCCAGGAGCGGTCGTCGGCCAGCCGGCCGATCAGGTCCACCTCGGTCGCGAGATTGGCCTTGAGGGTGGCCACGCCCCGCGCCCCGTCGGGATAAGGCCAGAGCACGTAGAGCATGTCCACCCCCAGCACCAGCAGGCACACGATGAAGAACCACTTCAGTGTCCAGAGCACCCCGGTCAGCCGCCTGCGGGTCATGACTGCTCCCCGCGGCAACGCTCCACCCAGGCCCTGATCTCATCCATGTCCCGCGGCAGCAGGGGGTCGTCCCCGGCCAGGGGGAGCCGCAGCTTGTAGAGTCGCCCCCCGTCGAGCAGCCCGAAGGCCTGCCCCTTGGGGAGCTGCACCAGGTCCGCCGGGGTGAGCATCTCGGTCTCGATCTCGGTCAGCCGGTCCGCGTTCTGGGCGACGAAATCCACCGGCGTGTCCGGGTCGTTGTTGTCGGTGGTGCGGGACTCGGCCACCTTGGTGTAGACCCGCACCTTGGGGAGCTGGTCGGTGAGGATGGTGGCGGTCTCCTCGTTCTTGACCCGCAGCATGATCAGGGTGTTGAGGTTGCCGCTCACCTGGCCCGCCTTGGCCCGGTCACCGATCCCGGCCTCGATGTCCGAGGCGGTCTGGGTGTAGGCGGTGACCTGCACCCCGGCGCCGCCCGCCTTGTTGAGCAGGGGGATGAACTCGTCGCCGATCAGCTCGTTGAACTCGTCGGCGTGGATGGCGATGCGGGCGCGGCGGTGCCCAGCGACCTCGGGCAGCCCCAGGGTGTCGCCGTGCTTATAGAGCTGGCCGGCGATGGAGGTCAGGTCCGCGAACATGGAGTTGCCCACCGCCCCGGCCACCTCGGCGTCCGACAGCGCGTCCAGCCCCACGTAGACGATGCCCTGCTGGCGGATCACCCGCATCCAGTCCAAGATGGGGCGGGGATCGCGGGTGTCGCCGTAGTCGGGCGCCAGCAGCTCGCCGCTCTTGCCGCTGGTCAGCTTCTCCAGCAGCGGCAGCAGGCTCGCGGTCAGCTTGTCGAAGTAGGTCTTGTCGTACTCGAAGGCGGAGCGCAGGCCGTCGGCGACGGGATCGTAGAGGTTGCGCTCCTTGGCGAATTTCACCAGCGCCACCGCGTGCCGGTCCCGGCCGCGCAGGGCCAGGGGCAACTTCTTGTCATCGATGTTGCCCTCGATGGTCTGCACCCCCGGCCGCCAGTCGCCGGGGAGCGCGCTTTCCAGCCACAGGTGGTAGTAGTCCACCAGCAGCGGCTCAATGTTGGTGACGTAGCGGGCGACAGCGGCATAGTCGGGCTTGCGTCCCAGCCCCACCAGCGCCCGCGCCACGATGTTGGTGAAGCGCCAGGCGAACTCGCGGAAGGCGGCGGAGTTGCCCTGGGAGGGCAGTTGCGAGGCGATGCGGGTGGCCACCTCGGTGATGCGGCCGAATTCGCCCACCGGGTTGTAGCGTTCCGAGATCTCCGGGAACCCCAGGTGGAAGATGTGGAACTGGTCCAGCCGGCCGGCGCGCCTGGCCTCCGCGAACATGCGGCGCAGCAGGTCCACGTCGCCCTTGGGGTCGAACACTATCACTGTCTCGCCGCGGCGGATGTCCTGGCTCACCAGCAGCTCCGCCAGGCGGGTCTTGCCCACGCGGGTGGTGCCCAGCACCAGGGTGTGGCCCACCCGGTCGCCCAGATCCATCCAGATGGCGCGCTCGTCCTCCAGGCCGACGCCGTGCAGAGCCGGATCGCCGCCCAGGGGCGGCAGGGGACGCACCGGGTTCCACCAGGCGTCGGTGCGGGTGAGCCTGGTCAGCCAGCCGAGCAGCCCCGAGTGTTCGAAGCGCAGTTCGAACGCCCGGGCGGCCCGATAGAACACGCCCGGTTCCAGCCAGCGCCGGGCCTGGGGTGAGCGCACCTCCACCAGGCGCTGGCTGTGCCGCTGGTCCCATGGGAAGCCCCGGCCCAGAAACAGCTTGTGGCGGGAAAGGGGGATTCGCTTCGCCGGCAGCACGTAACGGGGCAGGCGGCGAAGCTGCCGCCGGTAGCGCACGAGGCGAAAGCCCTGCCAGGCGCGGACCAGACCCAGCGTCCCGAATCCGGCCGCGGTCACTTCGGCCAGGCCCGGCAGGAGGGGAAAGAACAGCACGGGGTCGTGGAGCAGCACCACCGCCAGCCCGACAAGTACGGTGGCCGGAATGAACTCGATGACGGGACGCAGCCGGTTGTCGAAGATGGGTCCCATGGGGGATCACGCCTTCTGCGTCAGATGAGGGTTGGGCGGTGGCAGCTGCAGGCCGAGAACCTGCTCCGGTTCGGTGATCAGGAGGCCGTTGATGCGGCTTTGCTTGCGATCGCCCTTTACCTGGTAAGACCAGATGTTGGTGGCCTGCGGAGTGCGCTTGTGCAGTTTGAGCTTCTGGAAACGCTTCTGTACCCGCGTCCAGTTCTCCCGGTCGAAGTCCTTGAAAATGCCGGGGCTCACCAGCAGCAGGCCTTCAGGAACCACATGGACGCGGGCGTTCACCGCATTGATGAGAAGAGACCCGGAAGCGAGTCCCTCCTTCAGCCAGTGAAGAAAGCGATGGCCGGGATCGTCCTCTTCGGGGGGCTCTGCCTTTGGTGGTTCCGAAGGTGATGCCTCAACGGGCGCTTCCGATGCGTCATCGGCATCCGATGGTGATGGGTCCGGTTCTGGTGTGGTCTTTGGATCCTCACTTGTCGTGTCGTCCCGGTTTTCTCCCACGGGCACGACACTGCCATCGAACACCGGCGGCCTGGCGTCCGGGTCTGGCCACAGGGTTTGCACGGGAAAGCGCAGCACGGTGAGCTGTTGCGACCAGTCACCGGTGGTCACCTGCACGGTCCAGACGGCCCGGTCGCCGTTGGGTGTCAGTAACCCGTGTTGTTGCAGCTCGTCCATCAGCCGGTCGTTGCGTGTCGGCACGCCCTCCTGGCCTTCCTGGCTCAGGTGTTCGCGCAGGGCATCCAGCACGCGTTTACTGACCAGCCACAGGTCGTCGTCGAGCCGCCAGCCGGCGGCGCCCGGGCGGTTCAGAGGCAGGATGCCCTGGTCCAGCAGGTAGCGCAGGCCGGTCAGCAGCCGGGCGACGAGGGGTTTGCGCCGGGCCGAGGGCATGCGGGCTGGCACCCCAGCCAGGTCGCTCGCCACAGACAGGCCGTCAGCCCGGTGCACCAGCTCGCCGAGGACGCCGGCTCGGTCGGCATCCCCGGATATGGTGGCTAACCAGGCCCCAAAGAGCTCCGGATCGGAGGCCAGCCAGCTCAGGCCCCGCTGGGGCAGGATGAAGCGGACCAGCAGGGGCGGGACCCGTTCGTGGAACCGGTAGCGCCGCTCCCGCACGAACTCCACCCGGTACCAGCCCGCCACGGCGGGGAGGGGGCCGGCCCAGGGATCCCAGTGTCCGAGTTCCCGGCCTTGCCGGTCGTACAATCGCACCCGCTGGTCGGTGACCGGCTTGCCGATGTCGTGGAGCAGGGCGCCGGTGGCCGTGGCGTAGGTCCAGAGGTCCTGCCGGGCGGCCAGCTCCTCGGCGGCGGCCCCCGGGGGCAACAGCCGGCCCCGGCGAAGTTTCAGGGCCTCGCGCACCACCTCCAGTCCGTGGACCAGTATGCCGCCCGGACCGGCGTGGTGGTGGGCCTCCGAGGCCGGCAGCTGCTGGACGAAGCCGGCGTAGGCCTCGAAGACCGTGGCGTAGAACGCCTCCCAGTGGGCGCGGGGCACCCCGACCAGCTGTCGGATGGTGGCCAGTTGAGACCGGTGCGGGCGGAGGAGGGCGCCGGCGTCCAGTACCGGCAGTGTCCCCTCCACCGGCGGGTCGACATGGCGTCTTCTGCCCCAGAGGCTCAGCAGCGCACCCATTGGTCCAGCCATTCCGAGACCTCTTCGGGGCGGGGCCAGGGCGCCCAGTCGCGCCAGAAGTGCACAGCGTTGCCGTGCCGTTTCAGGAAATTCTCGAGCGGGACCACGAGCGGATTCCACATCTCGCCGGTCGCCGCCGCCCGGTACTCGAATAGGGGCAGGCGACAGAGTTGGTGGCGCAGAATGGCCGCCTGGTGCGGACCCGGTGCCGCAATGGCCGCCCGCAGGGCGCCCAGCACGACGGCCGAGGGAAGCTCGTCCGGGTCCTCGATGACCCTTTCCAGCCCCCTGAGATGCTCGAGCAGGACTCGGCAAGGCTCTATCCACGGGCCGAGACCCGCCTCGTGGATGTGGGCGAGGGTGATGTGGGATGTGGATGGCGTGCTCATGCGTCGACACTGTGCCAACGCCGACCGAATCACACCATGGAAAACGTGATTACCATTCCGGGTGGGTTTTGCAGAAGCAGACGGGCCGCCCTTTGCGTAACCCTTTCATCGCCGCGCGCTCCTTCAAGCGCGGCGGCCCTTTTGGGTAGGAGCTTTGCCGTTACAGCTCCCTTCTTTTATATTTCCCCTTATTATTTAATAACTTGAGTCTGGCTGAGCGGCGTTTTCTTGGCCCCGAATAGCCTAACTCCATACAAGTGTAATTTGTCAGGTATCGGCTTGACATTGTTACAGATCTGCAGCAGGATGCAGCAAAATGCCGCACTTTCTTGGGGGCCATGGTAATGACATCCAAATCGCGCTTGTCGGTGAATCTGACCGAACGAGAATACAAGGAACTAGCTGCTCTTTCCGAGCGATATCAAATGTCCATGGCGCGATTAGGACGCCAAGCGATAATGGAGTTTCTTGAACGCTACCGAAAAGAAGAACTACAACTGCCACTTGGTCTGTCAAAGGGAACAGGGAAGGCAAGAGTTTCCCAACCATAGGATCCACTATGACATTTCGCTATATAGGCTCTAAATCGCGGGTGGTCCACTATCTTGCTCCCTACATAGGACAACCAACCAATGCAGGTGGACGATTCGTTGATTTATTTTGTGGTACCGGAGTCGTGGCAGAGTGCGCCGCTGCCCTCGGATGGGATGTCTGGGTTAATGATAATCTGCACAGTGCGGTTACTATGGCTACTGCGCGGGTGGTAGATGAATGCAGAGTCCCTTTTCGCAGTCTTGGAGGTTACGAGGCTGCTGTATCCTTACTTAATGAGGTACCACCTAAACAAGGATTCCTGTGGCGGGAGTACAGTCCTGCATCAATTGTCCATTGTGGTGTTGAGCGTAGGTATTTCACAGAGGACAATGCGGGGCGGCTTGATGCAATGCGCGCCCAATTAGCGGACTGGTACCATGACGGATTGCTTTCAGAGCTAGAACATACTGTATTGGTCGCTGATTTGCTAAGTGCTGCCAATCGGGCAGCAAATATCGCTGGAACATACGGATGCTTTCTCTCAAAGTGGCAGAAACAGGCCTTTGAACCTGTAAGAGTTATACCACGCGTATTCGGAATTTCAGGTTGCCAAGTGAAGGCCACTGTTGAGGACGTATTCTCTGTACAAGTGCAGGAGAATGACGTGGTGTATCTTGATCCACCTTACACAAAACGGCAATACGCGTCTTATTACCATATCCTTGAAACTATCGCATTGAACGATGAGCCAGAGGTTCAAGGTGTTTGTGGTTTGCGGCCTTGGAAAGAGAAGGCATCACCGTTCTGTTATAAAAGACGTGCACTTAGTGCGTTGATCAATCTTATCGAGCAGTTACCAGCTAACTGTATTTTGCTTTCATACAGTGATGAAGGGCATGTAGACCTCGGTGCGCTTGCAGATGCTTTAGCAGTAAACGGCAAATTAGACGTTATTCCGCTTAAGGAGATAGGCCGTTATCGTCCTAACAAAACAGCAAGTGCTAATGGGAGTGCGGTCAAGGAATATTTAATTCGGTATACGCGAAATACGCGAAGCTCAACTAACAGGAAAAAGGAGAAAAATGATGAGCTCTCCGTCCCCATTAGAAGAAAAGTTGCTCAATGCACCGCTTAAACTACTGGATAGTCTATGTGAGCGATTTCCAGCCAAATTGCGTTTTGAAGCGCGCCTCCAAGTACTGGAAGGTACATCTTCCAGATTAGGTACGTTTTCATTAAAGGACTATTTTAGACACTTTCGAATTGAGCCCCTATTTACTACCCATGAGTTTAATAAGCATGGGGCAATGCTATTGGAATTGCTCCATGCTACACCAATTCATCCAGCACTAGCTCTGTGTGCTCTAGCCAGAAAACCATTGCCACATCACACGCGGCGTAAGGCTGGGGCCTATTACACAGATTTCAGGTTAGCACAATTTGTTGCCGAGCACGGGGCTCGCGTTTACTCGGCAGGACGGCCTGTTATCGATCCTGCTTGTGGGGCGGGAATATTGCTTTGTGCGCTTACGTTGGCGGTCTGCGGACATGACCGGCGTAAAACAGCACAATGGTTGGCCAACTCAGTTTATGCTGCTGATCTTTCCTATGATGCGCTTCGCGGTGCGACTTTAGGCCTAGCGTCTTTGACAGATGATCTTGGTGCTGTAATTGATATGCGCGGCCACTGGTATCATGGTGACAGTCTTCTTAGGCCCGAAACGGAATGGTTAAGGGCTGCACCGCAGGGGTTTGGCTTGGTTGTTGCAAATCCGCCCTGGGAGAAAATCAAGCTTTCCCGGCACGAATATGCAAAGTCTAACGGTAAGTCGCGCCACTACGGTGCCGAACATCAGATCGACGATATCAAGGGTTATTATAGGCAGCGTCAACGTGTCGCATCCTATGCAAAAAGAATTGCGCAGAATTATCCAATCGCTGTATCGGGTGAAGCGGATTTGTACATTGCGTTTATGGAGCTGTTCCTTCGTTTGGCCAGAAATGGAGGTGGTATAGCTGCGTTGGTGCCTGCAGGATTGATCCGTTCTTCTGGTACCAGGGGTTTGCGTCAAGAGCTTCTCGATAGGGCGTCTGAGCTTGAAATTACAGTATTAGAGAATAAGGCACGTTTTTTTTCCATTGATACCCGATTTAAGTTTCTTACGGTTGCCACAAAAACACTGCCAGATGGTGAGAAAAAAAGCTTGCGGAATATTCAGCTTGCACATGCAGGTGGTGATAGCGAAAGGGTAAAAATTACCAATCAGGCGAGGCTGTCGATCAGAACTCTAAAAAGTTTCCGCCCAGATCTTACGATCCCAGAAGTGCGCAACACAAAGGAGTGGCGTCTATTCGCTCGAATGACGAGGTCTGGTGTTGCGTGGTCGTCGGATGATGGGCCTTGGGTTGCCGAATTCTGTCGAGAGCTTGATATGACAAATGATCGGCAACACTTTAAGGCTCGACCTACTCCTAAACGTATCCCAGTAATAGAAGGGCGCATGGTTCACCAACACCGTCTTGGTGCTAAGGCATATATATCGGGAACCGGCCGACGAGCGATTTGGCGTATTCTGTGCCCCGGTGAAAGCGAAATTGTCCCCCAGTTCTGGATAGATTCGACCTCGCTATCTGACAAAATAGAAGAACGCATCCAGTCGCAAAGAGCTGGTTTTTGCGATATTACGGGACAGACAAATGAGCGCTCTATGATGGCAGCCATTATTCCTCCGGGCGTGGTTTGTGGAAATAAAGTACCAACAGTTATTTTTAAGGGTGATCATGCTGGTATACGGCTTCACTTATGGGTTGGAATGGTCAATAGTCTACCATTCGATTGGCTAATACGTAGGGTGTTAACAACTACGGTCAATTATTTTCTTCTTCGTGGGATTCCATTACCGAATATCGAGCCAAATCGGTTGCCTGGACGTGAGATAGTTCAAGCAAGCAAGGATTTAGCGTCATTGGACACAATCGGATATACACCAGAAAACGCATGGCGAATGGCGCAATTACGCGCCAAGATTGATTTGCTGTGCCTTGTGGGATATGGGTGTGGTTATGAAGATCTGGTGCTGATGCTGGAAGATTTTCCGCTGTTAGATAGGAGTCAACCACCACTACCTGGAGAAAGAAAGTCTACAATTACTCGTGATTTCTTGCTTTGGATGGCTGCCAAACGATTCCGGCGACCCTTAGCTGAACTGGGGAAACGTGTGCAGGTTGCTAGAGAATTGGGGGCTGTACCTTATGTTCCATCACAAGTTAACTTGGCAAGCACGTACAACGAGCAACATCTAGTGGAGGCATAAGAAGAGATGGGTGAGAGCGAGGTAGCCAAAGTCCTGCGACTTGTTTTTCGTGAGGTCCTCCCCGGAGATCGTCGGAAGTTTATCGCGCAGTCAGCTGATAGTCCTTCAGGTGGTGGGGCAAGAGATTTTCGGTTCAGTCCCTATGATAGATTCGAAGATGTTTTCGAGCTGATGTTTCCCGGTCGAGAGACAAAAACTCGTCGGCGTAATGGACATGATGTTGATATAGAAATATATACTGGTCGAGTTTCGATATGGGGTAGAGGGGAAACATTGTTGCCCTTGGAATTCGAGCCGCCAACGTCTGCGCGACCTAACGAGGGTAGGTTGACGAGATTAAATCATCTTGGGCTTGTGGTACCCACGGAGGCTGGGCGGGTTTTGCTTGTGCTATATGAAACCGATGACAATAGATTATGGATGGCATTTGCAACTGAGGAGTCTTTACAAGCTAGACAATGGCATCGTGTAGTTAATGATTTTCTATTATCCTGCCTAGAAAGAGATCGTCCAGCTAACCATGCAGCACAAGGGTTCCTCGACCTAGTAACTGGAAAGCAGTATTGTAAATCGTCGGGGGGCTGAGACTATGACAAATTATTCGCAAGAATGCCTGCAGATTCTCGAATTACTCAAGGATCGTAAAAATGTTCTAATGATGGGTCCCCCAGCGAGTGGCAAGACCCGTCTGATGAGCGAGGTAGCCGATGCTTTCCAGAACGGTTTTATTGCGCAGTCAACGCCGAAATCACCCCAGCATATTCCTGACGCAACTATCCCCATTCCGGCACAAGCTCCTTCTGGAGCGGGTACGACTCCAATCCCTCAGCTTCCGAGCCCGGATCGGACACAAAGGCGGGTCTTCAAAATAGTATTTAATGCTAATTCAAAACCCAGAGACTTTCTGTCTGGTTTGGTGCCTGAGGTCAGACCAGATGCTGCATCAACGACATTTCGAGTGGCCGAGGGGAAACTTATCCAGGCTAACAAATTTGCTCTTGAGCCGGATTCTGCAGCATTGCTCATTATTGATGAACTTAACAGGGGTCCAGCTGTACAGCTTTTTGGTGATGCGCTTGTTGCTCTTGAGGCGGATAAACGACTTGATGAGAATAATCAGCCTTTACCGACTACATGGACGTTTGATGTTTTAAACCAGCACGGCGTAACGGAACCTATGGCTCTATCTACCCATGTATATGTCCTTGCTGCCATGAATCAAGCAGATGTATCTGTTGAGCCATTGGACGTCGCATTTATCAGACGGTGGGAGCCATTCCGAGTTAAGCCGAACTCAGAAATTGCGAGACAGCTGCTTGGGGCGGCAGGTGAGGATGCTAGCCTACCGGAGATTCCAACAACACCAGGCGAAGTGGTGGAGGCGGCAATACGTGCCTGGATCCGTGTTAACAATCATATTGAGACTGGGAGAGGCGAGGAATTTCAGCTTGGTCATGGGGTATTTTTAACTAGAAATACTGCTCCTCCACCTACGCTGGAGCAAGCATTGGATTTCGCTATTGCTTGGTGGAATGCCATCGTTGCTCATGTCGATGAGGTGTTCTTTGGGGATGTGTTCGGTATGGCTGCAACTTTAAGGGCTGACCCAGACTCAGCGTTCTATCGTCTCGAGTCAGTTGCCTTTGGCCAAGATCAGCGGCAAGTATTGAGGCGCCCGGTTATTATTGATCGTAGCAATATCTACTCATTGCTACGCTGGATTGCTGGGTAATATTGGTCTTTCTATCGTGCTTACTCGGTATTCAATAGTTGAGTATGGCCCACCTGAGCTCATAGTTGAGTCGTATGCTGCTCTTCGTTCTATTTCGGTTCCAGATTCTGCGTCTGTTTTTCGAAAGGCCTCAATGCGCATCAGGTCTAGCTTGCATATCGAACGAGACCCATTGGAGCTTACATTGAATGGACTCCGTGCGAAAGGTATTGCGGGAATGATTAGTCTGGACGCTGATTGCGAATTGGAGATCATGCCAAAATATGCCGCATCAAATAACACCGACTGGCGACAAGATTTGCTATTTATGAGTATGTTTTCTCGGCATGGGGATTTACTGCTACAAGACCGTATTGGCGCCGGTACCTTGTCAGCAAACGATCTTGCAAGTTTTGCAGCCGAAGTGTTGCTGCGCCTGTTCTATAAAAATCGCAGGAGCCCCCTTCGAGTACATAGATTTAAACAATTTGTGGATTTTGCACTCGAAGGCGAAGTTGACGCAGAGGATATATTTCTTCCTGATGACGAAGGTTTCAAGCAAGTCAAGTTTTCTTATGATTCGGATAATGAGTACTCAGCTACAATAGCAGAATCTGTGCGTATTATGCACGAACGGGTCCGGGACCCAATTTTAATGAGCCGACTTAGGCGCATGTTAACCGATATAGGTCCTGTTGCCACGCAAGCGAGTATCGTCAGGCGCACACTTCCTCCGAGGCTTAGGCGATGGCAAATTCTATACGATTTTGCTTACGACTTATGTCACGGACTTGAACTTGCGCCAGGGAATGGGCCGCACTACCTTCCGGGTTTTGTCATCAGTACTTGGCAAACTTGGGAAGATCTCGTAACGCGTGCTTTAGTAATTGCTTTCGGATACTCAGCTATTACAGTTCAGCGTCACTATAATTTGGGAACGAGCACATTCGATGGGAAAAATATATCAGTAAATGTTAGACCTGATATTGTTTTGGTCAACACCCCATGCGGACCACTGATTATCGATGCAAAGTACAAAGGGCGAGGCGACTTGCGCTTTACTGGTATTAGCGAGTCTGACCTCTACGAGGCGCTTGCCTTTGTCAAGGCTGTGGGGGCTAGAGTTGCTCTTCTTGTATATCCTTCTACAATGCCAACTAGATCGCGCACAGGTGATTGCGAGCTTGTTGAGGAAATAAGAGTTAATTCTGATATTACTGTTATTGCTGCATGTATTGAGGTAAATGGTGTTGGTCAAAGAGGTGGTTTTGCGGCTTTTGTTGACGGGTTAAGAAGACAAGTTATTGAGATAACTACACCCAAGGCAAAAGCCAGCCACTATGCCTGAGGAAGCTTGTGTTCTAAACCATTCTCAATGCTCCAATTCTTGATGGCTGCACATAATAAGAATATAAATGACCCTCGTGAGAGTGGCCTCTTTTTAGTCCGTGATGTCAAAGTGGCTTGGTTGTTGACTGAGATTCGACAATAATATGCCACGTTTGACTATCATTGGCTACACGTTAGAAATCCTCCTCCCGCACAACGCTATTCCCCAGCGTCTTTAGGTGCACCAGTTCAACCGGATCGTTTTCCGGTAATGGTGTTTCACCCTTCTTGACACCCTTCGCGGCCACGCTGTCGAGGCCTGCGAGTGTCTGGTTGCCCGGCAGGGCGGTGGCGTTCTCGGCGTAGTACTCGAACCAGGGCAGCCCAGCCTGAGTGTACGCCTTGGCGGTCGGCGCCTCGGTCGGCGGCGGGTGGCCGGTGAGTTTCTGGTAGACCTGCGAATTGGCGATGTGTGCATAGCAACGGGAGAAGACCTCTGTCTCCCAGGCATCCAGTCCGTAGTCGTCCTCGTAGATTTCCTGCCGCATCAAACCGCCCGGTGCCAGTCCCATGTCCATGGGGGCTGCGGATTCGCAAACCACCATCTCATCGTAACGCATGAAAAGAGGTCGATTCGCGATGAATTTTTCGTAGGCCTCCCGTTTCATGGGGTATGCGATGATCTGTATTCCGCCGTGCTCGGCCTTGCCGGTGTAGAACGACACCCTACCCTGAGGCTAAGGCGACACCCAGATTTACGCACCTTTGATTGGGGTGAGGACCCCGGTAAAGGTGTGGGGCGTGTACCACTGCAAGTGAGGGACGCGCCGTGGCCAAACTGTCTCGGGAGGATCGCATGAGTATCAAGGCATTGACGGACAAGGGTGTGTCGAACCGGGTGCTGGCCCGGTTGTCACGGGTCACGCAATAATCCCCAGTCAGGGTCATGCAATTTTCCCCACCCTCTACAACGACAGGAGGGTTGGATATGTCGCGTCATGAGGTAAAGGAGAGGACCATGCTCAGCCATCAGCGGAG
>Ga0256841_1003197_pt1 | contig 12417 bp, 13 predicted proteins | sample 356308metaG_FD_185971 | JGI IMG/M metagenome (GOLD analysis project Ga0256841, IMG submission 185971) | Hydrothermal vent microbial communities from Mid Atlantic Ridge, Atlantic Ocean - 356-308 | ecosystem: Environmental > Aquatic > Marine > Hydrothermal vents | place: Atlantic Ocean: Mid...
TAGGTATTGTGCAGTCTGGGTGCCTTTTTATCAATTTGGCGGAGAGGGAGGGATTCGAACCCTCGATGGGCTTTTAACCCATACTCCCTTAGCAGGGGAGCGCCTTCAGCCACTCGGCCACCTCTCCTTAACTTTAAAATCTTAGTATTTTTTATTCCGGCTGAGAATCTTCCTGGTCTTCAGATAGATTAGATCCGGAAGGCGCTTTTGGTTCTGCGTGTCCTTCGGCCTCTTTCTCGCGCTTTATGCGTTCGTAGATTTCCTCGCGATGAACAGATACCTCTTTTGGTGCATTCACGCCAATCCGAACTTGATTACCTTTGACACCTAATACAGTGACAGTAACATTGTCACCGATAATTAACGTTTCCCCTACTCTCCGAGTCAATATAAGCATAAGATCATCCTGTCTGTTGCTACTGTATAGGCCAAAAGCTCTACCTTCACGGTCTAGTTTGGCCTGACAGTTTGAAGTGCCGACCGATTATATCACCTCATATTTATTGAGCAAAGTGCGAACATTCCATGGATTAAGCAGTCAATGGTTGATCTAATTCAAATGCCTCGTGCAAAGTTCTGACGGCTAGTTCCAGATATTTTTCATCCAGGACCACCGAAATTTTAATTTCCGAAGTGGATATCATGCGAATATTGATACCTTCGTCCGCCAAGGAACGAAACATTTTGCTGGCAATGCCGGCATGAGACCGCATGCCCACGCCAACGAGAGAAACCTTGACGATTTTATCATCGCCCGTGACCTTCCGTGCGCTCAATTCGGATTTTACTTGATTGAGAACGTCCAACGCTTTTGCATAATCGTTGCGGTGAACGGTAAAAGTGAAGTCTGTAGTCGCATCTTCAGCCACGTTTTGCACAATCATATCGACTTCAATATTGGCATCGGCAATTGGCCCTAGAATCTTAGCGGCAATGCCGGGGCGGTCGGGCACGCCTTCTACCGTAAGTTTGGCTTCATCCCGGTTAAAAGCAATACCCGAAATCAAGGCTTGTTCCATGGTTTCATCCTCATAGGTAATTAGGGTGCCTTTACCCTCATCGAAAGTCGAGAGCACTCTAAGGGGCACATTGTATTTGCCGGCGAATTCCACAGCCCGAATCTGTAAAACCTTAGAGCCGAGGCTGGCCATTTCCAGCATTTCTTCAAAAGTGATCCGGTTCAGGCGCCGGGCCTTTGGCTCGACCCTGGGATCTGTGGTGTAAACGCCGTCTACATCGGTATAGATTTGACACTCATCGGCTTTTAGCGCCGCCGCCAAGGCAACGGCAGTGGTATCGGATCCTCCCCGGCCCAAGGTGGTGATATCGCCCTCTTCGTTGACCCCCTGAAAACCGGCAACCACAACCACCTTGCCTTGCTCCAAATCCCTGCGGATACGAGTAGTGTCAATGTCAACAATTCTTGCCTTGGTGTGGGCGGCATCGGTCAAAATCCGGGCTTGGCCGCCCGTGTAAGAGCTGGCAGGGCAACCTTTTTCTTCCAATGCCATGCACAGTAGCGCTATTGTCACTTGCTCACCAGTGGAAAGCAAAACGTCTAATTCGCGGGGATTTGGATGTGTCTGAATTTGCCGCGCCAATGTGAGTAAGCGGTCGGTTTCCCCGCTCATGGCGGAAACGACGACGACAATATCTTCATTTCTTCGTTTAGCCTGAAGAATTTTGGTTGCTACGTGCTGAATTTTATCGACGGTTCCTACGGAAGTGCCGCCGTATTTTTGGACAAATAAAGGCATCGATACTTAAAAAAATGGTTATGTTCAAAGCTTCCCGCCAACCCATTCAGCGACAGATTCCAGCGCTTGCGTGAGTTTTTCGGGTTGGGTACCGCCCGCTTGGGCAAAGTCTGGCCGGCCGCCGCCACGGCCGCCAATTTGTTGGGCAACGAAATTGACCAATTCGCCGGCTTTAAAGCGATCGGTCAAATTTTGGGTGACGCCTGCAACCAGGGTGACTTTTCCATTATGAACCGTTGCCAGTACGATGACGGCTTGACCCAGTTTGTTTTTCAATTGGTCCAAGGTGGTGCGCAAGACTTTGGGATCGCTATCCTCCATCTTTACTGCCAAGACTTTGATGCCATCGATTTCAACTGCCTGAGATGAAAGGTCTCCTCCAGTCTGGGAGGCCAGCCTGGATTTTAGCTGCATCAATTCCTTATCCAATTGCCGGTTCTGTTCCAGCAGTCTGGGCACTTTTTCTTCCAGGTTTTCTGGCTTGCATTTGAGCATTTCAGCCAAGGATGAAAGCTGGCGGTCGGCGGTTTGTGCCCAACGAACGGCTTGTTCTCCTGTGACGGCTTCAATTCTACGAACCCCGGCAGCAATGCCGGTTTCTGCGGTGATCTTGAAAAAGCCAATATCCCCCGTGCGCTTTACATGGGTGCCACCGCACAATTCCACGGAAAAATCCCCCATTGCCAATACTCGCACCCGATTGCCGTACTTTTCTCCAAACAGGGCGACAGCGCCAACTGCTAGTGCTTCATCCCTAGCCATCTCCTTGGCGGAGACTGCTAAATTGCGGCGGATTTGCGCGTTAACCAACCGCTCTATTTCTTCAATCTGATCCCGGCTGAGGGGCTCGAAGTGAGAAAAGTCGAAGCGCAGCCGTTGCCAATCTACCAGCGAACCTTTTTGCTGCACGTGATCGCCCAGTAATTTGCGCAGCGCGGCGTGTAACAAATGGGTGGCTGAGTGGTTCAAGGCCGTGGCGTGGCGCAGTTCTTCATCGACCTCGGCGCTGCATGGGTCTCCTTGACGCAGTTGTCCCTGGATGACTTTTCCGAAATGCAAGATGGCATCGCCTTGTTTTTGTGTATCTTCCACCCGTAGCAATCCTGATTCGGTTCGAATGATGCCTCGGTCGCCCACTTGGCCGCCACTTTCGGCATAAAACGGTGTTTCATCCAGAATGATGATGCCAGATTCCCCGGCCGCCAGGGTATCGACTTCTTCTCTCTCCTTGAGCAAGGCAACTATTTTTGCCTTTGCTTGTAACTGGTCATAACCGACGAACCGAGTTTTGCCGTGGAGGGGGATTACTTTGTGATAATCCGAGTTAAAGCCACTGGCGGCCCGGGCCCGCTCTCTTTGCTGGGCCATGGCCTGTTCGAAACCCTCCAGGTCGAGTGCCAGTCCGTGCTCCAAAGCAAAATCCCGGGTCAGATCCACCGGGAACCCGTAAGTATCGTAGAGTTGAAAAATCAGGTCTCCAGGGAGGCGTTTGCCCTCAAGGCGCTTTAAACTATCTTCCAGTAGCGTCAACCCTTGTTCCAGGGTTTCCGCGAAACGCTGTTCTTCTTTGATGAGGATCTGTTCAATGGTGGGTTGGTTTTCCATCAGTTCGGGATAGGCATCTCCCATCACTTCACAAAGGGGGGCGACCAGTTTATAAAAGAAAATATCGCGGATCCCCAGCCTATAGCCGTGGCGGATAGCGCGGCGGATAATTCGCCTTAGGACATAACCCCGGCCTTCGTTGGAAGGCAACACGCCATCGGCAATTAGAAAGGCAGCGGCGCGAATGTGATCGGCAATGACTCGGAGCGAATTGTTGTTAAGATCTTGAATTTGAGCGAGACTGGCGGCGGCCCGAATGAGATGTTGAAAAATATCGATATCGTAATTGCTGTGAACACCTTGCATTACAGCGGCAATCCGCTCCAGGCCCATGCCAGTATCCACCGATGGTTTCGGCAGGGGCGATAAAGTGCCGTCAGAGGCCCGGTCAAATTGCATGAAAACCAAATTCCAGATTTCCACATAACGGTCTCCGTCCGCCTCCGGCGTGCCTGGCGGCCCGCCTGGAATTTCAGGGCCGTGATCGTAGAATATTTCGGTACAAGGCCCGCAAGGGCCGGTGTCACCCATGGACCAAAAATTGTCTTTGGCGCCAATCCGCGCGAAGCGTTCGGGAGAAACTTTGACTTCATTCAGCCAAATATCTTCAGCTTCCCGGTCCTCCTCGAAAACCGTCACCCATAATTTTTCTTGCGGGATGGCAAGATTTCCGGTCAAAAATTCCCAGGCATAATGGATGGCCTCGCGCTTGAAGTAATCTCCGAAGCTGAAATTCCCCAACATTTCGAAGAAAGTATGGTGTCGGGCAGTATAGCCGACATTTTCCAGGTCGTTATGTTTTCCACCAGCGCGCAAGCATTTCTGTGCCGAGGCGGCACGGGTGTAAGGGCGGGTTTCGCGCCCCAAAAACACGTCTTTGAAAGGCACCATGCCCGCATTGGTGAATAGCAGGGTGGGATCGTTCACAGGAATGAGCGAACTGGAGGGGACGATAGTATGGCCGTGTTGGCGAAAGTAATCTAAAAACAAAGTGCGGATTTCCGCAGTGCTTAGTGTTTTCATCAATCATCCAATAAGCGATGAATTTGTTCGTAATCAAAACCACGTTGTTGTAAAAACCGCCACCGTCTGGCCCGTTCCGAATGATTGGTAATGGGTTTGTCAGTATATTTATGGCGATAGAGTTTTTCCAGAGCCTGGTCCCAATCAATGCCACTATCATTCAGGGCAGTGTCGATAAGTTCACAAGCAAGCCCTTTCTGCTGTAATTCATAGCGAATTCGGATCGGGCCGTGACCGCGCTCCCAACGGGAACGGATGTAACTTTCCGCAAAACGGCGGTCACTTTGCCAGCCCTGCTGCTGTAGTTCTTCAATCACCGAGGCAACGGAAGATTGCGAAAACCCCTTTGCGATGAGTTTCCTTGCCAGTTCTTCCGCGCCATGTTCACGACGGGCCAGCAGTTTAAGGCAAATCTGCCTAAGTTTAGTGGGTTCGTCCGTTCCGGTCAGTCTTTCTTCTCCGTTGCGACGGTTGCAGCTGTTTCGCCAGCCTCTGCAGGGAGCTCGGTTCCAAAAGCTTTAGCCCGAATCTTTTGCTCCAATTCTTCGGCCAATTCCTGATGTTCTTTCAGATATTGGCGGGCATTGTCTTTGCCTTGGCCAATACGCTGTTTGCCGATACTGTACCAAGCGCCGGATTTTTGCACAAAACCGTAATCAACGCCCAAATCAATCAATTCACCCAGCTTGGAAATCCCCTCGCCGTAGAGAATTTCAAAATTGGCGGTTTTGAAGGGAGGGGCCACTTTGTTTTTGACCACTTTGACCTTGGTGTCGTTACCGAGCACTTCTTCCCCTTTTTTGATTGCGCCGGTACGGCGGATATCAAGGCGCACCGATGCATAGAATTTAAGCGCATTGCCGCCGGTGGTGGTTTCCGGATTACCGAACATGACGCCGATTTTCATACGAATTTGGTTGATGAAAATGACAAGGGCGTTGGAGCGCTTGATGTTGGCGGTCAGCTTGCGTAGGGCCTGGGACATAAGCCGCGCTTGGAGGCCCACATGGGCATCGCCCATTTCGCCTTCGATTTCCGCTTTTGGGGTCAGAGCGGCGACGGAATCCACCACGATAATGTCAATGGCACCGGAGCGTACCAGCATGTCGACAATCTCCAGGGCTTGTTCGCCGGTGTCCGGCTGGGAAACCAGCAGGTCGTCGAGATTGACCCCAAGTTTCTGCGCATAGACAGGGTCCAGCGCATGCTCGGCATCCACAAAGGCCGCGACGCCGCCTTGTTTCTGGGCTTCGGCAATGGCAGACAAGGCCAGCGTGGTTTTACCGGAAGATTCCGGACCATAGACTTCCACCACGCGCCCTTTGGGGAGTCCACCGATGCCCAGAGCGATATCCAGCGCCAGCGAGCCGGTGGATATCGCTTCAATGTCGCGTACGGGACCGGTATCTCCCATGCGCATTACCGCACCTTTGCCATATTGCTTTTCAATCTGAAGGAGTGCAGCACCAAGCGCTTTGCGTTTGTTTTCGTCTAGCATAATTCTTGCCTGATTCAAAATTGTTATATTATCTCATACCGCTAACATAGCCGGTAGCGGTGATTGCCGTCATGCTTTTGGCATTGTAGAACTTACCACTACGGCCAGTGGTCAATGATCCGGTAACGGGAACCTTCCCGGTTCAATTCCGATGCAACCAATACAAAATCTCGGACTGGCCAATGGATGGGTTCAATTGTGTGTCCGACCATTCTTTTTTTGACTTTGCGAGCCAGGGTTAAATGAGGGCGAAAGGGCCTTTTTTCCGTTTTGAGGCCCAATTGGCGCAACCCCCTTTTCATTGTTGCCACTAAGTTGTCCAGTGCCGGTGGTGTTTGAGTGGCAACAAGGCATACGACGGCAGGACGCACCCAATGTTCCACGCGATCCAAAATCAACTCACAAGGTTCAAGCGGGGCTTTTGCCGCCAGGGATTTGAGGGCGGAGATTTGATCTTCCGGGATATCGCCTAAAAACAGCAAGGTGATATGAAAATTAGCTGGACTCACGCGCTTGCCATCTTTTATTTCTATTTCAAGCGATCTTTGGGTTTGCCTCAATGTATCCAGTACTTTGGGGGATGGCCAAAGGGCGAAAAAGAGGCGGTATTTGCTCGGCTTAGTCTGTTCCGTAGCCATCCAGAATACCTTGTAAAGCCAATGCAACCGCTTGTCTGCGGATGCTTTCCCGGTTGCCCTGGAAGTGGGCCAAATGAGTATGGCAATCTTTCCCCCGCTGTTGCCATGCAAGCCATACCGTGCCAACGGGTTTGTCCGGGGTTCCACCGGCGGGGCCTGCAATGCCGCTGACTGCCAAGGCGTAACGGGCATGGCTATGGGCCAGTGCGCCCGCTGTCATTTCCGCTACCGTTTGTTGACTGACCGCGCCATATTGTTCCAATGTTTTGCGGCGTACCGTGAGCATTTCTATTTTGGCGAGGTTGCCGTAGGTGACAAAGCCCCGCTCAAACCACTCAGAGCTTCCCGGGATATCGGTGATGCATTTCGCCACCCAGCCGCCGGTGCAGGATTCGGCGGTCACCAACATCCATCCTTGCGATTTCAGTAATTTTCCCGCTTGATAAGCCAAATCATAGAGTTTTGGGTCATCCATTGGGTTTGGTTATTCTTGTCATTGCTTGGAGGAGTTGGAGCCTCTCGGTTCTTGGGTGCGGCGATCAGGTAAATATTCCACGGTTGGCATCCGGCGCACGGGTTGGGGGTAAAGGGCCATTAGTTGTAGAAAGGCTTCCGGCATTTCGGTATTCACAGGCAGGCCCAATCTTTTGGCTTCATCGGAAGTGATGGGATAGTCGTGGGTCCAGGTGCCGGTCGATAAAAGCTCCGCCAGTTCCCGTGCCTTTTCGTCACTGTAGCGGGGACTAAGAAATTCATAAACCGCTTCGCGGACCTGACGAATGGCCTTTTCTGATTGATCCGCCAGGATTAGCGTTTGATCGTCTATTTCGTTAGGGTCTTTTTGGGCCACAGCTTTGAGGATGGAAGCGGCGGCGAATTGCCCCAATTGTGGGTCAACCGGCCCCAGCACCGCATGCTCACACATGATGATTTCATCTGCGGCCAAGGCGATAAGCGTGCCGCCGGACATGGCGTAATGGGGAACGATCACTCGTACCTTGCCTTTGTGGCGCGAAATGGCGCGCGCAATTTGCAATGCTGCCAATACTAGTCCGCCCGGGGTGTGTAGCACCAGATCGATGGGGATTTCCGGATCGGTCAAATGGATGGCGCGAATGACTTCTTCCGAGTCATGAACATCGATGTATTTCACCACCGGAAAACCGAGAAAATTCATTGATTCTTGCCGGTGCACCATAAGGATCACCCGGCTGCCGCGCTTGTTTTCGATGCGGGAAATCAAGCGGGCCCGGCTCGCATCCAGCATGCGCTGATGAATCACAGGTTGCAATGCCGACAGTAAAAAAAACAACCAAAATAACGATGTAAAATCCACCTTGCCTCCTAAATCCAAAAGCTTAAAGCTTGATGTCCCAAGCGTTGTCGTAATCGACTTCATCTTTGTAGGGTGCATGTTTCCGGCCGGGATGCACAAATAGTTTGCATAGCAGTACGCCAGCGATGAATCCCCCAATATGTGCCCACCATGCAATCCCTCCCACCTGGCCAGGACCCAACAAAGCGGCTGCTCCAGAAAATAATTGACTGAAGAACCAAATCAAGGCGAAGGTGACGGCGGGAATTGCCACGAACAAGGGATAGAAAAAGATAGGAATCAAGGTAATGATGTATGCTCTGGGAAACAGTAAGAAATAAGCCCCGAGGACCCCGGAAATTGCGCCGGAGGCTCCGATAGTCGGGACGGTGGAATGGAGATTGGTAAACCAATGAACCGCAGCGGCAATCAAACCACACAGAAGATAAAAGAATAAAAAGCGTACAGGCCCCATGCGGTCTTCCACATTATCGCCAAAAATCCACAAGGTCCACATATTACCGATAAAATGCATCCAGCCGCTGTGAAGAAACATACTGGTCAGAAATGGCCAGTAATTATCCACCGGGAAGCCCAGCAGCATGGCCCATTCCGGGTGAGAATAGCGGGCAGGGACTAGTCCAAACCAGTAAAACACGGCTTCCAGTTGTTGTGGGCTTAGGCTGAGTTCGAACAAGAAAACAGCGGTATTGGCGCCAATAATCGCCCACGTCATCAGGGGTGGGGCGTGGCTGGGAATGGTGTCACGAATGGGGAACATGCGTACGACTCCTTGGTATTTTTGTTGGTAAAAGAAAGAGTCAACCTTATGATACTGGATCATGCGTTGGGAGACGAAGCTTTTTTGTATGCGGGGGATCTGACAAAATTCAAGATGAATCAACAGAATTTATAATTTTATGCCGCAATATCGCACTGCTCCGTTAGCAATCCAGTCCATGCCGCCTGGTATCCCTTTCATCGTGGCGAACGAGGCAGCAGAGCGCTTTAGTTACTATGGAATGCGTGCCATTTTGGTGGTGTATATGACGCAATACTTACTGGATGCCAGTGGCCAACCTGATTTCATGTCTCCTGAGGAAGCAAAAGGCTGGTTTCACCTGTTTGTTTCGGCGGTGTATGTCACTCCTATCCTGGGCGCCCTGTTGGCGGATGGAGCGTGGGGCAAATATAGAACCATTGTTACCTTATCATTGGTGTATTGCCTTGGGCATTTTGTATTGGCATTGGATGATACTCGCACCGGCTTGTTGATGGGCCAGTCTCTGATTGCCCTTGGCGCGGGTGGAATCAAGCCCTGTGTTTCGGCTCACATGGGCGATCAATTTGGCGCCAGCAACCATCATTTGATAAGCCGGGCATTTGGCTGGTTCTATATCGCCATCAATTTGGGCGCTTTTGCCGCCATGCTAATTACCCCTTATTTGCTGCGCCATTTTGGATCCTCTATTGCTTTTGCCGTGCCTGGCGTGTTGATGGCATTGGCTACTTTGATATTTTGGGCGGGACGGTATCGTTATGCCCACATTCCTCCCGGAGGGATCGGATTTATTCGTTCGGTATTTAGTGCTTCAGGTTTGAAGGTATTGTCTAAGCTGAGCATCGTGTATTTGTTCGTGGCCATGTTTTGGGCGCTGTTTGATCAAACGGGCTCCTCGTGGGTGCTACAAGCCGAGCAAATGGACCGGATGCTATTTGGGTATGAAATTCTTCCTTCACAACTGCAGGCTATCAATCCTCTACTGATTATTATGCTGGTGCCGTTATTCACCCATGGTGTTTATCCTGCGGTGGGACGCCGTTTTGTGCTGACACCGATGCGGAAAATGGCTGCCGGTATGTTTGTCACCGTGCTTGCTTTTGCACTAACGGCTTGGTTACAGATGCGTATCGATGCTGGTCAAGCACCCCATATTGCCTGGCAATTAGTGGCTTATCTTGTTTTGACCTCGGCTGAGATTTTAGTATCGATCACATGTTTGGAGTTTTCCTATACCCAAGCCCCCAATGCCATGAAGTCTTTTATCATGGCTTTTTTCATGGCGTCGGTTGCCGCAGGCAATTTATTTACCAGCGGAGTCAATTTTTTTATTCGTAATCCCGATGATACGAGTAAACTGGTTGGTGCTGATTATTTCTGGTTTTTCACTACGGTCATGGCCATCACATCCATGCTGTTTCTGGTTGTAGTCAGGTTTTACCGGGAGGCGACTTACATTCAGCAGGAATTACCCTTGGAGCGCTTGTGATATGCAGTTAACACCCAGAGCCATCATTCATCCCGAGGACAGCGCAGCACTGGAAAAATTAGAATCGTTACCATTGTTTTCCACGGCTGTGAGGGCCTTTCTCAAAGTATTTGACGAGCATTTTCTAGCGCAGATTACCAGCAAACATCATATACAATTGGGCCCCAATCAGCTTCCCAACATTCACGGCTATTTGGTCGAAATTTCCCGGCAACTTGATATTGAGACGCCCAGGCTTTTTCTCGAAGTTCACCATGATCCCTTTTCCTATACGCTTGGAGAACATCAGAAGTTTATTATTATCAGTACTGCTTTACTCGATTGCCTGGGAGATGATATACGCATTGCTCTTGCGCATGAGTGTGGCCATATTTTTTTCAATCATGTTTTGTATCGCTCCATGACCAAAATGCTCCTTCAATATGGTGACAGTTTGCCTCGCCCCTTAAATACACTATCTACGCCTTTGCGTATCGCTTTGTTGTACTGGTATTTCAAGAGTGAGCAATCGGCCGATCGTGTTGCCGTGTTATTTGGCGAGAATATTCAACAAGTTTTGAGGACGGTATTACGAGCTTCTGAAGGGCCGGCTTGTCTTGCAAACCAAATCAATTGGGAGACAGTTTGTGCCCAAGTTAACGACGACAACTCGAACGAAGAAAGCACGGTCCAAAAGCTTATGGAATCCGTCATAATTGGGGACACTGAGCACCCATTTACCGTCCGGCGGGTGAAGGAATTATTAAAATGGGGGCAATCCAATGACTTCAATCATTGGCAATCACTTTTACAATCATCGCCAAAGCCGGCTGCTTGCAGCAAATGTGAGCACCTGCTGGAAAATGATCGGGCCAAATGTCGCCATTGTGGCGCGGCAAACCCAAATGCAATCGCTATTCATTACTGAGCCGATAGATTATGCGTTGGCCAGAACCCGCCCCTGATAATCATTTTTTAAATGCGCATATCAAGCTCGTATGTGCCAGCTTTCAGCACTGGACGGGAGATGATTTGGTTCTTTCCAAGGCGCCTGTTTCTGATGTGGCGCAATGGCTCTATCATGCTCCTTTTGTATTGGTTTCCCATGGCACAGAATCAGATCCTATTTTCAATTATGCCAATCTTAGCGCGCAAAAGCTGTTTGAAATGGATTGGAATAGCTTTGTGACGACTCCATCGCGGTTATCGGTGGAACCTGCGGTCATGGAAGACCGCCAAAGGTTGTTACAAGAAGTGACAACGAATGGCTACATCAGCAATTATTGCGGGGTCAGGATTACGGCTAGCCGAAAGCGGTTTTGGATAAAAAACGCTATAGTCTGGAATCTTTTGGATAGAGAAGGTGAATATTACGGCCAAGCAGCAATGTTTGACCAGTGGCATTGGATTGTCTGAGCTTTTTTGTCTTCGCGGTTAAGGGAAACCGAAACTACTCCGGTTTCCCTTAATCTTTCAGGCTATTCGTCCGGCATTTCAGGTAAGGCTGGCGGCATATATTCCACTTCTTTAATTTCAGCTTCTGGGTGGTGTTTCCGAATCAGGTCAGTGACTTCTTCCGTACAGGATTTGGGGATATCCACCAGCATCAACAATTCCCCGCGTTCAATGGCTTCTTCGTATTTTTGAACCTCTTCGCTGGGGACGGATACGCCAATCAAACTGGCCGCCCACGCACCAATAGCCGCTCCTGCCAAAGTGGCTGCTAGAATAACCGCGCCACCAGCCGCTACCAAGCCTGTCGGTAAAATTACCGCGACCAAACCTGCCAGCAGGCCTGTAGCAGATCCTGCCGCTAGGCCTCGTTTGATGGCTGGAATCAGGTCGGTTTTTTCCTTCAAGCCTGCTTCAGGAAGGTCGTCCAATGCCACGCCCTCTTTGGCGATAATGTGTATGTTTTCCTCGCGCACTCTTGCTAACAATAACTCATCCACAATCTTATGGGCGATTTCAACATCAGGTACTAATAAGACTAATCTTTGCATATTGCCTCCTGTTTTTCCGGTTATAGAACCCTGGCCCGGATATTTCACCAGCCGGCTTTGGGCCTCTGGATAAATAACTGACGTATAAACATAAATCACGGTGATTCCTGACAAAAGGCAGGAGCCATTTTGTCCCCGGCCCAAATCCTATCCCTGCCCTGGCTGGCCCAGACGCGCCTGTCCTGCGCCATCATCCGGGATACTGATGAAATATCCGGGCTGATATGTTTTGACCTGTCAAGTGTTTCAGCTTTCCGCTGAGGGTTTATTCATGCTTTGTCCATGGCAGAGCAATCTTATCTCTTGCGTTGCTGTGGGCAAAGGGTGGA
>Ga0256841_1003198_pt1 | contig 12413 bp, 7 predicted proteins | sample 356308metaG_FD_185971 | JGI IMG/M metagenome (GOLD analysis project Ga0256841, IMG submission 185971) | Hydrothermal vent microbial communities from Mid Atlantic Ridge, Atlantic Ocean - 356-308 | ecosystem: Environmental > Aquatic > Marine > Hydrothermal vents | place: Atlantic Ocean: Mid...
GTCGCCAAGCCTGCCGGTCGCCTGAAACGGGACATTGCTCAGTTGGTGATAAATCTGGCCGGCTGGCGTGGTGCGAACCATACGCCCCAAGCTATGCCGCTCAAAGCCGAATGCGCGTGCTAGGGCGCGTTCGCAGCCGCGATAGTAGGTTTCCAAATGCGCGTGTTCGGCGTGCCGATCGATGCGCCAGACGATCGAAAGATAGTCGCCAAAGTCCAGTGGAAGCTGGGGAGGCGTGAAGGGATCATAAGGTGAGGTGAGTTGACGGATGCGGTTGTCGTCGTTGTGGTTCATGGGTGTGTTCGTCCTGTGTTCTCCGCCCGAATAGCCAGGCAGCAGATGCACTCCCCGAGTATAGCAACTTCTTTGTTCTTCTCCACTGTGCAAGCCGCTATGATGTCCCCGAATCCACATTTTGGGTGAATTCGCAGCCACCTTTGCCGACCGTTATTTTGGCACAAAAACGCTCCGCAGGTGGGCATGACGGCTTGGCGTGTTTGGATACTCTGCACAAGTGCGACGGGGAACATCGGATAGTTGCTATAATGAAAAACATGATTGGCGCGGTTTGAACAAAGGCGGAAACGGCAAAAACGCTTATGAGCACACTCCCAACCGACGATCCGCAAGCGCTGCTGCGCGAGCTACGCGCGCAGGATGTGCGCTCGATTGATCTGCAATTTACGGACGTGGCAGGCATTGTCAAAACGGTGACCATAGACGCCGAGCGGCTGCCCGCCGCGCTGGAAAATGGCGTCTGGTTTGACGGCTCGGCGGTAGAAGGCTTTGCGCGTGTCGCCGAGGCAGATATGTATTTGCGCCCCGATCTTGCAACGGCGGCCATTGTGCCCTGGGAACGTCCCCGCCCTGATGTGGGGCGCACGGCGCGCATCTTGTGCGATGTCTACACGCCCGGAGGCGAGCCTTTCGCCGGAGACCCGCGCGGTGCGTTGCGGCGGGCGGTGGCTTTGGCCGAGTCGCTCGGCTTGCGCTATCTGGTGGCGCCGGAGCTGGAATTCTATCTTTTCCGCAAACGCCCGCGCGCTTCTGCTCCCAGACCCGACGACCAGGCCAGTTACTTTGACGCGGCGGACGGCGCGGCGCGCGTGATCCGCAAGCGGGTAGGCGACGCGCTGCACAGCCTGGGCATTGAGATCGAGGCCAGCCATCACGAGGTAGGACAGGGGCAGCACGAGCTGGACTTTGCGCCGACCGACGTATTGCAAGCCGCCGACGCGGTCGTGACCGCGCGCATCGCCATCCGCACCATTGCCCGCCAGGAAGGGCGCTTTGCTACGTTCATGCCCAAGCCGATCTCCGGCGCCCCGGGGAGCGGAATGCACGTGCACCAATGGCTCTATGACTTGGAGGGGCACAACCACTTTGCCGACCCCCAAGACGATTATGGGCTTTCAGCAGAGGCGCAAGCCTTCTTGGGCGGGCAATTGGAGCACGCGCGGGCGCTTTGCGCCGTTCTGGCCCCGCTGGTCAACAGCTACAAGCGCCTGACCGCCGGGCAAGAAGCGCCGCTTTACGTCACCTGGGCGCAACTCAATCGCGGAGCGCTTTTGCGCGTGCCGCACTTGGCGGAACGGGGCAACTTGGGTACGGCGATTGAAATGCGTTGTGCCGACCCGAGCTGCAATCCCTATTTGGCCTTTGCGGTCATGTTGCACGCGGGCTTGCGTGGGATGCAGGACAACTTGAGTTTGCCGCCCGCCGCCGAAGAAGACCTTTACGCAGCGGATCGGCGTTTGCAGCATCTGCCGATGTTGCCCGTCTCGCTTTCAGAGGCGCTGGATGCCTTCGAGAAAAGCACCTTGGTGCGTGAGGCGCTGGGCCTACACCTTTTCGAGCGCTTCCTAGAAGCTAAGCGCCTGGAGTGGGAAGAGTATTTGCCGGTGGTCAGCCCCTGGGAGCTGGAGCGCTACTTGGGCGCGTATTGAGCGGCTTCCCCCGCAGAAAGGAACGTCAGCAGTGACCCGTTGGGAAGAGCGACGCGCGCTCGCGCTGGGTGTGGCGGCGTTGGTTCTGGCGCTGATCTTGGCCGCAAACGCGATCCCGTTTTTGCGCGGCGGTTACGGTTGGCGCTGGCCGTACCAGCCGGTGTGGGAAGCAAGACGCGCTTTGCCGTTGGTCGCAGCGCTTGCCGTATACGTGGTGGGCGCGGCCAAGCTGCAAACGCGCGCCCGCTCCAGCCGCTTGGTGAGGGGGTGGGCGTTGCTCGGCGCGGCGGCGCTGCCGCTATTCGGGATCGCTTTGCGGCATGAGGACGTGCTCTTTACGCTTTTTGCGCGCACGGCCTCCCCGCTGACCACCGGGCCGCACATGGCGGGCGCTCAGGTAGACTGGAGCAGCCGCGCTTGGTTAGACTGGGGCGCCGTGATGGAACATTACCGCGCCTATAGCGTGCATGTGGCGCTTGCGCCGCCCGGCTTGCCGCTTTTTTACGGACTCTTGGGCGCGGCGTTAGACCGTTTGCCCGCCCTGGCTGAGCCGATGCAACGCGCGTTGCTGCCGTACCAGTGCCACAACTACACCCTGCTGGCGTACTCACCTGGAGAATGGGCCTCGGCGTGGTTCGGCGTGCTGATGCCGCTGTGGGCGGCGCTGGCGGTTTTCCCGCTGTATGGGGTGACGCGCCGTCTTTACCACGACGCGCGGATCGCCCAGGCTGCTACGTTGTGGTGGCCGCTTGTGCCCGCGCTGGTGCTTTTTGCGCCTACGTGGAACACGTTCTATCCGCTTTTGAGCCTGGCGGCGTTTTGGTGTTGGTTGCGCGCGCTAGAAGGGCAACACACAGCGCGTTGGGCGTTGGGGGCGGGCGCGCTTCTCGGCTTGCTGACCTTTGCCAATTTTTCCACCGTGCCGTTGGGCGCGCTGCTGGGTGTGTACGCGCTGGTGGTGGCGTGGCAACAGCGCTTGACGCTGCGGCGCGTGGCGCTGTTGCTCGGAACGCTCGGCTTTGGCGCGGCGTTGCCCTGGGCGCTCTTTATGCTGGCGGGCGGCGCGTCACCCTGGGCGCTGCTCCAAACGGCGATGGCGCATCACCTGGAGCTGGAACGCCCCTATTGGCCCTGGCTGTGGTTGCATAGCTGGGACTGGGCGATCTTCACCGGCCTGCCGCTGATCGCCTTGTGGCTCGGAGCGAGCGTCCCGAGCGCGCGGGGACGCGATCCGTTGGGCCTGGCGCTGCTGGTGACGGTGGCCGCGCTGGTGGTCAGCGGGACGGCGCGCGGCGAAACCGGCAGGGTGTGGCTCTTTTTCGCCCCCTTTGTGCTGAGCGTGGCGGCGGCGACGCTTCTTCGCGCGCAGAAAGAGGCGCGGCGCGCCTGGCGGAGCTGGGCCGCCGTCACCTGCGGGCAAGCGGCGCTGCTCTTGGCGTTGGCGCTGAGCTGGGACGTGATCGGCACGGAGCTTACCCCACCCCCCGAACCGCCGCCGAGCGTCGCGGCGAGCCACCCGCTGGGGGTGCAGGTGGGCAATGCGCTGACGTTGAGCGGCTGGGACGCGGCGGTGGAAGATGGCGCGCTCACCTTGCGGCTCAACTGGCAACCCCTCGCGCCGATCACCCGTCCCTATTGGTTTTCCGCGCTGTTGCTCGGGCCGGACGGGCAAGCTCGCCCGCCCGCGCAAGATTGGCAGCCGCTCCAAACACGCTACCCGACCACGTGTTGGGCAATGGGGCAAACCGTCAGCGACAGCGTGACGTTGCCGTTGCCCGCCGACGCGCCTTCCGGCGATTGGTGGGTGAGCCTGGCCGTTTTTCCGGACGTAACCCGCCCGAACGAGCGCTTGACGGTGCGCTGGCCGGACGGCGCAACCGATACGCAGATCGGGCTGGGGCCAATTGCGGTGCAAAGCACGCGCTAGGGGGAGGTCATCGTGTCCACACAAAGCAGCTACACCTTGCGGCAACTTTTACGGCTGGCGCTGCCCGTCGGCACACAGATCGTGAGCGGCGAGGAGGCGGCGGAACGCCCGATTACCTGGGTGCACGCGCTGCACACGCGCCCGCCCGCCTTCCCCGATCTACGCGCTGGGGAAATGGCGCTGCTTTCGTTGGACGCGCTGCGCTTGCTCAGCGACAAGCTGACGCTGGTGGGCCTGATCCGCGAGTTGGGCGCGCTGGGCGTGGGCGCGATTGGCGTGCAGGGCGAGATCGGCCAACCCGCACGTCAGGCGGCGGAGGCGGTGGACGTGCCCTTGTTGCGGCTGCCGGAGATCGTGCCGTTGCGTGTGGTGGAACGGCGCGTGGCGCAAGTGCTGATGGGGCGCGCGCCCTCAGCCGAGGAGCGCGCCTTGCAGGTGCGCGAAGAGCTGCTCCAGCTTTCAACCGAAAATCGCGGCTTGCCCGCGTTGGCAGCGGGCCTCGCACGCTTGATAGGCAAGGCCGTTGTGGTGCAAGACAAGCGCCAGCGCATTTTGGCGCGCGCCGGCGCGCTGACCCGTTCCGCCGAGTGGCCGGAGATCGAAAACGCGCTCTACGATCTGAGACCGTTGCCGCCCGTATTCCGCAACCGTGTTGAGGTCGCGCAGCTCAACCCCGACCCGGTGCAAGTGGCGTTGCCGCTGGCGGGTTTTCAGCGGCTGGTCGCGCCGATTGTGGCGGGCAAGATGGGGCGGGGGATGCTTTCGCTGGTCTTCGGCGAAGACGAACCACCGGACGCGCTGGATGTGGCGCTGACGCATCATGGCGCGGCGGTGTGCGCGCTGGAAATGGCGAAGGAAAAGGCGATCCGCGAGGCGCAAAAGCGCGTCCAGGGCAACGTGTTGGAACAGTTCCTGGGCAACATGATCAGCGAAAAAGAGGCGCTCTTGCGCTTGACGCGGCTCGGCTATCAGCCGGACCAGATGTACAGCACACTTTACATCGGCGGCCTGCGGGAAAACGTGCCCACCCCACGCCAGATCGAGGCGCTTTGCAACGAGCAGTCCGGCGCGTTGGGCATCGGGGCGCTGGTGCAACCTTACGGCACAGAGGTCATCGTCTTTTGCGAAGGAAACGAGGAGGCCGCGCGCGATCTGGCGCTGGCCGTGCAGGGGCGCGTCCGCGAACGTTACAACGCCGAGGTGGTGGTCGGCATCGGGCAGTGCGCCGGCGACCTGCGCGCCTGGCGCGAGAGCTTCCAACAGGCGGTGGCCGCCTATCGCACCGCGTATCAGTGGAAGCTGAGCGCGCCGCTGGCCTTCCGCGAAATGGGCGTTTACCGCCTGCTTTCGCTGCTGATCGGCTCGCCGGAGCTGACCAAATTCTACTACGAGACGCTCGGCGAGCTGGCGACCGAAACGCCACAAAACGCCGAGTTCCTCGCCACGCTGGACGCTTTCTTTGAGGAGCACGGCAACCTGACGCGCACGGCCAAGCGGCTACACATCCACCGCAACACGCTTCTTTACCGCATGGATCGCATCCGCGAGATCAGCGGGTTGGACTTGGACAACCCCGAAACGCGCTTGGCCGTGCACTTGGCGCTGCGCATTCGGCGTATTTTGTGAGTTGTTGTGGGGCGCTGCCCCACACCCCGCAAGGGGCGAAACACCCCTTGACCCCGCCTCACGGCGCGTGCCGCGCCGTGAGACAAGCAAGCAAGAGACACTCACTCCGAGCGGGCGTCTGCCAACGGAGAACGTTCACCGACCACAACGCCGCGAGGCAGCGCGCCTCGCGGGGGGGCAGGGCGTTCCCGCCCCTGCTGGGGGCGCGGGGGCGAAGCCACCGCATCACGGGCGGAAGGGCACTTGGACGATGATGCGTGTGCCTTCGCCCGGGGCGCTATCAATCGTGAACGTGCCGCTCAGCCGTATGGCGCGCTGTTGCATATTGCGCAACCCGAAACTTTCCGGGTCTTGCACGGTGGCCGGGTCAAAGCCGCGCCCGTTGTCCTCAACGGTGAGCTTCAGCCAATTATCCACCTCGCGCACCTTGACCGTGACGTGAGTCGCTTGGGCGTGGCGCGCCACGTTAGAAAGCGCCTCGCGCACGATTTGCGTCAGCGAGTGGCGCTGGCGGTCGTTGAGCACGCGCAAGGACGAGGGCACGTCCACCGTCACGTCCACATGGGCAAAGTCGCGGAAGTGGCGCGCGAGCGTTTCCAGCCGCTGTTTGAAGGTGGCCTGCTCGTCGCGGGCGCTGCGCAGATCGCGGATGTAAAGGCGGATCTCTTCGATAATCTGGTTCAAGTCGTCTAGGATGCTGGCGTATTGTTCCTCTTGTTCCGGAGTCATCGGGAAGCGCCCGCGCAGAATTTCCAACTTCATCCCCACCGCATACACGGACTGAATCACCCCGTCGTGCAGCTCCATCCCGATCCGGTCGCGTTCGCGGCTGAGCGCCATTTCTTGCAACTGGGCCGAAAGCCGCGCGTTCTCGATGGCAACGGCGGCGTGTTCGGCCAGCAGCACGATCAAGCGCTCGTCGTTCTTGTCGAAAGGTTCGCCGTCCAGCGGCTCGGTGAGATAAAGATTGCCTAGGCGCGTGCCCCGACTGATGATCGGCACGCCCAAAAAGCGGCGCATGAACGGATGCCCTTCGGGAACGCCCGCCGAACGCGGGTCGGCGCTGAGGTTGTCTACGCGGATCGGCTTGTCGCTTTCCATCAGTGCGCCCAACAACCCCATTGCGCGCGGCTCGCGCACCATCTGCTGAAGTTGCTCGGCAGAAAGGCCGGAGGTGACAAACGTCTGAAAGCCGCCATCTTCCCCGGGCACACCCAGCGCGGCATAGCGTGCGCCGACCAGCTCGCGGGCGATATCTACGATCGCTTGCAACGTGCGCGGCAAGCTCAGCTCGCGTGTGATCGTGGCTGCCGCCTGGGTCAATGCGTCCAGCATCTGCATACACTTGTCGGTCGTCATGTTGTTGGGTGAAGGTGATGCGTTCATCATGCCCCGTATTTGACCTCTTCCGCGTTTCCGACTACTATAATTTCTAGATATTTCCTAAAAAAATCAGCGATTCATTAGGTTGCTTTTAGCGCCTGGCAGGTGGTTATAGGTATAATCAGGGGCATAGGCCCTGCGGAATGAAAAGATGACGCTGTGCTGGTCTGCGGCGCATGGCGCGCGGGTGGCCTTCTCATAAACTGTGTGGATTCGCAGTTGCCTAGCCTATGGCGTCCATTGTGGAGCGGGCCGCCGCCGCGCTCCGTGATGCTCGGTTATTCTATCGGCGGACAAAAGGTGTCCTGAGAAACCCCCATGCCGGAAAAATCAACCACGCCACTCCGTATCTTGATCGTTGACGACCACGCCGTCGTTCGGGCAGGCTTGAAGATGGTCTTGGAGCAGCAGCCGGACTTTATCGTCGTGGCCGAAGCCGAAAGCGGCTCAGAGGCCGTGCGTCAAGCCCAAACGCATCGTCCGGACATCGTGGTCATGGATATTCGAATGCCCGGCGGGCTTTCCGGCATCGAGGCGTGCGAGCAGATCAACGAACACGTGCCCGACTCCAAAGTGATCATGCTCACCTCCTACGCCGAAGACGAGCTGGTGATGGACGCTGTACGCGCCGGAGCGGTCGGCTATGTGCTCAAGCGCGTGGGCAGCAACGATCTGATCGACGCCATCCGCACCATCGGGCGCGGTGATGCCTTGATCGACCCTTCGATGACCAAAGCGCTGCTGGAAGAAGTGCGCCAGGCCGCGCAGGTCAAAGAGGCTTCCGCTTTTTCCGGCCTCACACCGCAAGAGATGCGCATCTTGGCGCTGATGGTCGAAGGCTTGACCAACCGCGAGATCGCCGCGCAGCTTTTTTTGGGCGAAGGCACGGTGCGCAACTACGTTGGCAACATCTTGAGCAAACTCCAGGTTTCTAACCGCGCTGAGGCCGCCGTTTTTGCGGTCAAAAACCACATCGAGCGCCATTTACCCAAAGACGACACCGCCTGAGCGGTGCGCTTGGGCGCTACTTTTGTGCGTCCATAAGGTTCACGCGGCGTGCTATTTTGTGTTGCCGAGTTTCTGCTCACTATAAACGCTCGTGGGGCGGCTCGATAGTGCTAAAGATCACAGCAAGTTTGTGCGATTAGCACACACCAAGCGCATAACAAACAGCGCCAGCCTGCTTGGCTGGCGCTGTGTTTGGCACGCGCTGTCGTGTTTGCGGTGTGGAGTTAGCCAACGACGGTGGTCGGCAGCGGCATTCCGTGCCAGACCTCATCATCGTTCGGGCCCAGGGTATTGGCCGGAACCCATAAGTAGTTACCGGACAAAAGCACCTGGTAATACTGCCCGCTGGCGTCCTTCCCCAATACCCAAATCGTCTTGCCGGCGCTCAGCGTGGCCCCAGTGAGGGCGTCCGCACGTGGGGCGAAGTACAGCGGGGTATCCACTTTCACCTCGCCAACCACCGATCCGGGCGGGATCGGGACCATATCCGGGCCTGCGCCACAAGTCGGGTCGATATCCGGGAAGTAGGGGTCCACCCCGTCAACGTAGCTGTTTGACGGGTCAACCAAGGAAACGCCTATTCCAGGGATCGCCGGCCAGGGATTGGGAATCAAAAGACTGGCCATGTACGTCCCTGCGCCGGTCACGTTGATCGTGGCGCTTTTGATCAGTTGATAGTCATCCCAAATCTCGACGGTGTAGTTGCCGGTGGGGTCACCAGCCGCTACGCTAAAGTAAACTTCCAGGGTGCAGCCGTAGCTGTTAAACCCAAGAATCGAGGCCGCCAAAGCCGGTTTGGCGGGCAACATCACGGCAACCAGTGCCAAAACTAACAGGGTGCTGAGAAGGATGGGTCGTCGCATTGTTGTTTTCCTCCTTATACTCCTTGTGCGACAAAACTATAGCGGAGAGAGACTCGAAGAGCCTTCTTCAAGCATTATAGTCGAGTATAAGGCCCGAAGGGGGTAAAATTTTCAAATTTTTATATATTTTTATATCCCTTTTGTTTTTAATGGACCCATACGCCCGCGCACGGGCGGGCGTATGGGCGTGCTGAGGAGTTGAGGCGAGGGGGTCAGTCGTCGCCGGCGCTGTCGGCAGCGGGGAGGGTGCGCGTCTCGACAGCCTCAAAGCCGTTGCCGCGCAACGAGCCGAAGCCCATCTTCCGACGCGGCATCAGATCGTCGCCGGTGTTGATCTGGCTGGTGAGGCTGGAGACCGACTGCTGGAGCGTTTCCAAGTCCACCGTGCGTTTGCGATTGTGCGCGGCCAACATGCGCGCGTGGAGCGCGATCTCGCGCACAAAAGCGCCCGTTTGCCCCACCAACTGGGGCACAACTTCTTCATGTTCCGGCTGCCATTGCGGCCCCATGTAATGGCGCAACATTTCCAGCGCCAGCTCCTCATTTTGGATCGGCGGGATGACGATAATCCGGTCCATGCGCCCGGGGCGTTTGGCGATCCGTTCGTCGATTACCTCCGGGTAGTTGGTTGTGGCGAGCAGGAGCGCCCCGCGCGGATTGTTGGGGGACTCCAGCCCGTCCAAGACGTTGAGGATGCGCGCTTTGTCGTCCTTGCGCAAATACACGTCGATCTCTTCCACGATCAGCAACACGGGGTAACCCGCGTTTGCCACCACGTTGAGCGCATGGTGGATTTTGTGGAAGGACGCGCCGTCGTCGTCTGCGCCAGAAACGTAGACCACCACCCGTTTTTTGCGCAGCGCCAAGCGTGCCATCGCTGCGCAAAGCATCGTTTTGCCCGTCCCGGGCGGCCCGACCAAAAGCAATTTGCGGAAGGGGGCCAGGTTCAGCTCTTTGTAGATCGAGACGCCGTCGGCGAAGAACGCTTCCATGTCGGAGCGCAAATCGTCTTTGATCTCCGGTGGCAAGATGACTTCGTTCCACTCAACCGTAGGCTTGAAGTAGGCGTTTGTCCCGCCGATGATGTAAACATCGGTGCGGCGTGAGGGACGGCGCACGGTGTCGTTGCAAAGCTGCTCGAAGTCCGCCCAGGCGTCCAAATGTTCCGGCGGAACAAGCGCGACAGCGACAATGTTGGGGTCGTCGTCGCGGAAGTAGGAGCTGACGAAGAGCACCTCGAAATCGCCCTCGGAGTGGGAAAAGGAAAACGCAAACGCGCCTACCGTTTCGCCCAAAATCGGCTTGCGAGACGGCATCACATACTCGCTGATCGAAATAACCTCATCGCAGAGAAGTTGCTCCACGCCGGTGTAATAGGCTTTGCCTTTCAGCCGCCGACGGGGTTTGATCCGTGTGTGGACAACCTGATTGCCGCAGTTTTCAGAGGCCCACAGCAATTGGTAGGGGGCCTCGCCGTTGCGCTGCTGCCAGGCTTCTTTGGCCCACAGCGCCAGCCGTTCGTACCGCATCATCCATTTGTGAGTGTCCATATCTTCCTGTGCGCGCATTCCTGCCATAATTCGCTTTTGAAGTGATGCCGCTGGTCGCACGGTCCCTTTTTCTCCCATACCCTTTTGCACCTCGATTGTAACATGCCCGGAACTTCCGAACACCCCACGTTTTTCGGGGGAAAGGAACGCCAACAGCTTTTTACGGAATTTTTCGGTTTAGACGCTGGGAACGAGCGTTACGACCGTCACGCCGTCCCCGCCTTCTTTGGGGCCGCCGCGCTTATAACGTTGCACCAGCGGATGCCCGCGCAGATGTTCACGCACGGCGGCGCGCAAAACGCCCGTGCCCTTGCCGTGAATAATGCGCACAAAGGGCATACCGGCCATATAGGCCGCGTCCACGTATTCTTCCAGGCGCGGCAGGGCTTCCTCGACGGTGTGCCCGCGAATGTCCAGCTCCAACCCGGGCGAAGCGCTCCGCATGGCGACGGCGTCACGGCTCTGAGACGCTCCCCGCACATCGCCCGCTACACGTTGACGTTGGGCCGCGCGTTTGCTTTCCCCTTTAGAACGCGGCGCCAGCTCGTCTAGGCGGGTGCGCAATCGCAAGCGCCCGATGGCGACCTCGGCTTCGTTCTCGCTCAGCTCGGTGATCTGTCCTTCTGCGCTGAGCGTCGCCACCCAGACCAATTCGCCGACGCGGAAACGGTGCGGTTGATCCTCGTCGTCGGTGAGCTGGGGCAGCGGTTCGGGCGGAGGGGGCAACTCTTCTTCCAGGGTCCGCGCTTCCTGTTCAACTTGGCGGATCACGTCCAGCGGTTGACCCGCTGCCGCCAAGCGCTTGCGCATCCGACGCACCTCGGCGCGTAACGCTTCCAGCTCGGCTTCGGCTTCTTCACGCGCTTGGGCCAGGATTTCGCGGCGCTCTTGTTCGATATGCTCCAGGCGTCCGCGCAGCTCGGCGCGCAGCTCTTCTGCCGCCGTAAAGGAGCGCAAACTGGCCTCGGCGGCGCGGCGGCTTTCTTCGCGCTTGCGCAAAATTTCGTCCAGCAGCTCGTCGGCTTGTAAGTCCGTGTGGCCGACTAGGGCGCGCGCCTGGGCGATGATGTGCTCCGGCAGCCCCAACTGCGCGGCGATCGCCAGCGCGTTAGAGCGCCCGGGCAGCCCGATGATCAGGCGGTAGGTCGGCGCGAGCGTTTCCAGGTCAAATTCTACGCTGGCGTTTTGCACGCCCGCCTTTTCGTGCCCGTAGAGCTTCAGCTCCGGGTGGTGCGTGCTGACCAGCGCGGTAACGCCGCGATCCACGAACTCATCCATCAGCGCGCGCGCCAGCGCCGAGCCTTCGGCGGGGTCGGTGCCCGCGCCCAGCTCGTCTAGGATCACCAGGCAGCGCGGGTCGGCTTCGCGCAGAATTTCGATGATGTTGGTCATGTGCGAAGAAAACGTCGAGAGCGACTGCTCGATGCTCTGTTCGTCGCCGATATCTGCGAAAACTTCGCGGAAGACCGAGAGCCGCGATTTTTCGGCGGCGGGAATGTGCAACCCACATTGCGCCATCAACGTGAGCAGCCCGACCGTCTTCAGGGCGACGGTTTTGCCGCCGGTGTTCGGGCCGGTGATGATCAGGGCGTAGGTTTCCTCGTCCAACACCACGTCAATCGGCACGACCGTTTCCGCGTCTAACAGTGGATGGCGCGCTTGGCGTAAGGCGATGGTGCTGCCCGGGTGCGGCGGCTCGGCGGAGCGGAAGCCGACCAACTGCGGCTCGGTAGCATCCAGCGCCTCGGCGTAGCGCGCTTTGGCAAAGACCAAGTCCAGATAGGCGAGCGTCTCGACGGTGCGCGCGATGTATTTGGCCTCGTGGCCGACAAAGTCGCACAGCTCGCGTAAGATACGGCGCAGCTCGTTTTCCTCGGCCAATTGCAACTCGCGGTAGGCGTTGTTTAGCTCCACTGTGGAAAGCGGCTCGATGAAGAGCGTGGCGCCGCTGGCGCTTTGGTCGTGCACAATGCCCGGGATACGCCCTTTGAACTCGGCTTTGAGCGGGATCACGTAACGCCCGTGTCGTTGGGTGACCAGCGCCTCTTGCAAATATTGTTGATTGTTCGGGTTGTGCGCGATGTTATTCAGCTTGCTGTGCAGCCGGTCA
>Ga0256841_1003199_pt1 | contig 12405 bp, 15 predicted proteins | sample 356308metaG_FD_185971 | JGI IMG/M metagenome (GOLD analysis project Ga0256841, IMG submission 185971) | Hydrothermal vent microbial communities from Mid Atlantic Ridge, Atlantic Ocean - 356-308 | ecosystem: Environmental > Aquatic > Marine > Hydrothermal vents | place: Atlantic Ocean: Mid...
TACCAGCAAACGATCCAGTGGAATACGTTTAGCAACATCCTGGACCTGTCTGGCATTTTTGAACGTAACAATACCTGAAAAAGAAATATAGAAACCTAAATCAAGTGCTTTTTTGGCAATATTATAATCATCGACAAAACAGTGCATGACGCCAGAACATTGATCAGCCTTATTCTCCTTCATGATCATAATGGTATCGTCACCCGCTTCTCTTGTATGGATGATCAGAGGTTTATCTACTTCAATAGCGGCTTTGATATGTGTGATAAACCGTTCGTGCTGCCAGCCCAGATCACCCGTACTGCGAAAGTAATCCAGCCCAGTTTCACCGATAGCGATAATATTGTGATCATTTTTGGCTATTTCAACGAGCTTTTCTACGGATGGTTCTGTTTTAACATCTGAATTCGGATGAACTCCGACTGATCCATAAATTGTTGGGTATTTCTCAGCTATCTCTTTAATGGCAGGGAATGATTCCAGATCAATAGACACACAGAGCATATGCCCTATTCCGGCTTCTTTGGCATTTGAAAGTATTTTTTCCAGTCCACCTTCGTTTTCGATCAAGGGCAGATGGCAGTGTGAATCAACAAGTTGTAGCTCAGTCATTAATGAACCTCTCAGGTTCTTCAATGACTTAAGAACCTCAATTACATTGTGTGTGTTTGTCGATCAGATCCTACCGCACCTGATAGTTCGGTTTCAATTTTCTTTGAGGTGACACCCTTGTCCAGATTACTGAATTGAACCCCAATTCCGGGTGTCTTACTACCCTGAGCACCTTTGGGAGTGATCCAGACAACGGTTCCGGCCACAGGTACCCGTTCCTTATTCTCCATAATGGTAAGGAGCATGAAGACCTCATCACCCAGTTTATATGCTTTGGAGGTAGGTATAAATAAACCGCCATTTTTTATATAAGGCATATAGGAGGCGTATAACGAACTTTTATCACGGATTGATAGTGATAATATTCCTTGTCTAGCTTTATTAGGTTGCATAGCCATTTATTTTTTACTCAGTGTAACCCATTCTATAGTGAAATCTTCAAGCATTGTCGCAGCTTTCAGATTGGAATTTCTTGATATTAATTGATGATACTCAAACAGTTTATCGTAGATTCTGAAGATTTCTTTAAGATTATATTTTTCGACAAGTTTACTTAATCGCTGACTCATATCCGGGTTCATCAGTTTTATTTCAGAATTGGCCGCGGATTTTATTCTGACCATATCCTGACATATTTTGATTAACCAGAAAACAGTGTCATTGATTTCATTTTGTGACCATCGTTCAGCGGTATCAACTGGATCCTGATAAGCAAAGGCCATGTTTTCCAGATCCTTCAGTAAAGCCAATCTGTCTGGAGATTGCTCTGTCTTTTCATCGATCTGCGCTTCATTTGATTCAAGAAATAAGGGTCCACAACCAGCAGCCAGGACTGTCTGTATCTGATCAGGTTCTATTTTACCCCTGAGCCATTCTGTTACATGCCTGGGTGATGCCGAAATCTTAATTTTCTGACAACGACTACGAATTGTAATTGGCAAAAAGGAAGGCTGATGACTGACTAAAATAATCAAGGTACTGCCAGGAGGTTCTTCCAGTGTCTTTAACAGACTGTTGGCAGCATTGTTGTTCATTGACTCTGCAGGGCTGACAATAATCACTTTCCGTTGACTGTAATGGCTTTGTAACTGACTAAAACTGACCAGTTTACGTATTTGATCAACTTTGATTTCCTTGCCCTCTTCTTCTGGAAAAACAGGCAAGAGATCCGGGTGAGTATCAGCTTTTAACAAGAGACAGGCAGAACATTTCTGACAACCATAACCAGATTCGTCAGGTTGTTCGCAAAGGATTGATGCGGCAAGATTGTCTGCGAAATTCAAAAGCCCCATTCCCTTGGCGCCCGTGATCATTAAAGCATGGGGCAACCTGTCATTCGATATCATTGACTGGATCATTGTCCATTGTGGTTGTTGCCAGGGGTAAAGCGTTGACAGGCTGTTATCCATCATTCTTTGGCATTTCTTTTTCCAGAACGGAAAGAACCTGCTGTTTGACAGATTCGACAGCCTGTGTGGAATCTATCACTTTTACTCTTTGAGGTTCATTCCTGGCAATTTGCAGATAGCAATTTCTGACCGCCTCAAAGAACTCCAAGGCCTCGGATTCAAACCGATCTTTTTCACTGCGTTTGGCTGCTCGTTCAAGGCCAATCTCTACTGGCGCATCAAATAATAAGGTCAGATCAGGTTTTAAACCCTTCTGCACCCAGTTTTCCAGCAGGGAGATCCTTTCATTTGATAATTTCCGCCCAACTCCCTGGTAAGCATAACTCGCATCTGTAAACCGATCACAAAGTACATCTTTGCCAGCTTCAAGTGCCGGCCTGATCACTTTTTCAATATGCTCAGCTCTGGCAGCAAACATCAGTAATAACTCAGTATCAGCCGCCATGCCGGTATGTTTGTTATCCAGTACCAGTTCTCTGATACCTTCACCAACCGGCGTTCCTCCCGGCTCTCGTGTTATGACGATCTCCCGGCCCTGTTTCTGTAGATAATTTGCAATAAACTCCATTTGAGTCGTTTTACCAACACCTTCTATGCCTTCCAGTGTGATAAAGAATCCCGTTATTCCGTCAGTCATTATTTTTTCAACTGATATTTTGTAACGGCTTTATCATGTTCTTTGAAGGTTGCCGAAAAATGATGACTGCCATCTCCTTTTGCAACGAAATAAAGAGCATTCCCTTCTTCCGGATGCAATGCCGCTTCAAAAGAGGCCGTACCGAACATGGCTATTGGTGTTGGAGGCAAACCTTTACGGGTATAGGTATTGTAAGGTGTATCAGTTTTGAGATGTTTACGTGTAATGTTGCCATCATATTCTGGGCCAATCCCATATATAACAGTGGGATCGGTCTGTAACTTCATGCCTTTTTTTAATCGCCGCACAAAAACACCGGCGATCGTTGGACGTTCATCTGCCCTGCCCGTTTCTTTTTCAATGATGGAAGCCATGGTCATGGCCTCATAAATATTTTTATAGGGAAGATCTTTCTCACGTTTTTCCCATCGTTCGGTGGTCATTTTTTCCATCGCCTGATAAGCACGTTTTAGTATATCGAGATCACTGGAATCGGAAGTGTAAAAATAATTATCCGGAAAAAAACGACCTTCAGGATGTTCGCCAGCTTTGCCCAGCCTGGCCATGATCTGATCATCAGTCAGATCTGTCAGTTCTTTTTTAAGGTCATCTTTTGCTGCCAGTGCTTCGAGGAATTGTCTGAAAGTCAGGCCTTCAACCAGAACCACACTGTGCTGCACAACGTTTCCCTCTGTCACCATGGTCAGAAAGTCATTCGGGGTCATTCCTTCTGTGAGATGATATTCGCCCACCTGTATTTTGTTATCCAGCTTCCGGATCTTGGCGCTCATACGCAGGAATTCGGGATGTGGATACGCACCGGTTTTGCTGAGTCGGTGAGAGATCGCTTTCATGCTATCACCGGCATTGACGGTAAATACCATGGGACTTTCTTCAAGAGTCATTGGCTGATCCAGTGTTTTCTGTACATCAATATAAAGCCAGCCAGCATAGAGTAACCCGGCAAAAACAACGCTTAATAAGCTTTTTAACAGAAACTTGATCATGTTTATAATTGATTTTTATGATTCATCTGATCGATAAGAATTGATGTGATACGACCGGGTAAATTATAACGAACGGGTTCATCTGATAAAATTTTATTGACAGGCCAAATGCCAATCAAACTATTCGTAAGAAACACTTCATTCGCCTGAAAAACATCCGCTGGTGTAAAGTCATCAATATACGTGTGAATGCCAAGCTTTTCTGCCAACTCAAGCACATAATCGCGCATGATTCCTTTTACGCCGCTCTGGGTCAGCTCTGGTGAGCATAGCGTATCATTTTTCACGAAAAAGAGATTGCTCATCGTTCCCTCTATCACCTGGCCATGACCATCGAGCATTAATCCTTCTGCGATATCGGGATCAGACCATTCAGAACGTGCCAGTACTTGTTCGAGCCTGTTCAGATGTTTAAGTCCTGCCAAAGCAGGATTTGAACTCAGGCGGGTTTCACATAGGCGTAACACAATACCTGTTTGTGTGTTTGTGTCTGGATAATCGGGCCATTCGGAAAGGATTATTAAACGATTGGATTGTGTTTCATCGGGAGTTCTATATCCTCGGCCACCGCTGCCACAGGTATAGATTATTTTCAGAACAGCTTGTCCGATCTGATCGGCCTGAGCAGAAAGCTGGGTAGCTTCTTTGTAGAGGAGCGAAAGATCAGGAGGAGTCATGGATAATTGGCTGCAGCCTTTAATTAACCGGGTCATATGTCGATCCCAGTGCTGGCACTGCCCCTGCTTAATCGCGATGGTCTCGAATAAGCCATGACCATAATGCAAGCCACGATCCATCACTGGAAAGTTCTCTGAATATTCTCCATTAACGAGAATATTTCGTTCAAAATCTGCAGGTTGCATTAGAAACTTTATTCCCGTTCCATATCACTGGGGCTAGATTTTTCGGAAAACCAGTGTGCCGTTTGTGCCCCCAAAGCCAAAAGAGTTTGAAAGCGCCACATCAATATTCATTTTCCTCGCTTCATTTGGCACATAATCAAGATCACAATCCGGATCAGGTGTTGTGTAGTTTATCGTTGGAGGTGCCACCTGATCATGAATGGCAAGCGCTACAAAAACGGCCTCAATTCCACCCGCTGCTCCCAGTGCATGTCCGACCATGGATTTTGTCGAGCTCATGGCCAGATTGTAAGCATGATCTCCACAGACAGATTTAACGGCCTGAGTCTCTGCCACATCACCTGCGGGCGTTGATGTGCCATGAGCATTAATATAGTCAACTTGATCAGGATTGATCCCTGCATTACGAAGCGCACTGACCATACATCGAGCTGCACCTTCACCGCCGACAGAAGGTGCTGTCATGTGATAGGCATCGCCGCTCATACCGGAACCTGCCAGTTCCGCATAGATTCTTGCACCACGCGCTTTGGCATGCTCATATTCTTCAAGCACCATAACGCCAGCGCCATCACCCAGTACAAAACCATCACGATCTTTATCCCATGGGCGGCTTGCCGCCTCTGGATCATCATTCCGTGAAGAAAGTGCGCGAGCTGCCGCAAAACCACCGAGACCTGTCGGTGTTGTTGCCATTTCTGCACCACCAGCAACCATGACATCGGCATCCCCATATTCGATCATTCGGGCAGCATCTCCAATACTATGAGTTCCCGTTGCACAGGCTGTGACGATGGCATAGTTAGGACCTTTGAGACCAAAGTGGACGGATAAATTACCGGAGATCATATTAATAATACTGCTGGGAATATAAAATGGAGATATTTTTTTTGGCCCACGGCTAATAACCGTGTCGCGGCATTTCTCTATACCATCTAACCCACCTATACCTGATCCGATCACGACACCAATACGAGGCGCATTTTCTTCAGTCACTTCGAGGCCAGAATCATTAAATGCCTGTATGCCTGCTGCCATTCCATAGTGGATGAAGGTATCCATTTTTCTGGATTCTTTTTTTGAAATATATTCTGTGATGTCGAAATCTTTGATGCCCGCAGCGAAGCGTGTTGAATACTCAGAAACATCAAAGCTGGTAATAGGAGCGACTCCACTTTTTCCTGCCAGGATTGACTCCCAGGAAGTTTCAACGGTATTCCCAACTGGAGTCACGAGTCCCAACCCGGTTACTACAACACGTTTTTTACTCATGATAAATTGTCATCGATCAAGTTTGTCAATGATCTGAACTCCATGTCAGATTTTACAAACATGTTTTTAAGATCGTCACTCCTTGACGATTATAGATTTGAATTTTATCAGAAAACAAAAAAGGCCGTGACATAAAGATGACACGGCCCTGGTTGTTTTGCAGAACGCCTGCCTTAACTGGCGTGAGCGTTTATATAGTCAACAGCTAATTGAACTGTAGTAATTTTTTCTGCTTCCTCATCAGGAATTTCTGTTTTGAATTCTTCTTCAAGAGCCATCACAAGTTCAACTGTATCGAGTGAGTCTGCACCCAAATCATCAACGAAGGAAGCTTCATTAGTAACCTCTTCTTCTTTAACACCCAGTTGTTCAACTACGATTTTTTTGACTCTTTCTTCTATGCTACTCATTATGGAAACTCCTCCAATTTAAGACTAATCGCAATCTGTATTTGCGAGGTTGTGTAGTTTATTGATTTTGTACCAAGTTGCAAGCGATCAATAGACTATTTAAAATAATGTTCATTATAAACAATAAGTTATAATTGTTATTGCATGTACATTCCACCATTAATGTTTAATGTTTCGCCCGTAATGAAGCCCGCTTCTTTTGAGGCAAGGAAACTGACTGCTGACGCAATATCATTAACTTCACCAAGACGACCAACGGGTATATTGGCCAGCATCGCTTCTTTCTGACTTTCATCTAACTCGTCGGTCATATCGGTTGAAATAAAGCCTGGTGCGACAAGGTTAACGGTAATGCCACGTGAACCAATCTCCTGAGCCATGGATTTTGTAAATCCTGCCATGCCAGCTTTTGCTGCGCAATAATTTGCCTGGCCTGGATTTCCTGTTAATCCGACAACCGATCCAATGTTGATGATCCGACCATATTTTGCCTTCATCATGCCTCTCAAAAAGGCCTTGCTCATTCGAAAAATGGAAGTGAGGTTCGTTTCAATGACGGTATCCCATTCATCTTCTTTCATACGCATTAAAAGGTTATCCCGGGTCACACCGGCATTATTAACCAGTATTGAAGGTAACTTATTCTCTTCCGTCAGTGTTTTAACCAGTTCTGAGATGGAATCTGGATCTGCCACATTTAAAACCAGAGCCTGCCCATCTAAATCATTATCTTTCAGTGTGTTATTTATCGTATCTACACCCGCTTCTGAAGTGGCTGTACCAATCACATACGCACCTTCTTTTGCCAGTTCCAGTAAAATAGCTTTACCGATTCCCCGGGTCGCACCAGTGACTAATGCAACTTGTTCCTTGAGTTTCATGATATTGCCTTCTCTAAAGATGCCGGGTCAAAGACTGGATAACAGCTCAGTCCCCGGTTGATTCTTTTACTCAAACCCGCGAGCACCTTACCCGGGCCGCTTTCGATAACCTGATCAGAATTCTCTGAAACAACGCCCATCACCTCTACCCAACGAACTGGCTGGTGAAGTTGTTCTACTAACGCTTTTTTAATCTCTGCTGGCTCTGAATGCATTTTAGCATCCACGTTATGAATGACCGGGATGTTCGGCGATGTCATCGTAATGGATTCGAGTCTCTTCTCGAGGGCATCTGCCGCAGGTTTCATAAGTGCACAATGAGATGGCACACTCACGGGTAATAGAATCGCGCGTTTTGCACCTGCTTCTTTCAATGTTTCGATCACACTTTCTACTGCAGAATGTTGTCCAGCGATCACTATTTGTCCAGGAGAGTTGTAGTTAGCACAGGAAACAATTCCTTCTGCAGCATCACAAATGCCTTCGACAACGTCATCTTCCAGGCCGAGAATTGCAGCCATTGCTCCCTCACCCGCTGGAACAGCATCCTGCATAAAACGACCCCGATCAGCCACCAGTGAGATAGCATCATTAAATTCCAGCGATCCACTACAAACCAGAGCTGTATACTCGCCAAGACTATGACCTGCCATCACGGCAGGATCCGATACATTATCTTTTAAAACGCGCCAGACAGACACACCGGCCGCTAATAAAGCGGGTTGTGTACATTCAGTTTTATTCAGATCTTCTGCGGGGCCTTCTATGGTTAATTTCCATAAGTCATAGCCGAGTACTTCAGAAGCGTCAGCAAATGTTTTTTCAACTTCATCAAATTTATCAGCCAGTTCAGCGAGCATTCCGACTGACTGGGAACCTTGACCTGGAAAAATAAATCCTGTGTTCATCTTAAAATCTCACTAGTGCAGAACCCCAGGTGAATCCACCACCAAAGGCTTCGAGTAATAATAATTCACCCTGTTTAATTTGTCCGTTACGAACGGCATGATCAAGTGCTAAGGGCACAGAGGCCGCTGAAGTATTACCATGTTCATCGACGGTAACAACGACATGATCCATATTCATTCCCAATTTCTTAGCTGTCGCCTGAATAATCCTGATATTGGCCTGATGCGGTATTAACCAGTCGATATCACTTTTTTCAAGATGATTGGTTGTTAATGTTTCATCAACAATTCTGCCCAACGTTTTAACCGCAACTTTAAAGACTTCATTGCCCTGCATTGTGAGATATTGTTCTCCCACGGGCACCTGGAGTAAAGCATCATAGTCACCATCGGCATGAATATGTGAGCTGAGAATGCCCGGCTCCTCGCTGGCTTCAAGTACAACAGCTCCAGCTCCATCACCAAACAGGATACAAGTTCCACGATCATTCCAGTCAACTATTTTCGACATGGTTTCGGCACCAAGAACAAGTGCTCGTGTCGCCCCACTGGTTTTAATGAAACGATTAGCGATATCGAGAGCATAGATAAAACCGGTGCAGACGGCCTGAACATCAAAGGCCGGACATTCATGGATACCCAGTCTCTTTTGCAGAAGGCAGGCCGTACTGGGGAACACTCGATCAGGAGTGGTCGTTGCAAAAACGATCAGATCGATATCATTTGGTTCAAGGTTTGCAGCGTCTAAAGCTCGACGTGCTGCATGTTCAGCCATATCGCATGTTGTCTGTCCCTCAGCAACGATATGACGTTTATGAATTCCCGTGCGTTCTACTATCCAGTCGTGCGTCGTATCGACTGTGGCAGCCAGTTCTTCATTAGTCAGAACTTTTTCGGGAAGGTAGCTACCTGTTCCTGTTATTCTCGAATTGATCACGTTGTTGATTTTACCAGATAATCTTCAAGTTGGTTTCGGATTTGATCAGGTACATTTTTATCGACTTCTTTAATCGCTTCTTCAATGGCATGGGCAAATGAAAGCTTATCAGCACCACCATGACTTTTTATCACAATCCCTTTTAAACCCAGCATGCTCGCACCGTTATAACGTCGGGGATCAGTACGTTTTTTTATCGCAGTCAGTACCGGCCGACTCAGCAGTGCTCCTAGCTTTGTGAAAATAGAACGGGAAAATTCTTCTTTAGCAAAAGAGGTCAACATATGAGCGACACCTTCGCTGGCTTTTAATGCAACATTTCCCATAAAACCATCACAGACAATCACATCTATTTCGCCTTTATAGATATCATTGCCTTCAACAAAACCTATATAGTTGAGCTTGCTATCGGATAATAATGTTGCCGCTGTTTTGACTCGCTCATTTCCTTTAACTTCCTCTTCACCAATATTGAGCAATCCGATGGTTGGTGATTCGATATTTTGTACAGCACTCACCAGAATCGAACCCATCACAGCAAATTGGACAAGCTGTTCAGCACTAGAATCCACATTAGCACCAAGATCCAGAACATGTGAACTTCCACTGATCCCGGGCATCCCACTGCAGATAGCAGGCCGGTCTATACCGGGTAACATGCGTAAAACAAAACGAGCTGTTGCCATCAACGCTCCGGTATTTCCTGCACTAACACATGCGTTGGCCTTTCCTTCTTTCACAAGATTGATGGCCACACGCATTGAAGAGTCTTTCTTTCTTTTCAAAGCCAGTGAGGGCGATTCATCACTTTCTACGACTTCAGTGGCATTTTGTATACTGATCCGGGGATGACTGGATGCACCTGCTTCACTGAGAGCCTTGCTCACAATCTCTTCTTTCCCAACCAGAACTAATTCTAACTGAGAGTTGTTGTCGAGGACATGCAGACATGCGGGAATTGTGACCGAAGTACCGAAGTCACCACCCATTGCATCGATAGAAATTTTCATCGGATATTGGCTGGTTTCAGATGTTGTAGATTCAATACAACGTCCGTCCAGTCTTATTTTATAAAGTCAACTGAGGATTATTCTTCAGTATTAATGACTTTTCGTCCTTTATAATACCCATCTGGACTGATGTGATGTCGCAGATGAACTTCTCCCGTTGTTGGGTCAGTTGATAAAGTCTTCGCGGTCAGAGCATCGTGTGAACGACGCATGCCTCTTCGTGAAGGACTTTTCTTGTTTTTTTGTACAGCCATTTCTTACTCCTGATCTTTTTTCAATTTTGCCAGCACCGCGAATGGATTCGGTTTGTCTGGGTTTTGATTAGTTACCTGTAATTTTTCAACTATCGTACTACCGGGGCATTCACCTTTCTCATGTAATGGTGAAAAAGGTAAAGCTAAAATCACCTCGTCTTCGATCAGTTCTAACAGAGAAAGTGAATTATCTTTCACAATGACTGTTTCATATCCCTGATCTTCGAAACGACCTTCAGCCTCTTCGCCCTCAACAAATTCCAGATGAATTGTTCCCCTTATTGCTACATTAACCTGATCCAGGCAACGTTGACAGACCATTTTAACATCTGTCCTGAAACTACCGGTAGCAACTCTGGCTCGTTCTTTCCGATCAAAGGTCAGTTCAAACTCGACATCACCACCATCACTGTCCAGACTGTCACTCAGACGTTTCATCTGAGCCACTGGAAATTTACCATGCAGTTTTTCAGCTTGCCGGGCAAATTTGAAAGGGTCAATGAGCTCTGGAAAATGCTTCACCATAAGCGGCGCACATTATAGGGGATCATTCTCTGAATTGGTAATAAAATAAACAGATGAATAAAAATAAATCACCACATGATACCGCTCCATCACTGATCCTTGGATCTTCCTCCCCTTTTCGGAAAGCCTTATTGAAACGGCTGGGGGTTGCATTCATCACTGAGTCACCCGAAATTGATGAAACCAGAAGGCCAGGTGAAGCGGCTGATCAGTTAGTTCAAAGACTTTCCATTGAGAAGGCCAATGCAATAGGTGAACGGCACAAAAATGCGTTTATTATTGGTTCAGATCAAGTTGCAGTTATAAACAATGAAATACTTGGAAAACCTGGAACCATCGATAAAGCAGAGAAACAATTACAGAAAGCCCGTGGTCGTTGTATCACATTTCTGACCGGGGTTTGTCTGCTAAATTCCAGATCTGGTCACTATCAGGTCGATATCGTCCCCTATTCTGTCTATTTCCGTGAACTCACAGATGAACAGATCAAAGTCTATATTGAAAAGGAACAACCTTTGAATTGTGCAGGCAGTTTTAAATCTGAAGGTCTGGGAATCACCCTGTTTAAGAAAATGGAAGGAGAAGATCCGACCGCATTGATCGGTCTTCCCCTGATCCGTCTTGTCAGTATGTTAAATAATGAAGGATTTGATGTTCTATCGTAATTGGAACGATGATTCAGTTGTCTGGCCTGTAAACTGTTGCATCAGTTGGGCGCTGGCTGATGCACCAAAACGTTTGGCCAGTTTTTCAAAATAAGGCTCCCGGGCTGTAAAATCGACGATTTTTTCTTCCCCTATGATCTCTCTGGCAACATAACTACTACTACCCAGACCATCAACAAGCCCCATTTCAACACTCTTTTCACCAGTCCAAATTAAGCCACTGAAAGTCTCATTACCCGATTTGAGTCGATCACCTCGACCTTCTTTGACCGTGTTAATAAATTGATTGTGAATATCACCAAGCATACTTTTAACATGAGCAACCTCTTCTTCATTTACTGGCGTAAATGGATCAAGAAAGCCTTTATGCTCACCCGCCGTAATCAGGCGCCTTTCTACCCCCAGTTTTTCCATTACATCAACAAATCCAAAGCCATTCATCAGTACACCAATAGAGCCTACCAGGCTTGCCTTGTCTGCATAGATTTTGTCAGCTGCTGCAGCAACATAATAGCCGCCAGAGGCACAAATATCCGTGATCACGGCATAAAGTGGTTTATCTGGATATTCTTTTCGTAATCTCTTTATTTCATCATTTATATATCCGGACTGGACAGGACTGCCACCTGGACTATTGATCCGCAGTATGACACCTTTAGTTCCTTCATCTTCAAAAGCATTTCGTAGTGCTGTTATGACACGATCAGCACTTGCCTCAGTATTTGGTGCAATAACGCCGCTTAACTCAACAAGTGCCGTATGTGAACTTCCGGCTCCAGTACCGGTGATATTTTTGGGCATATAAAGCCATAAAATGGCCAGCAGATACGCAAACATCAAAAGTTTGAAGAAAATCCCCCAGCGACGTGTCTTTTTCTGTTCGTCGAGAGCAGAATGGGCGAGTTTTACAATGGCTTCCCGTTCCCAGTGATCATCGAGGTTTTTCAACGTTGGTTTTTCTAACATAGCCCTATTTATTCTCCAGGAATGATTTAGTTTTTACAGCTTATCGGAT
>Ga0256841_1003200_pt1 | contig 12395 bp, 7 predicted proteins | sample 356308metaG_FD_185971 | JGI IMG/M metagenome (GOLD analysis project Ga0256841, IMG submission 185971) | Hydrothermal vent microbial communities from Mid Atlantic Ridge, Atlantic Ocean - 356-308 | ecosystem: Environmental > Aquatic > Marine > Hydrothermal vents | place: Atlantic Ocean: Mid...
AAACACGGGGAAAAATCCACCCGCAGCGCCCCGAGGAAGCAGCAGGGCGAATGACCGCCGGCGTTCGGGTGGCTTTGGCCTTCTCTTGCAAAGGATAGCCACGGAAAGCACGGACAAAGAGCCGATTGTGCTGGCGCGCTCCGCGCGCCGCAAAATGCAAAAAACTGTTTTTTCCGTGTTTTCCGTGCTTTCCGTGGCTATATCAAGGCCCTCTCTCGGGATTCGGTTGAAGCCGGCCTGTAAGCCGGGTTCTGTCGTGGACAGCCATTCATCTGGGATGCGCGTCGCCGCGCACCTCGAGCGACCTACCCGGGAACGGCGCGGGCCGCGCCTGTGTTCCCCTATTTGGTCTTGCTCCGGGTGGGGTTTACCCTGCCGCCCCTGTTGCCAGGGACGCGGTGCGCTCTTACCGCACCTTTTCACCCTTGCCTGTGCGCCCGTCGCGGGGACGGGGCCATCGGCGGTGTGTTTTCTGTGGCACTTTCCGTGGACTCGCGCCCCCCAGGCGTTACCTGGCACCCTGCCCTGTGGAGCCCGGACTTTCCTCCACGGCACATGGCCGCAGCGGCTGTCCGGCCGGCTTCAGGCATCATTGTTGGGGCTGGTGCCGGGAAACACAAGGCCTGTCGAATCCTCTTACAACCCTGTCGCACAGGCCCTCCACCCGCCGCTTTCCACTAACCTACTGTCAAGCATAAAGAAATCGCTGTAACTGACCGAAGCGGACAGCCGCCCGGTTTGTCGACAAACTTTACATCAGCTGCTCTGACAGGTTTGTCATACCGACTCAACCTGCTGATTCGGAAGCCATAAACACCATCCATAAAACCGGCATCGAACTTGCTTGAACTGGTTCCACAACAAACCAAAGTACATTGCAGGGTAGTCCGCCACCATGAAGAAAAGGAAATCCTCACTCGCAGCCGGCCTGCTCTGGCTCTGTGCGTTCCCCGCCCACGCCGCCATCATCCATCTGTCCGGCGCCACCGTCGACTTCTTCTACGACGACAGCCAGCCCGGCATGGCCGTGTACGGCACGCTCTCGGCCGTGGGCGATTCGATATTCGCCACCCCCACCGGTTTCCTGGCCAGCGCCACCAACGGCGCCAGCGACAGCATCAACCCCATCGGCACGGTGACCGTGGTCGCCAGGAGCGGCTACCGCTTCGACTCGGTGCTGGTGGCCCAGCAGGGCGACTACAGCCTCAGCGACCCGGGCTCATCCGTCGGCGTCACCGCCAGCCTGACCGTCTCCGACAATACCAGCCCGGTGCCGCTGGCTCCGATCCAGTCGAACCTGACCAGCAGCAGCGACTTCACGCTGGCGGACGGCGCCCTGCACGAATGGCAGAGCAGCGTCACCACCGACCTCAGCATGGCAAGCTGGCAGGGAGTCACATCCATCGATCTGACGCTGGACAGCCTGCTGAGCGCGACCGCCAGCGCCAGCGGCGCCGCCGCCATTCAGGCCAAGTTCGTGGGTGGCGGCCTGGTGACCATCAACACCACGCCGGTGCCCCTGCCGGCCAGCCTCTGGCTGTTCGCCACCGGCCTGGCCCTGCTCGGCCGCTGCTTGAAAACGAACGCCGGCGCATAGATCATGTATGCCGTGCGCCCTGAACCCATCGAAGCAATGTCAAAAGACAAGGAACGACTGCAAATGAACCGGATCATCGCACCGCTGTTCGCCGCCCTGTGCGGCCTGTTTTCGCTGCAAGCCCCTGCCGCCACGGTCACCGTGTTCGGCACCGACGTCTCGTTCACCTACGACGATGCGACCCTGTTCGGCAGCGCCAACGTCATCGGCAACAGCATTTTCTTCCTGCCGACCAGTTTCCGGGCCCAGTCCGACAACGGCGCCGGGGCGGTAACGGCAAGCGCCACGCTCAATATCGAGGTGAAGGCCATCACCCCCGGTTATGCCATCGACAGCTTCCTACTGCAGGAGAGCGGCGACTACCTGCTGTCGGGCGCAAGCGCCTCGGTCAGCGCCTCCGGTCGCCTGCAGGTCACCAGCAAGACTACGCTGAACGGGGTGCTGCCGTTCAACGACGCCCAGATCTTCAACGTCGGCGGCCTCACCACCCAGGGAGCCGCCACCAACTGGAGCGGTTCGACCGGGGTGGACCTCGGCACCATCGCCGGCTGGGGTTCGGACACCAACGTGATCGCCCAGATCCAGAACAATCTCTCCGCCACCACCCTGGCCAATGGCGAAACGGCCTGGATCCAGAAGAAATCCGGCGCCATCGGCCTGGTCGTCAACCCGGTACCGGTGCCGGGCGCCGTGTGGCTGTTCGGTTCCGGCCTGCTGGCGCTGGTGGGCTGGGCGCGCCGGCGCTGACCCCGCCTTTTCCGGCTCGGTGAAAAAGGCGGCCCGGGGCCGCCTTTTTCATGCCTGCCAGGCTCAGGCCCGTCGCCTGCCGGGCCGCTTGAGTAACCGCCAGGTCGCCTTGCCCAACCACTTGTTCAGGGGATGCTCGCGTTTCAGGAAACCAATGGCCGGTCGCCGTCTCCTGTCCATCTTGCGCGCCAGCTTGTGCAGGACCGGATGGTCGGGATCGAGGGCGAGCCCGCGGCACAGGGCCTCCCAGGCGCGGCGGCGGTGTCGGAAGCGCAGTTCGGCCAGCACCAGGTTGACGAACACCTCGGGCCGCACGCGCTCACGCCCGGCCGCGTGCCGGCACTGGTTCAGGCCACTGGGGTCGCCGCAGCGGATGAGCGACAGGCCCTGGCAGGAGGCGTAGACGTTGAGGTATTCGTCGTCGCGCGCCGCGCGCCGCTGCGCCAGCCCGAAATGGCGCGCCGCCGCCCGCCACTGGCGCTTGCGGAAGAACACGAGACCGAGGCGGTAGTCGTCACGCGCACGGCTGCTGCTGGATACCGTTTGATTCATGGTCGTCCCTTCCCCTGTATGCCGGCAATCCGTTTGCCGGCCTGGTGACCACCCGCTCCGGGACGCCGCCCGGAGCCGGCGTCACTTCCTGGATCGTGTGAACAGTTTTCTCATCCGCCCGGCCAGTCCGGACGGTTCCCGTTGTCCCGCCTGCGCCGGCCCCGGCCCGGCGGCCTCCTGCAACGGCAGGCCAGCTGCGATAGTGGCCAGCGATTCCAGAATCATGGCACGTGGACTGATGGCAAAACCGGTATCACGTCTCACTCTGGCGATGACTTCCATGGACAGCAGCGAGTGGCCGCCGGCTTCGAAGAAATTGTCTTCCACGCCGACGCGCTCATGGCCCAGCAATTCCTTCCACAGGTCGAGAAGATAGCGTTCCGCCGGCGTGCGCGGTCCTGCCGCCCCGGCCGGCCGTGCAACGCCGACGGCGAACGGCGCCGGCAGCGCCTTGCGGTCGACCTTGCCGTTGGGGGTCAGCGGGAAGGCGTCGAGCTCCACCAGCTGCTGCGGCACCATGTAGTCGGGCAGGAAGCGGCGCAGGTGCGCGCGCACCTCGGTGACGGTCAGTCCGCAGCCGGGCTCGGGCACCACGTAGGCGACCAGGCGCACGTCGCCGGGACGATCCTCGCGCACCTGCACGACGCACTGCGCCACCGCTTCGTGGGTGCCGAGCACAGCCTCGATCTCACCCGGCTCGATACGGAAGCCGCGCAGCTTGACCTGGTTGTCCATGCGCGCCTCGTATTCGAGCGTACCGTCGTCCCGGTAACGCACGCGGTCGCCCGTCCGGTACAGGCGCGCGTCGCCGCCGGCGAAGGGGTCGGGCACGAAACGTTCCGCGGTCAATTCCGGCCGCCGCAGGTAACCCCGGGTCACCCCGGCGCCGCCGATATGCAGCTCGCCGGGCACGCCGGGCGGCAGCGGCTGTCCCCGCGGATCCAGCACGTACAGGCGCGTATTGGCGATCGGCCGCCCGATCAGCGCATTGTCGGTCGCCCTGGTCAGCCGGTGGACGCTGGACCACACCGTGGTCTCGGTCGGACCGTAGAGATTCCACAGGCTGTCGCAGCGCGCCAGCAGGTCGGCGGCCAGCTCTCTCGGCATGGCCTCGCCGCCGCACAGCGCCCGGAAGTCCTGCCCACCCTGCCAGCCGGCCGCGATCAGCATACGCCAGGTCGCCGGGGTGGCCTGCATCACGGTGGCTCCGCTGGCTTCCAGCAGGGCGGCCAGGGCCATGCCGTCGCGCGCCGTCTGGGCATCCGCCAGCACGATACGACCGCCCACGACCAGCGGCAGGTAGAGCTCCAGTACCGCGATATCGAACGACAGGGTGGTGACCGCCACCAGCACATCGTCGGCGTCCAGCCCCGGCTGGCGGGCCATGGACAGCAGAAAATTGACCACGCAGCTGTGCGGCACCTGCACACCCTTGGGCTTGCCGGTGGACCCGGAGGTATAGATCACATAGGCGATGTCTTCCGGCGCGGGGCCGTCCCGCGGTGTGTCGGCGCAGGCGTCGATGTCCTGCCGGTCGGCGTCGATGCGCACCCGCGGCACGTCGACGGCCGGCAGGCGCTCCTCCAGCGACGCCTGGGTGAGCAACAGGCCGGCACCCGAGTCTTCCAGCATGTAGGCCAGGCGCTCGACCGGATAGTCCGGATCCAGCGGTATGTAGGCGCCCCCCGCGCGCAGCACGCCGAGTGCCGCGACCAGCATGTCGACGCCGCGCTCCAGGCTGATGGCGACGAAGCTGCCCGGTCCCACGCCCCGGCCATGCAGGTAGTTGGCCAGCCGCCCGGAACGCGCCGCCAGTTCGGCATAGCTGAGTTCGGCGTCGGCCGTCACCACCGCCACGGCCTCGCCCTGCGCCGCGGCGCGCTGCAGGAACAGGTCATGGACGCAGGTGTCCGGCGGCAGTTCCGCCGCCGTGTCGTTCCAGGTCTCCAGTACCCGGCGGCGCTCGTCGGCATCGAGCATGGCGAGGGTGCCGATGCGCTGCTGTGGCGCGGTGGTGGCAGACTCGAGCAGGGTGCCGAAGTGCCGCAGCAGGCGCACGGCAAAATCCCGCTCGAACAGGTCGCTGCTGTATTCCAGCACGCAGCGCATGCCCTGCCCGCTGTTGCGGACCCAGAGGCTGAGATCGGTGTGGGCGACGTCCACGTCGACCGGCAGTTCCGTGCACTGCAGATCCGCCAGCCGCAGCGGCTCCCGGTCCGCCTCCTCGTAGGTGAACAGCGCCTGGAACACCGGCGTGCGGCTGAGATCGCGCGCCGGTTGCAGTTCGGCCACCAGGCGGTCGAAGGGGACGTCCTGGTTCTCGTAGGCACCGAGGCAGACTTCGCGGGCACGGGCCAGCAGCTCGCTGAACGAGGGCTCGCCGTGGAGATCGATGCGCAGCGCCAGGGTGTTGACCAGGAAGCCGATCAGCCCGGCCGTCTGCGGCTGCGCACGGTTGGCCACCGGCGTTCCGATGATGATGTCGTCCTGGCCGGAATAGCGATACAGCAGTGTGGCGAACGCCGACACCAGCAGCATGAACGGCGTGACGCGCTGCTCGGCCGCCACGCGACCGACGGCGTCCGCCAGCCCGGCCGGGATGTCCAGCGTCACCGAACCGCCGCGGAAACTCTGCTCCGCGGGCCGCGGATGGCTGGTGGGCATCTCGAGCACCGGCAGCTCGCCGTGCAACTGCCGCTTCCAGTACGCCAGCTGCCCGGCGGGTGCGTCGCTCTCCATCCAGGCCTGTTGCCAGGCGGCGTAGTCCGCGTACTGCACCGGCAGCGGCGGCAGCTCCGGCGCGTGACCGGCGACGGCCGCCTGGTAGCAGGCGGCCAGCTCGCCCATGAACACCCCCACCGACCAGCCGTCGAAGACGATATGGTGGACCACCACCAGCAGCACGTGATCGTCCGGCGCCAGGCGCAGCAGCTGCACCCTCAGCAAGGGACCGCGTGACAGATCGAAAGGCCGCGCCACCTGCGCGCGATACAGTGCGGGCGGCAGCCCGTCCGTCTCCGGCACGGGCACCTCGACGTCGACGACGGGAAGCTCCAGCCGCCAGTCGTTGCCGGTCACCTGGCGAGGCGTGCCCGAGGCGCTGTCGAAGGTGGTGCGCAGTATTTCGTGGCGGGCAACGAGGGTGTTCAGGCAGTCCTCCAGCAACGCCGCGTCCAGCTCGCCCCGCAGGCGGTAGGCGAACGGCAGGTTGTAGACGCTCGCGCCCGGCTCCAGCTGGTCCAGGTACCACAGGCGCTGCTGGGCGAACGACAGGGGCAGGTCGCCGCCGCGCGGCAGCGGCCGCAACTCGACGCCGGCCGCCGGCCGCGCCGGTTCGGCGGCCGCCAGCTGCTGCAGCAGGGCCGCCTTGTTGGCGGCGATGGCCTGCTTGAGTTCCTCGGTCATGACGCCTGCGGGGGCGTTGCACAGCAGGCGCTCGCCCTCGGCGCGCAGTTCGATGCCGCGCGCCTGCAAGTCCTGCAACAACTCGACCGTGTTCAAAACTCGAACTCCTCGCGCTCCTGCCCGCCGCCGGGCAAGGCATCGATCTGTTGCGCCAGGGCGGCCACGGTCGGCGTCCGGAAGATCGACAGCAGCGGGATATCGACACCGAAGTCGTCCCGCACCCGGGCGACGACGCGGGTGGCCAGCAGCGAATGCCCGCCGATTGCGAAGAAGTCGTCCGACACCCCCACCCGCTGCAGGCCAAGCACCTCTGCCCAGATCTGCGCCAGCCGCTCCTCTGTCGGCGTGGCCGGCGCCTCGCCCCCCGCCGCCGATGCGGCCCGGCCGCCGGCTTCCGGAACCGGCAGTCGCGCCCTGTCCACCTTGCCGTTGGGGGTCAGCGGAAAGGCCTCCAGCATCACGAAGGCGGACGGAATCATGTACTCGGGCAGTTCGCCGCGCAGATACTCGATCAGGCGCCCGGCGGCTGGCGCCCGACCCTCGCCGGCCGCCAGCACATAGGCCACCAGGCGCGGCTGGCCCGGCACGTCCTCGCGCACCATCACCAGCGACTGCGACACCTCCGGCAGCCGGTCGAGCAGGGCCTCGATCTCTCCTGGCTCGATGCGGAAACCGCGCAACTTGATCTGGTGATCCAGGCGGCCGATGTACTCGATGTTGCCGTCGGGCAGGCGGCGAACCAGGTCGCCGGTGCGATACAGGCGCTCACCGGGGTTGAAGGGGTCGTCCACGAACGCCCCGGCCGTGAGATCGTCACGGTTGAGGTAGCCGCGCGACAGGCAGATGCCGCCCACGCAGAGTTCCCCCGGCACACCGACCGGTACCAGTTGACGCCGTTCATCCAGCACGTAGAGCCGGGAGTCCGCCAGCGCCCTGCCGATGGGTACGCGGCGCCCGTCGGAAAAATCACCCGGCAACGCCGCCAGGTCGCAGCAGCTCACCGCAATGGTGGTCTCCGTCGGGCCGTAGGAATTGAGCAGCGGTATGTCGCGGCCCACCAGCCGAAACCAGCTCGCCACCCGTTCCGGCACGGCCTTCTCGCCGCCGATCACCACGGCGCGCACGCTGGCCGGCAGGGCCAGCCCCTCGTGTTCCATGCCGCCCACCAGGTCGTGCCAGTAGGCCGTCGGCAGGTTGATCAGGGTAATGTCCCAGTCCTCGCAGGTGCGCAGGAAGCGGCCGGCCGATTCCAGCATGGCGTCGTCGCGCAACACCAGCTCCGCGCCCGCCACCAGGGTGGAGAAGATTTCCTCGACGCTGGTATCGAAACTGATGGACGAGAACTGCAGCGCGCGGTCGGCATCCGTCAGTCCGTAGACGCCCACGACACAATCGATGTAGGCGGTCAGCGAGCCGTGCTCGATCTGCACACCCTTGGGCTGGCCGGTGGAACCGGAGGTGTAGATCACATAGGCGAGGTCACCGGGACGGACGTCGACGCCCGGATTGGCGGCCGCCGGGGCGGCGCCCGACGCAACCGTCTCCACGTTCAGGACCTGCGGCCCGCCCGACGGCAACGAGGAGGCGATGGCGTCGCGGCTGAGAATCAGGGGCATGGCCGCGTCGCCGATCATGAACCGCACCCGTTCCTCGGGATAGGCCGGGTCGATCGGCACGTAGGCTGCGCCGGCCTTGAGCACGCCCAGCACCGCGACCGGCAGTTCGACACAGCGGTCCAGGTAGACGCCGACCAGATCGCCGCGGCCCACGCCCGCGGCCAGCAGGCGGGCGGCCAGGGCGTTGGCGGCCCCGTTCAGTTCGGCGTAGCTCAGCCGCCGCCCGCCGTGCCGGAGCGCCGGTGCACCCGGCCGCTGCGCCGCCTGCCGCTCGATCAACAGATGTACCGGAGCGTCTTCGAATACGCTGGCCGCGTCGCCCGAAGCGCCATCCAGCAGCAGACGTCTTTCCGCCTCGTCGAGCATCGACAGGCCGTGCACGGGCCGGTCGGGGTCGGCGACGACGGCCCGCAGCAGGTTGGTGAAATGCCCGAGCATGCGGTCGATGGTGGCGTCGTCGAACAGGTCGGTGTTGTATTCGATGGCGCCGGTCAGGCGCGCCGCGCCCGCCACCATGGCGATGTCGAGATCGTACATGGCCGTACCCTTCTCCACCGCCATGACAGACACCTCCAGGCCCTCGATGGCGAGGTTGGCCACCATGTCCTCCTGGTGCAGCTCGAAGCCGACCTGGAATATGGGGTTGTGGCTGAGATCGCGCTGTGGATGCAGTTCCTCGACCAGCTTCTCGAAGGGCAGGTCCTGTTGCGAGAAGGCCTCCATCGCCGTATCCGACACCTGCTGCAGCAGTTCGGTAAAGGTGAGAGGCGCGGAGAAATCCGCTCGCAGCACCACGTTGTTGGCGAAACAGCCGATCAGGTTCTCCAGCTCCGGCCGGCTGCGGTTGGAAACCGCGGTGGCCACCGCAAAGCTGGTCTGCCGCGAGTAACGGAACAGCAGCACCTGGTAGGCCGCCATCAGCAGCGTGTACAGGGTGACGCCCTGTCGGCCGGCCAGCGCCTGCAGGGCCGCCGACAGTTCGTCGTCCAGCTCGAAACAGCGGGTCCGGCCGTGGAAGCTCTCGACACCGGGGCGCGGCCGGTCGGTCGGCAACTCCAGCACCGGCGGAAGCCCGGCGAGTTTCTGTTTCCAGAAGTCCACCTGGTCCTGCAGCGAGCGGCTGTCCACCCGCAGCCGCTCCCAGGCCGCGTAGTCCGCGTACTGCACCGGCAGCGGCTCCAGGCCGGCGCTGTCGGCACCGGCGCGGATCGCTTCGTAGTGAGCCTTCAGTTCCCGGGCAAAGATGGCATCGGAAAAACCGTCGGTGACGAAATGGTGCAGTACCACCACCAGCAGGTGATCCTGGTCGCCCAGGCGCAGCAGTTCGGCGCGCAACAGCGGACCGGCCTCCAGATCGAACGGCCGGCAGGCGATGCGGGTGGCCAGCGCCTGCGCCGCCGCTGCGGGATCATCGCTGCCCGACAAGTCGGTCAGCGGCAGTTCGAAACCATCGAAAGGCCGGACATGCTGAAAAGCCTCGCCATCGCGGTAACAGCAGCGGGTGCGGAGCACATCATGGCGACGCAGAATCCGGGCCAGGCTGCGCTCCAGGGCACCGGCATCCAGCACACCGCGCAGGCGCATGCAGCGCTCGACGTTGTAGGCCGGGCTGTCGGGCACCAGGCGGTTCAGGAAGGCCAGGCTGCGCTGGATATAGGAAAGCGGCGCCCCGGCACCGTCCGGCAGGCGTTCGATGGGCAGTTGTGCCAGGTCGATGTCCTGCCGGCGCGCCAGCACGCCCAGCAGCTCGCGCTTGACCGGCGACAGTGCCTGCATCTGTTCGTAGAGGGTGGTCATGATCGTTCCCGTCCTGGAAATCCTCTGCTTCGGCAGGATCGCGGCCGCCGCAGCACATGTTCGTTTTCTGCTTCCCGACTGTCATGGTGGGCCTTGCGCGGCCTATTTTACCAGACTCCGACCAGGGCCACTCAGTCCTCCGGCTCCTCCTCCAGGGTGTTGCGCCAGCGCTGGTCCTGGCGCACGAACAGCCGCTCGGCCTGCGGCGGTCCCCAGCTGCCGGCCGGGTAGGTCTGGATGAAGTCGCGCTCCACCGCCCACACCTTGAGGATCGGGTCCACCACCCTCCAGGCCCAGCTGACCTCGTCGTAGCGCAGGAACAGCGAGTGGTCGCCGTCGATCACGTCCAGCAACAGGGCCTCGTAGGCGTCGAGCTGCGCCAGGTTGACCCCGCAGTAGCTGGCGTCCAGGCGCGTGGTCTCGGTGCGCATCTCCAGCCCCGTCTCCTTGACCTGCATCTCGATGCGGATGCACTCGTTGGGCTGGATGTTCATCAGGATCCAGTTGGGCCGGATGCGTTCGATCTGGGTCTCGCGAAACAGCTGCTGGGGCGGGTGCTTGAAGCGGATGGCAACCATGGAGTTGCTCTTGGCCATGCGCTTGCCGGTGCGCAGGTAGAACGGAATATTGCGCCAGCGCCAGTTGTCGATGAACAGCTTGAGCGCCGCATAGGTTTCGGTAACGCTGTGCGCCGGCACGCCGGGTTCCTCCAGGTAACCGGGCACCTTCTCGCCGTTCACCACGCCGGCAGCGTACTGGGCCCGGAAGGCGTGGGCGTTGACCGCGCTCTGGGGAATGGGGCGGATGGAGCGCAGCACCTTGACCTTCTCGTCACGCAGCGATTCCGCATCCAGGGAGGCCGGTGGCTCCATGGCCACCAGCGTCAGGAGCTGCAGCAGGTGGCTCTGGATCATGTCGCGCAGCGCGCCGGCGCCGTCGTAGTAGCCGGCCCGGCCCTCGGTGCCCTGCGCCTCGTTGTGGGTGATCTGCACATGGTCTATGTAGTTGCGGTTCCACAGCGGTTCGAGCAGGAGGTTGGCGAAACGGAACACCATGACGTTCTGGATGGTGCCCTTGCCGAGGTAGTGATCGATGCGGAAGATCTGCGATTCGTCGAAGTCGCGACTCAGGCGCAGGTTGAGCGCCTCGGCGCTCTCCAGGTCGTAACCGAACGGCTTCTCCACCACCAGCCGACGCCAGCCGCCGTCCTCCCGATTCAGGCCGACCACGCCGAGCTGGCGCGCCACCACACCGAAATCGGCCGGCCGGATGGCCATGTAGAACACCAGGTTGGGCGAGAACTCCGGCGTGCCCAGCAAGTGGTCGCGCAGACGCGGGTAGACCGTCTCGTCGCCCAGGTCACCACCAAAGAAATGCAGGCGCTGCAGAAACCGCTGCAGCACATCGGGCTCGGTGTGGCGCTCCGCCAGCCACTCGCCGACCTCGGCGCGCCACCTTGTATCGTCCCAGTCGCGGCGCCCGAAGCCCACCACCCGCACGCCCTCGGGCAGACGGCCCGCCGCGTCCAGCCGGTACAACGCCGGCAGCAGCTTGACCTGCGACAGGTTGCCGGTGGCACCGAAGATCACGAAAGTACAGGCATCCATCAGGCTGAAACCTCCTTATCCCTTGCCCACTACCGCATGTCCGCCGAAGCCCTTGCGCATCATGGCCAGCAGCTTGTTGGCGAAGTCGGCCTTGCCCTGGCTGGCGAAACGTGCCGCCAGCGCCTGGCAGATGACCGGCGCCGGCACGCCCTGGTCGATGGACTCGACTGCCGTCCAGCGGCCCTCGCCGGAGTCGGCGACCACGGGGGCGATATCTTCCATCGTCTGGTCCCGGGCCAGCGCCTGTGCGGTCAGGTCCAGCAACCAGCTGCGCACCACCGACCCGTGGCGCCAGATCTCGGCCACCCCGGCCAGGTCGATGTCGAACTCGCGCTTTCCCGCCAGCAACGCGAAACCTTCGGCCATGGCCTGCATCATGCCGTACTCGATGCCGTTGTGGATCATCTTGGTGAAGTGGCCGGCACCGGGCGGACCTACGTGGGCCCAGCCGCGGTCGGGCGCCGGCGCCAGCACCTTCAACGCCGGCTCGATCAGCGCGGCGGCGGCATCGCTGCCGCCGACCATCAGGCAGTAGCCATTGTCCAGCCCCCAGACGCCGCCGGAGGTGCCGGCGTCCATGAACAGGATGTCGTGCTCGGCGAACAGGGCGGCGCGCCGTTCGCTGTCGTGGTAGTTGGCGTTGCCGCCGTCCACCACCAGATCGCCCGCCTCCAGCAGGTCCAGCAGTTCCGCCAGATGCTGCTCGGTGACGGCTCCGGCCGGCAGCATCAGCCAGACCACGCGCGGCGCCTGCAGTTGTCCGACGGCGTCGGCCAGCGAGGCCGCCGGCAGCATGCCTTCTTCGGCCGCCAGGGTGTCGACGATCTCCCGGCTGCGGTTGTAGCCGACCACTTCGATGCCGCCGCGGCACAGGCGCCGCACCATGTTGCCGCCCATCCGGCCCAGCCCGATCATTGCCATGCGCATGCGTGTTCCCTCCCGAGAGCCTGCCCATCAGTGTCCAGTGTATCTCATCGACCGGCGGGGGAATGCCTTGACGCCCCGGCAGTGATCACGCACCCTTGCGTCCTCCGTTCCGCCATCGCCCGCAAGCCTCATGGACATCCTGTTCGC
>Ga0256841_1003201_pt1 | contig 12395 bp, 10 predicted proteins | sample 356308metaG_FD_185971 | JGI IMG/M metagenome (GOLD analysis project Ga0256841, IMG submission 185971) | Hydrothermal vent microbial communities from Mid Atlantic Ridge, Atlantic Ocean - 356-308 | ecosystem: Environmental > Aquatic > Marine > Hydrothermal vents | place: Atlantic Ocean: Mid...
GCCCTGGAGGCGCTCGAAGCCTATGCCCCGGCCCGTTTGACAGGGACAGGGGCCTGTGTCTTTGCCGTATTCCCGTCGTTTGAGGCGGCAGAGGATGCCTGGCGGGGCTTGCGGACGCAGTATCGGGGCTTCGTGGCGCGCGGTATGAATCGGTCACCGCTGTTGGACCGGAAGGTTTAGGTGATCGTGCCTTGCAGGGGTATGAAAGGCAGGAAGCCCGGAGTCATCCTGGCGCCCGTGCGGCGGAGGTGGATGTTGCAGAGGACCGGTTTCTCCGCCGGAATTGGAAGTGAGGAGAAGTTCATTGGGGCGTGGCCAAGTGGTTAAGGCACAGGGTTTTGATCCCTGCATTCCCAGGTTCGCCGGATTCGCCGGGAGCGAATCCGAACCGCGAAGCGGGCCCCGAAGGGGCGAAGGGCAGGAGGCCCGGAGTCATCCTGGCGCCCGTGCAGCGGAGGTGGATGTTGCAGAGGACCGGTTTCTCCGCCGGAATTGGAAGTGAGGAGAAGTTCATTGGGGCGTGGCCAAGTGGTTAAGGCACAGGGTTTTGATCCCTGCATTCCCAGGTTCGAATCCTGGCGCCCCAGCCAAACGATACACTGATAGCGGGAGTCGGGTCGTGCATCCCAGCTCAATGATGGTGTTTTCGGGAAATTCCAATCCCGAGCTTTCATCGAATATCGCCTCCCACCTCAATATGCCTTTGGGCAAGGCCGTCGTTGGTCAGTTCAGCGACGGTGAGGTGATGGTCGAGATCCAGGAGAACGTCCGGGGCCGCGATGTCTTCGTGGTTCAGTCGACCTCCGCGCCCACCAACGACAATCTGATGGAATTGTTGGTGATGATCGATGCCATGCGTTGGGCCTCGGCGGGCAGGATTACGGCGGTGATCCCCTATTTCGGCTATGCGCGCCAGGACCGGCGCCCCCGTTCGGCGCGGGTGCCGATCACGGCGCGCCTGGCGGCCAAGATGTTCTCGGTGGCCGGCGCGGACCGGGTATTGACGGTGGATCTGCATGCGGATCAGATCCAGGGTTTTTTCGATATCCCGGTGGACAATGTATATGCCTCTCCGATCCTGCTGGGGGATGTGTGGCGTCAGAAATATCCGGATCTTATCGTGGTGTCGCCGGATGTGGGGGGCGTGGTGCGCGCCAGGGCGTTGGCAAAGCGGCTGGACGATGCCGATCTGGCCATCATCGACAAACGCCGCCCGCGGCCGAACGAGGCCAAGGTGATGAATATCATCGGGGATGTGGAGGGTCGGACCTGCATCCTGATCGACGATCTGGTGGACACGGCGGGGACGCTCTGCCAGGCGGCGAATGCGTTGAAAGAACAGGGTGCCGCGAAGGTGGTGGCCTACTGCACCCACCCGGTGCTCTCCGGCCCGGCGGTGTCGAATATCAATTCCTCCAAACTGGATGAGTTGGTGGTGACGAACAGTATTCCCCTGACGCCAGAGGCGCGGGCGTGCGTCAAGATTCGTCAGTTGAGTATTGCCGAGATGCTGGCGGAGACCATGCGCCGTATCAACACTGAGGAATCGGTCAGTTCGCTCTACGTGGATTGATCATGCTTTTGGACATTCCGGCAGGAGTGTTCTGTTCTGGATCACCGGCGTCTGGTCGCGGACCTGGTGGTTTTTCGTTTTTGCCCAGGCGTATGTCTTCGGGCAGTGATTTGGGAGTACGCTATGAGTACAAGTACTGATGTGAATGCGGAGATCCGTCGCGATGCGGGGAAGGGTGCGAGCCGCCGCCTGCGTCGTGAGGGCAAGGTGCCCGGGATCGTGTACGGTGGGCGCAAGGAACCGACGATGATCTCGTTGGCCCACGATGACCTGATCCATCGTCTCGACAATGAGGCGTTTTATTCCAGCATCCTGTCGCTGAAACTGGGGGGCGAGGTGGAGCAGGTGGTGTTGAAGGACCTCCAGCGCCACCCGGCAAAGCCCTTTATTCTGCATGTCGATTTCCAGCGGGTCATGGCGAAGGAGAAGATCCGGATGCAAGTGCCGCTGCACTTCGTCAACGAGGAGACCTGCCCCGGCGTGAAGGGCGGTGGCTCGGTGTCCCATACGGTGAACGAGGTGGAAGTCCTCTGTCTGCCAGGCAACCTGCCCGAATACATCGAAATCGATATGTCGGATGCGGATGTCGGGTTTTCCGTTCACATGTCAGATATCAAGTTGCCGGAAGGTGTGGAACTGGCGCATATTCCTGAGCCCGATATCGCGGTGGTCAGTGTTCATGCTGCCCATGCCGAGACCGAGCCGGAAGAAGGTGAGGAAGCAGCCGGGGGTGAAGAGTCCGGCGATGAAAACACGGAGTAGTCCGTCGGCTGCATAGGGGTCGTTGGGGGATGGGAGACATGGCTTCCATCCCCTTTTTCATGCTCGAGGTGTTTTGTGTCGACTGAATACATCAAACTCATCGTGGGATTGGGTAATCCAGGGGGACGGTATGAGGCCACACGCCATAATGTGGGATACTGGTTCGTGGACCGGGTGGCGATGCGGTATCGGGGTGTGTTCAAGAAGGAAGGACGGTTTCAGGGCCTCCTCTGCAGGGTGGCGATCGGGGCGATGGAATGCGCGTTATTGAAGCCGGAGACATTCATGAATCACAGTGGCCGCTCCGTGGCGGCGTTCTGCAACTATTTCCGCCTCGATCCCCGGCAGATGCTGGTGGTCCATGATGACCTTGACCTGGAGCCGGGGGTGGTCCGGTTCAAGACCGGCGGAGGGCATGGCGGGCACAACGGTCTGCGGGATATCATCGCGGCGACGGGCAGTCGGGAATTCCATCGGCTGCGGGTCGGCATCGGGCATCCGGGTGACCGCAACCGCGTCGTGGACTATGTGCTCTCGCCGCCCTCCAAGGGGGAGGTGACGGCGATCGAAAGCGCTTTGGATAGGGCGGAAGAGATCCTTCCTCTTCTGCTCGGTGGGGAATTCCAGAAGGGGATGAACCGCCTGCACGCCCCTTGAGATACCTTACCCAGACCCCGAGAGGCTGCCGTATACATTATTAACCCGGCCACGATGTATATCGTTGCCGGGTTAATGTATTTGAAGTCTCTGACCGGGAATCCGTAAAACCCGCGTCTTCAGACAGTAGCGCGGTTTTTACACTTTCGCCCTGGCCTTGTCCGGTCTTGGGGGAGGAGACAATCGGCCTCGGGGCCGATCAATCCGGCTTTCAGCCAAACCGCGTTGGATGTGGCCAGTTTCTCAGGCGGCGGTCGCCTTTTTCTTCATGCAGTAGTTTGCGCGAAGTCGATTGAAGAGGGAATAGCCTCCGATACCGATAAGGATCAGCGCAAGGACCTGATTGTATATGCAATTGAAGGGGAGGAGCACTGTGCCTGTCAGTACCAACCCTGCGGGTACTAGCGTGGGGACGCGGTCGGCTCTTTTCTCATCACAATTCGAAAGATTTGCGCAGATGTCCATGATACACCTCATCTAAATGGACGTTATCAATAATTTGCAACTTAATAATAAACTAATATTTAGTAAAAGCAAGGTGGGTTTTGCCCAGCAATGAATGGAAACAAAAAACCCGGCGATGACGCCGGGTTGAATAGTGAATAGAACGTGTTGAATCACGATGGAAATGCGTGGTCTTTCCTCGTAGGCGTCACACGTGGGGAATGTGCCCGGTTGTCGTCATTCACTGCGGGTAAATACATAACCCGGTTTGAGCCACCGCACCAACAACGGGAGAATCATCAAGGCGGTGAAGACGTCGATGATGAGCGCTTCTCCGATGTAGGTGCCCAATCCCCATGTATTGGCGAGATTCGTGCCCACCAAGGGGACAAAGCTGCCGAGCAGTACAATCACGGAGATGATGACGGCCGAACCTGTCGTATTCAGGGTGTTGCGCAGAGAGGCCATCCAGTCGCCACCTGTCGCCTGCATCTCCTCCCGGAGTCGGGAGATCATGTAGATGCCATAGTCGACGCCGAGCCCCATCGATATCGACAAGGTGACCAGCAGGTGAAAGGCAAGGTTGCCCGACCAGTTCTCTACTGAGGTGAAGTAGCCTCCCAGGCCATATTGGGTGAACAGTGTGATCAGGAGGGTGAAGATGAGAATACCGGCCACCATGAACGAGCGGAAAATAACGGCGGTGATGATGAACACCGCCAGCGCGGTCTGGAGCGGGCTGGCCAGCCAGTTGTCTATCGCCACCTCCCGGGTGGCTTCCGTCGCGCCAAGGAATCCGCCAACGCCGGGCCGTATGTAGTTGGGGCCGTCTTTGGCCACCGGGCCGCTGTCGCAAGAGGTGTCTGCACAGCGCAGACCGAAGTTGATCTTGCTGAAGCCGGGGTCGTTCTTGTGGTCCTCGATGTATTGCTGGATGTCCATGGTAACTTGATGCGTCTCCCTCGGGTCCATGGTGTTGATGAAGCCGAGGATGACACCACTGTTCCAGTCGGGTGAGACGAAGGAGTCCATGTCACCTTCGCTGGTCATGGTCTCCAGCAGGCCATTGTAGAGTTGCACGATTTCGTTGGGATCACGGTCATCGTCGGGGTCGATCGAGGTCAGGTATTGACGGGTTGGAATACGCAGATCGCTGACCTTCGGCTTTTCGCCTGGCTCTGCGGTGAGCAGCATGTTGATCAGGCGTACATACTGGGCATAGGAGCCGGTATAGCCGATGTAGGGGTGGGCGCGCATCCAGTTCTCGAAGGTTTCGATCTCGCCCAGCACCTGAGCATCATTGAAGACCCCCTGGGCGCCCTGTTCATCAGGATCCCAACATCCCTCCGGCTTCCCTTCTTCGTCGCATTCGGGGACCAACGGTTTCTTTCCGCGCACCGGTATGCTGACGGAGATGACGCCGGGCATGATGCGGTTGAGCTCCACCAGGTCTTTCCATGTCTGCGAGCTTCCCTTGAACGCGGCGCGCGCATAGTTGATGCCCTTTTCCACCCCGGGCATCAGGTCCTCCGATGTCCCTTCGTAGATCTTGGTGTAATAGGCGGAGACGCCTATCGCCAGCACGATTACACCAATGGGAATCCACTTGCCCGGGCCGGAGATCAAACGGGTGATGAATCCGCCGATGGCCGTTTCCCAACCCCGTTCCTCTTCGCAGGTATCCAGTATTCTCCCGGGCATCAGGGTTAGCAGGAGCGGGATCAGCGTAGTAGTGGTCAACAACAGCGTCAGCATGCCGAACATGCCGAAGTAGGCATAGGCCTTGTAGAAGGAGATATCGACCAGAGAGAGCGTCGCGAAGCCCGCCATATCGGTGATGATCGACAGGGTGGCCGGAATGATGGTATTGCCGATTGCAATCTCCGCGGCCCTTTTGTTGTCCTGGCAATTGCGTTGTTCCAGCAGAAAGCGCCGGGTCACCTGTACCGAGTGACCGATGCCGATGGCGAGCAATAGCATGGGGGTCAACACCATCATGGTGGTGAGCTTGAATTGGGAGAAGCCCATCAGACCCAGCGTCATGACAATGGTCGCAGTAACGCCAAGCAGTGGAAACACGGCGCCCTGCCAGGTACGGAACTCCATCCAAAGAATCAACAATACGATGAGAAAGGAGATGGCGAACAGCCACCAGTGGTTGACCAGTTCCTGCAACATCCAGGCGAGGAAATAGGGCTCGCCGGCCACACGCATATCGATACGGTCGTCCTGGGCGACTTCCGCCATGAGGGCGCGAACCTGCCGGACCCAGGGCAGGTAGATCTCCTTTACCCCGTCGTCATAGTCGCCAATGATATAGGCGGCCTTGGCGACACATTTTTCCTTGTCATAATCCTCATAGGCGCAGCGGTTGCCCTCGGCGTCCCACATCGAGACCAGCATGGGCCCCATGACGGGATTGGTCTTTATGCCTTCTTTCAGGAAGGCGAGCTGTTCCTTGGCTTTTTTCGGATCGCTGCTGATGCCTTCCGTGGGAATGAGGCGTTTGAATACCAGGCCGTTTTCATCTGCGCTCATGTACTTGATCTTCTGCGCCGCGATATCGATGAAATTGGCGGGGCGGGAGTTGGGCAGGGCCTCCAGTTTACGGTGCAACTCCTGGATTTTGTTGATGAACCAGGGTTGATAGATGTCGCCTTCTTTTACCCGGAGTGAAAACACCATCAGATTCCCCATGCCGAAGTTGTGTTCCGCATAGGTGTTGGTGGCGACGTAGCGGTTGCTGGGCGGCAGCAGTGTGTCAGGGTCGTTGCGAATGTCCAGCTTGGGCACCTGGGTGGCCGCAAGGATGGTGATGATGAGCAGCCCGATGATGATGGGCCAGCGATGACGGATTACGAAACGGGCGTAGCGCGCCGCCAGGTTTTCCTCTTCTTTTAATGCGTCTTTTTGTGCGTCAGCCATTGTGGGATCGACCTTGTGTTACAGATCATGAAAGAAAAAAGGGTGGACGAAGACGTCGTGTCTCCGTAACCACCCTTGGGGTGCATCAGCAAAGCGCGATGCGTCTCATGCCTTATTACTCGAAGATGTATTTGATGCCAACCTGGAGGTTGGACGACTTGTCGAACTGACCAAAGGTGGTATTGTCGTCCCCCCAGTATTGATTCCATTCGGCGGTACCGATCAGTTCGTCCGTGAAGCTGTATTCCACATCGAAGCGGTTCCACCAGCCACCGCCCTCCTCGTAGATGGTGATGTTGTTCCAACGATGCTCCTGTGATTCACCGAAGGGTTTGGAGAAGAACAGAGAGACGAAATTGTCCACTTCCTCGCCCTTGTTGAGGCCATTGCTTAGATGCAGCGTCGCAGGATCTGCAGTGTACTTGGAGCAGTCGAAAGTCACGCCTGTTTGGGTGGTGCAGGTGCGGTTGGTATCTTCGAAGTCAAGGTTGATGAACTGGATGAACTGTCCGCTGATGAACAGGTTGGTCATCACCGTGGCATCCAGGCCAATCACATAGCGGAACATGTCTTGCTCCTCCGTCCTCAATGCCCCTGCCAGATCCCCAATGGCCAATAATCGCTTGTCCACGACCGGCTGGAGCGTATCCTTGTCGTAGAGGAATTCGCCACGGAGCACCAGAGGAATGGCTGTGTTAAAGGCGTAGTCAAACGAAGCGCCAAGGCTGTGGATGCGCTGATAATGCTGGGTGAAGCGAAGCTCCGTACCATTGTTGCTCAGAGGAAGGGTCGGGTTTGGCGCCACTGCACCGTAGTACTGCCCCGCCGAGTTTCTCAACAGGACGGTGGTGGCGTTTGTCACCTGGCCAAACGGATTCAGGGTGGGATTGCTCGGTACGTTGTTTCTTGAGATGGTGGTGCCCCCTGCGGCGCCTGCGGGATCGGCAAAATCGGGCGCGCCATTTCCGTCGAAGTCGCCCGAGGTGGCGAGCACCGTCGACAGTTTCTCGCCGGTGGTGGCGTCGTGCCAGCTCAGGTCGACGGCGGGGTTGGCATCGTAGTGGTAGAAATAGTTTAGGGAAAAGTTGAAGCCTCCATCTGTCGAGCCCTTGTAACGCGCCCCGTAGTTCAAATTGAGGTCATCGGGTTCATCGATCACATAGCGGGTCTTTACTGCACCATGGGCGCCTGGTGCGAATCCCGTGAGTCCCGCGAAGGTATTGAATGTCGCAAAGGTTGCATTGGGCATGTATTCGAACGCGCTGTCCGGATGGCCCGACTGGAAATCGGGCGAGACCAGATTGGTTTTGTTGTTGTTGCCGTTGAATGCGGGCAATCCGACGGCCCCCGGTGTTTGCGCGATGGTATTGAGCAGGAAACCTCCTGGCAGGGCGAGCGCTCCCGGAGAACCGTCTGCCCTGATGCTCTCGTCCCCGGTAAAGGTTCCACTTGTTCCGATGCTTCCATCCGCGTCATTGAGCTGTTGAAGAGGCGATGCAAAACCATCGACGGTAAGGCCGGTAAAGCCGGTAAGGGCTTGCGCGATTGGATCACCTGCTCCGTCTCCATTCGTATCGAACAGTCCCCCCAGGGAGGCAAAGCTGAAACTGCTGGCGACCTTTGCGAGGGCGGGGGCGATGTTGAGAAACCCATTGACCCGTCCGGTGATGGAATCGACACCCAGCATGATGAAAGGGTGTCCCGCATCCCCGTTGGGATTCAGCCCCGGGATCTTGTTTTCTTTGCGCTGCGCGGCGATAAGTTGGATATTACCGTTTTCTCCCACATTTCTCTCCGCCGCTATCATCCAGACTGGAATGCGCGAGTCCTCTTGCGGTGCCTGGTTGAGCTCACGGAAATCGGTGGGGTTGATGATGTCCAGCAGCTTGATGCCGTCGGCGGTCCCCCAGACCTGCTGCTGCTTGCCGATGCGGAAGTCCCAGCCAGCGGCGCTGGTATCGACATAGAGTTCCCGTAGCCAGTCATATTGGGTATAGGGTTCATGCCCCTTGTAGTAGTTGTTGACCCCTTCCGTATCGTAGATGATGTTGAGATCGCCGTGCCAGCTGCTCTCTTCTCCCAGATCACCGTTGAGGAACAGGCGGGCCGAGTTTTCGAATTTCAGCAGGTCACCGGCATCATGCTTGGTGCTTTCGTCGTCAGTGGCCATCGCTTGTCCGGTGACTTGTCCGGACTTTACATAGATGGATGTCTCGTTTTTCAGGTAGCCGCTGACCTCGACGTCGGCCAGCGCCATGCCTGGCAGCGTGATTGCCATAGCAACGGATTGGTATATCAGTGTTTTTTTAAACATTATCCGACTCCCCCGATGAGGTTTGTGCAGCAAAGGTGCGGACATGCCCTGCTGTCTGTTGTATGTGTGAATACGACGCGCTGCCTTCCCTGGCGGCGTCTGGGATACTCTAACGTTTGATCTTGCGCAGGCTCTTCTCACTCCAGAAGGAATCCGGCTTTTTCACCTGGTCATCGACGAGGGTGACTTCCTTGGGAATGATCGCCCAGGTTTGATGGCCAGTCTTGAGGGTCTTGCCGTACCAGTAGCCCCAGCCTTGATTGCGCGGGTCCTTTCCATCACCGAGCGGAATCCAGTCGCGGTCGATGACCTTGATTTTCTCGCCGTTTTTGAAATATTCCGTACGGTAGTCGGCAAAGGTCTTGGCATCCACGTAGGTGATTCGATAGTCATACCACCAGTTGTCGAACTTGGTCGTGCTCTTCAGCTTGTAGACCTCTTTGCCCTTGGGTTTGCAGGAGGGTTTGGGCATCTCCTTCAGCCATTTGGTCTTGGCGCCTTCAATGGCGCCGAGGCAATCGTCGAAGGTCTCTTTGCCCAGTAGTTCATGGGTATCATGGAAGGGCTTTCTCAGGATTACGTCACCAAAGGTGAAGTCTGTGCCGCCCCAGGAGTCGTCGAGGGCGGGTTGGGCGAAGCGGCGGATCTTGCGCAGGGCCGGCAGCCAGATGGAGTAGGACTGCGGCTTGGAATCATCGGCGAAGTCCACGATCAGCATGCCGGTGCCCCGGAGTTTTCCTGAGCGGAAAATGGCGATTTCCTTTGAGCGAATGGCGGGGTCGTCCCAGTCGTTTTTCTTGTAACGTTCAACGGTGAGGGTTTTTGCCTTTTTCCCCTTGGGCTTGTTCAGGATGACCGTGATTTTCTTGCCTTTCTTGACGATGGCGTAGCGCTTGAAGCCATGAAACTGATTGACAAAATAGATCTGGTTGGCAATGTCCTGGGCCGTTGGTGTACCGGTAGGGTAGGGCAGATTCTTGTCGATAATGGTCTCTGCGTTCGCGGAGGTCGCGGAAAAGAGTGCTGTCGCCAGAATAGCTGCGACAAAAGAACGTGGCTGCATGGAAGCATCCTCCTCAAGAAAAAAAGAACAAGGTTCCGATTTCATACTCCGGCCTCATGAGAGGCGAAGCGCGGAACAGTGGATAGCCGGGGAAGAACCCCACTATTGTTCGATTTTTTACCAGATAATCCGTGAGGCGACAATAAAAAAATTTTGACGGGTCAATAAGTTAGGAGGTTCTTATATAAGAAGATTATTAAGCCGATAACAACATATGCCGTCTTCAGTCGTGGTGTGCCGGTTCGCAACAACGCGGCTCATCGCCACTGCAGCCACCCTGCAGCAAGATGGGGCAGCGCAGCCCGCGGGTCGGCACGCCACGGCCTGTCTTTGAATACCATCAGGGTTGGGGGCATGGGTGACCGCCCCCCAAAAAAAGCGGGCCGAGGGGCCCGCACAGGGCATTTGGCTCAGGAGGGCGTGCGTTGGTTACGGCCAATGGAGTAGTACGCGAGCCCGGCATTGTTGACGGTCTCGGGGTCATAGATGTTGCGACCGTCAAAGATGACCGGGCTTTTGAGTGCGCGTTTGATGGAGGCGAAGTCGGGACTGCGGAATTCCTTCCATTCGGTCAGGATGGCCAGGGCATCGGCGCCCTCGAGGGCCTCCTCCGCCGTGGCGCAAAGCCGGAGGTCGCTGCGCTCGCCATAGATGCGTTTTGCCTCGTCATTGGCGACGGGATCAAATGCCCGGACGGACGCGCCCGCCTCCCAAAGGGCCTCGAGTAGCACGCGACTCGATGCCTCGCGCATATCGTCGGTGTTCGGTTTGAAGGCCAATCCCCAGACAGCAAAGACCTTTCCCGACAGGTCATCACCAAAGTGCTCGCGAATTTTCCTGAACAGGACCTCTTTTTGACGGGCATTGACCGACTCCACGGCGTGAAGCAGCTCCGGAGTGTAGCCGGTGCGGAGTGCGATCTGCTCCAACGCCTTGACATCCTTGGGGAAACAGGAACCGCCATAGCCGCAACCGGGGTAGATGAACTGGTAACCGATGCGGGGATCGGAGCCGATGCCGATGCGGACGTGTTCGATATCGGCGCCCACGGCCTCGGCGATATTGGAGAGCTCGTTCATGAAACTGATCTTGGTTGCAAGCATCGCGTTTGCCGCATACTTGGTCAGTTCTGCCGACCGGATATCCATCGCCATCAGGCGGTCGTGGTTGCGGTTGAACGGTTGATAGAGCGCGCGCAGCAGTTCGGCGGTGCGAGGGTTGTCCGTGCCGATGACAATGCGATCCGGTCGCATGAAATCGTCGATGGCCGCGCCTTCCTTGAGAAACTCGGGGTTGGAGACAATGTCGAATTCCAGTGTTTTGCCCCGCTCTTTGAGTGTTGCAGCGACCGTGTCGGCGACCTTGTCCGCGGTGCCGACCGGCACCGTGGACTTGTCGATGATGACTTTATACTCCTCCATGTGTTGCGCAATGCTCTTGGCCACTGCCAGGACGTACTGGAGATCCGCCGAGCCATCCTCGTCCGGGGGCGTGCCGACGGCGATGAATTGAAACAATCCGTGCGTCACCCCTTCTTTCGGGTCCGTGGTGAAGGAAAGGCGCCCCGCGTCGCGATTTCGCGCAATCATCTCCTCCAGTCCCGGTTCATAGATGGGGACACCTCCATTGTTGAGAAGGTCTATTTTTGCCGGGTCGACGTCAACGCACATGACATTGTTGCCCACCTCGGCCAGGCAGGCCCCTGTCACCAATCCCACATAACCACTACCGAAAATCGTGACGTTCATTTATGCTCTCCAGGTCCATATTCCTAAAGTATTAATTTAACTAAGGTGTGTCCAAACCTATTAATAAGGTTTCGTCTTTAAGGGCGAAAGCTTTAGTTCGTATGGAGGGCGTGTCCACGCGCTGGCATTGTTTTCAGCTGTCGCCAAGGCGGCGAATGCTATCAGAAAACTGTGGGATTTCACTACCGTTGTACAAATGGTAAAGGGCGTTTGAATAGGTCGCGGTGTGATGATCTTGCCGCGTCGAAAAAGGGTGTTGACAGGGGTTGTCCGCTCAAGCACAATATGGCGCTTCTCTGCGGAGGGGTTCCCGAGTGGCCAAAGGGATCAGACTGTAAATCTGACGGCTCCGCCTTCGGAGGTTCGAATCCTCCCCCCTCCACCAGACAGATGGAAAGATGAGGTTCGGCGGAAGCCGGTTTTGCACCTGGTAGCGGGGGTGCGGAGTATACTTCCTGTCCGTTCAGTGATACGGGTGTGCCGCGAAGGGCGTCCACTTTTCGGTTTTGCGGGTGTAGTTCAATGGTAGAACCTCAGCCTTCCAAGCTGATGATGTGGGTTCGATTCCCATCACCCGCTCCAGGGGAGCGAGAAGGCGGCGGGGTCTCGACCGTCGCTGATTGTGTTTGATTGCCCATGTAGCTCAGTTGGTAGAGCACACCCTTGGTAAGGGTGAGGTCAGCGGTTCAAATCCGCTCATGGGCTCCATGCAGTCTTTTGGTATGCGTGCGGTTAAGCGCGCGAATTTGTCTTTGTTGGAAATTCTTTTGGAGACCAGACAATGTCCAAGGAAAAATTCGAACGCACGAAGCCGCATGTAAATGTGGGCACGATCGGTCACGTAGACCATGGCAAGACGACGCTGACGGCGGCGATCACGAAAGTGATGGGAGAGACGTACGGAGGCGA
>Ga0256841_1003203_pt1 | contig 12393 bp, 13 predicted proteins | sample 356308metaG_FD_185971 | JGI IMG/M metagenome (GOLD analysis project Ga0256841, IMG submission 185971) | Hydrothermal vent microbial communities from Mid Atlantic Ridge, Atlantic Ocean - 356-308 | ecosystem: Environmental > Aquatic > Marine > Hydrothermal vents | place: Atlantic Ocean: Mid...
CATCTACTGTGTTGCAGGGCATTTGCGGTAGTATACTACAGCTGCATGCCCTGCGCCTTGTATATGCGGCAAACGCAACGCTTGCAAAATTCAGGTTTTAATTTATCCGGGGGAAATTGTTGTGTCAAGCGGCAGGTGGGCAGGAAACAGTGCCCTTACGGCAGCAGACTGGTGCCGGCCCGGACGGCAAATTCGAAGACCGGGGCGGGAACGATGCCCAAAAGCAGCACGACCGCGGCCAACAGCCCGGCACCCACCAGCGAAAAGGCACGCGTGTCGGGAAGAGGCGCAGCTTCAGGGGTCTTGTCTTCGGTATAGGCATGGCGCACCAGGCTCAGGTAGTAGTAGATGGCAATGGCTGAGTTGACCACCAGGATAACGACCAGCCAGTTGTAGCCCTGGTTCCAGGCCGCCGTGATCAGGAAAAACTTGCCGATAAAACCGACGGTGGGCGGCAGCCCCACCAGGGCAAAGGCCCCGGCGGCCAAAGAGAAGGCCAGGGCCGGAGCACGTTTGTAGAGCCCGTTGAGATCGGCAAATTCCAAATTGCGCCCGTCCACCGCCACACGGCTGATCACCCAGAAGCACAACAGGTTCATCAGCAAATAGGCCATGGCGTAAAAGGCGGCGGCGGCCAGTCCCAGGGCCGTGCCGGCCACCAGGCCCACCATGACATAGCCGGCATGCGCCACCGAGGAAAAACCCAGGAGCCGCTTGAGATCCTTTTGGGCCAGAGCGGCAAAATTGCCGTAGGTCATGGAAACAGCGCCCAGCACGGCCAGGATGGTGGTAATCTCCAGACCGGGCTTCAGCATGGCGGCCAGGCGCACCAGGATGACCACGGCGCCCATCTTGGGCAGGGTCGCCACGTAGGCGGCGGTTTCATTGCTGGCGCCCTGGTAGACGTCCGGCGCCCAGAAATGGAAGGGGAACAATGCCAGCTTGTAGAACATGCCGGCCAGAAACAGCGACAGCCCGACCACTGCCATGGGCACCTGCGCGAACGCCCACGTGTGCTTTGCCAGTTCGGTCACATAGGTGGTGTGCTGCACCGCCATGATATAAGACAGGCCGTACAGCGACAGGGCCGTGGCCACGGCACCGAACAGAATGTACTTGACGGCCGCCTCGGCCGCCCGCGGATCCCTGGCCCGCAGGGGAATTACGGCATACAGGCTGTAGGCCGAAAGCTCCAGCGCCAGGTACATGGCAATCAGTTCCACCGAGGAGGCCAGAATCATCAGCCCCAGCGATGAGAAACCCAGAAACATGAAGTAGTCCGCCCGCTTGCCCTCTTCCAGGGTCGGCTGGTGGGCGGCGTTGGCCACGGCGGCAAGGAAACCGAAGGCAATGACGACCTTGAAAAACTGGGACATGGCATCCAGGCGGTAGACCTTCCAGAACATGGTGCCGCGTGCGCCGAAAGAGGTCAGCGTGAGAACGAAACCGATCGCGGCCGCCAAGATGACCCAACGCTGGACGGGCAGTCTGACCCTGCGCGCACCAAGACTCTGGAGCAACAGAACCAGGATCATGGCCAGAAAGTAAATCTCGGGAACAACCAGTGCCGGGTTGAAATTCACGCGCTGCCCTCCTACTTCTCAACGGGCCAAGCCACCTGTCGGATGTTGGCCCTGGCCGGCGGCTCGGGTGGTGCCGGTTCGAAACGCACGATTTTTTGCTGCTGCCCGCCGAAGTCGGTCAGCAGCTGGTTCAGCGATGGATCGATAATCTTGAAAAAGGCACCGGGCGCCAGGCCGATGTAAAAAACGAAAACCGCCGGAATCGCCAGGTAGCTCCACTCCCGCAGATTCAGGTCGGGCCACAATTTGGCCGTGGACGGTTCTCCCCAGGCCATTTTCAGCGATACACGGAACATGTAGGCCGCCGCCAGCAGCGCGCCGGGAACCAGCGCTAACCCGAGCCAGGTGAACTTCTGGAAAGCGCCCACGAAGACCAGCAGTTCACCCACGAACCCGTTGGTGCCGGGGAAAGCGAAAGACGCCATGGCATACAGCCCCCAGAAGAACATGAAAGCCGGCAGGTATTTGCCCATACCCAGGTTGTCGGTAATCGCCCGGCTGTGGCTGCGCTCGTATACCGTGCCGATCATCATGAACAGGGCGCCCGTGATAATGCCGTGGTTCAGCATCTGGAACAGGGCCCCCTCGGCACCGCGCAGGTTGAACAGAAAGATCCCCAAAGTTACGAATCCCATGTGGCCCACCGACGAGTAGGCCACCAGTTTCTTGATGTCGCTCTGTCCCAGGGCCACGGCCCCGCCGTAGAGGATCGACGCGATGGAGACGGCGATCATCAGGGGGGCAAAGTACACGCTGGCCGCCGGTGTCAGCGGCAGGCAGAAGCGCAGAAAGCCGTAGGCCCCCATTTTCAGCAGCACCGCCGCCAGGATCACCGAACCGGCCGCCGGGGCCTGCACGTGCGCGGCCGGCAGCCAGGTGTGAAAGGGGAACATGGGCACCTTGACGGCAAAGGCCAGCGCCATGGCCAGAAAGGCCCAGAACTGGAAGCGGAAGGCAAAGTTCTGCTGCATCAGATCCGGGATCGAAAAGGTGCCGCCGGCAATCCTGAAGGCCACAAAAGCCACCAGCAACAGTACTGAACCGGCCAGGGTGTAGAGGAAGAACTTGATCGAGGCATAGCGCTTCTCGTCGCCGCCCCAGACGGCGATGAGCAGGTACATGGGGATCAGCATGGCCTCCCAGAAAACGTAAAACAGGATCAGGTCCAGCGCCGTGAAGACGCCCACGCACACCGCGGTCATAAAGAGCAGGCAGAAGTGGAATTCCTTGACACGCTTGTCGATGTAGGTCCACGAGCAGAGCACGCACAGGGGCAAAACAGCCAGCGTCAGCCACACCATCAGCACGCTGATGCCGTCCATCCCCAGGTAGTATTCGATCCCCCAGCGCGGGACCCAGGGCAGGCGTTCGACGAACTGAAACCGGGCGATGTACTGGAAATGCAGGGTGGGCGCCGCCAGCAGCAGCTCGACAATGGAAACCGCCAGGGTATAGCCCCGGATGGCGCGCGGGCTCTTCATGAAAAAGAGCACACAAGCCGCCGCCAGCGGGAAAAAGATCAGAAATGAAAGTACCGGATATCCAGCGTTCAAAGCTCACTCCCCTTTGGGACTATCCCAGATACCAGACCAAAAAGAAGATGCCCAGGCCGAAAACAGCCGCCAAAGCCAGGTAGTTCTGCAGCTGGGCGGACTGCAATTTGGCCCCCGCCCTGCCGATGTTGCGGACGCTGTAGGCGCTGCCGTCCACCACCGTGTCGATGCCCTTGCGGTCGAACCAGGCGGTGCCGGCTCCGGTCTTCACCAGCCCCCGCAATCCCACGGTGCGGTAAACTTTTGTCCAGCGGTCGTCCAGCCAGGCGATGGGCCGGCACACGGCGGCCAGCACCAGGCGCCCGATCCAGCGGTAGAAAAAGTCGAAATCCAGATTGACCTTGGCATGCGGCGTGATCACCACACGCGTCAGGTAAAAGGCCAGCCCTGAAAAACCCAGCAGCAGCGAGGCGTTTAACACCCGCAAAACGGTCCAGGGCCGGAAGGGCTCTTCCACTGCAAAGGGCAGGTAGCGGTACAGCATTTCAGGAAAAAGCCCCTGCAGGATGCACAGACTGCCGCAGATGCCCATGGCCACATACATGTTGCGCGGGATGGCGCGCACGGTGCCCGGGAATTCGGGTTTGCGCCCCCAGAAGGCGAAATAGGGCAGCTTGATGCCCACCGAAACAAAGGTCCCCACGGCCGCCACCTCCATGCCGATGGCCAGCCACATGCGATGGGCCTCCTCGGCCCCGAAGATGGTCATGTTCTTGGTGACAAAGCCGTTGAACAGCGGCATCCCCGAGATGGACAGGGCCGCCACCATGTACCAGAACATCACCCACGGCAGGCGCGTGGCCAGCCCGCCCAGTTCGTCGAGCCGGGCGGTTCCCACGGCGTAGAGGATGCAGCCCGTGCCCATGAAGAGCAGCCCCTTGTAGAGAATATGTGCATAGGCGTGCGCCACGGCGCCGTTCATGGTCATGGCCGTGCCGATGCCGATGCCCGCCACCATATAGCCCACCTGGGAAACGATGTGGTAGGCCAGAATGCGCCGCGCGTTGTTCTCGATACAGGCGTAGAGCACGCCGTAGACCGCCATGATGGTGCCGGCGATGGCCAGCACGTTCCAGCCGTGAAACCCGCGGCAGAGTACGTAGACGGCCGTCTTGGTGGTAAAGGCGCACATGAAAACCGCCCCGGCCACCGAGGCCCGCGGATAGGCGTCCGGCAGCCAGGCATGCAGCGGCACCACGGCGGCATTGACGCAAAAGCCGGTCAGAATCAGCCAGTCGTAGTAGCGCGCCACATCCGGCGCGGCCCAGTCGAAGGCGAAGCTGCCGGTGGCCTTGTATTTTAAAAACAGTCCCGCCAGCAGAAACAGCCCGCCCACGGTATGGTACATGAAATAGCGGAAGCCGGCCAGGACCGACTCGCGCGTACCGGCCCCCCAGATCAAAAACACCGAACTGATGCTCATCAGCTCCCAGAAGATGAACACCGTAATCAGGTCACCGGCGAACACGCACCCCAGGCCGCCGGCCACGTACAGCGCACCGGTGACGTAGTGCGTCTTTTCCTCCATGTGCAGGGAGTAGATCATGCCGATGAGCGCGATGATGGAAAAGACCTGACCGAAAATCAGGGACAGTTTGTCCACGCGGCCCAGCACGAGCTCCTGGCCGAGATAATGCAGCAAGCCGTAGCTGCCGGGTTTCACGGTCATCACCGAAAACAGCGCCAGCAGGGGCGGGATCAGCACCAGCGTCGCACGCAGGGCCTTCTGGCGCCACAGGTCGCGGGGCACGAAAGGCGCCACCAGCGCCAGTGCCAGAAAACCCATGGCGGGGTGGAGGAAACTAGCGCTCATAGTAGTCCTCCTTGCGCGCGATCAGGGGCTGGATGATTTTCTTCATGATGATCACCATGGCCAGACCGGAAACCAGACCGAAAAGCCCCCAGAAGCCGGGATAGGCATCGATGCCGAACTCGGCGTGATGGGGGTGGATCAGCACGTTGATGCCCACCAGCACGCCCAGAACAACGAAGAAAACGATGCGCCAGATTTTCCAGCGGTCGCGCATGTGTTGCAGAAGTCGACCGAATGTTTGCGTCATGGCAGCCCTCTAAAACTTTCCGAACACGTTGACAAAGTTGAGGAAAGTCTGTGGATACAGACCCAGCAGCACGGAGATGACGGCTGTGATGAACAGCGGCACCACCATCACCGCGGGAGCCTCCGAATACTGTTCGATATGGGCTCCGGGTTCAGGCTGTTTGAAAAAGGCCCGGTAGAGCACCGGCACGAAATAACCGGCGTTCAGCGCCGTGCTCAGCAGCAGGGCCACCAGCAAAATGGTCTGATTGACCTGCAGCGTTCCGGTGACCAGATACCATTTGGTGACGAAACCGCACACCGGCGGCACGCCGATCATGGAAAGCGAAGCCAGGCCGAAAGCCCCGAACGTCCAGGGCATGCGGCGGCCCAGACCGTTCATGAGGCTGATCTTGCGGAAACGCGTGGAAACGAAAATAGCGCCGGCCGCAAAAAAGAGCGTGATCTTGGAAAAGGCATGGTGCGCGATATGCACCAGTCCGCCCTGCACAGCGGCGGTGCTCAGCATGGCCACGCCGATGATGATATAGGAGAGCTGGCTGACCGTGGAGTAGGCCAGCCGCGCCTTGAGGTCATCCTTGGTCAGCGCGATGAAGGACGCCGCCAGAATGGTAAAAGCGGCAATGTAGGCCGTGGCGATGCCCAGGGTGGTGCCCCCCAGCAGGCCGCCGGGCGCAAAGATGCGCAAACTGGACAGTGTCAAAGTACCCAGCGTGCGGGTACCGAACGCCGAGAGCATGATGCGCGATATACAGAAGACGCCCGCCTTGACGACGGCCACGGCGTGCAGCAGGGCCGAAACCGGCGTGGGCGCCACCATGGCCGACGGCAGCCAGTTGTGCAACGGCATGACGGCCGCCTTGGCGATACCGGCCAGGTAGAGGAAATAGGTCAGGCTCACCAGGAAAGGATGCTGCGCCACGACCTCCGGGGAGAACATGCCGCGGGCGATGTCGCCCAGATGAAAGTCCAGCGTGCCGGCCAGCACGTAGGTCAGAATCATGGCCGGCAGCAGGAACAGCTTGGAGGTTCCCATCAGGTAAACAATGTACTTGCGCCCGCCGGAGTACCCTTCCTCGTCCTGGTGATGGGCCACCAGCGGGTAGGTGAACACCGTGATGACTTCGTAAAACAGGTACATCGTAAAGACGTTGGCGGAAAAGGCCACGCCCATGGCACCGAGAATGGCCACTGCAAAACAGAAGTAATAGCGCGTCTGGGCATGCTCCTTGAGGCTGCGCATGTAGCCGACGTTGTAACTGGTGGCGAAAATCCACAGAAAAGAGGCAATGATGCCGAAAATCATGCTCAGGCCGTCGGCGCAGAAGGAAACCGTAATGCCCGGCAGGATCGTGAACAGGCGGTATCCCCAGATGTCCCCCCTCAGCACCGCCGGCGCCAGGGAGAGCACCGACAGGAAGGTGAGGATGGAAGCGGCGAACGAAACCGCTTCGCGCCGGTTCACGTTTCCGCGATTCAGCCAGATCGCAAAGGGCGCGATCAGGGTGATGACCACCGGCAGCAGAATCCGCGAGCTTACGATGCTGACCCCATCTATCATAGTTACTCTTTCAACGTGGTAATGTCACTGGTTTTGACCGAACCGAACCGCCGGAAGACGACCACGATGATCGCCAGGGCCAGAGTGGCTTCGGCGGCGGCCAGCCCCATGACAAACAGTGTCGCCAGCTGCCCGAGCACGGCGCTGGCCTCCGTCAGCTGACCGGCGGCCACGATGGAAAGCCCGGCGCCGTTGAGCATCAGTTCCACACAGATCAGCATGCCCACCAATGTGCGGCGCCGGATGATGCCGAACAGGCCCGCGCACAGCAGCATCAGACCCACCAGTTGATACAGCGTCAAGGGGCTCATTTCCTTTTCCCCCGCTTTTCCCAGACCAGCAGTACGGCGGCGCACATGGCCACCATCAGGATCACCGATATCAGTTCAAAGGGCAGCACGTATGCGCCCAGCAGCCCGGTACCGAGCTTTTCGACCCCCACGACCGCCGGCTTGGCGGCGCCGCTCACGCCACGGTGGTACAAGAGCCCGCCCAGCACCAGGGCCGGCACGGCCGCGCCGGCCGCCGCCAGCAGAAATTTGCGGACCGGCGCCGGGGCGCTCTCGTCGCCGCCGGTCTGGGCATGCGTCAGCATGACGGCAAAAAATATCATCACCGACACGGCCCCCACGTAGATGAGCAGCTGCATGAAGGCCAGAAAGGGCGAGGCCAAAAGCAGATACATGCCCGCCACTCCCAGCAGGGTGGTGATCAGGCCCACCAGGGCACGCACCAGGCTGGCACTGGCAACGGCCAGGATGGCACCCGCCAGAATGATGAACGCGTAAACGCCGAATGCCACGTGGGCCATGGTCTGCATGCTTCAGCTCTCCTTGGCCGCCGGCCGGGGCTTCCGCCGCGCCTGTCGCCGGAGGCGCGCCAGAAGATCCAGCTTCAGTTCTTCGCGGCTGGTGGTCGCCCAGTACATGGTGTGGGAAAAGCGCAGTGAATGCACCGGGCAGTTTTCAATGCAGGTGGCGCACAGGCTGCACAGGGAGTAGTCGTATATAAACTTCTGCGGCGTTTTGGGTGCCCTGGGCTTTTTGACTTTTTCTCCCCTGGCCTTGGCTTCGGCCAGGGCCTCCTGCTGCTCTGCGGTGAGCTTGGGCGCCTTGGCCTTGACCACCTTCAGGCAGCGGCTGGGGCAGTTGGTCACGCACATCATACAGCTGATGCATTTGGGCGTCGCCGGGTCCTTGGGTTTGCCCACCAGTTCCACATGCCCGCCGTAGGTGTCCAGATCCTCGTCCTCGATGGTCTCACGGGGATAGTGCACGGTGATCAGCTTCTGTGAAAAGCACTTTCCCGTCACTTTGAGCCCCACGATGAGGCTCCACAGGTCGATGATCGGCTGAATCACGTTTTGACGAAAGGCACTCAATTTCCGTTGTCCGTTGTTTTATTGTGCAGCGCAAGGCTGACGATCTGGACCTACAGCTTCATCACGAAGGCCGTGGCCAGGAGGTTGAAGACCGCCAGCGGCAGCAGCCACTTCCAGTTGATGTTCAACAGCTGGTCGAAACGTACGCGCGGATAGGTCCAGCGCACCCAGATCATGAGAAAAAGCAGCGCGTAGGTTTTGGCCAGAAACCACCACCAGCCGTCGGCCACGGGGCCCCTGAAGCCCCCCAGAAAGAGCACGGTGCACACCGAGCAGACCACGACCATGTAGGCATACTCGGCCATGAAAAAGAGGCCGAAACCCATGGAAGAGTACTCGGTGTGAAAACCGGCCGTCAGTTCCGACTCGGCTTCGGCCAGGTCAAAGGGCGCCCGGTTGGTCTCGCCGAACGCGCTGACCAGGTAAATAAAAAAGGCCAGCGGCTGCGCCATCAGGTTCCACTGCCAGGGCCAGGCGCCCTGGGAGGTGCTGATGGCGCTCAGGTTGAAGCTGCCGGTCATGAAGGTGACGGCCAGCACCGACAGCAGCAGCGGAATTTCGTAGGCCACCGACTGGGACACGGCGCGCGCGGCGCCCAGAATTCCCCACTTGTTGTTGGAGCTCCATCCGGCCAGCAGCAGCGCCAGCACGTTCAAACTGGAAAAGGCCAGGATCAGTAAAATGCCCAGGCTGACGTTCATGGCGGTCAGCATGGGTCCGTAGGGTATCGGCAGAAAGAGCAAAAGCACCGGCAGGAGCGACAGCATGGGCGCCAGCCAAAAGAGAAAGGCATCGGCGCCGGCCGGCCGGAAAAGCTGTTTGCCCATGAGTTTGAGCCCGTCGGCCAGCGGCTGCAGGATCCCGTGCGGACCGACCTCGAAGGGTCCCGGCCGGCGCTGGATGTGTCCGGCGAATTTGCGTTCGCAATACACCAGCACCAGGGCGTTGATTCCCACCCAGGCCATGGCGGCCACCACCGCGATGATCAGGCGAATCAGCATGTGCACGTCAATGGCATTCATCATCCACCGCTACCTGTCGATTTCCGGAATAATCAGGTCCAGACTGCCCAGCGTGGCCACGGCATCGGCCAGCAGGGTCCCCTGCGCGGCCTCGGCAAAAGCGTGCAGGTTGGAGTAGCTGGGCGAACGCAGTTTGATGCGGTAGGGCACTTTCTTGCCCTCTGAAACGGCGTAGACCCCCACCTTGCCGCGGGCGCCCTCGACCGCAAAGTAGGCCTCGCCTTTGGGTGGTTTCATGCTGGGCTTGGGGGCCTTGGGCATGATATGGCCACCCTCGGCATGCGCCAGCCCTTCGACGGCCTGTTCGATGATCCGCAGGCTCTGTTCCATCTCGGCCATGCGCACCAGATAGCGCCCGGCGGAACAGGCGGTTTCTTCGGTCGGAATCTCGAAATCAAAGCGGTCGTAGATGGAGTAAGGTTCACAGCGCCGCAGGTCGTAGGGTTCGCCGGCGCCGCGCAGCACCGGCCCGCTGCAGCCGTATCGGCGGCACATGTCGCGGTCGATGATGCCGATGTCTTCCACACGCTTCCGCAAGATGATGTTGTCGGTCACCAGGTCCTTGTACATGGGCAGCCGACTGCGGAAACGCGGAATAAAGGCCTTGATCATTTCGATGCAGCGGTCATCCAGGTCCTTGCGCACGCCGCCCACGCGGAAGTAGCCGTAGGTCAGCCGCGAGGCCGTGGGGCGCTGCAGGATGTCCAGCAGCATTTCACGGTCGTCGAAGGAGTACATGATGGGCGTGAAAGCCCCCAGGTCCAGTATGTACGCCCCCCACCACAGCAGGTGGGAGGTCAGGCGGTTGAGCTCGCAGGTGATCACGCGGATGTACTCGGCGCGTTCGGGCACCTGGATGCCCATCAGCTTCTCCACGGCCCCCACATAGGCCCAGTTCCAGGCCAGCGGGTGCCCGTAGTCCACACGCCCCATGTTGGGGATGTACTGCCCCCAGGTCTGGACCTCCCCCATCTTTTCCTGCATGCGGTGCAGGTAGCCCAGTACGGGGTCGGCCCGCAGAATATACTCGCCGTCGATTTCGATCACGATGCGCAGAACACCGTGGGTCGACGGATGCTGGGGCCCCATGTTGACCACCAGGGTGTGCTCCCCGCGGTCCTTTTCAAACTGCCGGGTGTAAAAATCACCCGCCAGGGGGTCTGTGCCGGCGTATTGCCTCTTCATGCTTTCGATCCACCGTCGGTTCGGGCGGCATCGGCGGACGTATCGGCCGGCGGCGCAAAAAGCGCCGCGATCTCACCCGTGCACGACACGATCTCGCCGGCGTCCATGATATCGCGGATGGCCCGCCGGGCTTTGTCGGCTTTTAGCAGGGGATGCACATCAACATCTTCGGCGGGCATCAAAAGTGGAATAAGGTTGGGATGGCCCTCAAAGACGATTCCGTGAAAATCGCGCGTCTCGCGTTCGTGCCACTGGGCACCCTGGAAAACGGACGTGATGGAGGGTATTGCCGGATCTTCGCGGGGGAGCAGCACTTTGAGGGCGATGCGCTCGTCAAACCGCCAGGCGTTGAAATGGTAGACCACCAGCAAGCCGTCGGTGGTATCCAGCGCCAGAATGTCCTCCAGGGAATACTGTGCCGCAGACAAGGCGGCAGCGGCCGGCACGATGGCCTGCGGTGCCAGGAAAACCGACCAGTGCTGGCCCGTTTTGGCGGGATCGCAGCGGGCCACGCACAGCGTCTCGACCCCTTGCAGGACCTTGAGCCCCACTACCCCTGCACCTCTTCGGCCACGGGCCACCAGCGCTTGCCGGTGATGAGCCGCTGGACCTGGAAAAAGCCCTCGAGCAGTCCCTCGGGCCTGGGCGGACAGCCGGGTACGTAGACATCCACGGGGATCAGCGTATCCACCCCTTCGATAACGTTGTAGTTTTCCTTGATCTTGAAAGGACCGCCGGAGATGGCGCAGTTGCCCATGGCGATGACCCACTTGGGCGCCGGGATCTGCTCGTAGAGGCGCACCACGGCCGGCGCCATCTTTTTGGTGACCGTACCGGCCACGATCATCACGTCGGACTGGCGCGGAGAGGGGCGGAAAACCTCGGCGCCGAAACGCGCCAGGTCGAAACGCGCCATGCCGGTGGCCATCATCTCGATGGCGCAGCAGGCCAACCCGAAAGTCATGGGCCACAGTGACATGGAGCGGCAGAGATCCAGGATCGCCTGCACCGGCTTGGCCTTCACCACCGGCGGCTGGATGGCGTGCTGCCCCGAAGCCGGGATTTCCGGCGGAACTACTTCATCCGGCGCGGCCATGCAAAAACCCCCTTTGCCCAGAAATAAACCACCGCGAGGATCAAAAAAAGCAGGAAAACGAAAACTTCGATGAAGGGCAGCCACCCGCGCACCGCGCGGTAGGCCGCTGAAACCGGAAACAGGTACAGCACGTCCACATCAAAAGCCAGGAAGATAAGCGCGTAGACATAGTAGGAAACACCCCAGAGGGTCCAGGCGCTGCCGTATGGCCGCATACCGCACTCATAGGGGATGTGCATATCACCGCCCTTGGCCCGGGGCGCCAGCAATCTCGCCAGAATCAGTGGGCCGCAGGCAAAGAGGACACCGGCCACCAGGAAAAGGATGATCGCAAAGTGCAGCCAGTTGAAGACCATACGTCTCTCCGTACAGGTTCCAGGCCAAATCTCCTCTCCAAGCGCAACATGCACGAGGCGCCCTTTACATGCCTTTGAAAAACAAATATGTCAAGTCCCTTTTGGGAATTTTATCTCGGCATACACCCCATTGAGTGACACCCGGCGGACAGCCGACCCCGTGCCAACATGCCGCCGGCGGGCCTGTTTCAGCTTCGGGCACGGTTTTAATCCAACAGTGTGGCGGGTATCTCCAAACCCTGCAAGACGGAGCAAATGGGGTGTGCAGCGGCATCGGTGGAAAGAACAGCCGGTTTTTTGCAGGCCTCCCGGCGGTCGCTTTTGGCAAAGATGGCCGCCAGCGCCTCCGGGGGAAAGGCGGCTTCAGGATGAAGGCGCATCCAACCGGCGATCTACGCGCCATGCCGCCGGCCGCAAAAAACGGGGGCCATCCGGCAAATGCCCGCGGTCACCGTCTTGCGGCACGGCGTTTGGGCGGTTGCTGCATCTGGTGGACCTCGAGCTTGTAGCGCAGCTGGCGAAACGTCAACCCCAGCAATTCGGCGGCCTTTGTCTTGTTGAAGCCGGTTTCCTGCAGAGCCTCCCAAATGGCCTCTT
>Ga0256841_1003204_pt1 | contig 12384 bp, 10 predicted proteins | sample 356308metaG_FD_185971 | JGI IMG/M metagenome (GOLD analysis project Ga0256841, IMG submission 185971) | Hydrothermal vent microbial communities from Mid Atlantic Ridge, Atlantic Ocean - 356-308 | ecosystem: Environmental > Aquatic > Marine > Hydrothermal vents | place: Atlantic Ocean: Mid...
CGCAAAGGCAACGGTCCTTCCGTGCGTTGTGTGTACGGTATTGAAATCGACATAAGAAGAGAATCTTCCGGAACATCCGATCCCTGAAACCACACAGATATCATCTTTCTTCCATCCCAGTTTGTCAACCGCTCTGATGAATGATTTCAGGATCACACCGTCACCACATCCCCAACACCACAGTGTTGGCATCTTGTTTACTCTTAAATACTGATCATAGTTAAATGCCATATTATAACTCCTTCACTTTTTCAATAATATCTGCAGGAGAGAATGGACGACCGTTTGTTTTGGTCAGCTTGTTAATATCCAGTCTGCTCATCGATCTTTGCACTTCTTCAAAATATTGTCCCTGGTTCAGTTCAACCACGAGTACTTTGTCGAACTTTTCTCCGAGTTCATGCATTCTTTTTTCCGGGCTTGGCCAGAGGGTGATAGGTCTGAACATTCCGACCTTGATACCCTCTTCTCTCAGTACATCAACCGCCTCTTTGATAGCTAGCGATGCTGAACCGTAACCTACAAGAAGAATATCTGCATCATCTACTTTATACTCTTCGTTCGATTCGATTTCATCTTTGTGCTCTTCCACTTTTCTAAAGAGCCTGTCGATCAGTTTTCTACAGGTTTCTATCTCTTCTGTCGGGAACCCCATATCATCATGGTGAAGCCCTGTAAAGTGATATCTGTATCCTGTGAACATTGGATTGAGTACTGCAGGTTCATCCTGTGCCGCAGCATACGGCTTATATTCTTCAGCCGGTCCATCGAATGTTTTTCTCGGCACGATCCCTTTTTCTACTTCTTCAGCAGTCGGAATGATCGCTTTGGCATGCATATGCCCCAGTGTTTCATCAAGCAGAACGAATACCGGCTGCATGAATCTGTCTGCAAGGTTGAAGGCTCTGACTGTTTCCGTATAACACTCGGCCAGGTTACCTGCACATACCGTAATGGACTTGTAGTCACCGTGAGACGGATTCTTCGCCTGAGATACATCACCCTGCGCAACACGTGTAGGAAGACCTGTTGACGGCCCTCCTCTCATTACATTCACAACGACCAAAGGCACTTCAGCCATTTGTGCCAATCCAAGGTTCTCCGCTTTCAATGACATACCCGGTCCTGAAGTTGCGGTCAATGTTCTGATACCGGCCATTCCCGCACCGATCGCTGCTGCGACACCTGCAATCTCATCTTCCATTTGAATCGCTGCACCGCCTTTTTTAGGCAAAAGATCAGAAATGACGTGCATGACTTCACTTGACGGCGTCAGTGGATATCCGGCGAAAAACATACATCCTGCATCTACCGACGCCAGTGCTGCAAGTTCATTACCGCTTGAAATAATTTCTCTTGTTGCTGACATTAGTTAGCCTCCTTATAATCTTCGGGCAGTCTGTACCCATTTTTCACAATCGCTTCCTGTCTTGCTTTTGACGCATCAGTCAGTTTTGCGAATTTAAATTCTTTTTTCTCTGCTACATAAATAGCAAAGTCCGGACAACAGAGTTCACACTCGTTACATCCGATACATGCTTCTGGATGCATCACGCTGATCATCGCACCCAAAACAGAAGTTGGTTCCTGTTTCATAGAAAGTACACCTGCGGGACAAGCGTCCACGCAGATATCACAGGCTTTACATCTTGAGGTATTGACCCATACTGGAGTGTTCTCCGGAGCTACCATTGCTGCCATATTTTCCCCTTTTTATTTTTTGAAATATTAAGTGAGATCTGTTATTCACTAAAATAAGAATAGCTTAGTTTTAATAATGAAGGTATAAATAAGTGGTAATTATGGGGAGTATAAGTGAGGTTGTTACCTTTTGAAGCAGGAGAAAATGAACTGTTTCAATGTTCATTTTTTATACTGCAAATGCAAAAAACGGGGCCGAAGCCTCCGTCCTCTCCATTCTTTATTTAGAGAGAACTTCTTTGACCGCTTTACCGATCTCAGCCGGTGAGACGACTACTTTCACGCCTGCGGCTTCAAGTGCTTCCATCTTCTCTTTGGCCGTACCTGCAGAACCGGACACAATAGCACCGGCATGCCCCATGGTTTTGCCTTTTGGTGCTGTCTGTCCTGCAATGAACGCGACGACAGGCTTCGTGATCTGCTCTTTGATCATCTTGGCCGCCTGGATCTCAAGGTCTCCGCCGATCTCACCGATCATCACGATACACTCTGTATCCGGATCCGCTTCGAACATAGGGAGTATCTGCTTGTAGGAAAGGCCGATGATCGGGTCACCGCCGATACCCACTGCCGTAGTGATACCATATCCTACATTACATACCTGATTTGCACCTTCATAGGTCAATGTACCTGACTTGGAGATCAGTCCGACATTTCCTTTTTTAAAGATCATACCCGGCATGATACCGATCTTGCACTCTTCGGCAGTAATGATACCCGGGCAGTTCGGCCCGATGGTCTTCATGCCATGCTTGGTCGCATACGCTTTTGCTGCCTGCATATCTTTGACAGGTGCACCTTCGGTGATGATCACAGCCAGCTCGATCCCTGCTTCCGCCGCTTCCATCACAGCATCACCTACGAATGCAGGCGGAACGAAGATCATGGAAACTGTCGCACCTGTCTCTTTCACTGCTTCGGAAACCGTATTGAATACCGGTTTCCCCAAATGTACCTGTCCGCCTTTATTCGGGGTCACACCTCCGACGATATTCGTACCATAGTCAATACACTGCTCTGCATGGAAAGAACCCTCTTTACCTGTGAAACCCTGAACGATTACTTTTGTATCTTTATTTACCAAAATTGACATTTATATCTCTCCTTTCGCTGCAGCAACAGCTTTTGCCGCACCATCACCCAGATCTTCCGCAACGATCAGGTTGGAAATGTTCGCATTTTTAAGGATCTCTGCTGCTTCAGGAGCATTTGTCCCGTCAAGACGCACCACAACAGGAACATTGACATCCGTGATCTTTGTCGCTTCGATAATACCGTTCGCAATACGGTCACAACGTACGATACCGCCGAAAATATTGACGAATATCGCTTTAACATTGGGGTTTTTGAGAATGATCTCAAACCCTTTGGAAACCGTTTCAGCATTGGCTGAACCGCCTACATCCAGGAAGTTCGCAGGTGTTCCGCCCATATGGTTGATCGTATCCATCGTACCCATAGCAAGACCGGCACCGTTTACCATACAACCGATCTCGCCGTCAAGAGCAACATAGGAAAGACCGTATTTTGCCGCTTCGACCTCATCGGGATCTTCTTCACTCAGATCTCTCATTGCTGCGATCTCCGGCTGTCTGTAGAGTGCGGAGTTGTCAAATCCCATTTTTCCGTCAAGTGCCAGGAATTCTCCCGAACCTGTTCTTACAAGCGGATTGATCTCGATCATCTCTGCATCTTTATCCATGTAGAGTTTATACAGTTTCTGTGCAAAAGTAATGATATTCTTCTGTTCACCTTTATCAGTGATCCCCAGGCCAAATGCCAATTCACGGCCATGGAATCCCTGAAAACCGATCGTCGGATCGACAGGTACGGTAATGATCTTTTCAGGTGTATTTTCAGCTACATCTTCAATGTTCATCCCGCCTTCGGTAGATGCCATGATCAAGGGCATTTCCAGCTTTCTGTCCAAAATGACGGAAAGATAGAATTCATCCTTGATATCCGCACCGTCTTCAATGTAGAGTTTTTGTACCAGTTTCCCTTCAGGACCGGTTTGGTGTGTCACCAAAGTCATTCCAAGGATCTCGTCTGCCAATTCTCTTACCTCATCCAGTGATTTTGCAAGCTTGACACCACCGCCGAGCCCGCGGCCACCGGCATGGATCTGCGCTTTGACGACCCAGATCGGCCCGCCAAGTTCTTTTGCCGCCTCAACAGCGGCATCAACCGTTTCAGCCATTATACCTTTTGGTGTGGGAACACCATATTCGGCAAAGATCTGTTTTGCCTGATATTCATGTACGTTCACATAGTCTCCTTTTTTTACAATAAGTTCCTTTATTATAGGCCTATTAGCAATAATTAGGGATTAATTGAATTATTATAAAGAGTGATTTTAAAAAAGTGGTAAATTTCTACACAGTCTTGAAAGTATTTTGGAGGAAAAGGCAGCAAAATGCTACCTTTTGTAAAGATCTTCTGACGTTTAAGCTTTGGGAGCGATCATCTCCTGGGGCTGCACATAACGGTCAAACTCCTCTTCGGTAAGGAAGCCGAGTGCGACCGCTTCCTCTTTCAGTGTCGTACCGTTGGCATGTGCTGTTTTGGCGATCTTTGCCGCATTCTCATATCCGATATACGGGTTGAGCGCCGTGACCAGCATCAGAGAATCATTGAGGAATTTCTCGATATTCTCTTTGATCGGCTGAATACCTACCGCACAGTTGATATCGAAACTTCTCATGGAATCGGCAAGCAGTTTGACCGATTGGAGGATATTGTAGGCAATGACCGGTTTGAAGACATTAAGCTCGAAGTTCCCCTGTGACGCTGCAAAACCGACTGCTGCATCGTTCCCCATGACCTGTACGGCCACCATTGTAAGTGCTTCGGCCTGTGTGGGGTTGACTTTGCCCGGCATGATGGAAGAGCCTGGCTCGTTCGCAGGGATCTCGATCTCACCCAGCCCGCAACGCGGCCCGGAAGCCAGCCAGCGGATATCGTTCGCTATCTTCATAAGGTTGGCAGCCAATGCTTTGAGCGCACCGGAGAGTACCACTTCCGCATCATGTCCTGTCAGGGCATGAAACTTGTTGGGCTGAGAAACAAAACCATAGTCTTTAGCCATAAAACTGTTCAATTGGGCAGATACTCTCTGTGAAAATTCAGGGTGGGAATTAAGCCCTGTACCGACCGCTGTACCGCCGATAGCAAGCTGTCTGCAGTATTTCAATGCATCTTCAAGCTGCTGCAGATTCGTCTCCAGCATCGCAACATAGCCGCTGAGCTCCTGTCCGAGTGTCAACGGTGTAGCGTCCTGAAGGTGGGTACGCCCGATCTTCACGATGTCCGCAAACGCTTTGGATTTTTCATCCAGTGTATGTTTAAGCTGTTCCAGTGCAGGGATGAGATTGTCTGTGACTGCGACCACTTCGGCGATACGCATTCCTGTGGGATATGTATCGTTGGAGCTTTGCCCTTTGTTGACATCATCGTTTGGATGGACAAGATGTTCTTTGGTAAAGTCACCGCCAAGGATCTCAGTCGCTTTGTTGGCAACCACTTCGTTCATATTCATGTTCGACTGCGTACCTGAACCTGTCTGCCAGACCACAAGCGGGAAGTTGTCATCAAGTTCACCTGAAAGTACTGTATCGCATGCCTTTACAATGGCATTGGTCTTGTCATCATCGAGACGTCCGAGTTCATTGTTCACCAGGGCACATGCTTTTTTAAGGTTGGCGAATCCGTAAACGACTTCCATAGGCATTCTTTCTCCGCCTATCTGGAAATTCTGTACCGATCTCTGTGTCTGTGCCGCCCAGTATTTGTCTGCAGGTACCTGCATTTCACCCATTGTATCTTTTTCAATTCTGTATTCCATAATGTTCTCCTTATTCAAAAAAATGATTTGCTTTCAATATATCGATACCGGACGTAATGCCCTCTATCGAAATTTTGAATTTTGCCCTGGTTTCTTCATCGAGCTCGAGCTCGATGATCTTTTCAATCCCATTCTTACCCAGTACCACCGGTACACCTGCGGTCACATCACTGTATCCGTACTCACCCTGAAGCAGTACCGATGATGAGACCACGATCTGGCTGTCATTCAGCAATGCTTCGACCATGTGTGCAATAGCACGTCCTGGGGCATAATAGCCCGAAGTCCCCAGATACTTTACGATCTCGGCCCCGCCGGTTCTGGTACGTTCGATGATCTCTTCCATCTCTTCCCTGCTCAGGAGTTCATTCACAGGCACATCGCCTACCTGGACTTTTTGAGGAAGGGGGATCATATTCTGCCCATGGTCACCCATCACCAAAGTACCGATCTGCCCTGCTCCGAAACCGAGCTTGTTATAGATCTGATACGCCATTCTCGCACCATCCAGGGCGCCTGCCATCCCAATGATACGGTTGCGTTCCCACCCCGTTATCCTGGTAATGGCATAGGTCATGACATCCAACGGATTGGAAACACAGATAATGACAGCATCGGGAGAATACTTCATCACATCTTCCACAACCGATTTCATGATCTTGGCATTGATCATCAACAGATCTTCCCGTGTCATATCGCCTTTTCTCGGAACACCCGCTGTGATCACGACGATATCGCAGCCCTCTACATCGGCAGGACTCTCCGCTGCAGTGATAATAGTGCTGTTGGGTGCATAATGCGTAGACTGTGCAATATCGATCGCCTTGCCTTTGGCCACACCTTCGGCAATATCGAAAAGAATGATCTCATTGCAGGTCCCCATCATACTCAGGCTGTATGCTGCCGTTGCACCGACAGCGCCGGCACCTATGATCCCTACTTTACGTCTGTGCATCTATCTACTTCTCCGCATCGTCGAAAAAATTGGCCTCGTAAAGCGTATCAACCATTTCCTGTACAGAAGCCACCGAATTCTTGAAACGTGTCTGCTGCAGCGGTTTAAGCGTCATATTGATCACCTGCTCCGCACCGCCGGCTCCGATCATGACCGGTACACCGGAGACGATATCCGAGTAGCCGTAGTCCTCTTTCAGCATCACGGCACAGGAATGGATCTGGTTGGTGTCTTTGAGGATCGCTTCGACCATCACCGTTGTAGACTTTGCCGGTGCATAATAGGCTGAACCGTTGCCGAGAAGGTTCACGATCTCCGCACCGCCGTTCCGTGTCTTTCTTACGATCTCGCCGATCTCCTCAGAGTCGAGTAGATCTTCGATGGGTACACCCGCGACTGTAGTGAATTTTGGCAGGGGTACCATTGTATCGCCGTGTCCGCCCATCACTGTCGCACGTATCTGTCCCGCACCGTATTCAAGTTTTTCATAAATGAAGTGCGCCATACGTGCCGCATCGAGGATACCCGCCATTCCCAGCACACGCTGTCTCGGGAAACCGGTATATTTCAGTGCCACATAGGTCATCACATCCAAAGGATTGGAGACAACGATCACGATCGCTTCAGGCGCGAACTCTTTGATCTCTCTGGCATAGCACTTGACGATCTCTGCATTCTTGAACAAAAGATCATCCCGGCTCATCCCCGGTGTCCTCGGTGCACCTGCCGTGATGATGACCACATCGGAATCTGCCATATCTTCAGGCCCTTTGGCTGCCTTGACAATAGTATGCTGTCTTGCTGCGTTGGCCGCCTGTGACATATCCAGTGCTTTCCCCTTGGCCACATCATAATTTCTACCTCTGAGCATTACATGGTGGCATGACCCGTTCATCGCCAATATGAACGCTACTGTAGAACCAAAGTTCCCGGTACCGATCACTGTTACTTTTTTACCTTTTGCCATTGATTTCCTTTAAAATGAGAATCACAGGAGTATCTTCAAACAAAACATAACTCATGACCCGGTGGCCATCAATAATGTTTTGCAATGTTTCTGAAGAGATTTCATCCTGTGTTGCAAAGAACAAAAACGCACTACCCATACGTCTTATACCGTTCAATTATAATAATACATGAAAAGTATTATAAAAGTGTTACACAGGGGCAGTTTGCCCTGTGTGAAGTTCCTATCTGTAGAGATAGGTAATAGTTTATATAGCGTCGATGATGCTGTTGAGTGTTTCTGACGGTCTCATTGCCGCTTCTGCCTTGGCATCATCCGGATGATAATATCCGCCAATATCTTTTGCGGAACCTTCCGCAGCAAGAAGCTCAGACAGGATCTTCTCTTCATTCTTTGCCAGGGCATCGGCAACCGGCGTGAACTTCTCTGAAAGTGCTGCATCCGCAGTCTGCGTAGAGAGTGCTTCCGCCCAGTAACGTGCTACCCAGTAATGGGACGCTTTGTTGTCAGGTTCTCCGCACTTTCTGCTTGGCGCTTTATCATTGCTCAGGTATCCCTCATTGGCTTTGTCCAGTGCCTCTGTCAACGCACCAATCTTGCTGTCTTCCGACTTCTGGTATTCCATTCTGAGTGATTCGGCGAGGGCAAGGAATTCACCGAGTGAATCCCATCTGAGGTGGCCTTCGGAGAGGAACTGGTCCACATGCTTGGGTGCAGAACCGCCCGCCCCTGTTTCAAACAGACCGCCGCCCGCAAGCAATGGTACGATAGAGAGCATTTTTGCCGAAGTACCAAGTTCCAGGATAGGATACATGTCTGTCAAATAATCTCTCAACACGTTACCTGTTACTGAGATCGTATCTTTCCCTGCTCTGACTCTCTCATTGGTGTAGCGTGTTGCCGCCGCAGTATCCATGATCTTAATGTCAAGTCCTGTCGTATCATGTGCTTCAAGATAGGTGTTAACCTTTTTGATCATCTGCGCATCATGTGCTCTGTTTTCATCAAGCCAGAAGATCGCAGGAAGTCCTGTCAGTCTTGCTCTCTCCACTGCCAGTCTGACCCAGTCTTTGATCGGAATATCTTTGGCGCGTGACATTCTCCAGATATCTCCGGCTTCCACTTCATGCTTCATCAGTACGTTACCGTTGGCATCCACCACTTCAACCACACCGTCCTCTGCGATCTCGAATGTCGTTGGGTGAGAACCGTACTCTTCCGCTTTTTGTGCCATGAGACCGACATTGGCAACATTCCCCATCGTTGAAACATCATACTGTCCGTTCTTTACGCAGTCAGCGATCATCTCTTCATAGAACATTCCATAGGTTGCATCCGGGATCACCGCAACACACTCAACAGCATCACCGTTTCTGTCCCACTGTTTACCGCCTTCTCTGACCACAACCGGCATAGACGCATCGATGATCACATCATTGGATGCATTGAAATTCGTCTGGCCTTTGTCGGAGTCCACCATGGCGATCTTTGGCGCATCAGAATCAACCACTGCCTGGAATGCAGCCTTGATCTCTGCCTCTTTCTCATGCCCTGCAATTTTCTTTTCAAGATCGGACATTCCCAGGTTCGGGTTTACTTCCAATGCTTTGAAGATATCTGCATATTTGTCAAAGACTTCCTGGAAGAATACTTCGAAGGCATGGCCGAACATGATCGGGTCGGAGATCTTCATCATCGTTGCTTTCAGGTGGATCGACCAAAGCACACCGTTGGCTTTTGCATCATCGATCGTTTTTCTGATAAAAGCACGAAGTGCTTTGGCAGACATGAAAGTCCCGTCAAGTATTTCACCGTCGAGCGCTTCGATAGAAGTGAGCTCTTTGCCATTGAGCATGATCTTCACTGTCTGCGCCTTGTCGACAGTTACAGACTGCTCATTTCCGTAGAAGTCGCCTTTGCCGCCCATATGCGCAACGTAGGCTTTGGAGTTCTCAGCGAACGGCTTGAGTCTGTGCGGATGTTCCTGCGCATATTTCTTCACCGCAGCGGCTGCACGTCTGTCAGAATTTCCCTCTCTCAGTACCGGGTTTACCGCCGAACCAAGACACGGATTGTATTTTGCTCTGATCGCTTTCTCTTCTTCTGTTTCAGGGTTTTCAGGAAAATCAGGAAGATCATATCCTTGAGACTGAAGCTCGGCAATACACTCTTTAAGCTGTCCGATGGAGGCTGAAATATTGGGAAGTTTGATGATATTCGCTTCCGGTTTCGCAACCAGCTCACCCAGCTTTGCAAGTTCATCTTCACCGTGCCCCATCGCAGCAAGTACTCTTCCGGCAAGAGAGATATTGCTTGTTTTCACATCTACACCCGCCGCATTCGTAAATTTGTTTACGATCGGGAGAAGTGAATAGGTTGCCAAAGCCGGAGCTTCATCGATTTTTGACCAGATAATAGTTGGTTTAGACATATGTGTTCCTTAAAATTCAAGATAGTTGTGAAGAGATTGTATCACTGATACTGTACAGAAAAGAAGAGTTGAAGTGTTTTTAAAAACTTATAGTTGTTATTTGTTCCGATTTTACACAAAAAGCAGAGTAACCTGCTTTTCGGTCGTGATATTTGTGTTACTTATATGCACGTTTTACATCTTTTTCGATCTCTCCCGGCGCTGAGGCGATCTTCATAAAATCTGACATACTCAGGAGGGGCAAAGAGAGTGCCAGATAATATTTTGGGTCAAGCATCACTGCTTTGTTCTTTTCGATCATCGATTCATAAGGAAGGATATTTGCATTGCGCCCCTCATCTATCTTTAAAAGGAATTTATTGGTCCGGTTCCTCAGTTTGTGTCCGACAAGGATATTGCCGTTGGGAAGGGTAAGTGCATAGGCAACATATTTGTCTGCGTCCCCTTCTGTCACCTTTTTGGCCAGCCCTTCTCCCTCAGCTACGGTAATCGTGTCATTGAGATACGGCATACCGAACATAAACTGATATTTCGGAAGGTCCGCAAGATCATATTTCTCTTTGACTTCATACATATCTCCCAGTACTGCCTGTAGGGCTTTCAGTGTTTCGTTGAACTGCCCGTACTTGTATGTATCCTGCAGGAATGCCGCCCCGAAATAGGAAGGGTTCTGTACACGTACCTCATTGCCTTCATTCACCAAAATGTGAAGGGCAGCAAGCCAGGTATTGGTTTTTCTGAGCTCTTCATTGGTCACCGTTATGACGGTCTTTCCTTTAAGAATGGGTGTTACTGCCAGCACGGTAAAACCATGGGCTTCCAATTTTGTTTTCAATACATCGATCGCCTGAAAATCAGCTGCATAATAAGTCGAGAGTTTTTTCGGGGCTTTCCCGCCTATCTGCAGTTTGGCACCTTTGAATTCTGCTTTGGGCATTTTTACAGCAGGCGTCGGAGACATAGGTTTTTCCGTAATACTCTCGACCGTTTTTTCATCTTTTTTCATCGCTTCTATCTTCGCTTCGAGTTCCTTGACCTTTGCTTTGAGACGCTTGTTCTCCTCGTCCAAAGAGATCACTTCAGGTACTTTTGCCCCTTGGGCTTCAAGTTCGAAACCAAGCTCCCTGAATGTATCGATCACTTCTGCATCGATCGCCCTCATATAGGCGATCGTCTTCTCATCCTTGAAATCGAGTGCATTGATCCAGTTATCCACAGAAGCATACCCTACATGCAATTCATTCTTCCCTTTGGGAATATAAAAGTAGATAGAACAGGGAGCGAACATTCCCGCCTGGGGAATACCTCTGTTGAAAATGGAATTTGAGAACTTGAAGTGGCAAAGCAGAGAAACCCAGTACGCATCATATTTGTCAAATTCAAGATCCATATCGCTGTACTCGAATTTATAGTCTATGAATCCGGCAATAATGAAATGATGTTTGGAAAAAGCCCCGTCATGCTTCATCACAAAATCTTCAAGGAACTCCTCAAGGTCATCGGGCTGCTCAAATTTCATGACCATTTTTGTCAATCCATGTTCGGGCAGCGGCTTGGAATGCTCAAATTTTTTGGTCAATGTTGGCTTCAATTCGTCCTTGACGAGATCATCGAAACCCTGTACCATCGTCGTGAACTGATCCCTGAGTGCAGGATCCTTTTCTCCGATGATATTGAGCATGGTATCGGGAGCAAGGTGGCCGTACCAGGTATTATCGTCTTTTTCTGTATCCAGTGTTTTATAGACCAGAAAGTTAAAGGGTGCGTAAGCACCGAAATCAGGATTGGCCAGGAGCAGAGGGCGTATCTTCTCTTTGTTGACGATATCGAAAAAGGAGATCATTTCCACCCCTTTTTCCTTGTACTTGTTATAGTAATGCACTTCTATATGTTTGTTCGCTGCAACGGTAGTGAAACCGATATTTCCGATCTTTCCGATAAGCGTATCTATCTGAGGTTCAATGTTGCCTTTTGATCCGTAAAGTTCACCGGTCAATTCTGTTTTTGCCTCATTTGAGTGCACTTCTGCCTGCAGGGTGCCCACGAGAAGCAAAAATGCGAATGCCATACTATATAGTTTCATGCCTGTCCTTTCCATTCAAAATACTGATATTATTCTATCAGATATAATTTAAGAAAAATATATATTTTGATAAAAGCCATCAATTGTACTGAATTTTGGCCCGGATGGCACAGGAGGGATCACTCTACTGCTCTATGGCCAGGCCCTCCTCAGGGTAAGCGCCCAAAGCTTTGGCTTCTTCCATGATCAATTCGCTTACTTTCCATTTCGACTCGATGATGACATCTGCCAGTTTTGACTTGATGTGCAATTCCAGAGGACGTTTTCCCGGGTAGCGTTCCACAAGGCACATCAGATCCTCCACTGTTTTGCTGTCAGGCATTAGATTAAGCGCAAGGATCAACGGCGGCTGTTCCGGCTCGAGTGTATGCTTCTCTTCTTTTTTGACCTTGACCTTCTCTTT
>Ga0256841_1003205_pt1 | contig 12382 bp, 9 predicted proteins | sample 356308metaG_FD_185971 | JGI IMG/M metagenome (GOLD analysis project Ga0256841, IMG submission 185971) | Hydrothermal vent microbial communities from Mid Atlantic Ridge, Atlantic Ocean - 356-308 | ecosystem: Environmental > Aquatic > Marine > Hydrothermal vents | place: Atlantic Ocean: Mid...
TTCGGCATAATTCCGACCGTTTTTGAACATTCATTCTCTGAAACATATTTCTGACCTTTCTTTTCAATTCCGATTAAGTCGGTGGCTTTTGTCATTTTCTGTATCTTCGTCTAATTGCCCATAACGTTCGGCATATGCCCAGTGGCGAACTTTTGCAACGCAAAGTTAATAAAAAATCCTTTATCTTTCGGATTATCTAAAAACTTTATTTACAAGCACTTACTCGTCATTGGGTATATGCAATGTTGGGGCGTCGTACTTCTTATTTAATTCATTCATATTACATAAATTTATTTCTGGCATAAACATACAACCACCATTGCACAAATTCCTAAATTTACAGTTTGTACAATTGTTGTTCTTAATTCTGTTTCTAAATTCAACGAAACTTTTATCTCTTTGCCAAATATCTTTAATACTATTTTCTTGTAAATCCCCATACATTTCGGTATTTATCATAAATGAACAAGGATACATTTTTAAGTCTTCTGAAATGAAAGCGGAAAATCTTGCTGCTTCACAACTTTCATAATATACAGGATTTACTTTCATATTTTGAACAATCCCCGAAACAGAACAACTATCAAAACCAATTTTGAAAGGAAATTTTTGATTTACAAGTTTAAAAAACAATTCTAATTTGTTGGATTTGTTAAGTAAAAAGTCAACTGATGCGTTTACAGGTTTATAATTTAAAAAGATTAAAGCATTTATTTTCGATAAAAAAGCGGGGGGATTTTCTAACCAATTTATTGCATCATTAATTGAATATTTATCTAAAACAAAATGTATGTTTAATTTAATGTCAAATCTCTTTACTTTTTTAATAACACTATCTAATTTGCTATATGGCTTATAAGCACTTATAGCCATTGCTCCACAATACTTTTCTGTTGCTTTTAAAATGTTATCGGTTAAGCCATCTCCATTTGATGTATAAGAAGGAACAATGCCAGCAGCGAAAGTAGTTTTTAATATTTCAATGAAATCGGGATGTTGATTAGGATTTCCACCACCAATTGCTATTTGAAAAACACCTAATTCTTGGGCTTGTTTAATAATATTTTTATAATCATCCAATTTTATATGTTTTCCAAATTTATTTGAATTTCGATAACAAAAATTACAATTCTTCTCGCAATAATTTGTTATAGAAATATCTAACAATTCCGGCCCAGCTTTTGCCCAAAATGGTTCTTCAAATCCCTTCTTCTCAATTCTAGCAAAGAATCCGGTTCTTTTATTGAAAATGACTGAATAGTTTTGTTCGGGATATTGAACTTTAATTATATTTTTATTTTTACCAGCCATCTACCGTAGCATCAATATACATTTTTTTTGAATCTATAATGAAAGCATCAGTACAGAAAAAACTTTCATTCTCACCGTGATCACTATGTAATTCCCCAATATAAACGTTATACCCTTTTTTCTGAGCATCTATAATTTTATCGAGTGTCTCTTTTGAAAATAATCTCTCAATAAATTCTTCCATTGATTCTCCATCTTTCATCCACCTATGTCTATACCCTTGAATATTTTTCATATTCTGTTTAAAAGAATAAAATAAATCTTCAAAAATATCTTCAAAAATAGATTTGTTTTCTATTCCGACAGATTCGATAAAATTTTCAAGCGTAAAATCATCATAAGTAATAATCACAAATGATGTTGAAGAACTATTTGTTACAAAATCAAATTTAATTTTCATAGTCTTTTAATAATAATATGTTAGTTATTTTATCATATAATGTTTCAAAGGCATATCTAATAATTCCATAATCACCATAAGAATAAATGTTTTTCTTGTAGAAAATTGTATAATCTTCATTTTCTGATTTTAGTTTTAAAAAGTCTTTTATTACATCATCTGGAACACAAAACTTATGAAATAGAAAATGCTCCAAACTTTTATATTCAATTTGATAATAAGTTTCATATTCTTCTTCGAGATTAATCAGTTCAGAAAAAATGCCATCATACATACGAGAAAACATATCTTCTGCATAAGTATTTTTCTTTACACCAATCCTTAAAAGAAAAATTTCTTTATTAATGGTTTTATCAATAACTATAAAAAATAGCCCGAAATCATTATAATTGAATATCATATTCTTCTATAAATTTATTTATTTCGTTTACTATATTTGAACTTTTTACTTGTAGTAAATCTTTCAAAAATTTTGTATTTCCTGTTTTCTTGTAAAAATCATAGTATAATTTTTTCACCTTGTTTGATAAAGGTAAAAAGTACAATAAATGTTTAAAAAGCACATAATGCTTTGGTTTTAGTTTATCGAGTATTTTATATAATTGCTTTATCAAGTCATCAAGAGAATTTTGATATACAGGATAAACTAATTCATTAAATTGTTCATTTGTTAATGTATCGAATATTTCAAATAGCAAATTAATGTTTAGATTGCTGTATTCTGACGAATTATATCTTTTGTAATTTAATTCTGTTGAGACTTGTTGTGCAACTGATTTGTCTTCAATAAATATTTGCTTTATATGATCTTTATCACTTGAAGTTATTTCCTTGTCTGGGGTATTAAAAATAACTTTTAAGAAAGCATAATTATACCAAGGCTGTTCTTTGAGAAAATCATTCAAATAATTATCATTTATCTTTCGGCTTAAAGAATAAATGAATATTGAGCATCCTTCTAAAATAGGTGATTGTTCGGTAAGATTATTTTTTATAAAATCTTCAAACTGTTGCTTTGATTCGCTGTAAAGTTTATTGATTAAATAATCCGAAATAATAAAATCTCTGAATTCATCAAAAGTAAAATTTATGACTTCTTTTCTTCCAAATATAGAACTTTGTGATTGTTTCAAATCTTTTCTTAATAATATGTTTTCGTCTAAAAACCTAATATAAACTTCTTTATTATTATCTTTTAGTATCTCATCTAATGGGATATTATGAAATACTTCATTAGATATCATAAACTCTGCTATTCTTTCAATAAATTTAGAAATGCTAATATTTCCTTCTATATCAAACTCATCATTTTCTTTAAACCTTTTATTTATTTCTTTAACTTTTAACTTATAATATTCACTAAATAATTTTGTTTTGTAAATATGGGTGAGTTCAGGTAAATGTTTATTTTTATTTACTTCGGAAAATATTCGTAATAATAAAAAGTTGTCCACTAACAATTTTTCAACTTCTTCATCAATACTATCAATCTTAATATTAAAATAATTAAAATATGTCCATAGCAACTTTTCTTTTTTTCGCTTATCTAATCTGTTGTTTAACCCATTAATGAGTTTGATGTTATTTTTAAATGATGCGTTAATAAGATTTTGGAAATTATTTTCGTAGTATTCAGTACGACAAGATAAAATTATTTTAATAAAACTTTTTTGTAAAATTGCTTCAATAAAGGTTTCTAAATTTTTACTAAATAATTTTGGTTTTGTATTTTCATTTATTCCATCAATAATTATTATCAATTGCTTTTTTTCCGAATGTTTCTCAATTACATCAACTATTTCATTAAAAGAATAGTTGTCATTTGGGAATATTCTACGAGCAATAGAATTACCAATCTCATTTGCATCTATTTCAAATCCATTCAGAAAAATTGTAGGAATATCTCTTTTTAACAAGACATTGTCCACAAAATCGCACAGTAAATTTGTTTTACCTTGTCCGGCATTATCTGTTAGTAAAATGGCTTTGGAATTTATAAATTCAAAAGATTTTTTAGAGTTTTCTATTTTCCTTGTAAAGGCATATGAAAGATTAGAGCGTTGTTTTTCTAATTCGGTATGTTTTTTATCTAAATAGTCAATTATCTTTGAAGTTTCTTGAAATATTTCATTGTAAGAAAATTCCGAAATATCTTCTTTGAAAGATGTAATATCAAAACTAAAATATTCTTTTTCATTTAATTTATTTATTCTATTTAAGTGAGAAAAATTTAAATTTTTTGTTTCTGTGAATATTTTAGAATAAAAAGTAAGCGGTGTAACAAAATATCTTAAATGGTCTTTCAGCTCATTTGTTTCAATAAAAGTATTAGGAATATATTTACCGCTGGATATTTGTCTTTTTATTTGATTCTTTGCATTATATTTTAGGGCTTCAAATACAAATTCAGGTTTTAGTTTTTCGTTTTTTAATTCATTTAATAATTGTTCAAGAGTATTTAATTTCGTAATTGTTGTCTTGAAATGTTTAGATTGTATAAAATGCCAAGCCGTTTGTTCTTTTTGTAATTCTTGGTAGAAATAATCTATTAATTCTTGTGTCGATTTGTCAAAATTTGTTTCTGCTGTCGGATTTTCAATATATTCAAATAATTGTTTTAATCTTGTTGCTGTCCAAAAACTCTCTTTTCTCCTAATTTCTTTATTAACTGACCACTTTTTTAAAGCTCTTTCATAGGCATTATTAATTTGAACTTCTAAATCGCTGCTGTTAAGTAATTTCTTTAATGTAAGTTTTCCACCTTCGGTTGAAAGATTAACTAAAAGTCCAATTATAAAAGATTCTATCATATTATTACTGTTCATTCAATTTTTTATTTACGCATCTTTTGTTGTATGCGCCCCAACGGTGAGCATATGCCCAGTGGCGACTTTCAAGCACAAAGTTAATAAAAAATCACTTAACTTTGATTTTATGCAATAATTTTATTTACAAGTACTTACTCGCCATTGGGTATATGCATTGTTGTGTGCTTTCCTAATTTGGAAGTACTTCAACTTTAAAACTAATAACAGGTGTGTCATTACCATAATAATGATATATTCTCAAATTATATGTATATGATGAGCTAAAATTACCAGCATAAAAAGTTTCATTGCCACCATATCCATTATCATTTCTATAAATATTGCCGGAATTCATATCTCGATAATAACCTGTATTACATTCATATTTTACTCCAAGCACAGGGTCAAAATTACTACTAACATCAAAAATTCGTATCTTATAACTTTGCGTTGTAGGAACTTGTATTGATAAATAAAAGCCTTTAACTAGACCACCTTGATAACTTTCACCATCAATGGGGTAGGCTGAACCAAATTGACTGAAATCAAAATTACTTACTTCATAAACAGTATTGATGTTCATTATAGGTGCTGAATTACAAGTATTCGTTGGTGTTATTGGAATTGGATTATTACTACTCTGTCCTTGAATATCAATAGAAAAAGTATCATCCCAACTTCCTTCATCAGAAGTAAAATGTGCAGTAAAATTCACTGTTTTTGTAGGGCAAGTTGGCGATACTTCAAAATCCAAATTACCCGAATTCCAATCGTAAGAATTTTGAGAAACATTTCCATAATCTTGGCTATGGTCAGTGATATTAATATCACTATCATTCGTATCAAAATATACTTCAACATTATGTGCAGTAGCGTTTCCGATATTATGAACTTGAATATCAAAGTCAATATCCTCACCAGCTTCTACAATATCATTATTGTTGTTATGGTCATTGACAATTCTGTAATCTGAATAAACTAAATTTGGCTGACCTGAATTAACGCCTTGACCTGAAATTGAAATAGTGTTGTTGCCGGTTTGAGCATCACTTATAACATTTACATTCCCATTATATGATTGAGCATTTGTTGGTTGGAATGTAATAGTTACTGTTTGAGAACTATTGCCATTTATTGTGCCAGAATTCCAATTTGCAGAATAAACATTTGAAGGAAAATCAATAGTAGATACATACATACTTTGATTACCTGTATTTGAGATAGTAAAAGTTTTTGTATTTGATTGACCTACTTCAACATTTCCAAAGTTTAAGTTGCCGCTCAATGATATTTCTGAGTATTGATTATTGTTAACCCCTGTACCGCTTAAATATACAAGACTATTTGAGCTATTTGAGTTGTCCGCATCATTTACGACCTCAATAGTTCCATTATATGTTTGAGCTTGTGTAGGACTAAATCGAACATCAAAAGTTATTGATGAATTTGGATTAATTGTAGTGCTCATTCCATTTAGCACCTCAAACGCAGATGATGAATTTATCATATCTGTTATTGAAAAACTTGAATTCCCAGTATTAGTTACTGTAAAATGTAATGTCTGTGAGTTTGTATTAACTTCTGTATCAGGGAAATCTAATGTTTGTGGAGAAATGGAAATTTCACTGTTTGAAGAAGAAGCGTCATTGTATGCTATATATGCTTGATCTATAATATTAAAGTTATCAAATAGTTCGTAACCAATCCAAATAGAACCATCATTAAAAATATTGCCCCAAGAATTAAGAACTTTAAATGCTTGAATATTATCATCCCAACCGTAAACTACCATTGCATGATATTCACTTCTATTATTTCCATTGTTCGTTTGAGTCCAAACATAGTTACTCCCCACAAGTGTAGGATAGTAAAATCCATCGTATAAATGAACTGCAATAACAACTGGGTGGTTTGAATAGATTGCATTTTTAATGCTACTAGAATTAATTGAAACCGTTTCATAATTAACTATTTTATTTAAAATAGCACTATTATTTTGCTGTTGGTTTGGTTGTAAGTCACAGTCATACTCATTGTATGGCATTTCTGATAAGCTACATACACCTTGATTTTTTAATAAATTTAAAGCATCTGTAATAAGAGAACCCCCTTCACATGTAGTCTTTATTTGATTATATACATAAGAAGGGCTACAAACAGTTGATTCTTCTAATTGCCCGTTATAGCTGTATGATAAATTGAATTCATTTTTTCTAAAATAACTTTGCATCCCATAAGCAACAGCCCACGCTGTGCATGAACCCTGACTTCCTTGATTACCAGCTGGAGGCATATCTAATACGAAGTTATTTGGTAAAGATCCACTAGTTGGAAAAGATGCTGTTGGAATTGAAGTATAGTTACTGGGTCTTGGAGGAAGCCCAGTATTATTGTCTTTTTTGTGCAAATTAATAGTTAAAATATTATTTGATAGGTTTGGGTCATAATATTTTTGTTGAAACTCCTCTTTAAAATTAATGGAGACAGTCACTGCTGTTGTGTCACTATTGAATACAAATGATTTATTAATTTCATTTTGTACGGCATTTCCATAATTGAAAGAGGTAACATCATTAATAATTTGATTTAAATTAGTAGCATCTAACCAAATTAATAAATCAGTTCTACTAGAAACCGAAATATCAGTATTTATAGGGTCAGGAGTAATGTCATCTTGCTTACAAGAATTTGCAACAAGTAATAAGATAAAAACAGATAAAAGTAATTTTAGATTTTTCATAATAGCTTAAATTTAGTTGACAGAAACTTTTCTGCAAATGTATTTAAGATTAATTATGAATTAAATAGTTAGATAATAAATTGTTTTAAATAGCCTTATTTTACACCTATTAGGGTAATGATTTACCTTTAAGGGTAATACTCTATTATTTCTTTAGTATGTTATTTAATGATAAATTTTTATAAGAAATTAAAGTTTTATAATATTCAGTAGTTGCTTTTGCATCATTAAAACGACCTTTTGTATGTCCTTTTAATTTTTGATACAGTTCTATTCTCCATTTTTTAACCGTATTTTTGTTAAAATTTGTTCTATCAACATATTCTTTTAAGCTGTCTCCATTTGCAATACTTTCCCAAACTTCATATAATTCATTTTTCGTGATTCCATATTTGCTCATTGCAAATTCTTTAAACTTCGTATTGTCAAATAGAATATGGTCATCATTTTTTTGTATATTTTTTATTTCTGCCCTTGCCTTTTTTAAATCTCTTTTGCTTTTTTTTCTCAAACGATAGACGTATAAAACATATCCAAATGAAATGAATAAAAGAATACTTAGGATAATTAGATATAATTTATTTCTTTGATTTTTAGTCTTTTCTCTATATAGTTCCTCTCTCTTTTGGATTAATTCTTTTTCCTTTTTTTCATTCTGATATTTTGATTCTAATTCAGCAATCTTAGAATCGCGTTGCTCTCTTAATATTGAGTCATATTCTGCATTAAATATCTCAAAATAATGAAGTGCTTTTTTGTAATTTTTCTGCCCTTTATATACTAAATAAAAGTTTTCTAAAATATCTACTTTGCTTTCTCTGTTAATTATTTTGGGATTAACGGTATCTTTTACAATATCCTTTAACAAAATTTCTGCTTGTTGGTATCTTTTAAGTTCTATATAAGAATTTATTAAAGTACTTTTAGCACCTGCTATTGCTAATTTGTGATTTATTTCTTTTGCAATTTTTAATGCCTTCTTTGCATATTTTATGGCTATTAAAGGTTTTTCCATTCGTAAATAAACAACTGCTGTGTTGTTTAACACATCGAAAACAAATAATTTTTCTCCTGATTTTTTAAAGCAATTTAAAGCTTTTTTATTATATTCTAAAGCCTTTTTGTATTTTCCCCACCTTGAGTAATTTATTCCTAATCCGTGATAATTTCTATACACATAAGTTTTTAATATCACTTCTGAGGAGTCTTTTAATGCTTTAAAAAAATATGTTTCAGCTTTTTTATATTGTTCTAAATACATATAAGCATTTGCTAAATTATAAAAAGCATTGCTTTTTTGAGTTATATCATTTTCTAAATCAGCATATTTGGCTTGTTTAATATAACAATTAATTTCTTCATTTTTTTTATCTAATCTATTATATGCAACTCCAAGATTACCATAAACGATGCTAATTTTATCAGATATTGGTGTTCTTTTAGCCAAATTGATTGCTTCTTTGTAGGTTTCAATCGCTTTTTTATAATTTTGAAAATGATGATAAACTCTACCTAATTGATTTAGTCCTAGTACTAGTCCTACCGTATTTTTTAAATTTTTGTCAGTTTGGATGGATTTTTCAGCAAATAATATAGCTCTTTCTCTGTTTTGTTTTCTCATATATGATTCAGACAAATATCTATAAGATTTAGCTTCTTTATCATAATCATTTAATTTTTTAGATAAAAATGCCATTAATTCAAAATACCTTATTGATTCATTTGGCTTATTTGATTGAATTAAAAGAGGATTTAAAACATCAAGTACGCTAATCTTTTCTTTTATCTCTTTTGTTTTTTCAAGAACACTTATTAAACTGTCAATTTTTTTTTGCTGTCCAAAAAATAAGATTGAATTTAATAAAATGAATGTTATAAGTACTTTTTTCATTATCACAATTAAATTTGTCATAAAGTTCATTTCAATTTCAGTGTTTTTATCGGTGTGAGATTGCACACAACGGTGAGCATATGCCCAGTGGCGACTTTCAAGCACAAAGTTAATAAAAAATCACTTAACTTTGATTTTATGCAATAATTTTATTTACAAGCACTTACTCGCCATTGGGTATATGCATTGTTGGCAACAGTACTCTATTTTTTCTTTTCTATTTCCGCTATTATTACTCCAAAATTTCCGTCAGTTTCAATCCACTTTTTTTCAGGTAGATATGTTTTAGAAACAAAACCGTCTAAATATAGAGCGTTTTTACATCCTAATTCTTTAAAATATGTTGCAAAATCATAAAAATTAATTTTATGTTTTGACATAGCAAATAATAATTTTCCATTAGGCAAAATTCCAATACCATTCCGAATGTTTAAATTTTTAGACCCTTTTCTAAATTTCGGATGTATTTTACCTTTTATTAACAATAAAGGACCTGATTGTGTTGCATATTTAATATTTTCATTCTTAAATTCTTTTGTTTTGCAAACTACTCCTTTATTATCATTTGTAATGTAAAATATTCCATTTGGTTGCATATAGAAATTTCCATATCCATTTTGAAGCGTGTCAATTTTTGATTTTAAAATTCCGTTTTCAATATAAAGTCCTTGTGGTGAAAGGTCTTTTTTATACATACCACCATTCATTGCAAATACCAATTTTTCAGACTGGTGTTTTGTTAAAGAAATTAAATTATGAAAGTTTTTAATGTTTTCTCCTTTTTTATTTTTCCAATAGAACCTTATTTCTTGCTTTGTTAAATCAACTTTATGTGATATGATATTTTCATTTCTTACACTTTTAATTTGGGTAAAAGCGAGTATTCCAATAATGACTATTATTAGAATTCCAAATGAATGTATTTTTCTGTTTAGGTTCATTTTTTTTATTCCAACTAATGTCAAAATTAATTATTGATTATCAATTAGTTATATTTTTTTACTTTTTTCTCATTTTCTTAACATTCTCTCCCTACGTTAGCGAAAATATTCAACGGAATTTTTTCAGTATGGGGATTGTTGCCAACGGTTGGTATATGGTTTTGTGGCGGTTATGGAACACAATTTTTTCAACTTACACCAATGGTTATTTATTGTTAAAAGTTCATTATCAGCACTTCACCCGCCATAAACTATATACATTGTTATAGGCTTTTTATTTTATATATCTATAATTTTTATTAGACCTTCATTCACATTAGAAACCTTAAAATTAATATTTGAATTAACTTTTTTTATTTCACTCATTAAGGTTTTAATTTCATCTTGATTAATTTTCCAACCAAAAATAACACTACTAATATATTGTTTTGGAATTCTTTTAATATAAATACTTTCATTTCCAATATTCATCACTTCACAACTTGATAAATTAGTAACAACTCTTTTTTCATTTTCATACTTCCAATCTATATCTTTTTCGAAGAATATTGATTTGTAAGAGCCACTTTCAAAGGAAACACTAGACCTTTTTGTTTTGTAAACAACATCATCTAATTTATTCAATATGCCAGTATTATCGCCCACAAAAAAATTATCAAGTCTTTCAAATTCTACAACAAATCCTTTTGCATTATTTGCATAATGAGCCCACATTGGTAGAGAATTGTAGCGTGAAGAAGTACTAAAAATTCCACAACGTTCTGATATTAAGTCAACCGTTTTATTCATTCGATTTCTAAGATAAACCAAATTGTCATAGATTGGTAATTTTATTATTTGATTAGCATCTTCTACTGTATCAGGGGCGGAGATTACCATAGTCTCGGGGGATAATATCTTAAATATATTTTCTTGTCGCTTCAAGTCAATAATATCTTCCGTAGTATATCCATTTTTTCTTATTCTATTGAGTGAACTAATCAATTCTTTGTCAATTACTTTTACCAATAATTCAGTTGGGTCATTTAAACTTGCTAATGTTGAAAACTTAATATTTCCCGAAGCAATATTTTTTAAAGCGTTTGTGTTTGATATATATTTATATACTTTCATAATTACTATTCTTTTCAATTAAAATCAAGGTTGGTAATTGCCTATAACGGTCTAAATATGGTGCGTTTGGCATTTTAAAGCACCAAATTTTCGGTTTTGCACTATGTTTATTTATTACTATCATCTTCATTTTTAGCACTATCTGCCAAATGCACTATATTTTTTGTTACCTGCTGTGTTTTTTATCGTAATATTCTTTTAATATTTTCCATTTTCCGTGTTGTCCAATTGACCAAATCAGTAATCCAAATCTTTCATCATTTTCGTTTCGAGAAATTAATTCAATTGCTTCTCTGTCAGTAAAAGGCAAGTTGTTTTTTGCAGTTACATAAGAATAAGAAATATCATCAATTTTCTTAAGAGTTTTAATTAATTCAGGTTTAATTTTTGTTACTTTTAAAAACAATTTACTTAATTGGTAATTATTACAACTTTTAATGAAATAATCGTAGTTCTCGTATGCAAATTCATCCGAAAAGTTTTTTAATAGAAACCATATTAAATATTCATCTTGATAATTTCTAAATGTTTGCTTTAGTTTTTTTTCATAATATTTGTCAAAGTCATTTTCAATTTGTCTGTATGCTCTTTTTCTTAACTGTAAATATTCAGATTCAAGTAATTTGTTTACAACTTTGCGTTTATCTTTTTTAGGAAGATATTCAATAATTAATTCTAATGAAAATCCACAAGTTGCTCTATATTTAAATTTTTTCCTATTTAAAAATCCTAATAATTTTTTAATTAAATTATCGTGAATTTTTTCTTTATTATTTCTTATGTCTTTAGCAATTTTTTTAGCAGTCCATTCTCTAATTTTAGAATCATTACTAAATGTAATGTCAAAAAAATCTACAGATTCTTGAGGGTTTAATGAATTTATCAATGCCAAAATTATTGAACGATCATCATAATCGAGTCTATCCACATTTGTAATTGATTTAAGATATTCTATTTTATCCATTTCACTATTTATAATTTTTGTTTTAGCATTATAATCTTTTTTCTTTCTTTTAGTTTGTCAACTATAATATTTACAAAGATTTACACTGACATTGCAGGTAACGGTTTGTATAAACGCAGTAGCGGGTTTCAAGGCACTTAACTTTCAATTTATCACTAAATTTTGTACAAAGATACAAACTTTAATTTTAGCACAAAACCGCTATTGCGTTTATA
>Ga0256841_1003206_pt1 | contig 12381 bp, 10 predicted proteins | sample 356308metaG_FD_185971 | JGI IMG/M metagenome (GOLD analysis project Ga0256841, IMG submission 185971) | Hydrothermal vent microbial communities from Mid Atlantic Ridge, Atlantic Ocean - 356-308 | ecosystem: Environmental > Aquatic > Marine > Hydrothermal vents | place: Atlantic Ocean: Mid...
AAGCCGGTGATCCAGGGGCCCCAGACCGCTATCGTCGTCGGCCCCAAGGGGGAGGAGATTCACACCGACGAATACGGCCGGGTCAAGGTCCAGTTCCACTGGGACCGTTACGGCAAGCGGGATGAGAACAGCTCCTGCTGGGTCCGGGTCGCCCAGGTGTGGGCCGGTAAGAACTGGGGCGGTATCCACATTCCCCGCATCGACCAGGAGGTGATCGTCGAGTTCCTTGAAGGCGACCCTGACCGACCCATCATCACCGGCCGCGTCTACAACGCCGAGCAGATGCCCCCCTATGAACTGCCCGCCCACAAGACCCGGAGCGGTATCAAGTCGCGCAGCAGCAAAGGTGGCTCGCCGGCCAACTTCAACGAGATCCGCTTCGAGGACAAGAAGGGCCGAGAGGAGATCTGCATCCACGCCGAGCGCAACCTGAGAATCACGGTGGAAAACGACGAGATCCGCCGGGTGGGCGGCGACCGCACTACCACCATCGAAAAGAACGACACGCTGCAAATCAAGCAGGGCAAACGGGAAACCACTTTGAACCGGGGTGACGACATTCTCACCCTGGATCAGGGCAGCCGCGCTACCACCCTCAGCATGGGAAGCGACACCCTCAAGGTCAACATGGGTGACATCACCCATGAGGCTTCAGTGGGCACCTATACCATCAAGGCCATGAATGTCGAGATCAACGGCATCACCAGCATCAAACTGGTCTGCGGTGCCAGCACCATCGAGATGAATCCGGCGATGGTCACCATCAAGGCACCGTTGGTGAAGATCAATTAGATGATGATCCTAAAGAAGGGAGTTCTGGTATGATTGCAAAAACTGGTCAAGAAACTGGTCCCGAGGACGAAGCTTGGCAAGACTGCGTAGGCAGATTACTTGCGGCAATTGATACCTTAGGTTTGAAGATTGCTCGTGGAGTCATGCTAATACCAGATGCAGACAACGGTGGTATTTATATAGTTGCTCACGGTCAGACACTTAGGGACATAGGAGGAAGAAGGTTCGCTGAACTCTTAATTAAGAGGTACCTATGTAATAATAAATGTTCATGGATAGCGCTTGTTGCTTGTAGAACATTTCAAATCGTTGATCTCAGAAGAGAATCTGAACCGTTTGCTCATTCTTTGGTAGATGCGCTATGCAAAGGGGGCTACCATACGACTGTATTTGCTACCTCAGCCTTTATGAGTGTTACTGAAGAAGGTCGGCCGGTACTACTAACACAGACGGGTACACCGTATCCGCCTACGCTTTTCCACCCAGTTGCAATACCATGTCCCCATAGCTAGCATGTTTCCCTAGTAAGAAAAAATAACCTCTTTTCATGCCCAAACCCGCCGCCCGCCTCGGTGACCTGACCGCCCACGGTGGCGTCATCACGATGGGATTTCCCACCGTGTTGATCGGAGGCAAACCCGCCGCCCGCATCGGCGACATGCACACCTGTCCCCTGGCGGACGGCCCCAAACCCCACGTGGGCGGTCCCATCGTTTTGGGGGCCTTCACCGTGCTGGTCGGTGGCGCCCCCTTGGCCAGAATGGGAGACATGGCCACCTGCGTCGGCCCGCCCGATACCATCGCCATGGGGGAACCCAGCGTCCTGGTAGGTGGATAGGACATGGCCGGCACAGTAGGATTCCAGAGCCTGATCCAAGGCTATCTCGCCGCATCCCTGCTGGCAGAACCCCTGGTTCCCCCCAGCCACCCTTTCGAAAAGGTCACACTGGAGGTCAGTGGGGAGCAAATCACCGCCTTGCTGGCCCGAGACGGCGATCATGCGGCATTTTTCCGGCAACTGGGATTCAACCCGGACGATCCCGACCGCCTGCGACAGGCCCTGGTGACCCAGGCCCGCAACCATCCATGTCTCCAGGTCGAGGAGTCCGGGCACGACCTCCGCTTTGTCATCCGGGGTCCCATCAAGGGACCGAAAGGTGCGGCTGACATCGACAGCGTCTGGGTCATGGGCAAATACGCCTCTCCTCCGACCGCGCGTCTGGATACCATCCATCCATTGCAGCACGCCTTTTCCGGAGCCCCATAACCATGACTGACTGGCGCATCGTTTTGGAAAACGGCCGGGGCAGACCCATCAGACTGAACCTTCCCTGCGTCATCGGCCGCAGCCCCAAGGCCGACCTGCGACTCGCCGACCCGACCGTATCCAGCCGCCACTGCCGCCTGGACATCGAAGCGGGGAACTGTCTCATCCACGACCTGGGCAGCACCAACGGCACCTGGATCAACCATCGCCGAATCGAAAAAATCACCCTCCAGCCGGGAGACCAGATGACCTTGGGCCAGAACCGCTTCCTGGTGAAACACATCGAGGCCGGTGCCCGGCTGCCACCCTGCTGGTTGGGCCGACTGCCCCCGGGCTGGAAACGATTGGAGAACCTCGGCCTGAGATGGCCCGAAGCCAAGGTCAGCCTCGTTGCCGGAAAAGATGAACTGGAGGAGGGGGAAAGCCTGGATCGATACCTGGAACGCCAAAAACACTGTCTGGAACAACTGGCAAAGGGCATTCTGCTGGAAGACACAACCCCGTCGGCCTGGGCCGAGGTGGAGGAAAGCCGCTCGGTTCAATGGCGCTACCGGCTCGCGGACGGCGACGAGATCACCCAGATCCAGCACTATGGATGGCGGGGAAGACGGCTCTACATCGTCACCCAGACCTTCCTGCCCCAAACTCCGCCAACCTTACGCGACCAGTTCTCCGGCATGGTGATCGAGCCTGCCGATCAGTCTCGGACCAAGGCAACCAAAGGCTTCGAATGACCGCAATCTCAAGCCAAGCGTCATGCAGCCGCCCTGGAGCTGGTTCTGGAGCGGTCGGGCGGCGTTTTGTTCGAGGTCCGGGCTCCGTCCTCCAGACAGCGGAGCCGTTTCGGATCATGGCTGGGGCAGGTTCCCGAAGCACCGAACTGAGCCGTTCGGCAAGGGGGTCATCATTTAGGGGCCTCATTCCGCTGGATTTGGTTTATGATTGAAACTGTCACCCACGAGACGCGCGTTGCCATGACGCTGGATTCCGAGGCCACCCTGATCGATGTCCGTTTGCTCGGATCGGCTATCGAAGTGGCGGCCTGGACGCATGCCGGTCGGGTTCGGGCCCATAACGAGGACGCCCTCCTGGTGGATTTGGATCTGAAGCTGGTGGCGGTCGCCGACGGCATGGGTGGGCATGCCCTGGGCGAGGTCGCCAGCAGAGAGGCGCTGATGTCGCTGGCGGAGTATCTGTGTCGCCATGTTCGCTGCTTCGCCGAAGACACCGTGACCGAAGCTCTGATCCAGGCCAACCGCCGGATCTACGAGACCAATTGTCGGCGCGGTTACCGCAGTGGCGCCGGCATGGGGTCGACGGTGGCGGGCTTGTGGTTCGGCCGGGAACGGGCGATTCGTTTTCACGTCGGTGACAGCCGGGTCTACCGCTACCGCCAGGACCGTCTGGAGCAACTGACCCGGGATCACTCGTTGTATCAGGCCTGGTTGGACGCGGGGGGAGTCGGAGTGGCGCCGGCCTCCAATGTGATCACCCGTTCCCTGGGCTGTTTCGCGGAAGTGGAGCCGGAAGTGGCCATGATCGACTACCGCAAAGGCGATCGGTTCCTGGTGTGCTCCGACGGCTTGACCCGTTACTGGACGCACCCGCGTTTGGCGCACTTCTTCGCGCAGGGGGAGATCGACCTGCAGGACCAGGTGAGAACGCTGGTCGAGACCGCCAACGCCCAGGACGGCAGTGACAATATCACCGCGCTTCTGATTCGGGTGGGTGAATGAAGGCCAAGATGCACGTCTTTCTTGTCGAACCGCCGTGATCGTTCGGGGGTGTTATGTTAACGGTCCAATTCGTTTCGGATTCGAAATCCCGGGAGATCACCCTGGATCGGGGATCGTTGCTCATCGGCCGTGATCCGCCTGCCGAGGGTGGGGCGCAGGTGTTGGCGTTGCCGGATCCCAAGCGGGTGATTTCCCGCCTGCATGCCCGAATCGAACACCGTGACGACGGTTATTTTCTCACCGATACCAGCACCAACGGTACGTTCGTCAACGATGCCGTCGACCCTTTGGGCAAGGGAAACACGAAAAAACTGCAAGACGGCGATTGCCTGCTCATCGGCGATTATCGCCTGCAAATCCGGATTCCCGCCGAAGATGCCGTGGCGACCCAGATCGGCCCCGTATCCATTCCGGTGGACGGAATCTCCCCGGATGGCCGGCCCGAGGAAACTTCCGCCTCGTCGCCGTTCGGCGGGGATCCGCTTCTGGAAGTGCCGGCCGAGGCGTCTTCCGGACCGGAAGATCCGTTCGACATTCCTGAGGAATTCTTCTCCGGTCTGGAGGAAATCGGCGATGCCCCCGAACGGCCGGTTTCATCGCCCCCGCCTGCCGATGTGCTCCTGTCGGGTTCCCAGCTGCAAGAGCCTTTCCCGTTGCCCCCGACGGAAAGCGGCCGGCCGTTGGACCGGGAGCCCCCTTCCGAACCGGATGCCGCGGCGGAACCGGAGCCATCTTCCGGCCGGGAGTCCCGGCCCGACGCGATGGCGCTCGACGCCTTTCTGGCCGGCTGTGGTCTCGATGGTAAGGTGGCTCCGGAGGCGTTGCCGGAGGATGTTCACCGGGTCGCGGGTACGCTGCTGCGGATCGTGATACAGGGCCTCATGGACCTGTTGCGGGCCCGAAGTCAGCTCAAGAACGAACTGCGCATGGACATGACTGTCCTCGGGGCGATGGAGAACAACCCGCTGAAGTTCGGTGTCACCGCCGAAGAGGCGTTGTGTCACCTGCTCAAGCCGGAGCCGGGTTATCTCGGCGGCGAGGCGGCGGTGCGGGAGGCCGTGGACGATCTGATCGCCCATCAGGTGGCGATGATCTCGGGGATGCAGGCGGCTCTGAAGGCCGTTCTGGCGCGTTTCGATCCCGGAGCCCTGGAACGGCGTGCGGAAAAGCTCTATCCGATCGCCTCCCATATGCCGTTGCAACGCCGGGCTCGGTTATGGAATCTGTTCGTGCAACATTACGAGGAAACGGTCCGGGGGATGGAGGAGGATTTCGTGGCGATGTTCGGCCGTCGCTTCGCCGAATGCTACGAGGAACAGGTCGAGCAACTGCGGCGGAGACGGTCCTGATGCGGCTGGGCTTGATCTTGATCCTGGCCCTGTCTCTGTTCGGCTGCGGAGGCGGGGACCCGACGCCGGCCACCGTGGTGCAGGTCAACGTGACCGCATCGCCCCGGGTCAATCCCGACGGTAACGGGCGGCCGTCTCCGATCGTGGTGAAGGTTTATTTTTTGAAGAATCCCGGGGCTTTCGAAGCGGCGGATTTTTTCGCGCTTTTTCAGAAGGAAGGAAGCGTCCTGGGGGATACGTTGGTCCTGGTCCAAGAAATGCGCCTGTTGCCCGGCATGCGGCAAGCCTTCATCCAGGAAGTCGACGCGGCCGGCTGGATCGGCGTCGCCGCCGCCTTTCGCGATCTCGATCACGCCCTGTGGCGGCAGACGATCGCCATCCCCCGGCATCAGACTTCTTTGGTCAAAGTCGAACTGGAGCCGTTGGCGGTCCGGCTCGATTTGATTCAACATCGGTGATTGCCATGAACGAACACGGCAAAGTGCTTTGGACCGAGGGGATGTTTCTGAAGCCCCAGCACTTTCAACAAATGGAGCGCCACTGGCAAAGCTGGGTGGAGGGCCGGTGCCGTGGTCTGGCGCCTTACGCCTGGGGGTTGCTGGAACTGGAAGTGGACGAGGCGCTGCTGGACAACGGCAAGTTCGCCGTTAACCGATGCAGCGGCGTTCTTCCTGACGGCACGCCGTTTTCCGCCCCGGACCGTGATCCTTTGCCTTCCCCCTTGGTGATTCCCGAAGACGCCAAGAACGTCGTCGTCGTTTTGAGGATACCCCTGCCGCGGCTCAACCACCCCGCTTGTGCCTACGATGGGGATACGACCCTGGCGCGTTATCTGCCCGCCGAAACCCTGTGCCGGGATTTGGAGACGCCCGGCCGTGACGATGAGGTCACGGTGGCGAGCGGCCGTCTGAACCTGCGTCTGGCGCTGCTGGATGGCGGTGACAGCGGTGCGTTCGCCGATTTGCCGGTGGCCCGGGTCAGCGAGCGGCGTCAGGAAGGACGGGTCGTCCTGGACCGGGATTTCATTCCCGCGGTGCTCGCCTATGGCGTTTCCCGCTATCTGACCGGGCTCGTGCGTGAGATAGAAGGTTTGTTGCGGCAACGAAGCGACGAACTCGCGGAGCGTCTTGCTTCGCCCGGCGCTGGGGGCGTGGCCGAGGTGGCGGATTTTCTGTTTCTGCAGATCGTCAACCGGCATCTGCCGTTGTTCGCTCACCTTTCCCGCACCGAATCTCTCCATCCGGAAGCGTTGTACCGTATCGTGCTGCAATTGGCAGGGGAGTTGACGACCCTCACCGGCGAGCGGCGCAAACCTGGGGAATTTCCCCCTTACGTCCACACCGATCTTCAGCCGGCTTTCCATGAGGTTGGCGGCGTCATCCGCGAGGCGCTCAATTGGGTGCCCGAAGGGCGGGCGGTGCCGATTCCCCTCAAGAAGCACAAGTACGGTGTGCATGTGGCCGTGGTCGGGGATTCTTCGTTGTTCACCCAGGGGGTGTTCGTGCTCGCCGCCAGCGCCCAGGTGCCGGCGGAGAAACTGCGCGCCCTGTTGCCGCGCCAGACCACCGTGGCCGCCCCGGACAAGCTGCGTGATCTGGTGATGACCCACACGCCGGGGATTTCACTGATGCCGTTGCCGGTGGCCCCGCGACAGATACCGTTCCATGCGGGGTTCAGCTACTTCGAGCTGGATCGCCATAGCGCTCTGTGGCAGGAGCTGGCCAAGGCCAAGGCTCTGGCCATGCACATCGCCGGTGAATATCCGGAGCTGGAGTTGGAGCTATGGGCGATTCGCGCATGACCGGGCAACCTTTCGACGACGAGCGCACCATCATCCGGCCGCTGCCCCGATCGTCGCCGCCACGGCGGGAGACGCCTCCGCCTTTGGCGTCGTTCGCAAGCGCAGCGGAGGCGGGCATCAACCCGCTCATGCGGTCGGCATCCACTCTGTTGCTTCTGTCCACCCAACTCAACAGTACGGTCAAAGCGCCGGACATTCCAACGCTGCATCGGAACCTGGCGAACGAAATTCGCGAGTTCGAGCGTCGGGCCGAGCGGTCCGGCGTGGATGCGGAGACGGTGCGTCGGGCCAGTTACGTCCTCTGTACCGTGGTGGACGAAGCCGTTCTCAACACCCCCTGGGGGCATGCCTCTGGTTGGGCCCAGCGCAGTTTGCTCAGCAGTTTTCACAAGGAGGTCTCGGGGGGTAAACGCTTTTTCGAGATGCTCCGTGTCCTGATTCGTCACCCCGAGAAAAACCTGGATCTGCTCGAATTGATGTATGTCAGTCTGGCCCTCGGATTCGAAGGCAGCTATCGCATCGAACCGGGAGGGCACGAGCGCTTGGCGCGTGTCCGTGACGAACTCTACCGTCTCATCGACCGGCACCGGGGCGGCGGAGATCGTGCCCTCTCGCCCCATTGGCGGGGGGTGGAGGCCGGCGATACGTTCACCCATCAATGGCCCTTATGGTCCATCGTCGCAGTGGTTGCAGCGCTGTTGGGCTTGGTCTATGCCGGGTTGTTGTTCTGGCTGAACCGGGTTTCCGATCCGGTGCTGGAGGCGTTGTATGCCATGAAATTGCCGGCGTTGGAAATCCCCCAGCCTGCTTCTCCGAAGCCGCCGCCAGCGGTTTCCCTGACGCTGTCTGATCTCCTGGCCCCGGAAATCGAAAAGGGGCAGGTATGGGTGGTAGAGACCGCGCGGGAAGCCCGGGTGACCCTCGCCAGCGGTGCCCTGTTCCCTTCCGGCCGCGCCACGGTGGCGCCTCGGGCGATCCCGGTACTGGAACGCATCGGGGAGGCCTTGGAGCAAGTGCCCGGTCGCATCGTCATCACCGGCCATACGGACGACCGTCCCATTCGCAGCGTCCGGTTTCCTTCCAACTGGCATTTGTCCAAAGCCCGGGCCCAGTCGGTGGCGGCGGTGATCGAGCGTTTCCTGAGCGATCCGAAACGGATCCTCGTCGAGGGACGGGGCGAGACGGAACCGGTGGCCTCCAACGACACCCCGGAGGGGCGGGCCAAGAACCGCCGCGTGGAAATCTTGTTGATCCGATGAAAGTCCCGGCATTGTTGCGTCAGCGTTGGTTGTTCTCGCTTTTGGGGGTCGTCGCCCTGGGGCTGCTGGCCTGGTTCTTGGGGCCGTTATGGGAACCTTTAGCCAGTGTCGTCCTCCGCCTTGCCGTCATCGCCATGCTAGCGGGAATCTGGCTGGCGTGGTGGGGGTGGCGCTGGTGGCAGATACGCCGTCACAGCAGAGAGCTTGCCGCCGGCATGGTGGCGCAGGACGATACCCGGCGGGCCGTTGCCGAGGAAGAAGCGATCCTGGCCGAGCGTTTTCAGGAAGCCGTCAGCGTTTTGCAGCGTTCCCGCCTCAAAGGACGACGACTCTATCAGTTGCCCTGGTATGTTCTGATCGGCCCGCCGGGTGTGGGTAAGACCACATTGCTGGTCAATTCCAATCTCCGTTTCCCGCTGGCGGATCGGTTCGGCCGCGAAGCCTTGCGTGGCGTGGGGGGGACGCGCAACTGCGATTGGTGGTTTGCAGAGGACGCCGTGCTGCTCGATACCGCCGGTCGCTATACCACTCAGGAAAGCCGACAGGCGGTGGACCATGCCGCTTGGCTGGCCTTTCTCGATCTGTTGAAACGGCACCGCCCCCGGCGTCCGCTCAACGGCGTGATCGTGGTGGTGAATCTGGCCGAGCTCTTGACTCAGGACGAAACCGAGCGTCACGCCCACGCCAAAGCGATCCGCCAACGAATCCAGGAACTTTATCAGCGCCTTGGTGTGAGATTGCCGGTCTACTGCGTGCTTAACAAAAGCGATCTTTTGGCCGGTTTCGATGAATATTTCGACGATCTGACCCCCGAAGAGCGCGATCAGGTCTGGGGGATGACTTTCCCTTTGGATGAAGGAAAGGACGACGAGGCGGGGATTCGGGGTTTCGAGGACGAATTTAAGCAGCTGGAAACGCGGCTTCACGGCCGGATCAACGGTAAGTTGGCTCGGGAAGCCAGTCTGGATCGGCGCGAGCGGATCTATTTGTTTCCGCATCAGTTCGGCGCTGTCAGGTCGGTGCTGAGGGGATTCCTCGAAGAAATATTCCGTCCCAGTCGTTTCGAGGAGCCCGTGCTTCTGCGGGGCGTGTACTTCACCAGCGCGACCCAGGAAGGTTCCCCCATCGACCGGATCATGTCCTCGTTGGCGCAGACCTTTCAGCTTCCCCGTGAACAGTTGCCCCGTTTCAGCGGCAAAGGGCGGGCCTTCTTCATCAACGATCTGTTGCGTCGGGTGATCTTCCCCGAAGCCGGCCTGGCGGGAAGCGATCGGCGTCAGGAAAAGCGCCTGCGTCGATTGCGGTTGGCGGCCCTCGGTCTGGTCGGGGTGACGGCGTTGGGTATCGCCGGTTTGTGGGGGATCAGCGCGTATCGGAATCGGAGTTATTCTCATGAGGTGTCAGAGGAAGCGAAACGGCTGCACCAGGAAATGACGACGCTCGGTGGAGAGACCGAGCTCGCCGCTTGGCTGCCTGTGTTGGATCGTGCCCGACGCCTGGTGGACATGACGAAGGCCACTTCGTGGCAGCGGGATTTCGGTCTGTCCCAGGAGAACAAACTGGCGGAAGGGGCCAAGCACGTCTATCAGCGGTTGTTGCGCCACACGCTGTTGCCCCGAGTGATGGTGGCGATGGAACAGGGGATCCGCGACGCCATGGGCGATCCGCGTCTGCTCTATGGGGCGCTGCGGGCTTATTTGATGTTGGATACCCCCGAACATTACGATGCGGACACGGTGCGAGGGTGGTTGAGTGAGTACTGGCGGGAAACCGTGTTTTCTTACCTGACGGCCGAACGGCGCCGGATGCTTTCGATGCATCTGGACGCGCTGCTGGCGCAGCGGCCGGCTCCCTTGCCCCGGGCACTGGATGCAGCGCTGATCCAAGATGCCCGGGTCGCCCTAGCCAACCGCCCCGTGGCGGAACAGGTCTACGATAGCCTCAGGTCGGCTTTTCCCGAAGGCAAGATCGCCGATTTCATTCCCAGCCGCGTATTGGGTCCGGACGGTATGTTGGTGTTCCAGCGTCTGAGCGGCGAACCTCTGTCCCAGGGATTGTCCGGCCTGTACACCCGAGCCGGCTATCATGACTATGTCGCCGCCGCCAGTGCTCGAGTGTTGAAAATATTGCAGGATGAAAGTTGGGTCATGGGGGAACGGTTCGCGGTCTCCCCCGAGCGTCTGCAGTCGTTGCGCCAGGAGGTGTTGAGCCTGTACGCCAAGGATTACGTGCATCGGTGGCAGGCGTTGCTGGCCGACGTCACGTTGCAGTCCCCCCGTAACCTCGACCATGCCAAAGAGATGCTGAAGATCCTGTCGGGGGAGAATTCCCCTCTCAGGCGCTGGCTTACGGCCGTGGCCAGGGAAACCCGCTTGCAGCCTGATCCGAATCCGGACGGCGACTTGCCCGCCACCCCGCTGCCCCGTCCCATCGCCGGGATCACCGAGCGTTTCGAGGCGCTCCATCGCCAGGTGACGCCGGTGGCCGAGGGGAGTGCGCCCCCGATCGATGCCTTACTGGGTCAGCTCAATGAAGTGTACGTGCAACTGGACGCGTTCGACGAGGCGCTCAAGAGCGGCAACGCGGAATTGATCGCCCAACAGCAGCGGCGGATCGACGGTACGATGAAAAATTTGGAATTGGCACTTGGACGCCAACCGGTGATGACGGCACAACCGCTTGGCAAGGTGATACACAGTGTCAAGCTGATGACCGCCGGGGGACGGCGCCAGTATCTCAATGCCATGTGGAAATCTGAGGTGTTGCCTTTCTGCCGCCGTGCGATCGCCGGTCGCTATCCCATCGTCGCCGGTGGTACCAGTGACATCACCTTGGCCGATTTCGCCCGCTTTTTTGGTCCCAACGGATTGATGGCCACGTTCTTCGACCAGTATTTGGCCCAGTCGGTGGACCGCAGTCGCTCCCCCTGGCGCTGGAATCCCCATGAGGGGGCGGTGGTGTCGCGACGGGCGTTGCGCCAGTTCGAAATCGCCGAAGAGATCCGCAACATGTTTTTCGGCGCCTCGGCCCAACCTTTGTTGCGATTTTCCCTGGAACCGATCTCCATGAGTATGGACGCGGTCAAGGGTGAAGTGGACATTGACGGTCAGCGCCTGGTTTACGAACACGGTCCCATTCGGCCCCAGTGGTTCCGCTGGCCGGGGCGGGACGCCGGCAACGTGGTACGATTACATTTCCTGCCGCCGGTGGCCGGACGACCTTCGGGCTTGCAAAAAAGCGGCCCCTGGGCGTGGTTGCGGTTGTTGGATGCGAGCGAAGTGACCCGTACCGCCTTGCCGGAGCAGTTTCTGGTGACTTTCCAGGTCGGCGGCCGGTATCTGAAACTCAAGATGCGGGCGAGCAGCGCCTTCAATCCCTTTGGTTCCAGAGTTATGCGCGGGTTTCAATGTCTTTCCCACCTTTGACCGGGTATTACGGCAAGATCCCCGGTTGCGGGGATTTCGTTTCCCGTGGTCTGCCCATGGATTTCATCGTCCCCTGGGATCGATGGTTGCAGCGGAGCTTGGTATTTCTCCAGGCATATCTGGACATAGAACGGTTCGAGAGGATTTTCACGCATACTTCAGTGCATTTTGCTCTGAATCCGGGTGTTTGTGGTTCCGCGGCCTGGATCGGGGTGATGGTGCCGAGTCTGGACCGGGTGGGACGACGTTTCCCGCTGACCTTGTGTCGCCTTTTCAAAGGCAAATTGCGCGGGAGTCGCCTATTCCATTGCGAAAACGCTTGGTATGAGGCCATCGAGATTCTGGCCAGGGATCTGGTAAGAGGCGTTCGAGATCCGAATGGATTGGTGCTGGCCGATGGATATACGGACAAACGACTGTTTTGGTTCCACAGGGCCGTTTCTTGGTGGCGCTGTCCACGTGGAAGAATTATCGAAACTTGCGGACTGCCCGATACTCGAACGCTGCGTGACTGGATCGCTCTGTGAACGGCGGCGTCCACGTCTGGACGGACACCGGCTCCCGTATGATTAGATTCCCCGCAGGGCTTGCTGTCGAAAAGTGGAATGCGCCTTTCGTGATGAACCGCTATCTCAACCGGGAGCTGAGCCTGCTCTCCTTTCACCGCCGGGTGCTGGCGATGGCCGAGGACGAGGAACTGCCCCTGCTGGAGCGGTTGCGGTTTTTGTGCATCTCCAGTTCCAATCTGGACG
>Ga0256841_1003207_pt1 | contig 12378 bp, 5 predicted proteins | sample 356308metaG_FD_185971 | JGI IMG/M metagenome (GOLD analysis project Ga0256841, IMG submission 185971) | Hydrothermal vent microbial communities from Mid Atlantic Ridge, Atlantic Ocean - 356-308 | ecosystem: Environmental > Aquatic > Marine > Hydrothermal vents | place: Atlantic Ocean: Mid...
AATCAAAGAATATGCTGATCAGAGTTAATGGCTCTGTTGGAAAAGGCGTAACAGCAAAGGACATTGTTTTAGCAATTATTGGAAAAATTGGTACAGCGGGCGGGACTGGCTATGCCATAGAGTTTGCTGGCGAAGCCATTCAGGCTTTATCAATGGAAGGACGAATGACGGTATGTAATATGGCAATCGAAGCGGGAGCCCGTGCCGGACTTATTGCCGTTGATAATGTCACAATTAACTATTATCAGGGTCGGCCATTTGCTCCCAAGGGGGATCATTGGGAGCTAGCCAAAGCTGCCTGGCAGGGCTTGCATTCTGATGAGGATGCTGAATTTGACAAAATTATTGATCTCGATGCGCAAACTATTATTCCTCAAGTGACCTGGGGAACGTCACCGGAATTGGTGGTTCCGGTTGATGCTGCAGTCCCTGATCCCTCAAATGAACCAGACCCAGTAAAACGCCAAGGTATGGAACGCGCTCTTGAATACATGGGGCTTGAGCCAGGCCAAAAAATAACTGAGATTAATCTTGATACCATTTTTATTGGCTCGTGTACTAATTCTAGAATTGAGGATTTACGTGAGGCTGCAAAAATAGCGAAAGGAAAAAAAGTAGCAAAGAATGTTCATAGGGCATTAGTTGTACCTGGGTCTGGTTTGATAAAACAACAGGCCGAAGAGGAAGGTCTAGACCAGATTTTTCTGGAAGCTGGCTTTGAATGGCGTGAACCGGGATGTTCAATGTGCTTGGCGATGAATGCTGATCGGCTGGAAGAAGGTGAGCGTTGTGCCTCAACTTCAAATCGGAACTTTGAAGGTCGCCAGGGCTATGGCGGCAGAACTCATCTGGTTAGTCCTTCAATGGCAGCGGCGGCTGCAATTGCTGGTCATTTTGTTGATGTTAGAAATTTTACAAACTAGGTTTTTTTATGAGAGCTTTTAAAACCATTACTTCGCTGGTTGTGCCATTGGATCGAGCCAATATTGATACTGATGCAATTATCCCAAAACAATTTTTAAAATCTATTCGTAGAACAGGTTTTGGCCCTTTTTTATTTGATGAATGGCGCTATGAGGATCGAGGCGAGCCGGATATGGATTGCAGTAATCGACCTTTAAAAAAGGATTTCGTACTCAATGATCCTCAATACAAAGGGGCACAAATATTGTTGACCCGAGAAAATTTTGGTTGCGGTTCATCCAGAGAGCATGCTCCGTGGGCGCTTGATGATTATGGATTCCGGGTGATTATCGCGCCGAGTTTTGCTGATATTTTCTACAATAACTGTTTCAAAAATGGATTATTACCCATTGTATTAGATGAGGAAATTGTCGATAGCTTATTTAATGAACTAGACAAAGGCGATCAACTGACTGTTGATTTAGAACAACAGCAGATTGCTACGCCTTCTGGTCGAGTTATCACTTTTGATGTTGATGAAAATAGAAAATTTAGATTGCTAAATGGTCTTGATGATATTGCGTTAACCCTTCAGCAGGCTGAAAAAATTCAGGCTTATGAGCAACAACGTGTTAAGCGAGCTCCCTGGTTGTTTGTAGATTAAATCTCTTTTTAGAAAGGGAAATGTTTGAAATATCCAAGGTGTTTTTAACTGAGAAAAATTAATTTAGTTTGTATTTGAAAGAAAACATAAACCATGTCCAAAAAATATAATGTTGCCGTTGTAGGTGCAACCGGTGCAGTTGGTGAAGCAATGTTGGCCATACTCGAAGAGAGAGATTTTCCGGTGAAGGACGTGTATGCATTGGCCAGTTCGCGTTCTGAAGGGAAAAGAATTGCATTTAAAGGTGAATCCTTAAAGGTTGAGGATTTGGCAAAATTTGATTTTTCCAAGGTCCAGATCGGATTATTTTCAGCAGGGGCCTCTATTTCTGCTGAATATGCTGCAAAAGCTGCAGAAGCTGGTTGTGTGGTGATTGATAATACTTCCCACTTTCGCTATGACGACGATATTCCTCTGGTGGTACCAGAAGTTAATCCGGACAAAATTGCAGAATATGAAAATCGAGGCATTATTGCCAATCCTAATTGTTCAACTATCCAAATGATGGTGGCATTGAAGCCCATTTATGATGCAGTCGGACTGGAAAGGATAAATGTTTGCACTTATCAGGCTGTTTCTGGTACCGGAAAACAAGGAATTGAGGAAGTTGTGAACCAGACAGCAAAACTATTAAATGGCAAGCCAATTGATGCCAAGGTTTACCCTAAACAAATTGCCTTTAATGTTTTGCCTCAAATTGACATCTTTATGGAAAACGGCTATACCAAGGAAGAGATGAAAATGGTGTGGGAAACGCGGAAAATTCTTGCTGATGATAATATCAAGGTTAATCCGACTGCGGTCAGAGTTCCTGTATTTTATGGACATTCGGAAGCTGTACATATTGAAACCCGTGATAAGATTTCAGCTGATGAGGTCGTGAAAATTTTACAGGAAAGCCCTGGAGTAACGGTTCTTGATGAGCGAATTGATGGTGGTTATCCAACGGCTGTTACCGAGTCATCAGGTCATGACGATGTGTTTGTCGGACGTATTCGAGAGGATATTTCACACCCCAGAGGTATCGATATGTGGGTCGTGGGCGATAACGTACGGAAAGGGGCAGCTCTTAATAGTGTACAAATTGCAGAAGAACTGGTAAAAAAACACATCTAGTCTAAGCTTACAAAATATATTTTACTGTTTTATTTTAGAAACTGTGGTGAATGGTGTGAAGAAGAGCAACGTGCGCAATTTGACTAAAACTTTTGCAGCTGTATCCTTATTAACTCCTGTAGGGGCTTATTCCTTAGGGGTAGGCGATATCAAATTGCATTCTGCGCTTAATCAGAATCTTAATGCTGAAATAGCATTGGTTTTATCTGATGCCGAAAAGCTTGAAGACATTAAGGTCAAATTAGCGCCGCCTTCCAAATTTGAAGAGGCGGGCGTCCCTTGGAGTCACTTTCTTTCGCAAATAAAATTTAAAACTGTCACCAAAGCAAACGGTGCTATTGTCATCAAGCTAAGTTCTAAAGAAGTGCTTAGAGAACCTTTTCTGGATTTCTTACTGGAAGTTAGTTGGCCAAAAGGTGATGTTTATCGTGAATTTACTGTTTTGGTTGATCCTCCTGCTGTATATCAACAAAAAGTTATTCCTGTTGCAACTAAATTGGCAGAAAAACCCCGTTCTCAGCCATCAAAAACAGCAAACAAAGAGCAGCAGCCGGTTGCTTCAACAGAAAGTTATTCCAGTATTCGTGAATATGGACCTACCAGTAGTCGTGATACGCTGTGGAAAGTTGCTGAAAAGTTAATTGGAAATAGAGATATTTCTGTTGAACAAATGATGATTGCTTTGTATGAAGCAAATCCTCAGGCTTTTTATAAGCCTAATGTAAATGCTTTATCTGCAGGTGCTGTTTTAAAAGTGCCTGAGGATGATGTTGTGCTACGGGTTAGCAGCCGTCAAGCAAAAAAAGAGTTTTCCAAACAGGTTAAAGCCTGGAGAGGCCAGCTTAAAGTTGCATCCAAAACAAAGCAGAAAGTGGCTGAAGTTCCGCAAACCAAAAGCCAATTGCAGCTTAGAGCACCTACAGAAGCAGAAATCAATAATCAAGTTCAGGTGACACCTAGCGTTAGTGAAAGCGGAGAGAATCTGCCTGAATCAACAGCCAAAATCGAGAGTTTCAGTCAAGAAAATCAGGAATTAAAAAACAGGCTGGATAAGCTAGAAAATCAATTAGCAAAAATGCAAGAAATGTTGGAAGTCAAGGATGAGCAACTTGCTACATTACAAAGCGAAAAACTACAAGAAAAGGCCAAACCGGCGGTTTCAAAAACTGCTCCGGCAGAAAAGCCTGAAAAAACTGAAAAAGTAAAACAAGCTGTTACCCAAAAATCAAAAATCAAGCCTAAGGCAGTACCGAAACCGGCGATTCAACCAGAAGCAGAAACCGATTGGTACAATATTATATTAGGTACTGCAGGTTTTGGCGCGTTAGGATTGCTGGGTTGGTTATGGTGGCGTAAACGCAAAGCTGAAGAAGAAATTAACAGTGAGAGTATGTTTGCAGCTTCAAGCCAAATTAGTCTGCCGGAAACTGATCAGGATTTGACTATTCCTGTTGCCGAGGACAAAAAAGATACCAGTTATGATGTTGGTACAGTTGGTGAAAGTTCATTTTTAAGTGAATTTACACCGAGTGATTTTGATGCTTTCGAAACGGATCAGGCCGAAGTTGACCCGATTGCAGAAGCGGATGTTTATTTGGCCTATGGTCGTTATCAGCAAGCTGAAGACCTTATGCGGCAGGCCATTGAAAATCAGCCGGACAGAGATGAATGCAAGTTGAAGTTGTTGGAAATATTTTATGCCAACGAAGATAAAAAGGCATTTGAAACCTATGCGGAAGAATTGGAATCTTCAGGAAAAAGAAAGGATCAGGAATTTTGGAAAAAAGTTTCTGAAATGGGAGCTGTTCTTCTGCCAGACAATCAGCTTTTTGTTGTTGAACCTGAAGTGGAAGCAGTTTCAAATGAAGAGACTGATATTTCAGACGAAGATATTTTACAGCCTGATTTTTCTGCTCCAGAAAATGACACTGAGACTGATGAGTCGGAAGATGATGAGGGTTTAGAATTTGATATTACTTCTCTCAGTAATGTAGATAAGCATAATGAAGAAAGTCTGGATCTAGATGTTGAATTGGGTGATACAGATAGTAATATTATTGACTTTGATTTAGGTGATTCGGCATCCAATGAGCAAGATAGTCCAATAACAACAAGCGCTGAAGAGGAAAGTGACGTTCTTGATTTATCTAGTGATGAAGAAGCCATAGCAGACACTCAGGAAGAATTGGCTGACTTTGATTTTGGAGATATTGAAGAAAAAAGCGATGCATTGACCACTGCCGCGGCCGAGGAAAGTAAAATAGATCTTGAAGTTGGCGCAGAGGATTTTAATTTTCAACTTGACCAGGAAACTAAACCCCCAACTCCTCAAAGTGATTCTGCCAGTGATCTCGCGACAGTAAGTGATATTACTGACATGGATGAAATTGAAACAAAAATCGACCTTGCAAAGGCCTACATTGATATGGGTGATGCGGAGGCGGCAAAGAATATTGCTGAAGAAGTTCTAGAGAATGGTTCGGATACCCAAAAGCAGGAAGCAAAGGAAATTATTAATCAATTGTAAAATAATGGTTTTCAGTAAATCTTAGGTAAGTGGTAAGCTCTCCAAACAAACTACCTTTAATTTGATTCGACTCAATTCAAAGAGAAATGGTTAAATTCTAGATGGTGGCGCTGGACGCTTACGGTGAATCCACTAAGTCTGACAAGCCTAGTGTGAAAACAAACTAGCCACCAAGCTGGAATAAACTTGGTGGTCTCTTTTCTATTGAATAAAAGATGAATGAGTGAGGTCAGACTTAATTCGTGAGATATTGATCGATTGCATCAGCTGCACCGCGACCTTCGTTGATCGCCCAGACTACTAGGGACTGTCCCCGGCGACAGTCTCCAGCAGCAAAAACTCCTTCGATATTAGTAGAATATTTTCCATATTCTGCGTTGATATTGCTGCGTGGATCATATTCAAGGCCTAATAGATCGGTTGCGGTTTGTTCGGGACCTAGAAAACCTAGAGCCAGGGTGATCAAATCAGCTTTCCATTCTTTTTCGGAGCCGTTAATTTCCTGCATTTTAAACTGTCCGTTTTCATCTTTTATCCATTCAATATTGACGGTACGAACTCCAGCAAGATTGCCATTGCCATCGTCAATAAATTCCTTAGTAACGATGCAGAATTCTCTTGGATCATGGCCATCCCGAGCAATGGTTTCTTCGTGACCGTAGTCGACACGAAAAATTCTTGGCCATTCTGGCCACGGATTGTCTGGAGCACGTTGTTTCGGCGGTTTTGGAAGGAGTTCAAAATTAACAACACTTCTACATCCGTGTCTTAATGCAGTGCCAATGCAATCATTCCCAGTATCTCCACCGCCGATCACAATAACATTTTTATCTTTGGCGTTAATGAACTTTCCATCATTCAGCTTGCTGTCAAGCAAGCTTTTGGTGTTACGGGTCAAAAAATCCATGGCAAAATAAACCCCTTTCAGATTTCTTCCCGGAATGTTCAGATCGCGTGGTTTTGTAGCACCGGTCGCCCATAATATTGCATCATATTGTTGCATCAGATCGTTGGGATTAATATAGGTTATTGGGTGCTTGGCATCTGCCATGATTTGATTAATATGGCCTTCAGGAAACGCCTCTTCAGTGCCAATATGGGTATTGGTATGAAACTGGATGCCTTCTTCTCGTAATTGGTCGATACGGCGCTCGACAATTTCTTTGTCAAGCTTCATGTTTGGAATACCATACATCAATAAACCGCCAATCCGGTCAGCCCGCTCATAAACAGTTACTTTATGACCTGATCGTCGTAATTGTTGTGCTGCGGCAATACCAGCAGGGCCAGAACCAATAACGGCAACTGTTTTTCCGGTTTCAGCCACTGGTCTTGATGGTTGAACCCAGCCTTCTTCAAAACCTCGGTCAATAATGGCATTTTCAATATTTTTGATGGTCACTTGCGGCGCAGTTAATCCCAGCACACAAGAACCTTCGCAAGGCGCTGGACATACGCGGCCAGTAAACTCAGGAAAATTGTTGGTTTTATGCAGTCTTTTTAATGCATCTTTCCAGCGACCGTTATAAACCAAGTCATTCCATTCTGGAATCAGATTGTCAACTGGGCATCCGGTATTAGATTGACAAAAAGGTACACCACAGTCCATGCACCGTGCCCCTTGGGTTTTTAAATGCTGTTCCAGTGGGTCCGTGTAGATCTCATAAAAGTCACCAATACGCAGCATTGGATCTCGATACGGAACTGGTTCACGAGGATATTCTTTGAATCCAGTAGGTTTACCCATCGGTCATGACTCCATGTAAAGGAGCTTCTTGTTCTTCGTCGTGCAAAGCACGCTCAGCAAGTACTCGTTTATAATCAATTGGCATAACTTTCACAAAATGTTTAATATTCTCTTCCCAATTATCAAGAATAATTTTGGCTACAGGAGAGTTTGTGTAGTTGAAATGCAGGTTAATTAAGCCATTAAGCTCATCTAGGTCATGTTCGTGTTCAAGTTCTTCGAGTTCAACCATGCCCGGATTGCAGTTTTTTGAAAACTCATTGTTAATATCCCAAATATAGGCAATGCCTCCACTCATACCTGCGGCAAAATTTCTTCCTGTGGGCCCGAGGATGACAACGCGTCCACCTGTCATGTATTCACAGGCATGGTCGCCAACCCCTTCAATAACAGTATGTGCTCCAGAATTGCGGACACAAAAACGTTCTGCAGCACGTCCACGAAAAAAAGCTAATCCTGAAGTCGCTCCATAGAGAACAACGTTGCCAACGATAATATTTTCCTCGGACTTAAAAGTGCTTTGTTTTGGAGGGTAAACCAGAATTTTCCCACCTGACAAACCTTTGCCAACATAATCATTGGCATCGCCTTCTATCTCCAAGGTAATTCCACGAGATAAAAATGCACCAAAACTCTGACCAGCCGAGCCATTAAATTTGATATGAATGGTATCGTCAGGGAGCATTTGACCACCCCATTTTTTAACCAGTGTGTGGCTTAAAATAGTGCCAACCGCGCGGTCAGTATTGATAATAGGCATTTCAAATTTGACCTTGTTGCCATTTTTCAACGCGTCTTTAGCTTTTTCGACCAGCTGTCTGTCAATAACCTGATCAAGGCCATGATCTTGTTCGATAGTTTTGTAGACTTCGACTTGCTCGTGCGGTTTTGGGGCTGGTGTCAGTAACGCAGTCAAATCCAAACCATCTGCTTTCCAATGTTGGATTGCAGCGTTGGTTTCCAGAACTTCAGCATGCCCAACCATTTCATTGATAGTCCGAAATCCTAATTCGGCCATGATTTCGCGTGCTTCTTCAGCAACCATAATCAAATAATTAACGACATATTCTGGGTCTCCCATGAATTTTTTTCGTAAATCCTTATCCTGGGTGGCGATACCAACCGGGCAAGTATTTAGATGGCATTTACGCATCATGATACAGCCAAGCGTTATTAGCGGCGCGGTGCTAAAACCGAATTCTTCGGCACCTAATAAGGCTGCAATGACAACATCGCGACCGGTTTTTAGACCGCCATCAGTTTGAAGTGTGACGCGAGAACGAAGGTCATTCATGACCAGGGTTTGATGGGTTTCGGCAATACCCAGTTCCCACGGTAAACCAGCATGTTTGATGCTGGTTAATGGTGATGCGCCTGTACCGCCGCCATCGCCTGAAATCAGGATGTGGTCGGCATGGGCTTTTGCAACGCCGCTGGCAACAGTTCCAACGCCAACTTCGGAAACTAATTTAACGCTGATTCGAGCATCAGGGTTGGAGTTTTTCAGGTCATAAATCAATTGAGCCAAATCTTCAATTGAATAAATATCATGATGCGGGGGAGGGCTGATTAATCCAACTCCAGGTGTTGAATGGCGTAACCGAGCAATGTAACTATCTACTTTAGAGCCAGGTAATTCACCACCTTCTCCAGGTTTTGCACCCTGGGAAATTTTTATCTGTAATTCATCTGCATTGGTTAGATACCAACTGGTGACGCCAAAACGACCGGAGGCAATTTGTTTGATAGCAGAGCGTTTACTGTCACCATTGGGCATTGCAGTAAACCGTTCGGGGTCTTCTCCGCCCTCACCGGTATTGCTTTTTCCGCCCAGGCGATTCATGGCGATAGCTAATGACTCATGAGCTTCAGCAGAAATGGAACCGAAGCTCATCGCACCGGTACAAAAGCGTTTAACAATGTCGGCGGCAGGTTCAACATCTTCAAGTGGAATACTTTTTCTGTCGGTTTTGAATGTTAACAAGCCCTTGATAGAACAGCGCGTTTTAGAGTCATTGTTCATATGCTCCGCAAATTGCTTGTAGGTGTCATAATTATTAGTGCGGGTTGCTATTTGAATATTAGCAATGGCGCTTGGATCCCACATATGCCGCTCGCCTTTAGCGCGCCAATGAAATTCCCCTTGGTTGGGTAGGCTGTCCTGGGCATCATTAATATCTTCAGGGAAGCCAATATCATGACGGCGAATACATTCAGTTGCCAGTACGTCAAAATCAACGCCTTGGATGCGGCTGGCAGTGCCAGCAAAGCAACGTTCAATCACCTCATCGCGTAATCCAATGGCTTCAAAAATCTGTGCGCCTTTATAACTTTGCAAGGTTGATATGCCCATTTTTGCCATGACTTTCAGCATACCCTTTGCAACGGCTTTTCGATAAGTCGCTACGACTTCAAAATCATCACTTAAATTATCTGGCAGCAGGCCTTCTCTTCGAGCTTGCCATAAAGACTCAAAAGCCATGTATGGATTAATGGCATCAGCGCCATAACCAATTAATAGACAGTGATGGTGTACCTCCCGGGCTTCGCCTGTTTCCAGTACAATACCAATTCGGGTCCGTTTGAATTTCCTGACTAGATGATGATGAACAGCGCCGGTAGCTAGAAGGGTCGGCAATGCAACCCGTTCTGCGTCCATACTGCGATCAGAAAGAATAACCAACTGGAAGCCGCTCTCGATAGCTTGTTCGGTTTCATCACAAATTCTGTCTAAAGCATTAAGTAAACCGCTATTACTTTCGGATTTTGGCCAGGTGATATCAATTGCCTGAGTTTTCCAGCCGCGATGATCCATGTGTTTGATTGCGGCTAGTTGTTCATTGGACAAGATTGGGTGTTCAATTAACAGGCGGTGACAATGATCCTCAGTGGTTGTTACCACATTACCTTCTGGCCCGATATAACATTCGAGCGACATAATGATTTCTTCACGAATCGAGTCTATCGAAGGGTTAGTTACTTGGGCAAATAACTGTTTAAAGTAATCATACAACATCCGGGGCTGGTCAGATAAACAAGCAAGGGCTGAATCATTCCCCATTGAACCTAATGGATCGCGTTTTTCTCGAATCATCGGCAGCAACATAAATTGCATGGTTTCAGTTGTGAAACCGAATGCCTGCATACGTGGCAGCAATGTTTCGGGGTTAAACCCGTGAGGCTCATTGTTAGGTTGTAACTCGTTCAGGTGGATACGCTGGTTTTTTAACCAATCAGCATAAGGGCGACGGGTTGAGAAATCACTTTTAAGTTCTCCATCAGGGATTAGGCGTCCTTGTTCAAAATCAACAAGAAACATGCGACCAGGTTGTAGGCGGCCTTTATATTTGATATTTTCAGGGTCAACATTAACCACGCCAACTTCAGAGGCCATGATGACAAGATCGTCATGGGTCAGATAATAGCGGCTTGGGCGAAGACCATTTCTATCAAGGACTGCACCAATGTATTTGCCGTCAGTAAATACGATTGATGCAGGGCCGTCCCAAGGCTCCATCAAGGTTGAATTGTATTCATAAAATGTGCGTTTGCTTTCGGGCATGGTTTCGTGGTTTTGCCATGCTTCGGGAACCATCATCATGACTGCTTCCTGAAGTGTACGACCAGTCATCAACAAAAACTCCAGAACATTGTCAAATGTTCCAGAATCGGAGCAGTCAGGTTCAACGACGGGAAAAATTTTTGCTAAATCATCGCGAAAAAGATCACTTTGAGCAACGCCTTCGCGTGCTCGCATCCAGTTTTTATTGCCCCTTAAGGTATTGATTTCGCCGTTGTGGCTCATAAACCGATTGGGCTGGGAACGATCCCAGGAAGGGAAAGTGTTGGTACTAAAGCGCGAGTGCACCATTGCCAGGTGCGAGGTGAAATCAGCTTCGCTTAGATCAGGATAATATTTGAATACCTGTTCGGGCATGAGTTGCCCTTTATAAATGATAACTTTGCTGGACAAGCTGCAGACGTAAAACATTTTGCTTTGCTGCAAAGATGAATTATTTCTAATCTCTTTTGAAGCCTGTTTGCGGATTAAATACAGTTGTCTTTCAAAGGCATCTCCTTCAAATCCATCGGCAGCGGCAATAAATAATTGTTCTATAAAGGGTTCAGTAGCGCGGGCGGAAGGTCCAATATCAGCACCATCCGGGTCTACTGGAACCTTGCGCCAGCCAATCAGACGTTGGTTCTGTTTGGCGATATATTTTTCAACAATCGCTTTACACTGTTTACGCTGGATTTGATCTTGCGGGAGAAAAATCAAACCGGCGGCAAATTGACCGGGCTCTGGCAGAACTGCACCAAACTCGGATTGAGCAACCCGGTTTAAAAACTCCAGAGGCAAAGCCGTCATAATACCAGCCCCATCACCAGTATTTGCTTCGCAGCCACAAGCGCCTCTGTGGGTCATCGCTTCTAAAGCAATTCCAGCATCCTGAACTATTTTATGAGAACGTATGCCTTTTATATGGGCGATAAATCCAACGCCACAGCTATCTTTTTCGTTTTCTGGATCGTATAGTCCATGTTTTTTTGGCATTTCGTATGTTTGTCTAGACATAATTCCACCAACCTAGTTATATTGCCGGGTTTTGATTATTACTGCTTGCGATTAGGAAAGCTTATCTTTGAATTGTCAGCAAGGGTTTTAATAAACAACATTTTTGCTGGCTTCACATGACACATTTTCGTTTATAAAATATATACATTTGAATATTTTCGTCAATTTAAACATTAAACTTCTGCATAAGTATTTGTTTCTCAGGCAAGGTATTGAAAATGGATGGCCATTAGGTTCAATGGCATTTTTTTAATTCTTGTGTAAGTCTTATTTTCCCTAAGAGCCGAGCCATTATAGAAAAAATAAAGGAAATAAAGCAAGATTTCGTCCTGGACATTTCCTCTGTTAGCTTGTGTCCAAGTAGATTTTAGGATTTAAAAAAACAACCTTTGCCGATGACAAAAGTTGAAAAAAACAGAGTTAATTATTGAAAATACAAGTATTTATGTCGAAGGAATGCAGCGGTAAGTTAAACAGATGTATTTACAAGAGTCTTGTCGTTTTACAAAAATTGTAACTACTCAGCATATTTATAGGCTCAATATCAGTAACTTACTCCAGAAGACGCCGTAAATACATCCGTGTATGCTTGATTGTGGCATCCATGACACAAACACTTCTTCCATAAGCAACTAATATTTAATGATTTTGGTTAAATTTAATACGCTGAATAGTTACTAAAAATTTATTTCTTTTAACCATTTTTGTAAGAATTTTTGTCGTGTACAGAGAAAAATAACAATGACTTTCCTTTGAACAATAACATTGAGAAGCCTATAGTATTGGACAATTTTATTAATTCAGTAATTGGTTATGAAACAAAATTATGATGTTGTTATTGTTGG
>Ga0256841_1003208_pt1 | contig 12372 bp, 9 predicted proteins | sample 356308metaG_FD_185971 | JGI IMG/M metagenome (GOLD analysis project Ga0256841, IMG submission 185971) | Hydrothermal vent microbial communities from Mid Atlantic Ridge, Atlantic Ocean - 356-308 | ecosystem: Environmental > Aquatic > Marine > Hydrothermal vents | place: Atlantic Ocean: Mid...
CTTCGTCCTTGCGCAACACGTAGACCTCGCCCATGAAACGACGGTGCGGCGTGATCGACCCCGGCTTAGCCAAAACCATGCCCCGCTCCACCTCGTCACGGTCGATCCCGCGTAGCAAAATGCCCGCGTTGTCGCCCGCTTGGGCCGCGTCCAGTTCCTTGTGGAACATCTCGATGCCCGTCACCACCGTCTTGCGGATCTCGTCGCTCAGCCCGACAATCTCCACTTCTTCGCCCTTCTTGAGCGTCCCCCGCTCCACGCGCCCCGTCACCACCGTGCCGCGCCCCTTGATGCTGAACACATCTTCAACCGGCATCAGAAACGGCTTGTCTAGGTCGCGCTCCGGCGTCGGTATGTACTCGTCTACCGTGTTCATCAGCTCCCAGATGCACTGGTATTCCGGAGCGTCCGGGTCCGTGCTCGTGCACTCCAGCGCCTTGAGCGCCGAACCCCGCACGATCGGCGTGTCCGCCGGAAATCCGTAGCTCTCCAGCAGCTCGGCCAGCTCCATCTCCACCAGCTCCAAAAGCTCCGGGTCGTCCATCATGTCCACTTTGTTCAAGAACACCACCATCGCCGGCACTTCCACCTGCCGCGCCAACAGCACGTGTTCCCGCGTCTGGGGCATCGGCCCGTCCGGCGCCGCCACCACCAAGATCGCCCCGTCCATCTGCGCCGCGCCCGTGATCATGTTCTTGATGTAGTCACGGTGCCCCGGGCAGTCCACGTGCGCATAGTGCCGCTTTGCCGTCTCGTATTCCACGTGCGCAATCGCTATCGTGATCCCTCGCGCCCGCTCTTCCGGCGCGTTGTCAATCTGGTCAAACGCCCGAAAGTCCGCCCACCCCTTCAGCGACAACACTTTCGTGATCGCCGCCGTGAGCGTCGTCTTCCCGTGATCAATGTGGCCGATCGTCCCCACGTTCACATGGGGCTTCGTCCGCTCAAATTTCCCCTTGGACATGCTGAGTTTAGTTCCTCCGAAACGTGCAAGTATGCAGGAATAAAAAGAATGCCCGCCGACGCAGGCGCTTTGGACATGCTGAGCCTACGATGGGATTTGAACCCATGACCTCGCCCTTACCAAGGGCGTGCTCTGCCAACTGAGCTACGTAGGCAAAGTAGGCGCAGGTGCTTTGCGGGTAGCTTAGAACCTACCAAGTGGGCCAGGTAGGACTCGAACCTACGAAGGCGTCTGCCAGCGGATTTACAGTCCGCCCCCTTTGCCGCTCGGGACACTGACCCATTTTTCGCCGATGAGCGCTCATCGAGCAAGCCGACGATGGGAATCGAACCCATAACCTAGCGCTTACAAGGCGCTTGCTCTGCCGATTGAGCTACGTCGGCGTTCGCTGACATTGTACCATGCCCGCTACGCCGCCTCAAGGGTGATTCCCCTCTCATCGGACGCTCGGGATTGTATCGGAGCGCTTTTGCTTTGTCAATGGTGCGCGGGAGTTTTGGCGACGCTTTTTGAAGTGCGTTTGAGTGCAGCTCGCTTTGCGCGCTGGGCACCATTGAACACAAAGCGGCGTAGAGACGAATCTCTACGCCGTTGGCTGTACCCCCACCAGGACTCGAACCTGGGCCTTCGCCTCCGGAGGGCGACGCTCTGTCCTCTGAGCTATGGGGGCAACTGCTCAAATTGTACCAACATCAAGCGGGACGTCAAGCGTTGGACTCTTGCGGCGTGTTTGACAAGCGCGCGTGAATAGGTGACAATTTTCCCCACGATAGGCAAGCACAGGTAGACAAACGCACACAGCAACTTTTGCCTCGGTCGCTTTCCGACCGGTGCGTTTGAAAACATCGTGTTTTTCTGGTCACTCGCGGAGCGAAACGATGATTAAAGATGTTTTGCAAGACGCCGAAAGCCGTATGAAAAGCGCGCTTTCTGTGCTGGAAGATGACCTCAGGGGAATGCGCACGGGGAGGGCTTCTCCGGCGCTGGTAGAAAAGCTCACCGTTGAATATTACGGCACAGACACACCGCTTTATCAAATGGCGACCATCTCTGTGCCCGAACCCCAGATGATCATGATCCGCCCCTTTGACAAAACCGCCCTCAAAGCCGTAGAGCGGGCGATCCTCGCTTCTGAGCTGGGGCTGACGCCAAACAACGATGGGAACGTGATCCGCCTGATTATTCCACCGCTGACCCAAGAACGCCGCGCAGAGTTGCAAAAGTTGGTGCACAAGCGCGTGGAACAAGCGCGCGTCGCCGTGCGTAATGTGCGCCGTAGCGCCATTGAAGACTTGCGCGAGTTTGAACGCGAAAAACTCATCTCGGAAGACGACCTCAAGCGCGGGCAAGACGAGGTGCAAAAGCTGACCGACAAATACATTAAATTGCTCGAAGAGGCCGGTCAGCGTAAAGAAAACGAGATCATGGAAATCTAGCCGCGTAAAAACGTGGCGATGTAGCCCAATGACAACGCGGGCAACATACGGCGGAGCAAATAACGCATGAGCGATGAGGTAGCACGCTTGCGAGAGCGCGTCCCGTACCATGTGGCGATCATCATGGACGGCAACGGGCGCTGGGCACGTGCACGCGGGCAACCTCGCTTGGCCGGTCATCGTGCAGGTGTTGAAAATCTGCGCCGCACGCTGGATGCGTGTGCCAAGCTGGGTATCAAAGTCCTGACCGTTTACGCCTTTTCCACCGAAAACTGGGGGCGCCCCCCCGCCGAAGTGCGCGGGTTGATGAATATCTTGGAAACGGTCATTGACCGTGAGCTGAGACGTCTCCATGCCAACGGGGTACAATTGCGTCATGTGGGCGTCTTAGAAGGGCTTTCGGAATCGCTCCAGCGCAAAGTGCGCCAGGCTGTCGCGTTGACACGCAACAACGACCGTGTGACGTTAAACGTGGCTTTTAACTACGGCGGACGCCAGGAGATCGTACACGCAGTGCAACGCATCATGCGGGCGGGCTTTGCACCGGAAGAAGTGGACACGACCCTGATCAACTACTATCTTTACACCGCAGGCTTGCCCGACCCCGACCTGATCATCCGTACCGCCGGCGAGATGCGTTTGAGCAACTTCTTGTTGTGGCAAGCGTCCTATGCCGAATATTACTCAACGCCGGTGTTTTGGCCGGACTTTGACCAAGCGGAGCTGCTTAAAGCATTGCACCAATACGCGCAACGCGAACGCCGCTTCGGGTTAGTTTCGCCATCTTCGTCCTGAATGTACTCTAGCCTCACGCCCTTTACTTATATTTGAGGATCGCCCATGCTCCGAACTCGTGTCTTGACCGCCGTCCTCGCTCTTCCGCTCTTGGCTGTGCTGGTTTGGGTTGGGGGATGGGCTTTTGCGTTACTGGTTGCTGGCGCACTGCTGATCGCCGGCTGGGAATACGTCCAGTTGCTGCGCCAGGGCGGTTATGCTCCGTCGCTATGGCTAACTTGGGCTTTGATCGCGCTGGCGGTCGGCGCGGTGCGCTTTGGGCATGACGAATGGCGCACGCCCGGGCTGGCGTTGCTTCTGGTGTTAGGCATGGGCCAAACGGTTTGGCGCATGGAACACGCCGCCCCCGTCCCCCTCCACGATCTGGCGTTAGCCGTATTCGGCGGCGTCTACATCGGCTGGCTGGGGAGCGCTTTTTTGGCGCTGCGCCAATTGCAGCACGGCGCGTATTTCGTCGCGTTAGTCTACGGCAGCGTCGCCGTCGCCGATAGCGCCGCCTATTTCGTAGGGCGAAGGTGGGGGCAACACAAAATGTCTCCGCGCGTCAGCCCTAAAAAGACTTGGGAAGGCTATGGGGGCGGGGTGGTGGGTGCGGTGCTTTTCGGCGCGCTGATGGGCGCATTTGCGCCTGTGCAGACGCTGAGTTGGGCACATGGCGCAGCACTCGGCGCGCTGATCGGCATGTTGGGCACACTGGGCGATCTGGGCATTTCGGCGCTCAAGCGTCAGGTGGGCGCGAAGGACTCCGGCCACCTGATCCCCGGGCATGGCGGCATCTTAGACCGCGTGGATTCGGTGTTGGTGGCGGCGTGGGTCGGCTATAGCTATCTGACGTGGGTGGTGTGGCGTTGAAGTGTGCCCATCCCACGAATTTTGAACCAAAGCAGGGTTTTGTGTATAAGCATAAAAGAAGCCGTCTTTACATTTTTCGGTTGTGCGGGGGAATGTGAGGAGGAAAGGGGAGCATATCGCCGCGAGAGACATCTTCAGACGCGCCGACAACATGCGGCGCCATGCACGTTGCCCATCAGTTTGTACAAAAAATGTTGCTTACCCGCAAGGGTTCGTTAGAATTCTGGATTACATTTCATAAAGCTGAAGGGTATTTTGACCGTGTAGGGCTGCTCACGTTTTTTAAGCTCGGGCAGCAAAGGAGAAAGTGACGCTTTGACAGTCTTAATGGAGATACGCAACCTCACCACACGCTTTAATACCGAAGAAGGCGTGGTGCACGCAGTTAACGGCGTTTCCTACACGCTCCACGAAGGGGAAACCCTGGGCGTGGTAGGGGAAAGCGGTTGCGGAAAAACTGTGCACGCGCTTTCGATTATGAGCTTGATCCCTCAACCTCCGGGTGAAGTGGAAGGTGAGGTGATCTTTCGCGGGCGCGATCTGCTCAAGCTCAGCAAAAACGAACAGCGCCTGGTGCGCGGGGCCGAGATCGCCATGGTCTTTCAAGACCCGATGACTTCGCTCAACCCTGTGCTCACCATCGGTCGTCAGATCACCGAGGCGCTGAAGTTGCATTTGGGCATGGACAATCATCAGGCCCGTGAACGCGCCGCTGAGTTGCTCTCTATGGTCGGCATTCCTTCGGCTAAGGAGCGTTTGGACGACTACCCGCATCAGTTTTCCGGCGGGATGCGCCAGCGCGTGATGATCGCGATGGGGCTTTCTTGTAACCCCCAATTGCTGATCGCCGACGAGCCGACAACTGCGCTGGACGTGACCATCCAAGCCCAAATTTTGGACTTGGTGCGCCGTTTGCGAGACAAGATCGGCATGGCGATGATCTGGATTTCGCACGATCTGGGCGTGGTCGCCGGTCTGGCGGATACCGTGCAGGTGATGTATGCGGGGCATATCGTAGAACGCGGCTCGGCCAAGGACGTCTATCGGGACTCACGCCACCCTTACACCATCGGGCTGTTGGGGTCGTTGCCGCGCCTGGACCAAAAACGTGAGCGCCTGTTTTCGATCAAAGGGTCACCGCCCGATATGCGCTTCTTGCCGAAGGGCTGCCCCTTTGCGGAACGTTGCCCCTGGGCACGTGAACAATGTATCGAAGAAAACCCGACTTTGCGCCCTGTGCCTGACGGCGCAGAAGGCCACATCATGGCGTGCTGGGTAGACGTTCGCCAAGAGGAGGGCGGCTATGAACAACATGCCTAAGACTCGTACCCAAGCCACCGGCCCGACTTCTCGCATGGACGGGAAAAGGATTTTGCTGGAGGTCAAAAACCTCAAAAAGCATTTCCCGATCAAATCCGGCATCCTCTTCCAGCACGAAGTGGCCGCCGTGAAAGCCGTTGATGGCGTCACCTTCCACATCTACGAAGGGGAAACGCTCGGTTTGGTGGGCGAAAGTGGTTGCGGCAAATCCACAACCGGGCGCACCATCCTCCAGCTTTACCGCCCCACTGCAGGCAGCGTCAAGTTTGAGGGCGTGGAACTCACCGAGCTTAAAGGGAGTGCCCTACGTCGGATGCGGCGTAAGATGCAGATGGTTTTCCAAGACCCTTACGCTTCGCTCAACCCGCGTATGTCGGTCGGGCGCATCGTGGCCGAGCCGCTGGTGGTGCACAACATCGGCACGAAAAAAGAGCGCGAAGAGCGCGTGGCAGAGCTTTTGGAGTTGGTCGGGCTTAACCCGTATTTTGTGCGTCGCTATCCGCACGAGTTCTCCGGTGGGCAACGTCAGCGCATCGGTTTGGCGCGTGCGTTGGCGCTGAACCCCAAGTTCATCGTGGCCGACGAACCGATCTCGGCGTTGGATGTTTCGATCCAGGCTCAGGTAGTCAACTTGATGCAGGAGCTGCAAGAAAATTTGGGGCTGACCTACCTCTTTATCGCCCATGACTTGAGCATGGTACGCCATCTATGCGATCGCGTTGCTGTAATGTATCTGGGCAAACTCGTTGAGGTGGCCGAAAGCGAAGAGCTTTACACCAACCCGCTCCATCCGTATACCCAAGCGCTGCTTTCGGCTGTGCCGGTGCCCGACCCCGTTGTCGAAGAAACACGCCAGCGCATCATCCTCAAGGGCGACGTGCCCAGCCCGATCAACCCACCGGTGGGGTGCAACTTCAACACACGCTGTCCGGTTTCGGTGGATGTATGCTTCAGCCAAGAGCCGGAACTGATCGAGGTGTTGCCCGAACATTGGGTCGCCTGCCACCGCGTGATCTAAGCGAAGGAGAAAACCATGACTGTTGCAGAAGGCGCAGAGCCAATTTCGCTTTCTGAAGAAGAGTACGCACGTTCCAGCCCCTGGCTGGATTCTTGGCGACTTTTCCGTCGAAACAAAGCCTCGGTAGTGGCGCTGATCGTGTTGGCAATCATCTTCGCCATTGCTATCACGGCCAAGTTTTGGACGCATGTCGGGCTGTTAGACGCCCGCACCGGCGCCGAAGCGCGTCACACCATCAATCCGGCCAATTTACCCGCCCAAGACCCTTACCCCGACCCGGGCATTTGCGCCCGAGACGGCCAGGATCGCAATCCGGACTGGTGCGGTTGGATCGGTGAAGATGCATTGGTGTTGGTGCAAGAACTGCAATGCTATCGTCCAGAGCCAGACCCCACACAACGACAGTGGTGCTATCTGCTCGGTGGTGATAGCAGCGGCAAAGATTGGATGACGCAAACCGTCTACGGCGCGCAAGTGTCGCTGGCGGTCGGCGTGGTAGGCGCCACCATGAGCTTGATCATCGGCCTGATCTACGGCGTCATCTCGGGCTACTACGGGGGGCGCGTAGATATGGTGATGATGCGCATCATTGACTTTCTATACGGCTTTCCCACGTTGGTGATGATCATCCTGTTGCAGGTGTTCTTCACCGAAGTTGCCCGCGAATATCAAGATGCCGGAAGAAAAGGGTTGGTCGGTTTCCTTTTGAACTTAAACAAAGAGATGGGCGGCTTGCTGTTCCTATTCATCGCCTTAGGTGCGTTGGCTTGGATCGGCATGGCCCGCCAAGCGCGGGGGTTGGTGCTTTCGTACCGCGAAAAAGAATTTGTGGAAGCCGCCCGCGCTGTAGGGGCAACCGACCGACGTATCATCTTCGTGCATTTGCTGCCGAACGTCTTGGGGCCGCTGATCGTCTTGGAGACACTCGCCATCCCGGGCTATATCTTCACCGAAGCGTTCTTGAGTTTTATCGGTCTGGGCGTGCAACCCGGCACACCAAGCTGGGGTGCGATGATCAGCGAAGTACGCACGCGCGGCGGGTTCTTCTCGAACCGTCATATCTTGCTCGTGCCCAGCGTCGCGCTGGTGATCACGACGTTGGCGTTTAACTTCCTGGGCGACGGCTTGCGTGACGCCCTAGACCCGCGTATGCGCGGCACATAACACGCCGGATATGGTGACGAGGAGAATACCGAACGTGAGAACACAGCAAAAGCAAATTTCGGCGACACTCTTTTTTGTGTTCATGGTGCTGGCGGTGGTCACCCTGTCCTGCTATTCCGGGCAACTGGGGCTTTTTGAGCTGACACCGTACTACACCAACACGCCGCCCCCAACGGCTGTTGAGTCACGCTATCACGTGCTGGATACGGTGTTGGCGCCCCAAGAACCCGGGCGGACGTTCTTCAATATGACGCTGAACCCCGAACCGTTGCTTGACAACCTGACCAACTCCAAAGCCGTCTGTCAAGGCGGCTCGCCGGCCACGATCCTATACGCGGGCGAGGGAGAAGGCGGCAAGGTGTACTATCTGCTGAACTGCGTCGGGGCCGTAGGGTGGGCGGAAGAAAACCGCCTGGCCGGCCCGTTGCTCTTTTCTAAGGGCGACTTGGCGCTGACCTTAGCGCCAGCGGATAACCCCGCCGCGCAGTCTATCGAGTTGGTAGATGACTACTTCCGCCCGCTGCCCTTCAACCCGCTGCAAATGTGCAAGCCCGAAACGGTCGTGCGCATCTCAGACCTCAAACCCGCCGACCCTGACGAAAACGGCTTCAAGGAAATCTTCTACCAGATCACCTGCCCCACCAGCGGCGGCCCGTTGAAAGGTTGGGTGCCCGGGGATGAGCTTTTCGGCCCGCTGGAGATGAACCTCGGCGAGCGCGCGATTGCCACCGGCGAAGAAGGGCAACCGTACCGTATGGCAAATGAACCCGCCCCGCTCACCGACGAGAACGCCGTCGAGGGCGAGTGTCAAGTCGGCGACGTATTGGTGGCGCAGGAAGTGCGCTATCTGGAAAACAACGTCTTCTACAAGATGCAATGTGGCGACATGAGCGGCTGGGTTGACCAAGATCACTTTGTGGGGCCGCTGCGCTACGACGTAGGCGAAAACACGGTGATCTACATGCCTCCTGTGCCGACTTTCGTAGAAGCCCAAACGCCTGAAGGCGAAGCTATTGAAGGCGCACGGCGTCGGGTGGTGCAAATTGTGCCACCGCTCTACTTGACGACCGACCCCGGAATGGCCGTTCAAGAAGGTGACGAGGAAAACGTGGTCGGCAAATGCTTCTCCGGCCAAACTGCACGGATCGAGGAGTACGCCGCGCTGGACACGATCTACTATCGGGTCACGTGTGACGCTTGCATCCAAGAAGAAACCGACGAAGACGGCAACACCGTTTGCACGGCCACCGAGCCGCGCACTGGTTGGACCGAACAGCGCTATCTGCAAGGGCCGATCGATTTTGTTATCGGCGAACGTGTGCTTTTCTCAAGCGACAGCAACGCCATCATGGAAGACGAGAACGGCACGGTTTGGGCGCGCATTCCGGCCAATATCGAGGGGGCTGCGGCTGTCGGGCAATACACCACCTTCGCAGGGCGCTGCTTGCGCGAGGAAGGCGTGGAGGTCACCGGCATCACGCTGGAAAAAGACCGCACGCGCGACCGCTTCAACTTCTACTACGCGATTCAGTGTGAAGGCGAGCCGGCCACTGTCGAACAACGCACCGAGGGCACCGTCACCCGTCCGGTGACCGTTTACACCGAAGGCGCGCGCGAGCTGATCACGGGCTTTGCTTCGGCGCGAGACCTGGTCGCTTTGGAAGAGTAGCGCCACACGGAAAAAACTCACCCAGGGGCCGCTAGGGCAGCCCCTGGGTTCAGGACAAACGAGGACGGACTATGACAGAAACACAACCCGAACAGAACCCGATCGTCGCCATTGTCCAAAGTGTGCTGGAAACCATTGTGCGCTTATTAGGTGGCGCAAGCATGGTCAAGTTCTTGATCCGGCGCTTTTTGGCGGCGATTCCGGTGCTTTTTGCGATCATGCTGGTGACGTTTGTGCTCACGCACTTGTTGCCAGCCGGCCCGTTTAGCTTTGCGGCGGGCAACAAAAAGATGCCGGACTATCTGGTCAAACAACTGGAAGAAAAGTTTGGCCTAAACAAGCCTGTGCTTTTTAACACTCCCAACGACGGCTACTTTCCGGACGACGGGGATTGGCACTGGCTACCCCACAAACGCACGGAAGTTCGCACCATCGGCGGCACAAAACAAGGTGATGTGCTCTCTAAAGAAGTCGAAGTATGGCGGATTGACTTTTTGGACTCGCAGTTTTGGGGCTACGTCTGGGGCGTGTTGCACCTGGACTTTGGCCCATCGCTGAACAAGGCGCTGCGAGACCAAAATGTGCAAGTGCACGAAGAGATCGCCAAACGCCTGCCCGTCTCGATGCAAGTGGGCATCTTTTCGGTTATTTTGGGCTTTTTGCTCGGCGTGCCGATGGGCGTATTGGCTGCTGTGTATCACAACACTTTTATTGACTATGTCACGATGTTCTTCGCGGTGTTGGGGCAAGCAACGCCTGCCATTGTACTTGCGCCCATCCTGATCATCATATTTGCCGTAGAGCTAAACTGGGTCCCTGTGGCAGACAACCAGAACCAATGGCAACAGGGGCCTGAACTTTCGCTCTACTACCTGCAAATTTTGGCGCTGCCGGTGATCACGTTGGGCACAGGGATGAGCGCGGGCATCGCCCGCTTGACGCGCGCGAGCTTGCTCCAAGTGTTGCATGAAGACTATGTGCGCACGGCCCGCGCTAAGGGGTTGCGCGAACGTGTGGTGATCTATGTGCACGCGCTGAAAAACGCCCTCATCCCTGTGGCGACCATCCTCGGCCCGCTGCTCGCCGGTGTGCTCACCGGTACGTTTGTGGTCGAGCTGATCTTTGTCATCCCGGGGCTGGGGAAAGTTTTTGTAGAAAGCGTGGCCGCGCGCGACTACACCATGATCATGGGCGTGACGATTCTCTATTCGGTCTTCTTGATCGCGGGCAATATCCTGGTGGATATCATGTACACTTGGCTCGACCCGCGCATCCGTTTTGACTGAGGACGCCGAACCGTCCACTTGCGTAATGACAGGCAGCGGGGGCGTTCGAACGCTCCCGCTGTTTTTTTGCTTTGGGCCAAATAGCCAAAGGCTCTATTTGGACCTGTTGATGGTTCTATGGCCCGATCTATAATGAAGACGGTGCAGAGCGAAACAAGGAATACACGCAGCCCATGGCAATCATCATCCGTAGGGAATCAGTCGAGCCGATCTATCAGCAATTGGCGCGGCATTTTCGGACGCAGATCGAAAGCGGACAGTTGCCCCCCGGGGAACGGTTGCCGCCCACGCGCGATCTGGCGCGGCAACTCGGCGTCGGGCGGGTGAGCGTTGTCCACGCTTACGCCCAGTTGCGCGAAGAGGGGCTGGTGGTGGCTTGGCCCGGGCGCGGGACGTTTGTGGCCGGTCAACGCTCCGCTGTGGAGCGTGAGAACGCGCCCGCATGGCAATTAACCCACCTCTGGAGCGCGGGCCTGCGCGAAATGACCCGCTTGGCTCAGCAACCCGGGGTAATCGCCTTCAACGGCGGTGCGCCGCCGGACGAGTTCTTGCCGGTGGACGCGCTGCGTCAGGCGCTGAACACGGTGCTTTCTCGTGATGGCGCGGCGGCGGTGACCTACGAAGAGCCGGAGGGCTATCAACCACTGCGCCAAAGCGTGGCCGGTTATGTGGCCTCGCTGGGCATTCAATGTTCGGCGGACGATGTGCTGATCACAGGGGGGACGCAACAGGCGCTGGACTTGGTCGTGCAAACGGTGTTGAGCGCCGGTGACGTGTTGGTGACGGGCAACCCCACCTATTTGGGCATTTTGGATGTGGCGCGCGTGCGGCGTATTGTGCCGGTGGGCGTGCCGGTTGGGCCGGAGGGAATGCGGCTCGACGCGCTCGAAAGCGTGCTACGAGAGCGACGGCCCACGCTGGTCTACGTCACGCCGACCTATCATAACCCCACCGGCACGGTGATCCCTTTGCACCGACGGCGGCAGTTGCTGGCGCTTGCGGCCCAGCATGGCGCGTTGGTGTTGGAGGACGCCGTCTATCACGAGTTGGGCTATCATTCCCCCCCACCTCCCCCGCCACTGAAAGCGATTGATGCGGATGGCGTGGTTATCCACACCAGCGGCTTTTCTAAGATTTTGCTTCCTGGCACACGTATCGGTTACCTTATCGCATCCGGCGCAGTGCGTGAGCGGCTGGTGCGGCTGAAGGAGGCGGCGGATGTGTGCACGCCCGGGCTGAATCAGCGCGCGATGCAGCTTTATCTGGCAAGCGGCGCGCTTAGCGGCCATTTGCAACGAGTGCGCGCCGAGCTGCGCACCCGTTGTGAAGCGGCGTGCGCAGCGGCGCAGCGGTATTTTCCGCAGGGTACGCGCTGGAACGAGCCGGGAGGGGGACTGTACCTGTGGGTGCGCTTGCCGGATGGCGGTCCAACGGCAGCCGAGCTTTACGCGACGGCCATCCAGCACGGCGTGGCGTATGCGGTGGGCACGCTTTTCCACACCGACGGCAGCGGCGGGCGGCATATTCGGCTCAATTTCGCCGCGCACCCTCCCGAGCGTATCGCTGAAGGTTTCAAACGTCTGGGTGCGGCATGGCACGCTTGGCAACGGGCTTTTGCGCCAGCCGTGCGCCGTGCACCGATCTTATAGGGTACGGTTTTGTGGTTATGTGGTTGAGAACCGAAGGAGTAGGGACATGAGCAACACCAGCAACACGGATAACGGTGCGCAAAAAGGCACCGATACACTCAAACGCGGCCTGGCGCAGATGCTTAAGGGCGGCGTGATTATGGACGTGGTGACGCCCGAGCAAGCCCGCATCGCCGAGGAAGCGGGGGCGGTCGCGGTGATGGCACTGGAGCGCGTGCC
>Ga0256841_1003209_pt1 | contig 12371 bp, 11 predicted proteins | sample 356308metaG_FD_185971 | JGI IMG/M metagenome (GOLD analysis project Ga0256841, IMG submission 185971) | Hydrothermal vent microbial communities from Mid Atlantic Ridge, Atlantic Ocean - 356-308 | ecosystem: Environmental > Aquatic > Marine > Hydrothermal vents | place: Atlantic Ocean: Mid...
AACCAGGGTGTGGAAGTGGGTCGTGGAAACGAACGGCACGCCCAGCTTCTTGCCCTTGAGCGTCTCCGGGTTGGCGGGGTCGATCCCCGACCCGTTGCGCACCACCAGCGCCTCGGCGGAGGCGATATCCTCCTGGATGAAGAAGAGCTGCATGTCGACGCCGCGGCTGACACCGGCGGCGATCGGGCTGGAGCCGGCGAGGGCGATATCGACCTGACCCGAGGCCATGGCGTTGATGACCTTGGCGCCGCTGTCGAACTTCACCCAGCGGATGGTGGCTCCGGTCTCTTCCTCGAAGGTGCCGCGGGCGATCGCCACCTTCCATGGATTGTAGATGAGCTGGTAGCCGACGGTCACCTCGAGCGCAGCCGCCGTTCCCGCGGTCACGCCGCCGATGGCGAGCATTGCCGCTGCCATGATCAGATGTCTGCGGAGCATCTCCCTTGCCTCCCTTCGGTTTCACGCCTCTGACGAACGCGTGGGCATCATGGCACCACGGGCGCATCTGTAAACCCCGCTCGACCGGGAAGGCCGCTCGCCAGAAAATCGACGACGATACGGGGAACATCCGAGCCCAGCATGTAGCGGATCGGCGCGGAACGCTCTCCGTGGACCCGCTCCAATACCTCGCTCAGGCGCGCCGGCTCGGGGCAGAGGGTGATCGGAAAGCTCCCTGCCAGCGCTTCGAGGAACGCCCTTTGATCGTTGCTCGGATGGGCGGCGGTGGTCGGACCGCGACGAGGCACGGCGATGATGCGGCAGCCGGCGCGCATCGCCTCGCCCAGAAGCCCCATCCCGCCATGGGTGATCAGCAGCGGACGCCGGCGGAGTATTTCCTGCAGCTCGGCATGGGGCAGGAAACGCCGCCAGGCGAGCCGACGCGGGCGCACCGCCCCGCTGCCGATCTGTGCGAGACCTTCCAGTTCGAGCCTCGCGGCGGCGCGGTCCGCGGCCTCCACCAGCGCGTCGAAACCGCCGCGAGCGGTACCGACGGTGACCAGGATCACAGCAGCAGACCCCGGGCCAGCACGGCGCGCGGAAAGCGGGCCAGTTTCTGCGGCCACTGCACGATGAACAGATCGGCGAAGGGATAGGCGAGGCGACCGGTGAGCGAGGGTTCGAGGGTGCCGCCGGTTTCGATGAAAATCACCCGTGCGCCGAAGAGCCTCGCCCAGATCAGGATCGGCAGGGCGACATCGGCACCGGTGGAGATCACCAGTCGCGGCCGCTCCCGCAAAACCACGATCAGGGCCTGGAAGGCGTTGAAGAGAAGGCGCAGCGGCGAGCGCCGCGGATGGCAGAGATGGTAGGTTCTGCGGGCGCGCGGATCGGGCGCCCGCGGGCTGCGGTAGGTCACGTGGAAGCAGTCGAGAAAGACGATTCCTTCGAGTGCCCGCATCAGCTCCGCGTAATGGCCCCCCGGCGAATAGGCGAGGCAGGTCCGCCGTGCCTCGGTCCAGAGGGGGGGGCCGCTCACCACCGCACGAGCTTCCGCTGACCGAGAGCACGCGCGAGCCTGCCCCGCCGATCGCGGAGCAGAAGGACGGGCTCGTCCGGACGGACCCGGATCAGAGGCGAGAGGTCGTCATGGGCGTAGAGATCGAGTGGAACACGCTCGAGAAAGGCGCGCCCGCGCAGCGCCAGCATCAGGAGATTGGTGCGCAACCAGTTGCGGATCCCGGGCGGAAACACCAGCCGCAGATCGATGTCGGAACGGGCATGCGGGGTTCCCCTGCCCGCCCCCTGCGAGCCGATGCAGAAGGCCTCCTCCAGCCAGTCGTACCGTACCAGACGTGCCGCCGTCCGCGCCAGGAACGCGTCGAGAACGGCCGGTTCGCGCCGCCAGAAGGCCGCATAGCGCATGCATACCCAGAACTGGCCGTTGACGAGGAAATCGAGCGTATGCGCAGCGAGCAGGGCGAGGCCGAGAGCGGTCTCCGCCCTCAAGTCCATCCGCAGCAACGGCCACAGCAGGACGAACGCCAGCAGCGCCTCCAGCAGCAGGCGGAAGGTCCGCTCCTTGCGCTGCATGCCGCGCACGCCCTGGAAAAGCCAGTTGACGGCCAGGATCACGGCGAGGTTCTGCACCAGCCGGCTGCGCTCGAGCGCGGCCGGTAGCAAGGGGAAAGACTTGGGCTTGGCCACCGCCATCGTGCCGTATCCGTGCATCGGTGGTTGCGCAGCGCATATTCAACTGTTAATTGAAAATCCTGTCAATCGAACGAAGAGGAGAGCGGCATCCTCCCCGGCCGAGCCCTGTCGGTGGCACCCATGCCCCAGGCCCTTCTGGTCCTCGCCTTCGCCTTCGCCTTCCTGTCCTCCAGCATGGCACAGGCGCACGGGCTGGAGAGCCTGCGAGTGGTCGCCTTCTCGGCGGTGATCGGACTTCTGGCATCTTCCAGCATGCTTTCGCGGCCGCGGCTGTCGGCGCGGGATCGCGACGTGCCGATGCTCCTTCTGACCCTGTTCCTGCTGCTGGCGCTGGCCAACCTCGCCCGCCCCTTCGATCCCCTCGACTACAAGATTCTGCTGCTGCTGATCGCCGTGCTGGCCGCGCCCGACATCGCCGCCGCGCTGGGCGAGACCGATGTGCCGCGGCTGGTATTGCTGCTGCTGGGCCTCTACCTGCTGGCCAGCCTTTTGCTGCTCGATCTGCGCGAGCCCGGGGAGGTGGTACGCGGCGTCGCCGGCGTGCGCCGGGTGGATGTGAGCGGCTCGCTCGTCACCCACAGCAGCCTGAGCCTGCTGGCGCTGCTGCTGATCGGCACCCGGATCACGCAGACCGCCCGTCCGCTCGAACGCGCGCTGCTCTTGTCCCTGGCCGCGTTGGCTCTCGCCTTCCTGTTCCTGGCGGCGACCCGGACCACGATCCTCACATTCCTCCTGTGGCTGCTGTTCGATCTGCGCACGCGACCCGCGGGATCCCGCGGCCGTCGCTTCCTGCGCCTGCTGCTGCCCGCCGTCCTGCTGTTCGCGCTCTTCACCTGGCTGGTGAGTGACGCCCTCTGGCTGCGACTGACCTCGGCGGTGGGCGGCGACTACAGCTCCGGCCGTCTGCACAGCCTCGCCTGGTGGCTCTCCACCGCTCTCGATCATCCCTTCGGTCTCGGCCTGGGGGCGGTGCGCCAGACCCTCGCCGTCGGCCGCCCCTGGCTCGACGGCCAGCGCCAGCTCGAATGGCCGCACAACGAGTTCGTGCGGTTCTTCGTGGAAGGCGGCTGGCTCGGCCTCGCCCTGATTGTGGTGCTGGTGGGTTGGCTCACCCACCGGGCGCTGCAGGTGGCACGCGTTACCCCGGACCCGCTGGCCCGCAGCCTGGCGCTGGCCCTGATCGCCGATCTGATCGCCCAGAGTCTGCTGCAGAACTATTTCAACGCCATCTACCAGGCGACGGTGGCGGTGCTGCTGCTCTGCATCCTGGCCGAGCGGGAGCATGCCCGAAGCATCCTGGCCGAGCGGGAGCATGCCCGAAGCCGCGCGGCGGAGATGTCATCGGGTCTGGCGAGCCCCGGCGCAGCGCGATAAGACTGCGCTCATCGTGAGCGAGGCCGACAGGAGGCACCCCCGATGGATCCGGCGGACAGCGGAATCTTCGAGATCGCGCTCGACAAGAACCCCGCCAACTACCGTGCTCTGTCACCGATCGATTTTCTGCGCTGGGCGGGCGCGGTGTTCCGCGACCGGGTAGGCGTCGTCTACGGCAAGCAGCGTTTCACCTACGGCAGCTTCGCCACCCGTTGCCGCAGGCTGGCCAGTGCCCTCGCCCGCGCGGGTGTCGGGCGCGGGGACACGGTGGCGGTGATGTGCCCCAACATCCCGCCGATGCTCGAGGCCCATTACGGCATCCCCATGGCGGGGGCGGTCCTCAACGCCCTCAACATCCGCCTCGATGCGGCGGCGATCGCCTTCATTCTGGAGCACGGCGAGGCCAAGGTGCTGCTCACCGACAGCGCCTTTTCGCCGGTCATCCGCCAGGCCCTGATGCGGGTGCAGCGGCCGCTCCGGGTGATCGACATCGTCGATCCGGCGGAGCCCGGCGAACGGCTCGGGGAGATGGAATACGAGAGCTTCCTCGAGACCGGCGACCCGCAGTTTCCCTGGCATCTTCCCGAGGACGAGTGGCAGGCGCTTTCGCTGTGCTACACTTCGGGCACCACCGGCAATCCCAAGGGTGTCGTCTATCATCATCGGGGCGCCTATCTGAACGCCCTCGGCAACGCGCTGGTGATGGGGCTGCGGCCCGATTCGGTCTATCTCTGGACCCTGCCCATGTTCCACTGCAACGGTTGGACCTTCACCTGGGGGGTGACGGCCATCGGCGCCACCCATGTCTGTCTCCGGAAGGTCGATCCGGCGCAGATCTTCGCGCTGGTGGCGGAAGAGGGGATCACCCACATGTGCGGCGCACCGATCGTCCTCAACATGCTGATCCATGCGCCCGATGCCGTGAAACGGAGTTTCGAGCAGCGGGTGGAAGTGGCCACCGGCGGCGCCGCGCCGCCGAGTGCGGTGATCGAGGCGATGGAGGCGATGGGCTTCCATGTGACCCATCTCTACGGCCTGACCGAGACCTACGGACCTTCCACGGTGTGCATCGAACAGAGCGAATGGCGCCGGCTGCCGATCGGCGAGCGCGCCGCGCGGATCGCCCGCCAAGGGGTGGTCTATCCGACCCTCGGCGAGCTGATGGTCGCCGATCCCGAGCGCATGACCCCGGTCCCGGCCGACGGGCGCACCATCGGCGAGATCATGCTGCGCGGCCACACGGTGATGAAGGGCTACGTCAAGAACCCCGGTGCCACCGAGGAGGCCTTCCGGGGCGGCTGGTACCACAGCGGCGATCTCGCGGTGATGCACCCCGACGGCTACGCCGAGGTCAAGGACCGCTCCAAGGACATCATCATCTCCGGCGGCGAGAACATTTCCTCCCTGGAGGTGGAGGAGGTCCTCTACCGCCACCCGGCGGTCATGGAGGCGGCGGTGGTGGCCAGGCCCGACCCGGTCTGGGGCGAAACCCCCTGCGCCTTCGTCACCCTGAAAGAGGGTGCAGAGGCCTCGGCCGAGGAGATCATCGCCTTCTGCCGGGCGAACATGGCCCATTACAAGGTGCCGAAAACCGTCGTCTTCGGCCCGCTGCCCAAGACCTCCACCGGCAAGATCCAGAAGTTCGAGCTGCGGCAAAGGGCCGGGCGACTGGCCGCCGAGGAAGGACCGGCGGCGAGCTGACCGTCTTTCACGCGGCGCCCGCCGGCCGCGCCGGCCGCTCCGCCAGAAAACCGCGGAGTTCCGTCAGCACTTCGCGCGGGCGCTCCAGCATCAGCATGTGCCCGGCACCCGGGAGGCTGCGGAAGCCGCCCCGCGGCAGGCTGCGCGCCAGTTCGCCCCCGGCCCGCGCCGGCGTCATCCGGTCCTCCACACCGGCCAGGACCAGGGCCGGCACGGAGACCGCGCGTGCCGCCTCCGGCCCGTGGAGATATTCGTTGCAGGCGGCGAGATCGCGGGCCAGCACACCGGGGCGGCTGCGCAGCAGCAGTGCCGCGGCGGCCCCCGGGGTCCAGCCACCCGGTACCGGCTGGGCACCGAGGGCGCTGCGCGGGGCGAATCCCCAGTCGACGATCAGGGCCGCGGCCCGCGGCAGATCCGAGCGGGCCGCCTCCAGCAGGTCGGGATGCACCGGCATGCGCAGGGCGGCACCCAGCAGGACGAGGCCGCGCACGCGCGGATCGCCGGCCGCCGCCTCCAGGGCAACCAGGGCACCCATGGAGTGGCCGACCAGGGTGACCTCGGCGAGATCCAGGATATCCAGCAGGCGATGCAGCCACTCGGCATGGGCCTCGATGCGCGCACAGGCATCGAGATCGGCATTGGCGCCATGGCCGGGAAGGTCGGGGGCCAGCGCGTTGCAGCCGTGAAAGGCGAGAGCCCGTCCCTGCAGCGCCCAGACCGTGTGGTCCATGCCCGCCCCGTGCAGCAGCAGGAGGCTCGGACGGTCGGGATCGAACGACCGTCCCCAGTCGCAGACGGCGACCTCGCGGCCGGCCATGGTCAGCCGCATCATCGTCCCGCCCTCTGCGATGCGCGCAGCGCACGATCGAGATCGGCGATGATGTCCGCGGCATCCTCGAGACCGACCGAGAGGCGGATCATGTCCTCGGTGACGCCGGCCGCGGCGAGCTGCTCGGGGCCGAGCTGGAGATGGGTGGTGGAGGCGGGATGGATGACCAGGGTCTTGGCGTCGCCGACATTGGCCAGGTGGGAGGCCAGCCGGCAGGCCTCGATGAACCGGGCGCCGGCGGCCCGTCCGCCCCGGACGCCGAAGGTGACGATGGATCCGGCACCGCGCGGCAGCAGGCGGCGGGCGAGCTCGTGGTCGGGATGATCCGGCAGGGTCGGATGCAGCAGGTAACGCACGGCCTCGTGGCCGGAGAGGAACTCCAGCACCCTGGCGGTGTTCTCGACATGGCGCGCCATCCGCAGGGGCAGGGTCTCAAGACCCTGGAGCAGGTAGAAAGCGTGCTGGGGGCTCATGCAGGCACCGAAATCGCGCAGCCCCTCGGTACGTGCGCGCATGGCGAACGCCTGGGGACCGAAGGTCTCGGTGTAGACGATGTCGAAATACCCCGGGTAGGGCTCGCTCAGAGTGGGGAACCTGCCCGAGGCCTGCCAGTCGAACCGGCCGCCATCGACCAGCACCCCGCCGATCGCCACCCCGTGCCCGCCGATCCATTTGGTGGCCGAATGCAGCACCAGATCGGCGCCGAGCTCGAGCGGCCGCGCCAGACAGGGGGTGGCGAAGGTGCTGTCGACCAGAAGGGGCAGACCATGGGCGTGGGCCACCTCGGCAATCCGCGGCACATCCAGCACCTCGAGCCGCGGATTGCCGATCATTTCGCCGAACAGCAACCGCGTCTCGGGGCGGATGGCGGCGGCGAAGGCGTCCGGGTCACGGGGATCGACGAAACTGGTCTCGATACCGAAGCGCGGCAGGGTCAGCCGCAGGAGATTGATGCTGCCGCCGTAGAGATTGCGGGCGGCGACGACATGGCCGCCGGCGCCCGTCAGGGTGGCGATGGCGAGATGGAGGGCGGCCTGGCCGCTGGCCGTGGCCACGGCCGCAACCCCGCCCTCGAGGGCCGCCATGCGCTCCTCGAAGACCGCCACGGTGGGGTTGGAGATCCGCGAATAGATGTGCCCCGGGAGCTCCAGATTGAACAGCGAGGCGGCGGTCTCGGTATCCGGAAAGACATAGGAGGTGGTCTGGTAGATCGGCGCCGCCCGGGCGCCGGTCACCGGATCGGGACTCTGCCCGGCATGCAGGGCGAGGGTGTCGAACTTGAAGGGACGCGGCTCGACCATCGCGGTTTCCTCTGCGCAGGGATCGCTGCGCGGGGACAGATAGACGAGCGATGGTCGCGGTTACAGCGAAAAAATGGCGGAGAGGGATGGCAGGCTCCCTCTCCGCTCCAACTTCACGTTCCGACCCTCACACGACCCCGACCAGGGTACGGAACATGTCCGGGCCATCGAGCCGCCTGCAGCCGGATAGTGTGGTGGCGGTGCGGCCGGCTGCAGTGCCGCCTCAATGCGGGATCCATAAAGCATGCCCGGCGGGGCGCCGCTTTGATCCTGATCAATGCGGCGATGTTTTGTTCGCACCCGGCCGGCGATGCCGCTGCCGCAGCGGCTCAGTCCTCGATGTAGACATGGTCGGGCTGCTGCGGGTCGGCGCTGCCGGTGACATGGACGGTGACGATCTTGCCCTGCTGGGCGATCACGTAGGGCACCGCCCCCGACGGGCTGATCATGGTCATGCCGGTACCCGGGCGGATCTCCACATCGCCGGGACCGGCCTTCTGGATCCGCAACGTCACGCTGTCGACCCCCGGCGGCACCAGACCGGTGGGAATCTCCAGAAAGGTGAGTGTCGCCTTCGAGACCCGCACCAGCTTGCCGAGATAGGAGGCGGAAATCGCGAAGCCGCCGGCGGTCCAGTGCAGGCGCTGGAAATAGTTCTCGTCGGCATCGGGAAAGAGGTCGGGAATGTAGACCGTGTCGGCACCGGTCACATAGACCCGGACCCGCTGATACTGGGTGCGGATACGATCCTTGCCCTTGGGCAGCAGCAGCGTCACCCCGGCGCCGGCGGCGAAGACCACATCGCCGGTGCCCTGCTTGATCACGTCGAACCAGCGCAGGCCCTCACCCGCGGTCACCAGTCCGGCGGGAATGGTGACGGTCCGCTCGGCCGCATGGTTGACACGGTGCAGTTTGCCGAAATCGGCCCGGGAGACGGTGAAGTCGGTATTGCGCTCGCGCTCGGGCTGGCTGCCGCGGCGAGTCGCCACCGGCACCCAGGTGAAGGTTCCGGGATCGTCCTCGAGCCGCAGATACCAGCCCTTGCCGAGCCACTGCTCGCCGGTCGTCGGCAATACGTCGGGGGCGGCGGCGAACACCGCCAGGCCCTCGACGGGCTGCGAGGGTGCGGTGCTGCGCGGCAGCAGCAGGAGCGGATCGCCGATCTCCACCCGGGCCAGTTCCCCGCGGGCGTCGCCTTCGCCGTTGCCGAGCTTGAGCCGCACGTTCTGCAGCGGCGTGACCCCGTCATCGGGCGACGGCACCCCGTTGGCCACGGTGCGGGTGATGGTCGCCAGCTCGCGGCTGGAAATGTCGAACAGCAGGCCGTGATAGGGGGTGTCGACCGCGGGATGGCTGTCGTAGTCGGCCTGCGCCGCTCCCTTGTAGGGCGCGGTCAGGATCGGTTGCCCCTTTTCCCGTGCCCGCACCTGCCAGGCCAGCTCCTCGAACTTGTCGACACCGTTGATCTCGCGGGCGACGAGCCCGGTATCGCCGACCACGCCGCCGTCGCCGGGGGCGTTGCCGGTGGGTACCGGTCCCATGAAATTGCAGCCGATGAAGCTGCGCTTGGCGCAGGACAGCGGGAAGGTGGCGTTGCTGTCGCGATAGCGGTTGGCGGGATCGGGAATGTTGTGGGTCTGGCACAGCACATAGGTGATCGCCGAGTTCTGGCCGGCGGTACCGGCGCTCTCCGAATATTCCTCGAAGCCGATTTCGGCGGCCTCGACATCGCAGAGCATCAGCAGAACCCGCGCGCAGTTGCGCAGGCGGATACCGACGGTTCCCGCCAGCGGCGTCGTACCGCCGCCGGCCTGCGGGGCGTTCACCTGCACCCGCTGCAGGATCATGTTGTTGATGACGCTGGTGGTGCTGGCCTGGGCGCCGTCCAGCAGCACGCCGATGGTGTTGGCCGCACCCAGCTTGATGTTGCATTCCTGCAGCAGGCTGTCGCCGTAGTTGACACCGGCGGTGGCGGCACGCCAGCGGATGCCGTTGGCGGAAAGAAGCTGCTGGCCGCCGCCGTAACCGGCGTTGATGCCGCAGATCGAACATTCGTTGGCATCGACCATGTCGATGCACCAGCCCTCGGGATCCCCGCCGCCCAGAGGCGCGCTGCCGCCCGAGAACAGGAGGTCGGAGGCGCGGAACTCGTGGCCGAACACCCGGATGCCGCCCTGGCTCATGCGGATGGTGAGATCGCTCAGGTGCGAGCGGCACCAGTCCGTGGCAGCCGCCGCATCGACCCGATAGGGCACCTCGTTCCTGTGAAAGACGAAGGCCTGGGTGCCTTCGGCGACGATCACCGCGCTGTCCCGCCCGGCACCGCGCAGCGTGCGCTGCGGCGGCACATGGATCGGGCCGGCGAGGCGATAGGTGCCCGCAGGAATCCAGACGGCGCGATGGGCGTCGACCGCCGCCTGGAACGCCGCGCTGTCATCGGCGACACCGTCGCCGACGGCCCCGAAGTCGCGCACCGAGACCCATTCCTCGAGGCGTTCGCCGACCGTCCTGAGGCTGGCGGCGGCATCGCCGCGGCGGTAGGGAATTGCGGAAAGGGCCGCCTTGCGGGTGAGCTGGGCGGCTGCCGTGGAAACGACCAGGAGATCGTCGGGAGACAGCGTCCCGGCGGGATCCAGCTGGTGGATTTGCTTGCTGGGCATTATCCGGTTCCCCAGGAGATGGCGCGGCCGAGCTCGTCGACGAGGATGGCGCCGGTCTCGGTGACCAGCAGGTTCTGCGTCGGCGGAGGCGGCGGAGCGGTGTAACTGTCCGGCCTCGCGTTGCCCGTGATTCGCAGGCCGCGGCCGGTGATGGCGAGACGTCGGGTCATGCTCAGATGCGGCCGATGATGTAGGCCTCGCAGTCGGCTCCCTCGGCGATCAGCGCCACATGGCGCTCGCCGGCCTTGAGCGGAACATCGACATACTGGCCGGGATGGAGGTAAGGACTTGTCTGAGGATCGGCCGTCACCGTGGCATCGCCGGTCTCGAACCGGCAGGGGCCGGTGGCGATCAGGGTGACGAGCTCGATATCGTCGGGAATCGGATTCGGGTTGCGGGTCGAGACACTCGTCACCAATATCTTTTGAGTGCCACGATAATCGAATCCGAGCACCGGGATCGGGTGTCCGTTGTCATCGGTCGGAAGCAGAAGGCTCATGGTCGAAATCCGTTGGTTCGAGGACCGTGCGGAGCGGGAGATCAGGCTACCGGTCCGGTGAAACTCGGGGATGCGGAGAAAGGATAAGGGATATAATCCTATTGTCAACCATGAAACGGACTACTTTCTGATCGCCTTCTTGCAGGCAATGCTCACGCGGTAGGTCCCGCAGCCGCATCGGCGCTCGCAGGCGAGAGGCGCAACGACGCACGAGAACGGCATGAACGCGCAAAAACGCCTCTTGATGTACAGCCATGACAGCTTCGGTCTCGGCCATCTGCGGCGCTGCCGGACGATCGCCCATGCGCTGGTCCGGCATTTCGGAGACCTGTCGGTGATCATCCTCTCGGGATCGGCCATCATCGGCAGCTTCGACTTCTGGCCGCGCGTCGATTTCGTCCGTATTCCGGGAGTCATCAAGCTCAGAAACGGCGAGTACACGCCGCTGCAGCTCCATATCGACATCGAGAAGACGCTGGAGATCCGCAGCGCCATCATCCAGCGTACCGCCGAGGTGTTCGCCCCGCATCTTTTCCTGGTCGACAAGGAGCCGCTGGGGCTGCGCGGCGAGGTCGTGAGCACGCTGCAGATGCTGCGTCGCCGCGGCACACGCTGCATTCTCGGGCTGCGCGACGTGATGGACGAGCCGGCCAGCCTCATCGAGGAATGGCGGCGCAAGGATGTGTTCCCGGCCCTCGAATCCCTCTACGACGAAATCTGGGTCTACGGGCTGCCGGAGATCTTCGACCCGCTTGCCGAGATCCCCGGCATGTCGCGGGTCAAGGAGAAGGTCCACTTCACGGGATATCTGCGCCGCTCCATGCCGGAGGGCTCCGCCCCCCTGAGCGAACTCGAGCTGCCCGCCGACCCTTTCCTGCTGGTCACCACGGGCGGTGGCGGCGACGGCGCCGATCTGGTGGACTGGGTGATCTCCGCCTACGAGGCGGATCCCGACATCCCCTATCATGCGCTTCTGGTACTCGGCCCGTTCATGAACCTGGAAGAGCGGAGCAGTTTCCAGGAGCGGGCGGCGCGTCTTCCCAAGCTCCGCACCACCACCTTCGAGGCCCGTATCGAGCCCCTCTACGAGCGCGCCGCAGGCATCATCGCCATGGGCGGCTACAACACCTTCTGCGAGATCCTTTCCTTCAACCGGCCGGCGCTGATCGTTCCCCGCACGGTGCCGCGGCGCGAACAGGCGCTGCGGGCGGAGCGGGCCGAGCAGCTCGGCCTCCTGCGCGTGCTGCCCGACGACGGGGTGCGCGATCCGTTGGCCATGGCCGCACAGATCCGCGGCCTCGACGCTTGGCCCCGGCCGGGCCACGAGCGTACCGCGCGTTTTCTGACCGGACTCGAGACCATCGCCGAGCTGGCGGCGCCCTGGCTGGACAGCCGCCCGCCGGAACCGGCCATCCTGCGCTTCGGCTGAACTCCCGGTGCCCGTGCCCGTCGCCATCGTCGTCAAGGGCTATCCGCGTCTCTCCGAGACCTTCATCGCCCAGGAGATCCTGGCCCTCGAGCAGCGCGGTCTCGAGGCCCTCATCGTTTCCCTGCGGCGCCCCACCGATCCCGCCATCCACGATCTCCACCGCCGGATCCGGGCCCCGGTGCTGTACCTGCCGGAATATCTCCACGAGGAACCGCTGCGGGTGCTGCGGGGCCTCTTGCGGGGGCTGCGACGGCCGGGCTTTCGCCGGGCACTGCTGCACTGGCTGCGCGATCTGCGTCGCGATCCCACCGCCAACCGCGGACGCCGTTTCGGCCAGGCCCTGGTGCTGGCCGCCGAACTGCCGCCGCGGATCGGCCATCTCCACCTCCACTATCTCCACACCCCGGCCTCCGTCGGTTTCTACGCG
>Ga0256841_1003210_pt1 | contig 12367 bp, 6 predicted proteins | sample 356308metaG_FD_185971 | JGI IMG/M metagenome (GOLD analysis project Ga0256841, IMG submission 185971) | Hydrothermal vent microbial communities from Mid Atlantic Ridge, Atlantic Ocean - 356-308 | ecosystem: Environmental > Aquatic > Marine > Hydrothermal vents | place: Atlantic Ocean: Mid...
CACGGCAAAACCCTTCCCCGCTTCCCCGGCCCGAGCAGCTTCAACGGCCGCGTTCAAAGCCAAAAGATTCGTTTGGAAGGCAATATCATCGATAACCTTGATGATCTCCGAGACCTCCTGGCTCGAGGCTCGGATTTCTTCCATCGCTCCGCGCATCTGTCCCATGCAATCCGCACCCGATTTGGCAGCACCTGAAGTCTCGTTGGCAAGCTGATTGGCATCCTTTGTTTTTTTGGCACCTTGTTGCAGCATCGCATTGATCTCCTCAATGGAAGAGGAGATCTCCATCAAGCTCGAAGCCTGATCTGATGCATTGACGCTGAGGTCATTCCCCGAATCCAGGATTTGGTTTGCACCCTGGGAAACGCCAACCGTCACATCCTTTACCTGCTTGACGACTTTGTGAACCGTCTCCATGAAATGGTTGAAGAGTTTCCCCATTTCTCCTACTTCATCCTGGGACTCAATGTCGAGCCGCTTCGTCAGATCCCCCTCTCCATGGGCAATTTCTCGGAGAAGGGAGACGGAATCTTTGATCGGTCTCACGACCTTTCGAGTGGATATGAAGAGAAGAAGAAAAGCTCCAGCAAAGCACAGGAACCCGATAAGCAATCCTCCCCAAGCTGAGGCCCAAGCTTCTCTCTCAATGGCCTTTCGGGGTATCTGAAGTTCCAAGGACCATGGACTCGTTTTGACACCCAAAGGAACCTCCATGTGGCTCAAAAGGGCCTTTTTCCCCAAATGGGCTTCTCCCATTGTATGGAGAGGATCCTCTTCTATGGGAGCCCCAAAACTCGCAACGCGGGTTCTTTTCTGGTCATTCGCCCTCAAGATGGCATAGCTCCCTTCCGCCAAAGAGATTCTTCTCACAATGGAAGCGAGTACTGAGGACTCCAAATCTGCAGAGACAACACCGACTACAGTCTTTCCTTTTCGGATGGGAAGCGCGAGACGGAGAATCTCTCTTCCCCCCTTGACCAGAGTTTGGTTTCTGGGTTTTCCCACCCAAGGCTTTCCCGTTTTGATCGTTTTGGAAAAAAACCCGTTATCTCCCCGCGCCCTGTATTTTGGGTGAGCTGTCAGCTTTAACTTCCCCTTCCAATCCTTGTACCAATAGAAGGCTAAACGCCCAGATGCATCATGGCCCGGGGACCCACCAAAGGCTTCATCCAGCTCATCAAAGGCATCTTTGACCCAAACCGTTGAGAGCGCGGCCAGTCCCTGGGTTTTGCTTAAGGATTGCTTCAAGATCTCTCGAACGGCATCACGACTGATCTCAAGGTCGTCGTTTTCTGCAACGGTTTCGAAGAGGGTCTCAAGATCCTTTAGAACCGTCCAAGTCCGAAGCATGGTGCTTTCTAGAGAAGTGACCACACCTTCTCCCGTTTCTTGGATTCTTCTCTCAGCCTGGACAAGAGCCAAATTGCGACTCCTGTTTACATTGTAGGCTACCAAAATGCCCACAGTAAAGAGCAGGCAAAGACAGCTCCAAAAAAGGATTTTTGTTTGTATGGATTTAAAGGAAAGCATGGTTACACCTTTCAAACGTTGAGTGAACGAAAAGGATGGATTCCATCCGTCCACAACCCTGGAACAGACCGGTTACTTTCCGGGCGCCGCTACCTGGGTCTGCACCAACTTAATCTCCCCACCTTCGAAACGAGTCAGAAAGACTTGATCCATTCCTTGGTTGTCTTTGGAGCTGTATCTCAGGATGGGGCCTCCAAGATCGAAAGTCCCGACCTTTGCGATATTCTTCAAAAAGCCCTCTCGAGTAACCTCCTTCCCCATTTTTTCCAGGTTCATCGCAACTAGTTTCCCGGCCATATAGCCCTCAAGAGTAATAAACCCAATCGCGTCCGCTTTTCCTGCCGCTTTCATCGCTTTCTGGTATTCAGCAACCAAGGGGATTTTTGTGTCCCAAGGAAAAGGGACGACCTGGGAAACAATGCAACCCTCACTCGCGGAACCCAGTTCCTTGAGAAGGTTTTTGGTCCCTACAAACGAAATATTGCAGAAGACGGCCCCTTTAAGTTCATCAGTCCCTTTTGCCTGCTTGATAAACTGAGCGCAGGGTTTGTAGGCCCCCACCATCACCACTGCCTGAGCACCCGTCGAGGCAATATCCTTCAAGCCACGATTGATGGCAATCGTATTTCGTTTATAGGTTCCTTCCCCACAAAGACTCATCCCACGCTTTTTCAAAGCAATCCGAATCCCCGCAAGACCCGCTTTGCCATAGCCATCATTCTGGTAAAAGCAGGCAATTTTTTTCAGGCCTTTTTGATCCACGAGATATGTGGCCAAAGCTTCCATTTCTTGGAAATAACTTCCTCGAACATTGACCACCAAATGCTTATAGGGAGTCCGAAGGAACTCAGCTCCAGTGAAAGGAGCAATGAAAGGAACTCCTCTTTTTTGAACATATGGGAAGACGGCCTTCGAAGTCGGAGTCCCAACTTCACCAATGAGTGCGAAAACCTTTTTTCGTTCCACCAGAAGTTTCGTGGTCATTCGCGCTTTCTTAGGCTCGTATCCATCGTTGTATTTAATGAGCTTCAAGCTGCGCCCGTGGATCCCTCCCCTTGCGTTCACCCCATCAAAGTAAACCTGAATTCCGAGATTCATACCGGTCCCCAATCCTCGGGCGGGGCCTTTGAGGGCACAGGATTCTCCAAGCGTGATTTGGGAATCATTCACTCCAGGGGCCTGTCCGGGCACAGCCACCGTTAGACCAAGGATTGAAAATAAAGAGAGCGAAAACACGAGGGTAAACTTCATGGAACACCTTAAAAAAAATGGAAACTACTTCGCACCTGCTTTTAAATGCGACTGAAACCGACAAATAGGAATACTCATTCATCGGATATCCCCAAAGCTCGACTAAACCTCCAGCTTTTTAGAACGAAAACACTTCCTTTCCTCCATCAATCCGATACTCCCAATCCTCAGTTGGAACGATATGATCCCGTCATGAAACGGAAATCCTCCATCCTGCTCCAACCGAGAGAAAACGATACGGGTTTGCCGCCATGCCTTCTGGTCGATGCCGTAGGTTTGGAAGGAAGGGCTGCGGAACTCAAGAAGCGATCCTGGAAAAAGGGGGTGAAGCTTGAAGCCATTGAACGAGCAATCTCAATGACTGATCTCACCACTCTAGAAGGAGCAGACACCTCCGGCCGCGTGGAACGTCTCTGCAAAAAAGCTCTTCGTCCCGATCCCAACCCGGACATCCCCCAGGTGGCTGCGGTTTGCGTGTATCCCAACCTGGTCGAAACCGCAGTAAAAGTCCTGGAAGGGAGCCCGGTTGAGGTCGCCTCTGTGGCCTCCGGCTTCCCCGCTGGACAGGTCCCCCTCTCTCTCCGCCTTGCTGATACTCGGATGGCGGCCGAGCAAGGGGCAGATGAAATCGATGTTGTCATCTCTCGGGGGGCTTTTCTCTCGGGACAGCTGGAACAGGTTTTTGAAGAGGTCCAAGCTTTTAAGGAAGCAGCGGGAAAGGCGAAACTCAAGGTCATCCTGGAAACCGGGGAATTGGGAACCTTCGATCGAATCGCAAAAGCAGGTTGGCTTGCCTGCGAAGCGGGGGCTGACTTCATCAAAACCAGCACAGGAAAAGTAAAGATCAATGCAACCCCAGCGACCGCTCTTTGCATGTTGCATGTCGTCCGGGATTTTGAGGCCCACTCGGGCAGGGCCGTGGGGGTGAAGGTTGCCGGAGGCATCCGCACCTCCAAAGAAGCCTTACACTATCTTGCCTTGGTCTTAGAAACCTTAGGGCCATCCAGGCTCACCAACAAACTTTTCCGTTTTGGAGCCAGCTCCCTATTGAATGATTTAATTCGACAATGGAAAAAACAAAAAACAGGCCGTTACATGGGGCCTGACGATGTCTGTCTCGATTGAACACAAGCACCACGCAAAACGAGAACCAACAATGCGCCCACCACATCCCCTCTCCGACGCGCCAAAAACCTTTGATTATGCCCCAAGCCTGGAGGATCGATCGATGGTCCAAATCAAGGATCGTTATCGCCTCTACATCGGGGGAGAGTGGGTCGCCCCATCGACACGGCAGTATTTTCCCACCTATGATCCCTCCACGGAGGAGACTCTCGCCGAAGTCGCAAAAGCAGGCCCCAGAGACATCGACAAGGCCGTTCGTGCCGCCCGGCGAGCCCTCCCCGCTTGGGCCGGAATGAAAGGAGCTGCGCGAGCACGGGTACTTTTTGCGATCGCACGTATCCTACAGGAACGGGCTCGAGAGTTTGCCATCCTCGAAACCCTGGACAATGGGAAACCCATCCGCGAGAGTCGCGACATCGATATTCCGCTGGCGGCTGCACATTTCTTTTACTACGCGGGCTGGACGGACAAGCTCGAATACGCCCTGCGGGAGCCTGGGCACAAGCCAGCACCTGTAGGGGTCTGCGGACAGATTATCCCCTGGAACTTCCCCTTGTTGATGGCTGCCTGGAAGCTTGCACCCGCCCTTGCTTGCGGCAATACAGTCGTGTTGAAACCGGCAGAGACAAGCCCCTTAACCTGCCTGCTTTTGGTCGAAGTGCTCGAAGAGGCAGGAGTCCCCCCGGGAGTCGTCAACATTCTGACGGGTGCGGGAGAAACAGGGGCTGCCCTCGTGGCCCATGAAGGGGTCGACAAGATTGCCTTCACAGGGAGCACCGAGGTAGGCAAGGCCATTCAGGCCAAAATCGCAGGCACGGGCAAGCGCCTGACCCTCGAGCTGGGAGGCAAAGGGGCCCACCTTGTTTTTGAAGACGCTGCGCTCGACCAAGCCGTGGAAGGTATCGTCCGGGGGATCTTCTTTAACCAAGGACAAGTCTGCTGCGCGGGCTCGCGGCTCCTCGTGGAAGAAAGCATTGAGAACACCCTCCTTGAACTTTTGAAGAGACGCCTGTCCACCTTGCGCATTGGAGCTCCACTGGACAAGAATACCGATCTCGGAGCCATCCATTCCAAGGAACAGATGACCCGGGTTCGCTCCTATCTGGAATCCGGCCAAGATGAAGGCGCCGTCCTCTGGCAAGCTTTTTTCGAGGCCCCCAAAAAAGGGTTTTGGTGCCCTCCCTGCCTCTTTTCCAAGGTCACTCCTTCGATGAAAATCGCCCGCGAAGAAATCTTTGGCCCGGTGCTGACCATCCAGACCTTTCGGACCCCCCAGGAAGCCATCGCCCTCGCCAACAACAGCAACTACGGCCTGAGCGCAGGAGTCTGGACCGACAAGGGAAGCAAGATTTTCGCCCTTTCCAAGCAATTACGTGCGGGAGTGGTCTGGGCCAACACCTTCAATCAGTTCGATCCCGCTTCGCCCTTCGGAGGTTACAAGGAGAGCGGATTCGGGCGCGAAGGCGGCCTTCATGGTCTTCTCCCCTATCTTGCGCGCCGTTGACCGGGTTTTCATGTAGGAGATCTCCCCAATAAGGAGCAAGAGTAAGCCATGAGCAGGAGCAAACAATGAGCAGCGATCACGTTCACAAGACCTACAAGCTTTACCTCGGTGGGGGATTTCCCCGGAGCGAGTCGGGTCGCAGCCTCAAAATCGAGCGCCCTACACGCTCAACCAACCGCTCCCCCAGGATCCTGGCCCAGATCGCCAGGGCCAGCCGAAAGGATCTGAGGGGTGCCGTTGAAGCAGCGCAAAAAGCCTTTGGCCCTTGGTCCAAGGCGAAACCCATGCTTCGCGGGCAAATCCTTTACCGAATGGCGGAGATGTTGGATTCCCGAGGGCGGGAGTTCGAGGATCTCCTTGTGAGCTTCGGTCTCTCGGACCGGAGACAGGCCCGCCTCGAGGTCGAGGTCTCCTGCAATCGTTTGCTCTGGTATGCGGGATGGGCTGACAAACTGGGTCAAGTATTGGGAACGGTCAATCCTGTCTCAGGCCCCTATTTCGATTTCAGTTCTCCGGAGGCCATGGGAGTCGTAGCGGTCTATCCTGGGGAGAAACCCGCCCTTCTGTCCCTTGTATCCACTCTTGCCCCCGTGATCGTCGGTGGAAACTGCGGGGTGTTTCTCGTCCCTTATGAGGCAGGACCCATTGCCATCACCTTTGCGGAGATCCTTGCGACCTCAGATGTGCCTGGAGGCGTTTGCAACTTCCTTACAGGAACCAGGGATGAACTTCTGACGCATTTTGTTATGCATCGAGGCTTTCAGGCCAACTTCTTGGTGAGCGATGACCCTCGTGAAATCAAACTTGTGGAATACGAAGCTGCGGACCACGTGAAGCGAGGAAAGACAGTTCCCCTGGGGACACCAGCATTATGGCGCTCCCCGGCTTGCCAGGGTTTAGACTGGATTTCTCCCTTCCTGGAGATCAAAACAACCTGGCATCCCATTGGTCTGTAGATCCTTTGTAGAACCTCGGCCCTTCGAGACCCTTGGAACAACGGTTTAAGGACCCCGATGCTCATTCCCCCTTTTCGGAAAAAGCTTGGGAAAAAGCTTCGGGGTAAGAACCCTCCTTAAAACCTTGCTTCGATTGTGAAGATGACATTGGTCCCGGCTTCATTCAGCCCGGAATCCAAAATGCGATAATCCCGATTCTCGATATTTTCAATCGAAAGAGACGCCCGCACCTTCTCGCTGATCTTATAGCTCCCTCGAATACCCATTAACAAATAAGCAGGCAATCCATCTGGGGGGATCCTTTGGGTATTCCGCTTCTCGGCAGCATTGTATTCGGAGGCGCTCAAACCTGCCGACCACGGAAAGAAAATTTCTGCACTCAGCCGCTGATGCACGAGATCCAAAAACCGCAATCCAAACTGTCCTTTGATTGGCGGCAAACCTTTGGGGCGGACTCTTCGAGGATCCGAAGGATCCGTAGCGTCCACTAAGGAACTTACGAAATCGACGTAAGAATAGAATTCAAAGGAATCCAGGCCCATGAAATCCAGGTTGCTTGCTCCCTCGGCCTCGAACCCCACAAAGTACCCGTCGCTCGCGTTCGTCTTTGTGACCTCCGTCAGGCCGCCCACAATGTTCCCCGTGGGTTTTCGCTGAATCAGATCCTTCGCCCATGTATGGAAAGCGGTGAATGAAAAACGCCGCAAACCGTCATCGAAACGAAAGCCCCCTTCCAAGGTCAAAAACTTTTCAGGATCCACATCCGTGGAAGGGATTTCCTGGTCTCCACTCAGAGCCACGTCAAAGCGAGTCAGGTCCGAGAGATTCGGTGCCCGAAAACTCTGGGCAAGGTTCCCGAAGACGCGGAACCGCTCTTCGGGTTTCCAGACCACAGAAGCCTGTCCCACAACCTGGTTCCAAGAGCGATGGACAGGGGCAAAGGGCCCGCCGCTGACGCCGGGGATATCCACCACGTCAGCGTCGGCTTCAACATATTGATAACGAAGCCCCAGACTGCCCGTGACCTCCTCCCCCAAAGGTCGTTCAAAAAGACCGAAGAAGGCCACTTGATCATAGACCGCTTCATCCGCCACAGCTCCCCTAGGGCGGGTCGAGCGCAAACTCTGGTCCGGGTTCAACTCCCGAAAGGAACTGTCCACTCCCTCATGGTATGCCTCAAAGCCCAAGGTCAGGGTCCCGCCTGCAACTTCCATCCGATGCCGCCCCAAAAATCCAAGTTGATCCACCGTCGCATTCTGGATCCGACGGCGGCTGTTGGAACGCACCCGGTTTTCCTCCTCTTCAAAGCGTTGGTAACTGAGGGTCAAGGATGTGTCAGCATCGTCATAAACTCCGCCTCTTCGCCAGCCGAGATACACTAAGTCACGCTTTTGATCGATGTCCCGGGAAAAATCCGAGCCGGCGGTCGTCCCCCGCCAGGACTTAGCAAAAACCGTCGAATGCGTCCTGGGACCTTTCTTTTGGTCCACATGCTGACCCGCAAGGATCAAGCGGTCCTTTCCCTCCAAAGGTAGCACGAGTTTAAAATCCCCGTCCGCCTCTTGATAACCCGTGTAAGGCAAACTCCCCACACCCTGTCCTGCTGTCCAGGTCCCATAATCCTTATAGGTGATTCCCGCGTGCCAGCCGAATCCTGTCCCCTGATTCCCTCGGGTCTCGAAGCGTTCCACAAAGGATTCTTCCGCGCTCGCATGACGAAAAAGTAGGTGTTGTTGTGTTTGAAAGCCTTCTTTCCAGCTACTCGGATCTCCTGGACCGATCGAAAAACCCTGCCCCGTTCCGAACACCCCATCCGAACCCCAGAGAACAGAGGAAGGGCCACGCACAATCTCCAAGCGCCGGAGGGAATACATATCCACCGTGTTCCAGTACTCCACGTTTCCCGAGCGCCAAATCGAATTGTTCAGCCGAATACCATCGATCAGGAACAGGGTCCGAAACCCATTTTGTCCACGGATTTTAGGCGATCCTTGAGCCGGCCCAGTTTTTTGGACGGAGATCCCTGGAAGCTCCCGGAGTGCCTCGGGGAGACTTCGGGCTTGGAGTCCGAAGAGGATGGTATCCCGGTCCAGGCTGCTGCTCGCTTGGGGGAGATCGATTGCCTTCTTTCCTGAGCGGGTCGCCGTAATGATCAATGGTCTTTGTTTTTTCTGGTTCTTCGCAGATTCCTTCACAGGATCCTTTCCGGGGCCTTGCCCCCAGACAGAACCAAGCACAAGAAAGAAAACGGGGAGGAAGATTTTTTGCATTGATGACTCATTGGAGAGAGAAACCAGGGGGCTGGAAAGGTCCAGCCAAACGCGAGCCTCTCGGGCCGGTTCAAAAAAAAGCAAAAAAAAAACGCCGAGGGGGCTTCACCCCCTCCATCCGGTCCGGCCTTGATCTCTTCCTAAAAAAAACATCCCCTCTGCGCAGCCTTTTCTATTCATTTTCCCAAAGTGCCAAGCCAGCCATTGGACAGTTCGAAAGCGAAGTTGGGGTAGATGGTGTAGTAACTCTGGAAGGCCACCCGAAAGCCCTTCAGCTTGGGATCATTGGGGACCGGGAAATTCCCGCTCCAGCTCCCGCTCGTTCCGACAACAACTGTGGTCAAAGGCATCCAGAAGAGCCGGAGGCGGAGGTAGCTTACGCAGCCCTTTCCCATGATTGGTAGAGGCAGCCCCAAGCCGTCCACCTGGACGCCAAGCAACTGAATCCCGATGGAACTCGGCTTGATGAAATGCCCTTCGAATCGGGACAGCCCTCCAAGAACCATATCGCTCGCTTGCAAAGTGGGGATGCGCGTCGGAACCGTGGAACATCCTGGGCCGAACCATTGTCCATTCGCCCCCGTATCCAAGCTCCAAAGCTCAGAGCCATGAATGCCATCATCGGCGACAAAGAACAAGAGGCCTTGGCTCTGGAGAAAAGCTCCCGGCCCACTGCCTTTTCTTCCAGGGTTCAGGTCTGCAACCCGGACCGTCCCTGCGGTCGTCCCATTGCTCCGCCACAACTCCAAGCCCCTTTGTCCATCATCCGCTGCAAAAAAGAGGAAGCGCGATCCCATCTTGAACCCGGTCGTTGTGGCCAAAAGTCCAGATGTCCCCCCAGCAGCAATCTCTTTCAAAAGTTTCGTGCCTGCCGCGCTCCCATCGCTGCTCCAGAGTTCACGACCAAGAGCTGAGGTCTTTGCGGAAAAGAGAAAGGTTTTTCCAATGGATCCCATGGGAACAGGCAAAGACCCCTTGGATCCGGGCACCACATCCTTGACAAGCTTGGTTCCCGTCGCAGTCCCATCACTGCTCCAAAGCTCCTCTCCCAAACGCCCATCATTCGCCCGGAAATAGAGCTGATTCCCAAAGGCAAAAAAATGACTGGGATGGGAACCCACAGGCCCGGCTTGCAGGTCCAGCACAAGGGAAGTACCCGCCCCTGTCCCGTCGCTCACCCAAAGCTCATCCCCCGTAAGAACAACTCCCGCTCGAAAGAAGAGCTTTGGCCCCACAACCGTCAACTGACCCGGATTCGAACTCTTGCTTCCCTTTTCCAAATCCTTGAAGAGCTTCGTCCCCGCGCTGCTTCCATCGCTGAACCAAAGTTCCCGTCCCAACTTCCCATCGTTAGCCGCAAACCAAAGCTTCCCCCTCCAAACCACAAGCCCCGTTGGATTCGAACCAAGGGCCCCTGGGCGTATATCCAAGACGCGCTTCGTTCCCGCGGCACTCCCGTCGCTGACCCAAAGCTCCCGGCCTGCCGTTTTATCCATCGCCGTGAAATAGAGCTTTCCTCCAAGGGAGCGTAGATCCCGGGGATCCGACCCGCCCACCCCAGCCACAAGATCCAAGACCCTAAGGGTTCCTGCCTTGGTCCCATCACTCTTCCAGAGCTCCCTCCCTGCAGCTTTGTCCTCGGCCGTAAAAAACACGGTGTTCCCCACAAGGGTGAAGTCCCGAGGATCCGACCCGGCCTTTCCAGCTTCGATATCAAGGAGTTGCACGCTGCTTGCCAGGGTCCCCCGGCTGAACCAGGGCTCCCGCCCCGTCTTTCCGTCGTCCAGGGCGAAAAACATGTGCCCAAAACGATCGATCAAACCAGTGGGAGTGGAACCAAAGCTCGCACCTGGAGCCAGAGCCGCCACATCCTTGAGTAACTTGGTTCCTCCCGGTGTCCCATCGCTTACCCAGGGTTCTGCCCCATGGACGGAATCATCCGCAGAAAAATAAACCTTTCCCGCTGCCTCGGTCAGCTCCGAGGGACTTGAACTCTGTTTCCCGGGAAAGAGGTCCTTCAACAAAATCGTTCCCACAGAACTGCCATCACTGGAGTAAAGCTCGCGCCCGAGTTTTCCATCATCTGCGGTGAACAGGAGTTGGAAGGAACCCAAAGCTACCAAATCCCGGGGATTCGAACTCGCCAGACCTGGGTTGAGATCCGCCACCAAGGAAGTCCCTTTTCGGCTTCCATCACTGACCCAAAGCTCCCGCCCATGTTTGGGGTCCCGCGCCGTAAAGAAAATCTTGCTCCCCACCTTGGTTCCAAGGACAGGAAGAGAACTGCCTGTCCCTGGAAAGAGATCCAGGAGGAGCTTCGTCCCCTGCGTCGTCCCATCGGAGACCCACAATTCCGCTCCGCTATCCACAGTGGATGCCTGAAACAGGAATTGGCTTCCCAGGGCAATCAAACCTCTAGGTTGAGACCCCAGGGGGCCTGAGCGAATATCCCGAAGGAGCTGCGTCCCCCCAGCTGTCCCATCACTCACCCAAAGCTCGACCCCCGCGACGGCCCCCCCATCGGCAGCGAAAAAAAGCTTTCCGCCAAAAGGGAGCATCGAATGAGGCTTCGACCCAAGGCTCCCGGGAAGAAGGTCTCCTACCAGCTGGGTCCCCGAAAGGCTTCCATCGGTCTTCCAAAGTTCTGATCCCCTGGCCCCATCATCGGCACGAAAAAACAGCTGACTCCCCAAAGGAGTCAATTCCCCCAGCTGGGCTCCGGCACTTCCCGTTCGGATATCCTTAACCAACTTGGTCCCGGTCGAGCTTCCGTCACTCACCCAAAGCTCTTCGCCATGGACACCGTCATCAGCCAAAAAAAAGACTTTGTTTCCGAGGACTTGGAAAGAGTGGGGGTACGACCCTTGACTCCCCTTGCGAATGTCCACCAGGAGCTTCGTTCCAGCCAAAGTCCCGTCACTGACCCAAAGCTCCCGCCCCTGACTCTTGTCCGTCGCGGCGAAAACCATGCGATTCCCCAGAACCGTCAATGAAGCAGGTTTCGAAGAGCCCATCCCCGGGTAAAGGTCCTTGATAAGGGTCACAGTCTGCGTGCCGAGCTTCATCCCGTATAGCTCCGCCCCAGTCCTCTCGGTCCCTGCCCGAAAAAAAAGACGAGATCCCACCACAGCAAACCCTCCCGGGTCCGAGGAGGGAGAAGGAGGGACAACCCGATTGAAGTCGCCCACCATCTTCGGAGCCTGACCCAAGAGGAGCGACGGAAGAAGCCCCAAAAGCAACACAGGAAAAAAGCCCAAAATCCAAAAATTGAGAGCTTTTGTCAGAGCGCATTTGGGTGATGAAAAGACAAGGGTGGGAAAACAATTATGTTTCATGAGAAATCCGGCGAGATGAAGAGGCCATACACCAACGGTCCCTCTCAGAGAGCGAACACGAAGGAAGAAAAACCAAGGAGGGGAACCTATGTCATACCCTCTACCAGGGGTTTTGCTCAAGCCCTATCGAGGAAAAGGGCGAGCCTTCTTCTCCTAAAGGTCCCTGGGTCCAAGCCCTTTGATCCTAAAACTGCGGACTCTCCCGACTTTCAAACAAGGACGCATGCCTCCATCTTTTTAAAACTTTTCTAGGAACTTGCATCTCCTGTCACTCTCGTGACAAATCCTTCCTAGCCTTGTTCTTGAGTAGGGATGGGAGATCAGAATCATCAAAAAGGAAGTGGTAGCAAGGCCGCTGTTAAACCAAACGAAGATTCTGGTGGACGGGCCTGCTTT
>Ga0256841_1003211_pt1 | contig 12366 bp, 7 predicted proteins | sample 356308metaG_FD_185971 | JGI IMG/M metagenome (GOLD analysis project Ga0256841, IMG submission 185971) | Hydrothermal vent microbial communities from Mid Atlantic Ridge, Atlantic Ocean - 356-308 | ecosystem: Environmental > Aquatic > Marine > Hydrothermal vents | place: Atlantic Ocean: Mid...
TCGACACGATGTCGAGCAGCCCGACCGAGTGAACGACAGTCAGCGCGCCGCATTGGGCGGCCGCAGTCGTGACCCTGTGAGAAATGCGAGCTAGCCCGAATTACTCTCAGGGCCGCGTAGCGAGGCCGCTCAAGGTGGTGTGATGGCTGGCGTTCGCGACCGAGGGCCGCGCAGGCGTAGTCGACACTACGTCGAGCAGCCCGACTGAGTGAACGACAGTCAGCGCGCCGCATTGGGCGGCCGCAGTCGTGACCCTGTGAGAAATTCGGGCTAAAAAGCCGGGGCGAACGCCCCGGCTTGTGGCTGGCTGAAACAGAAGCCGACCTATTCGGCGCCCGATAAGGTCAGCATGATCTCGTTCATGCGCCGGACAAAGGCGCCGGGGTCCTCGAGGTGTCCACCTTCCGCCAGGATCGCCTGATCCAGCAGCAAGGCCGCCCATTCGTTGAACCGCTCGCCTTCCTTTTCGTTCTCCATGCGCTTTAGGATGGGGTGATCGGGGTTGATCTCCAGCACCGGCTTGCTGACAGGAACCGACTGTCCCGCCTGCTTGAGCAGGTGCTGCATGTACATCGCCATCTCATGCTCGTTCAATACGATACAGGAAGGCGATTCAGTCAGACGCTCGGAGACCCGGACATCCTCGACCCGGTCGCCGAGTGCTTTCTTGATCCGCTTGAGCAGTTTCTTGCTCGCAGTCTTTTTCTTGCCCTTTTCCTTCTTGTCTTCCTCGCCCGACTCGATCTTGCTCAAATCCAGTTCGCCCTTGGCGACAGACTGAAACTTTTTACCATCGAACTCGAACACGTGACCCATCAGCCATTCATCGACCCGATCGGACATCAGCAGGACTTCGATTCCTTTTTTGCGGAAGATCTCCAGGTGCGGGCTGTTCCTGGCCGCATTGAAGTTGTCCGCGGTGATATAGTAGATCTTCTCCTGTCCCGGCTTCATGCGAGACACATAGTCCTCGAGCGAGACTTTCTGATCCGCTGAATCATCGACTGTCGAGGAAAAACGCAGCAGCTTGAGAATCTGTTCGCGGTTGGCGATATCCTCGACCGGACCTTCCTTCATGACCTGGCCGAACTGCTCCCAGAATTTCTGGTATTTCTCCGGTTCCTTGCTCGCCATGTTCTCCAGCAGGCCCAGTACCTTCTTGACCGAACCCGAACGCATATTGTCGATGATGCGATTGTTCTGCAGAATCTCACGTGAGACGTTCAGCGGCAGATCGCTGGAGTCGAGCACACCACGCACAAAGCGCAGATATCGCGGCATCAGTTTTTCCGCGTCATCCATGATGAATACGCGCTGCACATACAGCTTGACTCCGTGGCGCGTATCCTGATCGAACAGATCGAACGGCGCCCGCGAAGGAATGTAGAGCAGCGAAATATACTCGTTTTTCCCTTCGACGCGGTTGTGCGTCCACGCCAGAGGATCCTCGAAATCATGCGCGACGTGCTTGTAGAACTCCTTGTATTCTTCATCACTGATCTTGTTCTTTGGCAATGTCCACAGCGCCGAGGCCTTGTTGACGACTTCCCATTCATCCGTGGGTTTGTCATCGTCGTCACGCTTGCGCATCTTGATCGGCAACGGCACATGATCGGAATAGGTCGTGATGATGCTGCGCAGCCGCCAGCCATTGAGGAATTCGTCTTCCCCTTCACGAAGATGGAGAATGATCTCAGTGCCGCGATCCGCCTTGTTGATCGGCTCGAGCGTGTAACCTGACTCGCCGTCCGATTCCCAATGCACTGCTTCATCGGCGGACAAACCCGCGCGCCGCGTGCGGATCTCCACCTTGTCCGCAACGATGAAGCTGGAATAGAAACCTACCCCGAACTGACCGATCAGATGGGAATCCTTGGCCTGATCGCCGGTCAAACTCTTGAGAAATTCGGCCGTGCCCGACTTGGCGATGGTACCGATATTTTCGATGACTTCGTCATGGCTCATGCCAATGCCGTTGTCCCTGACGGTGATGGTGCGCGCGTCCTTGTCATAATCGACTTCGATCCGCAATTCACTGTCCTTGCCCATCAGGCTGTCATCCGACAGCGCCTCGAAACGCAGCTTGTCACAAGCATCCGAGGCATTGGAGATCAGCTCCCTGAGAAAGATCTCCTTGTTGGAATACAGTGAATGGATCATCAAATGCAGAAGCTGGCTGACTTCTGCTTCAAATTTCAGATTTTCCTTTTCTGCCGTTGCGTTCATGTTTGACCTCTATTCGTTTTAAATCCGGCGGCGATTCGACGGATGCTCCAATGGCCGGACCCTGAAATCCGGATCGACACTGCATCCGGCACGATGGTGAGGCACTATATGAGGACTGAACGAGCAATTTCAAGGCAATGACCGGCGACGCACTATCGTTTCACCTGTTTCTCATCTTCACCGGCGCCGCCATCATGGCCACCATCGCCCTGTTTGCGCGCCAGGCGATGATCGTCGCCTATATCGCGCTCGGCTTGCTGCTGGGACCGGCCGCCCTGAACCTGGTTCCCAATGCCGAAGTGATCGCGCAGATGTCGAATGTCGGCATCGTCTTTCTGTTGTTCCTGCTGGGGCTCAACCTGCACCCACAAAAACTGATCTCGCTCTTTCGCAGCACTGCTCTGATCACGCTGGCAACCAGCGTAACCTTCGGGCTGATCGGTGCTGGTTTTTCACTGCTGATCAGGCTGCAAGCCGGCGATGCGCTCATCGTCGGCGTCGCCATGATGTTTTCCAGTACCATCATCGGCCTCAAACTGCTGCCCACCACCGTGCTGCATCACCAGCACACGGGAGAGATCATCATCAGCATCCTGCTGCTGCAAGACATGATCGCCATTCTCTGCCTGCTGCTGATCGAGGCGGTGCCGAGTGGCGGTGCTGTCGGACCTCGCTCGTTGTTACTGCTGCTGTCGTTGCCAACCCTGATCATCCTTGCCCGTTTTCTTCAGCAATACATGCTGGCCCCGTTGATCGAAAGATTCGATGCCATTCAGGAATATATCTTTCTGCTGTCGATCGGATGGTGCCTGGGTTTTTCGGAGCTGGCGCATTGGCTGGGACTGTCCGCGGAAATGGGAGCGTTCATTGCCGGCGTTTCGCTGGCGACGTCGCCGATCGCCACCTTCATTGCCGAAAGCCTCAAACCCTTGCGAGATTTCTTTCTGGTGTTGTTCTTCTTTGCGCTTGGTGCCAGCGCCGAAATCGAAAAAATGGGGGAAATCCTGTTGGCTGCCGCAGCACTGGCTGCCATCATGCTGATGGTCAAGCCACTCATGTTCCGCTTTCTGGTGGCAAAATCAGGGGAATCGAACAAACTGAGCCAGGAAATTGGTATCCGACTCGGACAGATCAGCGAATTTTCGCTATTGATCTCGATGCTGGCATTCAAGCACCACCTGATCTCGGTCGATGCCACCTACCTGATCCAGGCCAGCGCCCTGATCACCTTTGTCATCTCGCCGTATCTGATCGTGCTCAAATACCCGACGCCGATCGCTGTTTCCAACCACCTGCGCCGGGACTGAGAGATCCACCCGACCCCGGTCAGCGCGCCGCATTGGGCGGTCGCAGTCGTGACTCTGTGAGAAATGCGGGCTAGTGCCGACGAATCTCCGACTTGGTCGCGGACTTGCGCTTGGTCACCGCCGGTTTCTTGGGCTTGTCAGACACTTCACCCGCCGGCATGCGCGTCAAGGCGATATCCAGTACCTCGTCGATCCAGCGCACGGGTACGATTTTCATCTTGGCGATGACATTCTTCGGAATATCGACCAGATCTTTTTCGTTCTCCTGCGGAATGATGACGGTCGAGATGCCGCCTCGATGGGCTGCAAGCAATTTCTCCTTCAGACCACCGATCGGCAGCACCTCGCCTCGGAGCGTGATCTCACCGGTCATCGCCACATCCGCGCGAACCGGAATATTGGTGATAGCCGAAACCAGCGCGGTACACATACCGATACCCGCGCTGGGCCCATCCTTGGGTGTCGCCCCTTCGGGGACATGGATATGAATATCGTGTTTCTCGAAATACTCGTCGTCGATGCCGAGCACAACCGCACGACTGCGAACCACCGAACGCGCCGCCTCGATCGACTCTTTCATGACATCACCGAGCTGCCCGGTACGAATGATATGCCCCTTGCCAGGCATCGTTGCAGTTTCGATGGTCAGCAACTCGCCACCCACCTCGGTCCAGGCCAAACCGGTGACCTGACCCACCTGATCGTTCTCTTCGGCAATTCCGTAGCGATACTGTTTGACGCCCAGATATTTTTCGAGATTGCGCGGCGTCACCGACGTCTTCTTGCGAGTTTTTCTGAGCAAGTGATCCTTGACCACCTTGCGGCAGATCTTGGAAATCTCCCGCTCCAGGTTCCGGACACCAGCTTCGCGGGTGTAATACCGGATGATGTCGCGCACCGAACTGTCCGAAATGGTCAACTCACCGTCTTCCAGACCATTGTTCTTCATCTGCTTGGGAATCAGATAGTTTTTCGCGATATTGGTTTTCTCGTCCTCGGTATACCCCGGCAGACGAATCACCTCCATCCGGTCGAGCAATGGCCCCGGGATGTTCATGCTGTTGGACGTCGCGACGAACATCGTATCCGACAGATCATAATCCACTTCCAGATAATGATCCGCAAAGGTATCGTTCTGTTCGGGATCCAGCACTTCGAGCAATGCCGAAGCGGGATCGCCCCGAAAGTCCATGGCCATCTTGTCGATCTCGTCGAGCAGGAACAGCGGGTTACGAACCCCGACCTTGGACATGTTCTGGATGATTTTTCCGGGCAGCGCGCCAATGTAAGTACGACGATGGCCACGGATCTCGGCTTCATCGCGCACACCGCCCAACGACATTCTGACATATTTGCGATTAGTCGCCCGAGCAATCGACTGGCCCAGTGAGGTTTTACCCACACCCGGCGGCCCCACCAGGCAGAGGATCGGGCCTTTCAGTTTGCGCACCCGCTGCTGTACCGCGAGATATTCGAGGATTCGTTCCTTGACCTTCTCCAGACCATAATGGTCCTCATCCAACACCTGTTGCGCCTTGGCGAGGTCGTTGCGAACCTTGGTTTTCTTTTTCCATGGCACATTGGTGAGCCACTCGATGTAGTTTCGCACCACCGTGGCTTCCGCCGACATGGGCGACATCATCTTCAGTTTGCCGAGTTCGCTTTCGGCCTTCTCGCGCGCGGCCTTGGGCATGCCCGCCTTCTCGATCTTGCGCGCCAGCTCCTCGACTTCATTGGGCGCCTCCTCGATTTCGCCCAACTCTTTCTGAATGGCCTTCATCTGCTCATTCAGATAATACTCGCGCTGACTTTTCTCCATTTGCTGCTTGACGCGGCCACGGATCCTTTTCTCGACCTGCAGGATATCGATCTCGCCTTCGATCAGGCCCACGATATGCTCCAGGCGTTTGCGCACATCCTCGATTTCAAGCACCGCCTGTTTTTCATCTAATTTCAACGACATATGCGCAGCGATGGTATCCGCCAGGCGCGCTGGATCATCGATACCCGACAGGGAAGTCAAAATCTCGGGAGGTACTTTCTTGTTCAGCTTGACATACTGATCGAACAGGCTGATGACCGACCGGCTCAATACCTCGAGCTCGCGGCTCTCGTCCTGGGTATCGGACTCGATCAGTGCAATTTGGGCGGTGAAGAACTTGTCCCCCTCGCTCAGGTCGATCACCCGGGCTCTCTGGGCGCCTTCGACCAGCACCTTGATGGTTCCATCCGGGAGTTTCAGCAATTGCAGGATATTGGACAGTGTTCCAATACGGTAGATTTCATCCGGGCCAGGCTCATCGACCTCGGCACTGGTTTGTGCCACCAGCAAAATCTGCTTGTCATTGGCCATGGCCTCATCGAGCGCCTTGATGGATTTGTCCCGCCCGACGAACAGCGGAATCACCATATGGGGGTAGACCACCACATCCCTGAGTGGCAACACAGGTACGACCTTCATGGCCGTGGAAGCAATATTGTTATCAGTCATACAATTCTCGGAGTCGGCTGAACGAAAATCCCGTTTTCACATTCAAAATACTAACATCTTCAGCCACTATGAAATACGATCCAGGTACCCTATTACCAGAGTCCTCGGGAAACGCAAGGGTGAATGGAACAGGATTATCGACTAAATGTGGGCAATATGCAGGAATTCAACTCTCGCCTGCATTTCTCACCAGTTCACTACTGCAACGCCGTGAGAAATCCGGGCAACGCCCGTGCTGAGCGGTGACACGGCACCGTTTGCAGTCACGCTCACTGGCGAGCGCGGCAAGTCCGTCATGTACAACGCGTGAAGCAGTTACAGATTTATTCCGCAACCGCTTTCTGTCCCTGTTCGTTTCCTTCGTAGATGATATAGGGTTGGGCATCGCCATTGATGACGGATTCGTCGATGACGACTTTGGCGACATCTTTGGTCGAGGGGAGATCATACATCGTATCCAGCAACACTTGCTCGAGGATGGTGCGCAATCCACGAGCGCCGGTCTTGCGCTCCATGGCCTTGACGGCGATGGCTCTCAGAGCATCTTCCCGGAATTCGAGCTCCACACCTTCCATTTCGAACAGGCGCTGATACTGCTTGGTGATTGCATTCTTCGGGGTTGTGAGAATCTGGATCAGTGCGTCTTCGTCGAGTTCGTTCAGTGTTGCCACCACCGGCAACCGACCAACGAATTCCGGAATCAAGCCGTAACTGATCAAGTCTTCAGGCTCGATCTGGGAAAACAGATCACCAATGCTCTTGCCATCATCCTTGGCACGCACATCCGCGGAAAAGCCAATGCCGCCCTTTTCGGTTCTGTCACGAATCACCTTGTCCATACCGGCGAATGCCCCGCCGCAGATGAACAGGATGTTGGAAGTATCAACTTGCAGGAATTCCTGCTGAGGATGTTTGCGTCCTCCCTGGGGCGGCACCGATGCGACTGTGCCTTCGATCAGCTTGAGCAACGCCTGCTGGACGCCCTCTCCCGAAACATCACGGGTAATGGAAGGGTTGTCGGATTTGCGGGAAATCTTGTCGATCTCATCGATATAGACAATGCCGGTCTGGGCTTTTTCAACGTCGTAGTCACATTTTTGCAGCAGTTTCTGGATGATGTTTTCAACGTCTTCACCCACATATCCAGCTTCCGTCAGCGTGGTGGCATCCGCAATGGTGAAAGGGACATTGAGAAATCTTGCCAGCGTTTCCGCCAGCAATGTCTTGCCGGAACCGGTGGGCCCCAATAACAGGATGTTGCTTTTGGCCAGCTCTACATCATCCTTGCGCTGGCGCGATTCCATCCGCTTGTAATGGTTGTAGACGGCGACAGACAGCACCTTCTTGGCGCTGGACTGCCCTATGACGTAATCGTCGAGATTGGCATTGATTTCCCTTGGTGTCGGCAGGCTGGAGCGTTCCTCGCCCGCCTGCTCCTGAATTTCTTCACGAATGATGTCGTTGCACAGCTCGACACATTCATCACAGACGAATACCGACGGACCCGCAATGAGTTTGCGTACTTCGTGCTGGCTCTTGCCGCAAAATGAGCAATAGAGAAGTTTGCCGTTGTCGTGATCGCCTTTTTTGTCACTCATGAAAAAATCCCGAGGTTGATCTGTCTAGCCCACCGCTGCCCCAACGGGGAAGCAGCGCATACTCAAGCTCCACCTTGCCGTTTTTTGTCGCAAGAATCAAGAGACAGAATCAGGGGAAATTCGCGGTAACGAGCGAACTGTGGCTGACGTCAAGCCCCGCAACCAGATCGGGGCGCGCCAACATCATGCCGAAGCGTCGGGCGTTTTTTCGCGAGCGGAGAGCACTTTGTCGATCAGCCCGTATTCGACGGATTCATCGCTACTCAGGAAACGGTCACGTTCGGTGTCCTGGGCAATCGTCTCGACATCCTTTCCGGTATGCCGGGCGAGGATGCCATTGAGCTGTTCACGCACCTTGAGGATTTCGCGGGCATGGATATCGATATCGGTCGCCTGTCCCTGAAAACCACCCAGCGGCTGGTGAATCATCACCCGCGAATAGGGCAGCGCATAACGCTTCCCGGCCGCGCCGCCGGCCAGCAGTACCGCCCCCATGCTCGCCGCCTGACCAACACACAAGGTGCTGACATCCGGCTTGATGAACTGCATGGTGTCATAGATGGCCAGCCCGGCAGTCACCGCCCCCCCGGGAGAATTGATATACAAATGGATATCCTTGTCCGGGTTTTCCGATTCGAGAAACAGCAACTGGGCAACGATCAGGTTCGCCATGTGATCCTCGATCGGGCCGACGATGAAAATGACCCGCTCCTTGAGCAGCCGTGAGTAGATATCGTAAGCGCGCTCGCCCCGCGAACTCTGCTCCACCACCATCGGCACCAACCCAGTGGCCCGGGTCTCGATAAGCGAATCACCCAATCCTTTCTCTGTATTCATGATCAATCAGTCCTCTCTTGCGGTACATCGGGCGCTCAGCCCGCATCACCTTCTGCTTCGTCATTGGCGGACGGCTTCATCAATGTCTTGAAAGTGATGGTTTCCGTCGTCACCTGCGCTTGTGACTTGACCCAGTCGACCACCTGTTCCTCGATCACCATCGCCTCCAGTGTCGCCATCTGTTCACGGTTGGAACGATAGTACTGTTTGAGAGCTTCCGGTTCTTCATAGGTCGAGGCGATCTCATCCAGCGCTACTTCGACCCGGTCATTGTCGAGCTGAATATCATTGCTGCGAATGACCTGACCCACGATCAAACCCAGCAACACCCGCCGGCGTGCTTCCTCTTCGAAAAGATCGTCCGGAAACAGGCTTTCGTCGCTTTGTCCGGACCGGGCCATCGCCTGCTGACGGAGGCTGCCGATTTCCTGCTTCACCAGCGACTTGGGCGCCTCGACCTCATGCGTTTCGAGCAGCATATCCATCACGTCATTCTTGACGCGGCGACGGATCACCTGATCCGCCTCACGCTGCATATTGGCCTTCACATCCTCGCGAAACTGCTCGAGCGAACCGTCCTCGACCCCGAACATCTTGATGAACGACTCATCCAGCTCCGGCAGCTTCGCTTCCTTGACCGCCGACACGGAGACTTCGAAACGCGCCGCCTTGCCCGCAAGATGCTCGGCGTGATAATCCTCAGGAAAAGTCACGTTGAGCGTTTTGCTGTCGCCTGACTTGACCCCGGTCAGTTGCTCCTCGAAACCGGGAATCATGCCGCCCTGACCAATGACGATCGCCACATCCGATGCCTTGCCGCCTTCGAAAGCCTCGTCATCGATAAAGCCCTCGAAATCGACTACGACCTGATCGCCCTCCGTAGCGGGCCGATCAACATCGACCCATTCCTTGTTCTGCTCGCGCAGCGTTTCGATCATCTCATCGACAGCCTCATCGGTGATCTCCACTTCGGGCTGCACGATTTGGCGATCCGAGAGATCCTGCAACTCGATCTCCGGATAAACCTCGAAAATCGCCGTGTACTTCAGCGCATCCCCCGGCTTGGGATCCAGGCCCTCGATCACCGGCGCGCCCGCCGGATTCAGATTCTCCTGACTGACCGCCTCCTGAAAGCTCGATTGCACCAACTCGCCGACAACTTCCTGAAACACCCCCTTCCCGAACTGTTGCCGGACAACCTTGAGCGGCACCTTGCCGGGCCTGAACCCCTTGAGCTGCACCCGCGGGGCCATCTGGCGCAAACGCGACTCGACTTCACTATCGACCTTCTCCGCCGGCAGCTGCACCGTCATCTTGCGCTCAAGATGACTGGTCGACTCAACCGAAACCTGCATAATTCATCCTCACATGAAACATCGCCCGGCACCGCCAACCTGACGGAGACCAGACGCAAATAACCGGCAGCCCGGCCCAAAAGCCAGGCTGCCGGCAATCCACTCAAATGGTGCGAAAGGAGAGACTCGAACTCTCACGGGTTGCCCCACTGGAACCTAAATCCAGCGCGTCTACCAATTCCGCCACTCTCGCAATGAAACCGCCGCCTTCGAGGCTATCGATCATACCGTCGAAGCAACCGCGCCGGGAAAAGCGACGGATCCGCCTGAGTCATCGGAATCAGGCAAAAAAATGGGGTGGATGATGGGAATCGAACCCACGACCGCAGGTACCACAAACCTGAGCTCTACCAATTGAGCTACATCCACCATAAAAACCGTTCAGATAATGGCACGCCCGGCAGGATTCGAACCTGCGACCTACGGCTTAGAAGGCCGTTGCTCTATCCAGCTGAGCTACGGGCGCATTATACCTGTCACACTCTGGAATACCTACCCATAGCCCGTGACGGCAAGCCGCTCATCCACAAGGCGAATCCAAACTGCGTCCGTGACCAAATCTGGTCGGGGTGGAGGGATTTGAACCCCCGACCCTCTGCTCCCAAAGCAGATGCGCTACCAGGCTGCGCTACACCCCGAGTCGTGCAAGGGCGTGCATGATACGCACGCGCCCCGGACTCGTCAATCTGGCGCATCCAGCATCCAGCCCGACAGGGACAACAAGAGCAGCACCTGGAAATACAACAATGCAAGCCAGCCCCAAACGGACAGACTTGCGGCGTTCCGTCAACTGACGGCGTGGCCATCAGGGTGTAAGACAGTATTCACGGCGGCCCGTGAACGAACGACTGCTGACCGGTGGGCGGGGATAGAAAGAACGGATAATGCCCGACAAACCCCACAGTTGCCGCCACAACCGCTCACATGAGATTATCCCGCTTTCGAGGATTCCGGACAGGCCCAATGAGCGCAACCCTGATCGATGGCAAAGCCATTGCCGCCGATATTCGCAAGCAGATCAAATCCAGCGTCGAACAACTGACCGACAGCGGCGCCCGCCCACCCGGTATCGCCGTCATTCTGGTTGGCGAAGACCCCGCCTCACAAGTTTATGTCGGCCACAAAAAACGTGCCTGCGGCGAAGTCGGATTCCACTCCGAATCCCGCCAACTGCCTGCGGATACCGACCAGCAGACCCTGCTCGAACTCATCGACCAGTTCAATGCCGACCCAGCCATAGACGGCATCCTCGTCCAACTGCCGCTGCCCGAACACATCGACACCGAAACCGTCATCGAACGCATCCTGCCCGAAAAAGACGTCGACGGCTTCCACCCCTACAACATCGGCCGGCTTGCCGTCCGCATGCCGCTGCTCCGCTCCTGCACCCCCTACGGCGTCATCCATTTGCTCGACCACATCGGCGAAACCTACAAAGGCCGCCATGCTGTCATCGTCGGCGCCTCCAACCACGTCGGCCGCCCGATGAGCCTTGAACTGCTGCTGGCCGGCGCCACCACCACCGTTTGCCACCGCTTCACCAGCGACCTCGAACAGCAGGTGGGACGCGCCGATATCCTGGTCGTCGCCGTCGGCAAACCCGGCATCGTCAAGGGTGAATGGATCAAGCCCGGCGCCACCGTCATCGACATTGGCATCAATCGCACCGAGCAAGGCAAACTCATCGGTGATGTCGATTTCGACAGCGCCCGCACACGCGCCGCCTTCATCACCCCCGTGCCCGGTGGCGTTGGCCCAATGACCGTTGCCATCCTCATGCAAAACACCCTTCAGGCCTATCGTCTACGTCAATCGTAACCTGGCCACCCTGCAAACCCGCCGCTGGGCGACTATGCTCAAGGCTGTGCTCGAATGGATGTGTCACACCATCGATATATCCACACAGTGGGGAGGAAGGAGTTCAGTGAACAGCCATGAGAATCTGTCACATCAACCTGGCCAGATCCTATTCCGGCATGGAGCGCCAGACCGAACTGCTGGTGCGCGCCCTTCGCGACAAACCCGTGCAGCAGCGTCTGCTGCTGCGGGCCGACTCGCCGCTGCTGACCCGGTTGGCCGACATCGACGATATCGACATCCGCATCGTTCGCAGCCCCAGCCTGCTGCAATCCGCCGTCTGCCGCGATTGCGACATCCTGCACGCCCATGAAATCAATGCCGGTGTGCTGGCCTATCTGGGCCGCAAACGCTTCGGCACGCCATTCGCCCTGACATCGCGGCACTTCAGCGCCCCCGACAGCCATCCGCTGGCGCGGCGCATGTTCAACAATGTCGACCTGGTGTTCGCCCTCTCACCCGGCATCGAGCAGACACTCAGGCGTCACCACCCCAAACTGCCTGTCAAAGTCACTCCACTGATGTGCGCCCACCTGAAAATCACCGAAACCTTCAGGCGCCTCAAAAGCCGGTACCAGGGCAAATTCGTCATCGGCGCTGCTTGTGAGCACGGCGGACGCATCGACCGCGGCATCGTCACCTTCATCGATGCGGCACAACGACTACGCCATCACGACAACCTCCAATTCATACTC
>Ga0256841_1003212_pt1 | contig 12358 bp, 8 predicted proteins | sample 356308metaG_FD_185971 | JGI IMG/M metagenome (GOLD analysis project Ga0256841, IMG submission 185971) | Hydrothermal vent microbial communities from Mid Atlantic Ridge, Atlantic Ocean - 356-308 | ecosystem: Environmental > Aquatic > Marine > Hydrothermal vents | place: Atlantic Ocean: Mid...
TGGACGCCCTGGAACGACTCACCGGGCGGCGTCTGGAGGTGATCCGGGTGGTGGGAGGCGGCATCCGCAACCAGATCCTCTGCCAGTTCACCGCGGACGCCTGCCAGCGCCCGGTGGTGGCCGGCCCAGTGGAGGCCACAGCCCTGGGCAACATCATGGTCCAGGCCATGGCCACCGGTCACCTGGCCAGCCTGGAGGAAGGGCGTCAGGCCGTCGCCGCCTCGGTGGAGCGCCAGGAATATCTCCCAGGCCCGGCCGCCCCCTGGGAGGAGGCCTACGCGCGTTTCAGAGAGCTCCTGGCGAGGGAAGGGGCGTGAAGATCGGGGTAGGGCGGCCGGGGTAGGCTAACCGGGATAGGTTAACCGGGGTAGGTTAACCGGGGTAGGGCAACTGAGGGTAGGATGGGTTGGAGACCGGAGGCGTGCCGAACGCGGCCTCCGGTCTCCGCGCGTCTGTCGTCAAAGTGGTTGGCATCGTCAAAACGGTTGGATCTCGGCCGGCTTGGGCAGCAGAGCGCAAATTGGGGCTTCCGCTCACACCACCTCGATCCCCGGGAGCCCCTCCACCACCTCGCCGATGGCCCAACATTGCTGCTTGTGGGCCGCGCAGGCCGCCTGGAAGCGCTCCACCTGGGCCCGGGGCACGGCCAGGAGCAGCCCGCCGCTGGTCTCCGACTCCCAGAGGAGGATGCGCAGGGCTGGGGAGACCCCGGCCTGGAAGTGGACGCGCTGGCCGTAGTGCTCCGGGTTGCGCACGTGGCCCCGGGTCAGGTAGCCGGCCCGGATGTAGTCGAAGACGCCGGGCAGGGTGGGCACATCCGCCGCGCGGATGCGGAAGCCCACGTCCGCCTCCTTGCGGCTGGCCACCACCATCTCTGCGGCGTGGCCCAGCAGCCCGAAGCCGGTGACGTCCGTGGCGCTGCGCACCCGGGCCTGCTTGGCCGCGTGGGAGGCCGCCCGGTTCAGCCGGGACATGGAGACGATGGCCGCGTCCAGGTGACGCACGTCCAGGTCCGGCTGGCGACGGATCCGGCGCAGCAGACGACGGGCCGGGCCCTGGTTCGGGCTGGCCAGCTTGGCCGCGGTGGTGATCACCCCGGTGCCCAGGGGCTTGGTGAGGAAGAGCCGGTCACCGGGACGGGCGCCCCCCTTGCGCATGATCTCCTGGGGGCGGGCCAGCCCCAGGACGCTCATGCCGTAGAAGGGCTCCGGGTTGGTCACCGTGTGCCCCCCGGCCACCACCCCCCCGGCCTCTCGCACCTTGCGGGCCCCGCCGCTGAAGATCTGGGCCACCGTCTCCCCGGCCATGCTCTCCGGGAAACCGGCCACGTTCAGGGCGAAGAGGACCTCCCCGCCCATGGCGTAGACGTCGCTCATGGCGTTCACCGCGGCGATAGCCCCGTAGCTCCAGGGGTTGTCCACGATGGGGGTGAAGAAGTCCGTGGTGTTGATCAGGGCCCGCTCCTCGTCCAGAAGGAAGACCGCCGCGTCATCGGGTTCGGCCAGCCCCACCAGCACCTGGGGATATTCACTTTCTGGGAACAGCTCGGCTAGATGTCGCACGACCTGCGACAACGTCCCTGGCGGGAGCTTGGACGCTCAACCCGCGCAGGCGACCATGCCGGTCAGGGATGGCTCGCGTTGGCTCACGGATGGATCCTCGTGGAACAGGATAGAATAGCGAACAGGGTAGCGAACAGTAGAGTGAACGGGACAGTGAGTTGGAGCGCAGAGAGTGCGCTGAGCCTCAGGGCCTGGGCGAGCTTGCACCCGCTGCCGGTCCTCGGGGGCAGAACCATTCAATTATAAACATCCTCGAACAGATGTAAACTCTCACCCAATCCGTCTGAGCGGTCCAAGCAATCAGCCCGCGGACGCCTCCTTGCCTGCCCTCCCCTCCCCAAACGGGTAGGCGGGAGCTACCCGCGCGGGGCCTGTCACCTGTCTGGATGCGTATTGCCTGCCATCGCGCCCTCCGCTATGCTGAGGGCATCCCCGCGCCGCGACCCTTTCCCACACCGTTGTCCACACTGCCGCCTGCATCGCTGCCCACACAGCTGCTTACACAGCTGCCTACACGAAGATCCCCTTCGGCAGAGTGCCCCTGGCGTCCCCCTGGCGCCTGACTCGACCCCGCCATCCCCCGGCCAATCTGGAAAGGAGGTGCAACCGACAGAGACACGCTCCTCGTCCCCCTGTTGTGGAAAGACCCCTTTGCACCGAAAAAGCACCGGAAAAAGGAGGAACCCATGCAGGAAAACCGCAACGGCATGGCCCAGGCCTACTGGCGGGCCAACCTGAAGGCCATCACCATCCTTCTGATCATCTGGGCCCTGGTCTCCTACGGCGGGGCCATCATCCTGGCCGTTCCCCTCTACAACCTGCGGGTGGGGCAGATCCCCATGAGCTTCTGGTTCGCCCAGCAGGGCTCCATGTTCACCTTCGTGATTCTCATCTTCGTCTACAGCTGGTGGATGAACCGCATCGACCGTCAATTCGACGTACACGAGGAGTAGAGGAGAGCCACCATGTCGACCGAAACCTGGACCCTGATCATCGTAGGCATCACTTTCGCCTTTTACCTGTACGTGGGGTACATGAACCGGGTGCGCGAGACCGCGGGCTTCTACGTGGCCGGGCGGGGCGTGCCGGCCATCGCCAACGGCGCAGCCACCGCCGCGGACTGGATGTCCGGCGCCTCCTTCGTCTCCATGGCCGGCCTGATCTCCTTCCTGGGCTACGACGGGGCGGTCTACCTCATGGGCTGGACTGGCGGCTACGTGCTCCTGGCCCTGCTCCTGGCCCCCTACCTGCGCAAGTACGGCAAATACACCGTGCCCGACTTCATCGGTGACCGCTACTACTCCAACACGGCTCGCTCCGTGGCCGCCATCGCCACCATCTTCATCTCCCTCACCTACGTGGCCGGGCAGATGCGGGCCGTGGGCATCGTCTTCAGCCGCTTCCTCCAGGTGAACATCGTCATGGGGGTGATCATCGGCATGGCCATCGTGGCCTTCTTCGCGGTGCTGGGCGGCATGAAGGGCATCACCTGGACCCAGGTGGCCCAGTACTCGGTGCTCATCGCCGCCTACCTGATCACCACCGTGGCCATCGCCATGAAGCTCACCAACAACCCGGTTCCTCAGCTGGCCTTCACCTTCAGCGACATCGCAGTGCGGCTGAACCAGATCCAGATCGACCTGGGGTTGAAGGAGTACATCCGGCCCTTCCAGAACTTCTCCGGCCTGAACGTCTTCTTCATCACCCTGGCCCTGATGCTGGGGACCGCCGGCCTGCCCCACGTGATCATCCGCTTCTACACCGTGCCCAAGGTCTCGGACGCCCGCATCTCCGCGGGCTGGGCCCTGCTCTTCATCGCCATCCTCTACACCTCCGCCCCGGCCCTGGCCGTCTTCGCCAAGTACAACCTGATCAACACCCTGCACGGCAAGAGCATCCAGGAGGTGCAGGCCATCGACTGGGCGGTGAAGTGGGAACAGACGGGCCTGCTCAAGTTCGAGGACAAGAACGGGGACGGCAAGCTGGAGATGGCCGCGGACAAGGAGGCCAACGAGATCACCATCGACCGGGACATCATCGTGCTCTCCACGCCGGAGGTGGCCAAGCTGGCCCCCTGGGTGGTGGGCCTGGTGGCGGCAGGGGGCCTGGCCGCCGCCCTCTCCACCGCGGCGGGCCTGCTCCTGGCCATGTCCAGCGCGGTCTCCCACGACGTCTACTACCGCATCCTGAAGCCGGGCGCCACCGAGGCGGAGCGGATGCGGGTGGGCCGGACCATGATCTTCCTGGCCATCCTGGTGGCCGGCTACTTCGGCGTCCGTCCGCCGGGCTTCGTGGGGGAGGTGGTGGCCTTCGCCTTCGGTCTGGCTGCAGCCAGCCTCTTCCCCGCCATCCTCCTGGGCATCTTCGACAAGCGCATGAACCGGGAAGGGGCCATCACCGGGATCCTGGTGGGGCTGATCTTCACCATGCTCATGATCATCCTCATCCGCTCCCAGAAGCTGCTGGGGACGCCGGAGCCCCTGCTGGAGTCCTTCCTGGGGATCAATGCCCAGGGCGTGGGCGTGGTGGGGGCCATCCTCAACTTCATCGTCGCCTACGTGGTCTCCCGGGCCACGCCGCCGCCGCCAGAACGCATCCAGAACCTGGTGGAGGAGATCCGGGTGCCCCGGGGCGCCCTGAGCCCGGTGGCCGAACACTGAGCCGCCCCCGGGGCGGGAGCCCCCGCCGCCCCGGCTTTCTCGACCTTCCCCCGGCCGTCGACGCGGCCTGCTTCCCCGTGATATAATGCGCCCAGACCGGGCACACGAACGAGGTCGAGCCATGAAAGAGACCAGCCACATCCACGTTCCCCCCACCCTGGCCTTGAAAGCCCTGCGCACCGTCCTGGGCGTCTCTCTGTTCTTCTTCCTCTTCTACATCGTCATCGGCCACTACCTCTGGGAACTCCCTTTCCCCACCCCCGGGGACCTGCTGGAGATCTTCCTGGTGGCCGGGGCAGGGGTGGGCCTGGGGGTTCTGTTCAGCCGCTTCTGGCCCCTGCCGCCAGAGCTGGGGATGGAGCGGGTGGTGCGCACCCTGCTCCTGGTCATCCCGGCCCTGGGGATCGGCATCGCTCTACAGACCCTCCTCCAGGGCGCTCAGGCCCAGCGGGCCCTCTATCTGATCTTCGCCCTGGCCGCCTGGGTGGGCTCCGGCTACATTGTCCGTGGGACAGCTGCGCCCCATGCAACCGATTGACTTCATCCGCTCCACGCCTCCCTTCCAGCACTTGACGGAAGAGGAGCTCAGACTGATCGCAGCCGCCCTGCGCATCGTGCGCTACCCGGCCGGCGCGGTGATCCTGGTGCGGAACGGGCCGCCCAGCCGACAGCTCTACCTGATCCGGGAGGGCGCGGTGCGCATGGAGCGGGATGGCCAGGCCGTCATGGTCCTGGAAGAGGGGGAATGCTTCGGTTTTCCCTCCCTGCTCAGCCAGCAGCCCCCGGTCTTCGACGTGGTGGCGGAGGAAGCCAGCCTGATCTACCAGATCCCCGAGGCCGTCTTCCGCCAGCTCCTCCAGAACGCCGCCTTCGCCGAGCACTTTCTCCAGGGGCTGAGCCAACGGCTGCGTCGGGCCGCGGCCCCGGAAAAACCCGGCTTCTGGGGGGACTTCACCAGCCCCGCGGCCAGCCTGATCCAGCGCCCCCCGCTCTTCGTGCCCCCGGAGGCCACGGTGGCCGAGGCAGCCCGGGCCATGCACCAGGCCAACATCAGCTCCATCCTGGTCAGCAGCCAGCCCCCGGGCATCGTCACCGTCCGGGACCTGCGCAGCCGGGTCCTGGCCCAGGAGCGCCCGCCGGAGACGCCGGTCCAGGAGGTGATGAGCGCGCCGGTGAAGACCTTGCCCGGGGAGACGCCCATCTACGGCGCGCTGATCTTCGCCCTGGAGGAGCAGATCCACCACCTGGTCCTGGAACGAGAAGGGGCCATCGTGGGGGTGATCACCGACACGGACCTCCTGCGCCACCAGGTCAAGAACCCCCTCTTTCTCCTGGAGCGGGTGCGCCGGATGGGCCCTGAGGCGGGGCTGCCCGAGTACGCCCAGGAGGTGGGCGCCACGGTGGAGACCCTCTTCCGGAGCGGGCTGGAGGTGACCCAGATCGGGCGGGTGGTGGCCAGCCTGAACGACGCCCTCATCGCCCGGCTGCTCCACCTGGCCGAGGAGGAGCTGGGGCCGCCCCCCACCCCCTACGCCTGGATCGTCTTCGGCTCCGAGGGGCGCATGGAGCAGACCCTGCTCACGGACCAGGACAACGCCCTGGTCTACGCGGAGGAGCTCCCTGGCGCGGCGGACTATTTCGCCCGGCTCAGCCAGCGGGTCATCGACCAGCTGATCCAGGCGGGCTTCCCCCCGTGCCCTGGGGGCTACATGGCCACCAACTGGCGCCGTCCGCTGGACCAGTGGATGCGCCTCTTTCGGGGCTGGATAGAGACGCCCGAGCCCCAGGCCCTGCTGGAGGCCAGCATCTTCTTCGACTTCCGCCAGGTCCACGGCGAGCTGGATCTGGAGCCCCTGGAGGCCCTCTGCGCCCGGGCCGGGGAGCACCGCATCTTCCTGGCCCACATGGCCCGGATCACCACCCGTTTCCAGCCGCCGCTGGGCTTCTTCCGGCGCATCCGCCAGGACCAGGAGGGCAAGGTGGATCTGAAGAAAGGGGGCGTGGCCCCCATCGTGGCCCTGGCCCGGGTCTACGCGCTGGAGGGCGGTGTGCGGGCCCGGCCCACCCTGGATCGCCTGGAGGCCGCGGCGAACGCCGGCGCCCTGAGCCAGGAGGGGGCCGAGACCCTGGCCGAGGCCTTCCGCTTTCTGCTGCACCTGCGTCTGCGGGAACAGCTGAAGCGCTGGCGGGCCGGCCAGCCGGTGGAGAACAGCGTGAAGCTGGAGGCGCTCTCCAGCCTGGAGCGGCGGCACCTCAAGGAGGCCTTCCTGGCCATCCGGGAGATGTTGGCGGCCCTGGAGCAGCGCTTCCAGGTGGGCATGTTGGGGTGAGACGCGAGCCAGGGATCGCCCCCTTGGCCCTTTTCCTGAGGAGGTCTCGAATGAACCGGCGCCGCATGGTGGGACAGCGTCTGGTGGCCCTCTTTCTGGCCGGGGCGCTTCTCTTCAACTACCCCTTGCTGACCCTGTTCAACAGCCAGCGCACCGTCGGCGGCATCCCCTTGCTCTACGCCTATCTCTTCCTGGTCTGGGCTGGGTTCATCGGGCTCATGGCCTGGATCATCGAGCGGAAATGACGGGGAGTGGAAATGATGGGGGTCAGCGGGTGATCGGGCAATCGGGCGATTGGATGATCGGAGTGTCGGGCGGTTGACCATGCTCCAACCTTGGGTCATTGCGCTGGTGGCCATCGGCTACATCGGGGTCCTCTTCGCCTTCGCCTACTACGGCGACAAGCGAGCCGATGCCGGGCGCAGCCTCATCAACAACCCCTACGTCTACGCCCTCTCCCTGGCCGTCTACTGCACGGCCTGGACCCTCTACGGCAGCGTGGGCCGGGCGGCCAACACCGGGGTGGGCTTCCTGCCCATCTACCTGGGGCCCACCCTCATGGCGGCCCTCTGGTGGTTCGTCCTGCGCAAGATCCTGCGCATCAGCAAGGCCAACCGCATCACCTCCATCGCCGATTTCGTCGCCTCCCGCTACGGCAAGAGCACCCTGTTGGGCGGCCTGGTCACGGTGATCGCCGTGGTGGGGGTCATCCCCTACATCTCCCTGCAGCTGAAGGCCGTCTCCACCAGCTTCACCCTGCTCTGGCACTTCCCAGATCTCTCCCTGCCAGCCATGGACACCCTGCCCCTGCTCCGGGACACGGGCTTCTTCGTGGCCCTGATGATGGCCGCCTTCGCCATCCTCTTCGGCACCCGCCACCTGGACGCCACGGAGCACCACGAGGGGCTGGTGGCCGCCATCGCCTTCGAGTCCATCGTGAAGGTGGTGGCCTTCTTGGCCGCGGGGATCTTCGTCACCTTCGGCGTCTATCGGGGCTTCGGGGACCTCTTCACCCAGGCCGCGGAACGGCCAGAGCTCCGGGCCCTCTTCACCTTCGATCCCAACGCCCACTCCTTCGAGAGCTGGTTCTGGCTCATCTTCCTCTCCATGATGGCCATCATGTTCCTGCCCCGTCAGTTCCAGATGGCGGTGGTGGAGAACGTGAGCGAGCGCCACCTGAACACGGCCATCTGGCTCTTCCCTCTCTACCTCCTGCTCATCAACCTCTTCGTCCTGCCCATCGCCCTGGCCGGGCGCCTCCAGTTCACAGAGCCCGGCGTGGATCCGGACATGTTCGTCCTGCTCATGCCCGCGGCTCACGGCCAGGGAGCCCTGGCCCTGCTGGTCTTCGTGGGCGGGCTCTCCGCGGCCACCGGCATGATCATCGTGGAGACGGTGGCCCTGAGCACCATGGTCTCCAACGACCTGGTCATGCCCATCCTCCTCCACACCCGGATCCTCCAGCCCACCATCCAGCAGGACCTGCCGCGGCTGCTCCTGAACATCCGCCGGGGGGCCATCCTGACCATCGTGCTCCTGGGCTACCTCTACTTCCGGGTCACCGGAGAGGCCTTCACCCTGGTCTCCATCGGCCTCATGTCCTTCGCGGCGGTGGCCCAGTTCGCGCCGGCCATCCTGGGCGGCATCTACTGGAAGGGGGGCACCCGGTTGGGCGCGCTGGTGGGCCTGGTTGCCGGTTTCGTGACCTGGGCCTATACTCTACCTATCCCCTCCCTGGCCGAGGCGGGCTGGCTCGATTCGGGCCTCATCCAGCAGGGCCCCTGGGGGTTGACCTGGCTCCGGCCCTACGCCCTCTTCGGCCTGCAGGGGCTGGATCCCATCACCCACTCCCTCTTCTGGAGCATGCTGGCCAACCTGGGCGGCTACGTGGTCGTCTCTTCCCTGGGCCACCAGAGCGCCATCGAGCATCGCCAGGCCTCCCTCTTCGTGGACGTCTTCCGCCGGGCGGGATCCGAGACGCCGGTGCGGGTGTGGCGGGGCGGCGGCTCCTTCCTGGACCTGCAGACCCTGCTGGAGCGCTTTGTGGGGAAACGCCGGGCCCAGGCCGCCCTGGAGGGCTACGCCCAGGAGCAGGGCCTGACCTCCGTCCAGGAGCTGGAGGCGGCCCCCGAGCTGGTGGAGTTCGTGGAGCGGCTCCTGGCCGGGAGCATCGGCGCCGCCTCCGCCCGGGTGGTCATCGCCTCCACCGTCACCGAGGAGCCCCTGAGCAAGGAGGAGGTCATCCACATGCTGGACGAGACCTCCCAGGTCATCGCCTACAGCCGCCAGCTGGAGCAGAAGTCCCGGGAGCTGGAGGCGGCCACCGCGGAGCTGCGGGCGGCCAACCTGCGCCTGCAGGAGCTGGACCGGCTCAAGGACGAGTTCATCTCCACCGTGACCCACGAGCTGCGCACGCCCTTGACCTCCATCCGGGCCATGGCGGAGATCCTGCAGGACAACCCGGCCCTGGATCCGGAGCAGCGCCGGGCCTTCGTGGGCATCATCCAGAAGGAGAGCGAACGCCTCTCCCGGCTCATCAGCCAGGTGTTGGACCTGGCCAAGATCGAGTCCGGGGCCTTCGAGTGGCACGCCACGGACGTGGCTCTGACGCCGGTGATCCAGGAGGCCCTGGCCGCGACGAACCACCTCATCCAGGAGAAGCAGATCCGCCTGGAGCTCGATCTGCCCGACCGCTTCCCCCTGGTCCACGCGGACCCAGACCGGCTGGTCCAGGTGATGATCAACCTGCTCTCCAACGCGGCCAAGTTCACCCGGGATTGGATCCGGGTGCGGCTGCTGGTGACGCCGGACCACCTGCGGGTGGACGTGCAGGACAACGGCCCGGGCATCCGGCCCGAGGACCAGGAGCGGATCTTCGAGAAGTTCCATCAGCTGAGCCAGGGCGGCCAGGGTCGTCCCCAGGGCACAGGCCTGGGGTTGCCCATCAGCCGCCACATCGTGGAGCGGTGCGGCGGCCGGCTCTGGGTGGAGAGCCAACCTGGCCAGGGGGCCACCTTCTCCTTCCTGCTGCCCTTGCCCAGCCCCAGCCGGGGAGCCGCCCCGGCCTCGCCATCGCACACCGATCCATCCTACACAGACCCGTCCTACACAGACTCGTCCTACACAGATCCATCGCCACACACGGTGCCAGACGCATGACCAACGACCGCCAGCCCAAGTCAACCCAGCCCAGATCCGCTCGGCCCGAACCGGTCCAGCCCAGGTCCGCCCAGCCCGGGTCTGTCCAGCCGAAACAGATCCTCATCGTGGACGACGAGCCCAACATCATCGTCTCCCTGGAGTTCCTCATGCAGCAGGCCGGTTACCAGGTCCACGTGGCCCGCACCGGGGAGGAAGCGGTGGAGAAGATCGGCCAGCTGGAGCCGGACCTGGTCCTGCTGGACGTGATGCTGCCAGACCTGGACGGGTTCGAGATCTGCCAGTGGGTGCGGGAGCACCCCGAATGGCGCGGCATCCGGATCGTCATGCTCACAGCCAAAGGACGGGATGTGGACGTGGCCAAGGGGCTGGCCCTGGGCGCGGACGCCTACATCACCAAGCCCTTCTCCACCCGCAAGCTGGTGGCCGAGGTGGCTCGAATCTTGGCGGAGAAGGTCTGATCCCTTGACCAGCAGCCTGGATCGGCCCGGTCCAGGCCCCACCGTGTAGCGTGTTGCTCGTTCCGGGGCAAGGCATGGCGCGTCGCACTTTTCTCTTCTTCCTCATCCTCACCGGCCTCCTGGGCCTGGTGGCCGGCTTTGCCCTGCTCTGGCTGCTCCTGGCCTGGCTTTCCGGCGGCGCAGCCGGGGAGGAGGTGCATCGGCTGCTCCTGGCCCCCAAAGCCCTGGGAGCCCTGCTGGCTGCCCTGCTTGCCCTCCTGGCCCTGCTCCTACGCCTGAGCCAACGCCTCCAGGCAAGCCTCTTCAGCACCCACCGCCTGGCGGAAGAGGTCCAGATCATCGCCACCGCCAACCCCGCCCATCGCCTGGGCCTGGACGGTCCGCCGGAGTTGCAGGCCCTGGCCCAAGCCGTGAACCACCTGGCCGACAGCTTCCAGCAGGCCCTGGCCCAGCAAACCCACGCCGTCCAGGAGGCCCAAGCCCATCTGGAGGAGGAGAAGGAACGGCTGGCCGCCCTTCTGGCCGAGCTGAGCGAAGGGGTGGTGGTCTGCAACCTGGAGGGGCAGGTCCTGCTCTACAACCGGCGGGCCAAGGGCATCCTGGAGCCGACGGGCCCGGAGGAGGGGCGAGGGGGCTACCTGGGCCTGGGCCGCTCCATCTTCGGCCTGGTGGATCACAGCGCCATCGCCCACGGCCTGGAGACCGTCCACGCCCAGGTGACCCGAGGCCGGAGCCACCCGGTGGTCACCTTCGTGGACCGGACGCCCCAGGGTCGTTTCCTCCGGGTGCGCCTGGCCCCTGTCCTGGTGGAGGGGGCGATGCAGGGCTTCGTCCTCACCCTGGAGGACATCACCCAGCAGATGGAGAGCAGCAGCCGACGGGATCGCCTGGTCCAGACCCTGAGCCAGGGCATCCGAGCCTCCCTGGCCAACATCCGGGCGGCCATTGAGGCCATCCAGAGCTACCCGGGGATGGAGCCGACCCAGCGGGCCCGCTTCCAGCAGGTGATCCAGGAGGAGGCCCAGGAGCTGAGTCGGCTGCTGGACGAGACCCTGGCCGAGTACACCCAGGTGATGAAGGCCCGCTGGCAGCGCAGCCAGATCCTGGCCGAGGATCTGCTCAGCGCGCTGGAGCGTCAGCTGAGCCGGGAGCAGAGGACGCCGGTGACGATGGGGGAGGTCCAGCCGGAGCTCTGGCTGGAGGTGGACAGCCTGGCGGTGATGCGGGCGTTGATGGCCTTCCTGCAACGGGTGATCCAGGAGAGGCGAGCGGCCAAGTTGATCCTGGGAGCGGAGTGTCGGGAGGGGCATGGGGCCCTGCTGGTGGCCTGGCCGGACGAAGAGCCCGATCTGGGGCCGCTTCGGGCCTGGCTCCAGGGGAACGACGCCCCAGAGACGGGCTCCTTCCCCAGCCTGCAGGAGGTGGCGGAACGGCACGGGGGCGCGGTCTGGCTGGAGGGGCAGGCCGGGCTGGTCCAACTGGTCCTGCTGCTGCCCCGGACGCCGGCGCCGCCCTCCTGGAGCGGCCCGCCCCTCGGGGAAAGCCGTCCCGAGTACTACGATTTCGACCTGCTTTTCCGCCGACCCAGCCAGCAGCCAGCCCTGGATCTGCGCCCCCTGGACCGGCTCGTCTACACGGTCTTCGACACCGAGACCACAGGCCTGGACCCGGAGACGGACCGCATCATCTCGCTGAGCGGGGTGCGCATCGTGAACGGGCGGCTCCTGCGCCAGGAGATCTTCGATCAGCTGGTGAACCCGGGCCGTCCCCTGGGCTCCGGGTCGGTGGCCATCCACGGCATCACCCCGGAGATGCTCCGGGGACAGCCGTCCATCCAGGAGGTGCTGCCCCGCTTCCACCGTTTCGCGGAGGAGACGGTGCTGGTGGCCCACAACGCGGCCTTCGACATGCGCTTCCTGCAGGTCCTGGAGGCCCAGACCGGCGTGCGCTTCACCAACCCCGTGCTGGACACCCTCCTCCTCTCCGCGGTGGTCCATCCTCACCAGGAAGACCACAGCCTGGAGGCCATCGCCCAGCGCCTGGGCATTCCGGTCATCGGGCGCCACACCTCCCTGGGGGACGCCATCCTGACCGCGGAGATCTTCCTCAAACTCATTCCCCTCCTGGCCCAGAAAGGGATCCACACCTTGGGCCAGGCCCGGGAAGCCGCGGAGAAGACCTACTTC
>Ga0256841_1003213_pt1 | contig 12352 bp, 10 predicted proteins | sample 356308metaG_FD_185971 | JGI IMG/M metagenome (GOLD analysis project Ga0256841, IMG submission 185971) | Hydrothermal vent microbial communities from Mid Atlantic Ridge, Atlantic Ocean - 356-308 | ecosystem: Environmental > Aquatic > Marine > Hydrothermal vents | place: Atlantic Ocean: Mid...
ACCTCGATGGCGTTGATTTTGACTACCGACATGGGCGGGATCTCCTCGGCTGGCGGCGACGGGACCATGCTACAAGCGCCCGGGTGCCGGCTGGGGTGCCTTGACGATGAGACAATGTGAGCATTATTGTCTCATCGTATGACCGAGCCGGGGCCGCCGCCCACCACCGGTGAAGGTCCCAGGGGGCAGGCCCGGGGACACTTCCAACGTGAGGATCCCCACAGCGTGGGTGGGAGGATCCTGGCCGCCACCGAGCGGTGCGTCTGCCGGTGGGGATGGGCGAAGACCACCCTCGAGGACATCGCCGGGGAGGCCGGGCTCAGCCGGGCCACGATCTACCGGACCTTCCCCGGGGGGCGGGACGTGGTGTTCGAGGCTCTGCGGCGTCACAAGGTGATCGAGTTCTTCGGTGACCTCGAGGCGGCGGCGGCGGCCGCCCCCGACGTGGAGTCCCTGCTCACCGACGTGATCCACAAAGCGGCGGTGAGCCTGGCCGCCGATGAGCAGTTCCAGTACCAGCTGCTTCACGAACCCGGTGAGATCCTCCAGGCCCTCACCTTCCGGGGGTTGGACCGCCTCATCGCCTCCTCCCGGGTGTTCATCGCCCCCCACCTGACCCGGTTCGTGTCCCGACGGGACGCCAACCACCTGGCCGAGTGGGCCACCCGGGTGACCCGCAGCTACCTGCTCGAACCGAGTCCGGATCTGGACCTGGAGGACCGTGACTCGGTCCGCAGGTTCGTGGCGGCCCGGGCGTCGTCGCCGCCACCACGCCGCGATCCGGACCCGGCGGCGGCCGACCTCATCCGAAATTGAACCCAACCGACCTTCTGAACAGAACCTGATCGCACAAGGAGAACAATGTCAACCACCGAAGAGATCCTCGGCCGGGCCGACGCCAACGACTTCGAGGCCATTCTCTCGCTGACGAACACCGCCGTCGACGAGGTGGAGCACGTCGTGAAGAACGGGGCCGACACCATCTACACGTGGGACTACGACAAGGGGCGGCGGCCCCAGCTCGAGACCCTGTACGAGAAGGCCAAGAAGGGCCAGTGGAACGGCGAGACCGACCTTCCCTGGGATGTCGACGTGGATCCCGAGAAGGAGGCCCGGGCCATGTTCGAGATGGCCGGGGGGATGGATCAGATGATCGACCTCCAGGGCACCGGGTGCGAGAACTGGGGGGAGAAGGAGTGGATCGACTTCAACATCGAGTCCCAGAACTGGAGCCTCTCCCAGTTCATGCACGGTGAGCAGGGGGCTCTCATCTGCACCGCCAAGATCGTCGAGACCGTGCCGTGGATCGACGCCAAGTACTACGCCTCCACCCAGGTCATGGACGAGGCCCGCCACGTGGAGGTGTTCGCCAAGTACCTCAACACGAAGCTCACCGGCCACTACCCCATAAACGTCCACCTGGAGATGCTCCTCGACGACATCGTGGAGGACAGCCGCTGGGACATGACCTACCTGGGTATGCAGATCATGGTGGAGGGACTGGCCCTGGCCGCCTTCAGCTTCATGCACCAGCAGAGTCAGGAGCCCCTGCTCAAGCAGCTCCTGCGCTACGTCATGAGCGACGAGGCCCGCCACGTGGCCTTCGGTGTCCTCTCCCTCAAGGAGGTCTACCAGGACCTCACCCAGGCCGAGATCCGTGAGCGGCAGGAGTTCGCCTTCGAGGCCGCGGTCCGTATGAGGGACCGCTTCCTGTCCCAGGAGGTCTGGGAGAGGATGGGCGTCGACGTCAAGAAGATCATCCCCCGGATCTGGGAGAACCCCGATCGCCTGGAGTTCCAGCGTCTGCTGTTCACCAAGATCGTCCCCAACTGCAAGAAGCTGGGTCTGCTCGACGCCGGCGACGCCTGGTTGCGCCGTCGCTTCGAGGAGATCGGCGTGATCCAGTACGAGAACTGGGTCGACACCTCCGAGGAGGTCGACGCCTTCGCCATCAGCGACGAGCTGGAGGCCGCGGCCGCCGCCGCCGGGGTCTGAGCCACCCGAACCCCACCCCGGCGGTCATTGGGTCGCCGGGGGTCTGGGGCTAGGGTCGGGGGCCATGAACAGCGAGACTCCGACCGACACCCGGCTGTTGGTCCTGTTGGGACTTCGACTCAAGGGGTTCGCCGACCCCGGGGCCATAGCCGAGGTGGTGGGCCTCGACCCCGCCCGGGTCGAGACCGAACTCGGGTCGCTGGTCGAGGAGGGCCTGGTCAGGTTCAACGAGCAGCGTCAGGTGTACGTGCTGGATCCCGAGGTGGGTCGCCCCGAGGGCGAACGCCTGCTGGCCCGTGAACTGGAGGTCAGGGGCACCCGTCCCGCCGTGGACGGTGCCTACCGGACGTTCCTGGACCTCAACTCCGAGATGCTGCAATTGTGCACCGACTGGCAGATCCGTTCCGACGTCGAACCCCAGACCCTCAACGACCACACCGACGAGGACTACGACGAGCAGGTGATCTCACGCCTGGTCGACATCGACGATCGTCTGCGCCTGGTCCTGACCGACCTGGAGGCGGCCGCCCCCCGCTACGGTGTCTACCGGCGAAGGTTCGGAGGGGCCCTCGACCGTGTACTGGCCGGGGAGACGGACTACTTCACCAAACCGGTGATACCCAGCTATCACACCGTTTGGTTCGAACTGCACGAGGATCTGCTGGCCAGTCTCGGCATCGACCGGGCCAGCGAGAGGAGTGACTGAACCGTGGGCGCACGATTCGGCCGGGTGATCCCGGCCATGATCACCCCGTTCACCCCCGAGGGGGAACTCGACGTGGACGGGGCCGTGAACCTGGCCCGTCGACTCGTCGGGGAGGGGGCCGAGGGACTGGTACTCAGCGGTACCACCGGGGAGAGTCCCACCCTGGAGGACTCCGAGGACTGGGAGCTGTGGAGGGCCGTGGCCGAGGCGGTGACCGTCCCCGTCATCGCCGGCACCGGTACCAACGCCACCGCCCACGCCGTGTCCCAGACCCGCAGGGCCACCGAGTGCGGCGTGGCCGGGGTGCTGGTGGTCACCCCCTACTACAACCGCCCCTCGCAGGCGGGCATGTCAGCCCATTTCCGGGCCGTGGCCGCCGCCACCCCGCTGCCGGTGATGCTCTACGACATCCCGGTGCGGACCGGTCGGAAGATCTCCACCGCCCTGTTGCTGGAGCTGGCCCGCGAGGTACCCAACATCGTGGCCGTGAAGGACGCGGCGGGGAACCCGGGGGAGTCGGCCCGGGTCATCGCCGAGGCCCCGCCGGGGTTCGAGCTCTACTCCGGCGACGACTCGATGACCCTGCCCCTCATGGCGGTGGGGGCGGTCGGGGTGGTCAGCGTGTGCGCCCACTGGACCGCCCCGGAGATGGTGGCCATGCTGGACGCGGTGGAGTCAGGAGACTGGACCCGGGCCCGGGAACTCAATGCGGCCATGCTGGATTCCTATGATTTCGAGTCCTCCGACGAGGCCCCCAACCCGGTGCCGACCCGGGCCATGTTGAACTCAATGGGTCTGGGTGTGGGAGAGTGCCGCCTGCCCATGGGACCCACCCCACCCGGCCTGGAGGTCGAAGCCATGAAGATCCACGAGAGACTGGCCCAGGCCAGGTGACCTCACCGGTAACGGTGACCTTCCTGGGGGGACTCGGGGAGGTCGGCCGCAACTGCACCGTCATCGAGTACGAGGGGCGGCTCATAGTCATCGACTTCGGGCTGATGTTCCCCAGCGCGGCCATGCCGGGTGTGGACGTGATCCTGCCCGACGACCGCTACCTGGCCGACCGGGCCGATCGGATCGACGGTCTGATCATCACCCACGCCCACGAGGACCACGTCGGAGGTGTTCCCTACTTCTTCGCCCGGTACGAGGCCCCCCTCTACGGTTCGGCCCTGTCCATGGCCATAGCCGACCACAAGCTGACCGAGGCCGGTCTGGGGCACATGACGTCCCTGAACCCCGTGGCCGACGGGGACACGGTGAGGATCGGGCCCTTCGACGTGGAATTCCTGCCCATCACCCACTCCGTGCCCCAGTCGATGTGCATCGTGGTTCACACCCCCCAGGGGATCGTGGTCCACACCGGGGACTTCAAGGTCGACGACACACCGATCGACAACCGCCTCACCGACCTGCGGCGCCTCGGGGCCCTGTCGGAGGATCCGGGTATCAGGCTGCTCCTGGCCGACTCCACCAACGCCGACTCCCCGGGACGCTCGGCCAGCGAGAGCTCGATCGGGGAGACCTTCCGTCGTCTGTTCCCCGAGCATTCCGACAAGAGGATCATCGCCTCCTGCTTCGCCAGTCATCTGCACCGGGTGCAACAGGTGGCCGACGTGGCCATCGACCAGGGACGGTACGTGTTCCCCCTCGGGCGCTCGATGGTGAACAACGTCCGGATCGCCCGGGAACTGGGGGTGCTCGACATTCCCGAGCGCTGGATCCGACCCATCGACGAGGTCGACTCCCACCCCCCCGAGAAGGTGTGCGTGGTGTGCACCGGATCCCAGGGGGAGCCCATGGCCGCCCTGTCGTTGCTGGCCAAGGGGGAGCAGCGGACGTTCGGGGTGGGCGAGGACGACCTGGTCCTGCTGACCAGCAGCCCCATACCGGGTAACGAGAGGGCGGTGTACTCGATGATCGACGCCCTCACCCGGAGGGGGTGCGAGGTGGTTCACTCCGGGATGGAGCACGTTCACACCAGCGGTCACGCCAAGCGCGACGAACTCAGGACGTTCCACAACGTCGCCTCCCCCGAATGGTTCACACCCATCGAGGGGGAGTTCCGGATGCTGCGCCGCCACGCCGATCTGGCCCTCGACCAGGGAATGGATCCCGACCGGGTCATACTGGCCCTCGACGGGGACCAGATCACCCTCACCGACCGCTCGGTCACCAAGAAGGGGTCCCTGCCCCATCGTTACCGTTACGTCCAGGGCCGGGTGGAGTCCCTCGACGACATCGTCCTGGCCGATCGCATGATTCTGTCCAAGGGCGGGTTCGTGAACGTGTCGCTGACGGTGGACCCCGAGCGGGGGAGGATCGTGAGCCAGCCGGCGATATCCACCAGGGGGTGGATCACCGAACCCCACTTCACCGAGCTGGAGTCGGACCTGGAGAAGGCCATCACCGATGCCGTCACCAAGGCCCTCGACAAGGGGGCGGTGCAACTCCAGCAGATCGAGAAGGTCGTGAGGAGAACCGCCGGTAAGTTCGTGGCCGACCGCACCGGTCGCCGCCCCGCCATCCTGGCCCAGGTGCACTTCACCCGCTGAAACGGCGGCCCCTGGAACCGGCCCGGCCCTCGCGGGGGCTCCCGGAACGGTACCTTGTCAGCCATGGCGACCACCCGCCGTACCAGGGCGACCACCAGACGTAGCTCGACGGCCCGCGGCCGATCCGGCTCGGGGGCCTCGAGGCGGCGCGCCTCCACCCGGGGTCGGGCCTCCACCCGCAGGGCGGCGGAATCCCGCCGCCGGGCTCCGGCCCGGCGGCCCGCGGCCCGAGCCTCCCGTCGACCGGCCCGCCGTCGACCAGCCCGCCGGGGCCCCTCTTCGGCGGCCCGCCTGGCCGCGAGACGTCACGACATCGCGGTCCTCACCCTGTTCGGCCTGGCCCTGCTCAGCGTCCTGGGGTTGTTCGGCGACCTGGCCGGTCCCGTCGGTCGAGGTCTGGCCCTGGGAATCGGAACCGTGGTCGGGGTGTTCCGCTTCGCCGTGCCCGCGGTGTTCCTGTGGTGGGCGATGTCACTCATGACCACCGATCGGACCGAGCTGGGCTGGAGGGTCGGATTCGGCTCGGGGGTCCTGTTCGCGGTGGGAACGGCGTTCGCCCACCTGATATCGGGTCCCGACCGGTTCAGCGCCCCGGCGGCGGACCTCAGCCGGGGAGGGGGCATCGTGGGGGCGGCCATCGCCGAGAGTCTCAAGACCTTCCTGGCCGTCCCCGGAACCTGGGTGGTGCTGGTCCTCATCGGATTGTTCGGGCTGTTGGTCCTCTTCGACCTCCCCCTGGCCCTCGTCGGTGAGGTGGTGGGTTCGGGCCTGGTCCGGGCCCGCGACGCCGTGGTCCGCTTCGTGGACGAGTTCGGGCACGGGCCCGAGGCCGGGGAGCACGACGGGGAGACGGGGGCGGCCTCGGAACTGGACCTGACCCGGCCCGACGGTGGAATGGGAACCGGGGCCGACGGTGTGGATCCGGGAGACGAGAGCGGGGCCGTTCACGAGGATGAGGGGAGCCCCACCGAGTCCGGGTCTGAGCCCGAGCCCGGGTCCGAGCCCGGGAGACCGGCCCGACCCCGGGTCAGGGTCCCCGCGGGCCCCGTGGCCGACGGGGAGCAGTTGGCCATCGACCTCGACGCCGGCCGCATCCGTGGTCCCTGGCAGCTCCCCCCCATGGGACTACTGCAGCGCAGCGGGGCCCAGACGGTGGACGAGAGGCTGGTGCACTCGGGGGGTCGGGCCCTCGAGCAGGCCCTGGCCAATCACGGGGTGGAGACCAAGGTCATCGGAATGACCGTGGGCCCCACCGTGACCCGCTACGAGCTGGAGCTGGGACCGGGGGTCAAGGTGGCCCGGGTGACCAGCCTCAACCGCGACATCGCCTACGCCATGGCGTCCTCCGACGTCAGGATCCTGGCCCCCATCCCCGGTCGGTCCGCCATCGGGGTGGAGGTCCCGAACTCCCAGCGGCACCTGGTGGCCCTGGGGGACATCCTCACCAGCGCCAGCGCCTCGGAGGCCGAGCACCCCCTGGAGGTGGCCCTCGGTCAGGACATCTCGGGACGCCCGGTCATGGCCAACATCGCCACCATGCCCCACGTGCTCATCGCCGGGGCGACGGGAGCGGGCAAGTCCTCGTGCATCAACGCCATCATCACCTCCCTGCTCATGAGGGCCACCCCCGATCAGGTGAGGATGATCCTCGTCGACCCCAAGCGGGTCGAGTTGAACCAGTACGACCGCCTGCCCCACCTTCTCACCCAGGTGGTGACCAACCCGAAGAAGGCCGCCAACGCCCTGGCCTGGGCGGTCAAGGAGATGGAGAGGCGCTACGACCTGCTGTCCCGGGTCGGGGTGCGTGACATCACCGGATACAACGAGGCCTTCGACCGGGGGGAACTCGAGGCCGCACCGGGTGAGGACGTCACCTACTCCCGGATGCCGTTCATCGTGATCGTGGTCGACGAGCTGAGCGACCTGATGATGGTGGCCGCCCGCGATGTGGAGGAGTCCATAACCCGTCTGGCCCAGATGGCCCGGGCGGTCGGCATCCACCTGATCATCGCCACCCAGCGTCCGAGCGTGAACGTCATCACCGGGGTGATCAAGGCCAACATCCCCTCCCGGATGGCCTTCGCCGTGACCTCCCAGACCGACAGCCGGGTCATCCTGGACCAGCCCGGCGCCGATCGGCTCATAGGCCAGGGCGACATGCTCCTCCTGCCGGCGAACTCGAGCGTCCCCCAGAGGATCCAGGGTTGCTGGGTGACGGAGTCCGAGGTCTCCAAGATCGTCGCCGCCTGGCGCCGCCAGGCACCCCAGGTCTCCTATGTGGAGGGGGTCGAGGGTGACGACAGGGAGTCGGCGGCGGCCGCCCTGCCCGGGGGAACAACCGGGGACGATGGTGACGATGACCTGCTGTTGAAGGCCATGAGGCTGGTGGTGGAACACCAGATCGGCTCGACCTCGATGCTGCAGAGGAAGCTCAAGGTGGGCTTCGCCCGGGCCGGACGCCTGATGGACCTCCTCGAGCAGCGGGGAGTTGTCGGGCCGTCCGTGGGTTCCAAGGCCAGGGACGTGCTCATGACCCCCGAGGAGCTCGCCACCGCGGTTCCGGCCCCGGCCCCGGCCGAATAGGCGCGGGAACGGCCGTGGTCCTCTCTCTGTTGCTCGTCGCCGTCGGGGTGGTGCTGCTGGCCCGGGCCGCCGACGAGTTCGTCGAGGGGGCGGTGCGACTGGCCCGTCACTTCGACGTCTCCAAGGTGGTCATCGGGGCGGTGATAGTGGGCTTCGGCACCAGCGCCCCCGAGATGCTGGTGAGCTCCTTCGCCGCCGTCCGGGGTCGGGTCGACGTGGGTGTGGGCAACGTCATCGGGTCCAACATCGCCAATCTGACCCTGGTTCTGGGGGCGGCGGCTCTGTTCGCTCCGGTGGCCGTGGGGCGCCCTACCCTCCGGCGGGAGGGACCCATGTCGGTTCTGGCGGTGCTGGCCTTCGGTTGGGCCGTGCAGGGAGGGGTAACCGCTCTGGAGGGGGTGCTGCTGATGGTGGGCCTGGGGGTGGCCCTGTTCATCTCCATCGTCGGCGCCCGACACGGTGTGGAGCTCGACGAGCGGACCTACTCCGTCCCCCTGGAGGCGACCAGGACGGTGGTGGGTCTGCTGGTCACGGTCCTGGGGGCCCAGCTCCTGATCGAGGGGGCCCTGGACCTGGCCGACCGGGCGGGCATAGCGGAGGGGTTCGTGGGCCTGACCCTGGTGGCGGTGGGAACCTCGCTCCCGGAGATGGTGACCTCGGTGATCGCCGCCCGGCGGGGGGAGACCGGTCTCATCATCGGGAACCTGCTGGGCAGCAACATATTCAACAGCTTCGCGGTGGGCGGTCTGCTGGGTCTGCTGGGCCCGGGAAACCTCACCGACCCGTCCATGGCCGGAACCCCGGTGGTCCTCATGGTTGGGGTGGCCCTGGGGGTGTTCGCCCTGCTGTCGGCGGGAGGTCGGGTCCAGCGGCGGGAGGGTCTGGTGCTGTTGGCCGTGTTCGCGGCCGCCATCCCCCTGCTTCCCCGCTGAGGGAACCGGCTGGTGAGCCCCCGTTGGGGTGGTGGCGGGGGGTTCTGCGATACTGCCCTGAGCGGACCGGGAGGGACTCGGATCATGGGGGAGGAACCGGACTTGGTCGAGAAGGTCGATAAGGTCGAGATCGAGACGGTGGCCGAGGGCCTGGGTTTCCCCGAGGGCCCGGTGGTGATGGACGACGGCACGGTGCTGGTGGTCGAGATTGAGGCCGGAAACCTGACCAGGGTCGATCCGGCGAGGGGCACCTCGGAGGTGGTGGCCCACCTGGGTGGCGGCCCCAACGGGGCGGCCATCGGTCCCGACGGTCGGGTGTACGTGTGCAACAACGGTGGCTTCGAGTGGAGCCACACCCGCGGGTACACGGTGCCCGGTCACCAGCCCCGGGACTACCGCGGTGGTTCGATACAGGCCGTGGACCTGACCTCGGGCGAGGTGGAGGTGGTCGTCACCGAGGTCGCCGGCCGGGGGCTCAAGGGGCCCAACGACCTGGTCTTCGACCACTTCGGGGGGATGTGGTTCACCGACCACGGCAAGACCCGCCCCCGGGACCGCGACCAGGGCGGTCTCTACCACGGTCGGCCGCTGGAGGGGGTCTGGAGGGAGGTGGTGCACCCCCTCGACGCCCCCAACGGCGTCGGGCTCTCGCCTGACGGCAACGTCGTCTACGTGGCGGAGACCCACACCTGCCGGCTGCTGTCGTGGGAGCTCTCGGCCCCGGGACGACCGGGGCCGGGAAATCCCCCCGGAGGTCGGTTCGTGGCCCGACCGGCCGGGCGCAAGCTGTTCGACTCCCTGGCGGTCGAGGAGTGCGGCAACGTGGCGGTGGCGACCATCGGCACCTCGGGCATCTCGGTGTTCGGCCCGAGCGGTGAGGAGGTGGACTTCGTACCGACCGACGACCCGTTGACCACCAACATCGCCTTCGGGGGGGAGGACATGCGCACCGCGTACATCACCCTGTCGGGCACCGGCCGACTGGCCCGGTGCCGCTGGCCCCGGCCGGGCCTGGCCCTAGAATTCTGATCCGGGGACCCGGACCCGGGTCCGGGAGGCGCCGCGGCCGGAACAGCCGGACCGGCGTCAGTCCTCGATGATGGTGATGGCCTCCTCGGGGCAGTTGTCGGCGGCCAGTCGGGCCGCCTCCTCCCGTCCCGGGGGTACGGTTCCGTCACCCTTGTGGGACGCGTAGCCGAGATCGTCGATGTCGACGAGGTCGGGGGCCAGGGCGTAGCACCGGTTGTGGCCCTGGCAGAGTTCGGTGTTGATGATCATCTTCATCTGAATACGACCTCGCATTCTCTCGGTCCTCGGACTTGTCCCCCGGCCCAGGTGACGGATTCGGGATCGGCCAGTTCGAACTCGGGAATCCGGTCCAGCCAGGTCTCCAGGGCGATCTGCATCTCCATCCGGGCCAGATTGGATCCGGCGCAGCGGTGGATCCCGACCCCGAACGCCACGTGGCGGTTGCGGGCCCGGTCGATGACGACCCGGTCGGCGTCGGGGAACACCTCGGGGTCACGGTTGGCGGCGGGGAACGACATGAGCACCCGGTCCCCCTTCTTCATCGGGCAGCCGTTCACCTCGGTGTCGGCGGTCACGACCCGGGCCATGGTCACCGGTGAGTAGGCCCGCAGGAGTTCCTCCACCGCGGTGGGGATCAACCCGGGATCGGCCACCAGGCGGGCCCGGTCGGAGGGGTTGCGGGCCAGGTGCCACAGGGCGGCCCCGATGGAGCTCCAGGTGGTGTCGATCCCGGCTATGAGGATCAGGTTGCAGGTACCAACCACGTGGGTGTCGGGAACGGGTTGACCGTCGACCTCCGACTGGAGCAGCCGGGTGATCAGGTCGTCGCGGGGGTTGGCCTTGCGGTCGTTCACCTGGGCCCACAGGAAGTCCATGAGGATGGCCCGGTACTTCATGCGGATGTCGGGGTCGGTGAGACCCAGCTCGAGCACCCCCCGGACCCACTCGGTGAACTCATCGGACATCTCGGGGGGAACACCGAGCAGGTGGGCTATGACCCGAGGGGGGATCTGCTGGGCGTAGTCGGAGGCGGCGTCGGCCCGGCCCCGGTCGATGAAGCCGTCTATCAGCTCGCCGCACAGGGCCACGGTGTAGTCCCGGTAGGCCTCCACCGCCCGGGGGGCGAAGGCCGGGAGGATGAGGCGCCGGGCCCAGGTGTGCTCGGGGGGATCGGAGGTGATCGGCGGGGCCTTCACCCCGTCGGCCGGGCCGCCCTCGAGGGGGGCGACGGTGATCTCGTCGGAGGAGAACCGGGTGGGGTCGTGGGCTATGGCGTGGATGTCGGAGTAGCGGGTGGGGAGCCACGATCCGCCCCAGCGGTCGCTGTGGGCGATGGGACACTCGTCCCTCAGCCGGTCCCAGATCGGAAAGGGATCGCGGATGTAGCCGGGATCGAAGATGTCGTAGTCGCGACACCAGTCCTCGACCGGTTCGGTGTGGGCCATGACCATCCCCTCCATGGACAGGTTCCCGTCGGTCGGGACCTCTTGGCCCCGGATGGTAGGCGACCCGGGGATGGGGGCCAAGACGGGGACCGGTGCCGAGGTGGGGACGAACTATGGCCCACCGGTGAGCAGGGAGGGGCGCAGGCGGAGGAATTCGGCCACGGGCACCGGCTGGTCCGAGGAGTAACCGCTCGGGATCCACAGGGTCCCCTCGGTGGTGGAGACGTAAACCCGCCAGCCGTGGAAGGCGGCGACCGTCCACGGATCGGTGGTCATTACCCGGGCGTAGGAGGTGACGGCCGAGACGTAGGCGTCGCTGTGGTTGTAGGCGTGCACCGCGGCCTCCATGTCACCGGGGCCGCCGTGGTCGGCGAGGAAGCGGGCGGCGGCGGCGATGGCGTCCCGGTCGTCGTCGATGTTCCCGCCCTTCCCGTAGATCTCCCAGGTGGAGGGCAGGAACTGCATCGGCCCCCGGGCCCCGGCTGAACTGTCGCCCACGATCCGACCCATACGGGTCTCGACCAGGTTGATGGCGGCCAGGTACTGCCACGCGATGCCGGTGTCGGCCTCGGCCGCCTCGTAGTAGCTCATGAGATCGGCGAGGGGCACGGGATCACGGATGGTCCAGGCGGGGATCTCCGTGAGTGGGGGTGGCAGGGTGGTCGCCCCGGTGCGGCCGGCCTCGATGGTGGTGATGATCCGGGCCCGTTCCCCGGGTCGATCGGCCAGGGCCGGGTCCCGCCAGTCATCGTGACGTCCCAGTTCCCGCAGCAGCACCTGCTGCTCGTGTCCGGCCGCCAGGGCCAGTTCGGGGCTGGTCGGGCCTCCCTTCAGGAAGCTCTCCACCGTGGCGAGCCGATCCCCCAGTTCGACCGGATCCGAGGGTGGGGGTGGGACTCCATCCACCAGCATCGGTGCCCACTGCCCACTCTCGGAGAGGTTGTCAGCTCCGGTGCCGGTGCCGGTGCCGGTGCCGGTGGAGGTGGTCGCCGGGGGGCCGTCCGTGGAGGGCCTCGGGGCGACGGTGGTGGACGGCGACGGAGCGGCGGCGTCGGGAGGACCCGGGGCCGAGCAGGCGGCGAGTGCCAGGGAAACTGTCATCAACGC